>Ga0182032_10000525_pt1 | contig 15609 bp, 10 predicted proteins | sample tim00Cox00000000_FD_125970 | JGI IMG/M metagenome (GOLD analysis project Ga0182032, IMG submission 125970) | Lab enrichment of tropical soil microbial communities from Luquillo Experimental Forest, Puerto Rico - timezero.00C.oxic.00.000.000 | ecosystem: Environmental > Terrestrial > Soil >... | reverse complement strand
CGAGCGCGCAAACCTCGGCTTTCCGGTGAAACGCCTCGCGCTCATTTCGATCGACGCCAGCCAGTTGCGGTACCCGAAGGAAAAAGTCGAGCAGTTCTATGATCAGGCGCTTGCGCGCATTCGTGCCCTCGCTGGAGTCGAAGCGGCGGGCTTGACGACGCGCCCGCCGTTTTCCGTCAACTACAACCGGTGGGAGATCTGGATTGACGGCCTGCACCAGCCTGGTCAGCATGGTGTGGTCGTTGATGTGACGAACGTGTCGCCCGACTATTTCAAGGCGATGAACGTCCCGATTGTCGTGGGCCGCGGGTTCACGGACGACGATCGGCCCGACACGCCCCGCGTCGCGATCGTCAACGAGACGATGGCGCAGAAGTTCTGGCCGCACGAGAACGCCATCGGCAAGACGTTTCACTCGCGCAGCTTCGAGGGACCGCTGTTTCAGATCGTCGGCGTGGTCGCCGACCACAAGGTGACCGGCGTGGGCGAACCGCCCACACCCTTCCTGCACATCGCCCGGCGTCAACAGCCGAACCCGTACAGCGCGGTGATCGCGCGGACTCGCGGCGATGCCTCCGCGCTCCTCAGAGACATGCGGCGCGAGATTAACGCGATCGAGCCGACACTTGCGTTCATCGAAAACCAGACGATGGAAGATGAAGTCGGGATGACGCTGTTTCCGATGCGCGCGAGCGCATGGTTGGTGGGCGCCATTGGAATCATCGCGATGCTGCTGGCGTCAGTCGGGCTGTACGGCGTGATTGCGTATTCGGTCGCGAGGCGCACGCGCGAGATCGGCATTCGCATCGCGCTTGGCGCGCGATCGTCGACGGTCATTGGATCGGTGATGGGTCAGGGGTTTCTCATCGCCGCCCTCGGCCTGGCGAGCGGGATTGCTCTTGCGGTCATGGCGATGGTCGTCGTGTCGCGGCTCCTGCCTGATGTCATGAGTGGTCTGTTGTACGGCGTTCATGCCTCGGACCCCGTGTCGTGGCTCGGCGCAGCGGCGATTTTGCTCTCGGTTTCGGCGTGCGCGAATCTCGTTCCCGCCTGGCGCGCCGCGCGTGTGCCCCCCTCCGAAGCTCTCCGAACCGAGTAAGACGGCGCGAACGCGAACCTTCGAGCTGATATGCTCGTCTACGTTCGTGTGATGTCAGATTTCAGAGTAGGACTGCGCCTGTTGTGGAAAGACAAGACGTTCACGTCGACCGCCGCGTCGACGCTGGCGCTCTGCATCGGTGCGAACACGGCGCTGTTCTCCGTGGTTCACAACGTCCTCCTCCGGCCGCTTCCGGTGCCGGAGTCAGAGCGGATTCTGATGACGAGCAATGCCTACCCGAAGGCCGGGGCACCGGTACTGGGCTATTCAGGCGTTCCGGATTATTACGACCGTTTGCGTGATGTGACCGCCTTCGGGGAGCAGGCGCTCATCGGAATGCGCAGCCAGACGATTGACACCAACGGCACGCCGACGCGGGCCCGGGCCATGCAGGTCACGCCGTCGTTTTTCCGCCTTGTCAGGGTGCCGCCCCTGGTCGGCCGGACGTTTTCCGACGAAGAAGGGGAGGTCGGTCGCGAAAAGAAGGTCGTGTTGAGCTACGGATTATGGCAGTCCGCGTTTGGCGGCGACGCGCAGGCGGTCGGCCGGGACCTGCGCATCAACGATCAGCCGTACGCGATTGTGGGCGTGATGCCGCGCGACTTCGTGTTCCTTCAGCCCGAGACGCTGCTCTGGATGCCGGCAGCGTTCACCAATGAGCAGAAGAGCGACGATCAGCGCCACAGCAACAACTGGATGAACATCGGCCGTCTGAAGCCCGGCGCGACGGTTCAGCAGGCGCAGGCGCAGGTCGACGCGCTGAATGCCGCAAACCTGAAGCGCTTCCCGCAATACAGCGAGCTGCTCATCAATGCCGGCTTTCACTCCCCTGTCGTAGGCCTCCAGGACTTTCTCGTGCGCGATGTGAAGCCGATCCTCTATTTGATGTGGGGGGGCGCGCTGTTCGTTCTGCTCATCGGGGCTCTGAATGTCGCCAACCTCGTGCTCGTGCGTTCGCGGGCGCGGAGCAGGGAGCTTGCGACGCGCCTGGCGCTCGGCGCGGGACGGTCGCGCGTGGCGCAGCAGCTCATCATCGAGAGCGCGATCCTCGCGATGGTTTCTGCCGCCGTGGGACTGCTCGTTGGTGACGTCGCGCTCCAGTTGCTGGGGCGAATCAATATTCAGGACCTGCCGCGTGGACACGAGATTCGCCTTGACGGCGTCGTCGTGGCCTACGCGATCGGGTTGGCGGCCGCAATCGGTCTGACACTCGGTCTGATACCCGTCGTCAGCGTGTTGCCCGCCGCCCCGGTGTCCCCAAGGCGGCACCGGCGTTGGGGTGGAAGCGGAGAAGAAAGCCCGGGAGCCCTGACCCGGCGGCCGCATTGGGGTGGTGATCTTGCGGCGGTCCTGCGCGAGGAGGGGCGCAGTGGGACGAGCGGGCGCGGCGCCCAAACGCTGCGACGTGTGCTCGTCATCGCGCAAGTGGGGTTTGCCTTCGTGTTGCTCGTGGGAGCGGGGCTGCTGTTTGCGAGCTTCAGGCGCGTGCTCGCCGTCCATCCCGGGTTCAACCCCAACTCCGTCCTGACGGCGGCGATCAATCTTCCGCGCACGCGGTACGCCGACGACGCGTCCCGCGTGCGGTTTCAGAACGAGGCGTTGCGGAGGCTGCGTGGCTTGGCTGGTGTGACGACGGTGGGCGCGACCGATTGGATCCCACTCAGTGGGAACAGCAGCGACAGCGTCATCTTGGCAGAGGGGTATCAGATGAAGCCGGGAGAATCGGTCATCTCGCCGTCGACGGCCGACGTGACCCCCGGGTACTTCGAAGCGATGGGCGTCACGCTCGCGCGCGGCCGCTTCTTCGAGGATCGCGACTCGCCGACGGCGCCCAAAGTGGCCATCGTCGACGAGAAGCTGGCGAGCCGCTTCTGGCCCAGTCAGGATCCCATCGGGCGCCGTCTCTACAAGCCGACCGATATCAACAACCTGATCGGGATCACCGACAAGACGGTCTTCGTGACGGTCGTTGGCGTGATCCACGAAATCAAAATGCGCGACCTGGCCGAGGGCGACAAGTCGGTTGGCGCCTACTTCTTTCCGATGGATCAGGATACGTCGCCGGGGATGACGTTCGCGTTGAAATCAGCAGCGGATCCCCTGTCGCTGACCAATGCGGTGCGCGGCGTGATCTCGCAAATGGACCGCGAGCTTCCGATGTTCGATGTGCAGACCATGGACCAGAGGATGGAGAAGTCGTTGACGAGCCGGCGATCTCCGGTCCTGCTGTCGCTCGCTTTCGGCGCCGTGGCGCTGTTCTTGTCGGCGATCGGTATTTACGGCGTTCTCGCGTATCTGGTGACCCAACGGACGAAGGAGATTGGGATCCGCATCGCGCTGGGAAGCAGCGCGCGCGCGATTTTCGAGCTGATTCTGCGCGAAGGTCTGCTGCTCATCGGCACCGGCTTCGCCGTTGGCGCCGCAGGAGGGTTCGCGTTGCGGCGCACGCTCGAAGGGCAGCTCTTCGGTGTGGCCGCGACCGATCCAATCGTCCTGGCGTCGATCAGCGGGCTGCTCGCGCTGGTGGCCATTTTTGCCTGTGTGCTGCCGGCACGCCGGGCGACGCGGATCGATCCGGTTGTCGCGTTGGGAGAGTAAAAAAGCCTTCTCCGCTGTCGGCGACTGGCGTTCGGCTATCATCCCCGGCGATGGCCATTCTCGAGGCGAAACAGCTTCGCAAGTCTTTCGGCCAGTTAGTGGCGGTAAACGAAGTGTCGCTGGCCCTCGACGCGGGAAAGCTCGTCGGTCTGCTCGGACCGAACGGCGCGGGCAAGACCACGACCGTGTCGATGATCGCCGGGCTTGTCACACCGGACCGGGGCGAGGTGCTCGTGGACGGCCGGCGGCTGACGGGCGACACCGATCCCGGCAAGCGGCGCATTGGACTGGTGCCTCAGGATGTCGCGTTGTACGAAGAGCTCACAGCGCGCGAGAACCTGCGATTCTTCGGCGCCCTCTACAACCTGTCGGGCGCCGTCCTCGAGAGCGCGACGGCCGCGGCGCTCGCGCTGGTAGGGCTGACAGAGCGCGCGCGCGACGCCGTCCAGACCTTCAGCGGCGGCATGAAGAGGCGGCTGAATCTTGCCGCCGGCATCCTCCACGATCCCGACGTCCTGTTGCTCGACGAGCCGACCGTTGGGGTTGATCCTCAAAGCCGCAACGCCATCTTCGACAATCTCGAGCTCCTGAAACAGCGGGGCAAGGCGCTTCTCTATACAACGCACTACATGGAGGAGGCCGAGCGACTCGCGGATCGCATCGTCGTCATCGACCACGGAAACGTGGTCGCCGATGATACCCTTGATGGCCTTCAGATGCGGCTTGGCCCGGCAGGTGGGGGCCGGGTGAATCTCGAGACCGTGTTCCTGACGCTGACAGGAAGGAGCCTGCGCGACTGATGCTCACCCCGGTCATAGCCATGGTTCGCAAGGATCTGCTGCTGTTCTTCAGCGATCGGCGGTCGGTCATCGTCAGTTTCGTCGTGCCGATCGCGATTGCATCGTTTTTCGGGTCGATCTTCTCAGGTGCCTCTCGAAATGGCGAACGCGCGCGCGTCGCGGTCATGGTCGTCGATCGCGACGAGAGCGCGATCTCGAGAGGGATCGCCGCGGGGGCGCAGGCGGACACGAATCTCGCTGTCACGCTGACGAATGCGGATGTGGCACGTGACTCCGTTCGCCGGGGCAAAACCAGCGTTGGGGTGATCATTCCGAAAGGGTTTGGTGAGGCGTCCGGTGCAGCGCTCTTCAGCAACGGCGAGAAGCCAGAGCTGGAGATGTTGTACGACCCATCGCGGGCGATGGAGCTGGCGATGGTGCGTGGCATTCTCACCCAGCACGTGATGGAGTCGGTGAGCCGCGAGATGTTCGGCGGCGCACAGGGTCGCGCATACCTGGAGAAAGCGATCCCGCAAATCGAAGCCAGCGGAATGAGTCAGGAGCAGAAGCAGCTGCTCCTGCAAGTCTTGCGCTCGGTGGGCCGCTTCTACGATCAGCCGGCGAGAAGTCAGGCAAGCGGCCGGGTTGGCGGCTTGACAGTGCCGTACACGGTGCGTGAAGAGCCGGTCACCGCGGGCGCGGATGTCGCATATAACGGCTACGCCCATTCGTTTGCGGGTATGGGCATTCAGTTTCTCCTCTTTGCCATGGCCAATCTGGGTGTGGAGATGCTGCTCGAGCGTCAGCGGGGGCTGTGGAAACGGCTGCGGAGCGCGCCCGTGTCACGGTTGACCTTACTCCTGGGCAAGGGCATCAGCGGCGCGATCATTTCACTCCTCGTCTTCGGCGTGTCGTTTGGGTTCGCGATGGCGGTGTTCGGCGTGCGAATCGAGGGCGGCCTCGCAGGTTTCGTGGGGATCGCGATCGCCTGTTCGTTGATGGCTTCTGCGTTCGGCTTGCTCGTAGCGGCGCTCGGCAACACGCCCGCCACGGCGCGGGGCGTGACCAGCCTCGGGGTGCTTGTGATGGTCATGCTCGGCGGCGCATGGGTGCCGGCGTTCGTGTTTCCCGCCTGGCTCCAGCAGCTCACGCTCGTTGTTCCGGTCCGATGGGCGGTCGACGGGTTCGACGCCATGACCTGGCGGGGGATTGGGTCACAAGGGGCCGTGGTGCCGATCGTCGTCCTGATTGGCTTTGCGGCGCTCTTTGCCGGCGTCGCGGCGGTCAGGTTTCGTTGGGAGGAGGCCTAGAAGAAGTCCTTGGGCCTTGGTTCTTGGTGCTTGGTCCTTCGTCCTCGGTCGCTGCTGTAATATTGCGCGCATGAGAGCTCTCCTGCGCCTTCCTTTTACCGTTGCCGCCGTCCTTGCGCTGCCCATCATCGTTCTGACGCAATCGCAGGCCGCGCGCGTTCACGAGCAAGCGATCGTGGTGGACACGCACGCCGACACCACTCAGCGGCTGGTGTTCGATCCCAAATTCGACCTCGGCGAGCGCCATTCCGACGGCAACATCGACATCCCGCGCATGAAGGAAGGCGGGCTCGATGCGCTGTTCTTTTCGATCTGGGTTCCGAGCGACGTCGTCGGTCCCCCCGCGCTCAAGCGCGCCTACGATCAGATCGACGCCGTGCGTGAAACCGTCCGCACGCATCCGAACGATCTCGTCCTCGCGACGACTGCCGCCGACGTGCGCCGGGCGGCAGGCGAGCACAAGATTGCCGCGCTGATGGGCGTGGAGGGCGGCCACATGATCGATGACGACCTGCGGCAGCTCAGGAACTTCGCCGCGCTCGGCGCCCGCTACATGACCCTCACGCATTTCAAGAACAACAACTGGGCGGACTCGTCGACCGACAAGCCTGCCCACAACGGGCTGACGCCCTTCGGCAAGGACGTGGTGCGCGAGATGAACCGTCTCGGCATGATGGTGGACATCTCACACGTCGCCGACAAGACCTTCTACGACGTGCTGGGTCTGACGACGGCCCCTGTCATTGCGTCGCACTCGTCGTGCCGGGCGCTCACGAATCATCCGCGAAACATGACCGACGAGATGCTCCGCGCGCTGGCCAGGAACGGCGGTGTGGTCATGATCAACTATCACGCGGCGTTTATCAGCGAAGAATTTCGCGTCGCGTCGGAGAAGCGGAGCGGCGACGTCGTGACGTCGATGTCGGCGCTGTCGAAGAAATGCGGCGGCAACGAGGCGTGCACCACGCGAGAGGGCGAGCGAATCGACCATGAGGCGATGATGAACGGCTCACTGCCGAAGGTGAGCTGGGAGCGGATCATCGACCACATCGATCATGCGGTGAAAATTGCCGGCGCCGATCATGTCGGGCTCGGTTCTGATTTCGACGGCGCCACGATGCCGCTCGGGCTCGAAGATGCGTCGAAGCTCCCGAAGATCACGGATGCCCTGTTGAAGAAGGGCTACAGCGAGCAGGACGTGGAGAAGATCCTCGGCGGCAACATCCTCCGCGTCATGGAGGCGGTCGAAAAGGCGGCGCATCGCTAGGCGCCGGCCCGGGAGCACGCGCGCCGGAAGGGTGTGAAGAAGACCGCTGAGGCGGTGATCATCGGCGGCGGGTGTATGGGCGCGAGCGTTGCGTACCATCTGACCCGGCATGGTCTCACCGACATCGTCCTCGTCGAGCGGGAGTCGTTGCTCGCGACCGGGTCCACGGGCCGCAATGCCGGTGGTGTCCGCCATCAGTTTTCGAACGAAGCCAACATCCGACTGTCGATCGAGTCCGTCGTGTTCTTGGAGCACTTCGCGGACGAGGTCGGCTATCCGATTGACTTTCACCAGGACGGGTACCTGTTTCTCCTGTCGTCGACAGAGAGCGTGGACATGTTTCGGCACAACGTCGCCCTGCAGCGGCGGCTCGGCGTCAACGTGCAATGGCTTGACGGTAAGGAAGCCGCACGCGTCGCTCCGGGCATCGACACGAAGGGCGTGGCCGGCGCCACCTTCTGCGCGCGGGACGGGATCGCCGACCCACACGGCGTGACCATGGGTTTTGCGAGGGGTGCGCAGGCCGCCGGCGCTGCCATCGAGCGGAACGTCGAAGCGACCCGCATTCGGGTCACGGGGAGCCGTGTGACGGGTGTCGAGACGACAGGCGGGACGATTGAGACGCCGACGGTGGTCAACGCTGCGGGGCCGTGGGCCCGACAGGTGGGGCGCATGGCTGACCGAGCGGAGGTGACCGTACCGGTCGATCCAGTCCGCCGGCACTGCTTTATCGCCGCGCTTGACAACGCGGCCAACGCACCCGATGGCGCCGCGCCGATCGTTCCACCGTCGCGCATCATGGTCATTGATTTCGATACGACGTTCTACTTTCACCGCGAGGGCGCAGGCGTCCTGTTCGGCATGAGCGACCCGCGCGAGACGCCCGGGTTCGACACGACGGTTCGCTGGGACTTTCTGCCGCAGGTGACCGAGGTGGCTGTCAGGCGCCTCCCGGCGCTGGCGGCGGCATCGGTGTCGCACGCGTGGGCGGGTCTCTATGAGATGACGCCTGACGCGAATCCGATCATCGGGCCAACGAGCGTCGAAGGTTTTTATCTCATCAGTGGTTTCAGCGGACATGGTTTCCAGCACTCGCCGGCCGCGGGCAGGATCCTCGCCGACGTCATCGTGGGGAGGAATCCGGGTTTTGATCTGGCGCCATTCGCGCTGGCCCGCTTCGACCGGCAGCCGGTCTTGGGCGAGCGGAGCGTCGTTTAGGTGGGCCGCTCCCGCCGAAGAAGCGCCTGCTTGCGCGATGCGCCCCAACGATAACCACCCGTCCCACCCGACGCGGGCACGACCCGGTGACACGGAACAGCCAAGGCGACCGGATTGGACGCGCAGGCGCGCGCGACGGCCCGAACGGCCTTCGGCCTGCCGATCGAACGAGCGACTTCTCCGTACGTCCGTGTCTCGCCGTACGGGATCCTCGCGAGAGCCTGCCAGACTCGCCATTGGAACGCAGTGGCCCGGATATCGAGCGGGAGATCGAGCTCGGGCCTGCGGCCATCGAGGTGCGCCAGAATTTCCGAGGTCCACGCTCGCAACGAGTGCGAATCGCCCTCGATCGTTGCGCGGGGATATTCATCACGAAGCCGGCGGGTGAGATCGGTATCTGACCCGCCCATGGACACGCTGCAGACTCCTTTTTCCGTTGCGGCCACAAGCAGACGACCGAGCGGAGAGTCCACGATCGCGTAAGCGACATGCGAACCCGGGCCGCCGCGCCGGTAGGCTGACGGCGCCATGCCCAGCTTGGGCGCCGCGCGCTCGTAGAACCGGCTGCTCGATCCATAACCGGCGTCGAAGAGCGCGCCGGTCACGCCTGCGCCCTGCCTCAGGCGGTCTTTGACCGTTTTCAGGCGGCAGGCGTCGGCGTATTCGCGCGGGGTGATGCCCACGATTCGCTTGAAATTGCGCTGGAAGTGGTAGGGACTGCCTCCGAGCCGCGCCGCCAGGTGTGCCAGCGAGGGATGCCCCTCGACATTGGCGAGGTACACCGTCGCGCGGCGGACTTTTTCGATCCACGGATCGGAGGCTACGGCTTTGTCCGGACTGCAGCGCTTGCATGCTCGGAAACCGGCGGCAAGCGCCTCAGTCGATGAGTCAAAAAACGTGACGCGATCGCGGCGGGGCCGCCGGCTAGGGCAGGAGGGCCGGCAGTAGACACCGGTCGACTGGACGGCGTAGACGAAAAGGCCATCGGCAGAACGATCGTGCGTCAGCACCGCACTCCAGCGGGCGGTGTCGCTCAGGCGCTCGGTTGATTGAAGCATTCCCTCGTTTTGCATGACGGCAGTGTCCCATCCAGCGGCGGTTGACGGCTACCCGGTCCTTGCGGTCGAATCCCGGCCGCTCGAACCGGTGCCTGGGCGAAGCCACGTAACGCGTACACCATAGAATAGTGCCGGTGCGGATCGCCGTTGTAGGGGCTGGCGGCGTTGGCGGCTACTTCGGCGGCCGGCTTGCTGCTGCAGGCGTCGACGTGGCGTTCATCGCTCGCGGCGCTCACCTCGCCGCGATGCGGGCCAACGGGCTGCGCATCTTCAGCCCGAAGGGGGACGCTCATGTCCAACGTGTGACGGCCACCGACAATCCAGGCGAGATCGGCCCCGTCGACGTGGTGCTGTTCGCAGTGAAGCTCTACGACACTGAAGCCGCGTTGCCTCAACTGTCTGAGCGCGTCGGCACCGGTACCGTGGTGCTCCCGTTTCAAAACGGCGTCGACGCAGTCGACATCGTCACACGAGCCGTCGGGCGTGAGCACACCGCGGGCGGCACGTGTTATGTGTCCGCGATGATTGCCGAGCCGGGGGTGATCAAGCACATCGCAATGGACCAGCTGATCTTTGGCGAGCTCGACGGGTCGCACAGCCCGCGGCTCGAGCAGCTGCTCGATGCGTGCCGGAAGACGAACTTTCAGGCGACGCTCAGCTCGAACATTATTGTGGATATCTGGACGAAGTTCACGCGACTCTCAGTCCTGAGCGGCATGACCGCGGTGACGCGCTCGCCGCTCGGCGTCATCGTCAACGATCCCGATCTGTTCGCGATGTTGAAAGCCGCCGTCGGGGAGGGGGTGGCGGTTGCCCACGCCAAAGGCGTCGCGGTCAAGGGCGACATGTCGGACGTGGCGCGAGCGTATCAGGCGTTGCCGTTCGAGACCAAGGCGTCCATGCTGGTCGACCTCGAGAGCGGCCGGCGGCTCGAGCTGCCGTGGTTGAGCGGAGCGGTCGCGCGGATCGGCCGCGAAGTCGGTGTTCCGACGCCGATCCACAGCTTCATTGCCACGGTTCTCAAGCCGCAGGTCAACGGAGGACGGACGCCCTAGCCTCGCGCTACTGCTGCGTCGTGCCGGTCTGCAGCGACGCGACCAGCTTCGCGATGACGTCGTTCAGGGCCCGATCGCCGCGGATCCACCGCACGACGGCGACGATATCGTTGTCCCAGTCGACATAGATGATGTTCGAGCCATTTCCCACGAAACGAACAGCCGTCTCGGGTGCAGCGGGCAGCGGTTTGCGTCCGGTGTTCAGATACCAGTTGGCGTAACCGTAGGTGTCGTTGTCGGTCCCCGGCGTGCGCGCCATCTTGATCCACTTCTCCGACACGATCTGCTTGTCCTTCCACTTGCCGTTGCGGAGGAACAAGTAGCCGAAGCGCGCCATGTCGTACGAGTCGATGAACATCCCTCCGCCCCAATGGCCGCCGCCGCTCACCGACTGCACCTTCTTGCCGTCGATGTCCACCCATGAGTTCTCGTAGCCGTACCACCGCCAGGTGGACGAGGCGCCGATTGGTTCCATCACCTCTTCGCGAAGGACCTCCGGCAGCGAGCGCCGCCACACCTGCAACGCGGCAAGCGCCATGACGTTGACGCGTACGTCGTTGTACTTGAAGTGTGTGCCCGGCTCCCAGAGCTTGCGGTTCGGCCAGTTCTCGGTCTTGTCGCCCTGCGGCCGGTCCGCCCAATCCGGCTTGCCCCAAAGGGTACCTTGCCAGTCGCTCGTCTGGCGGAGCAGGTGGTCCCATTTAATCTTCTGGTTGTGAGGCCCCTCGAAGAGATCCACGTGCGGTGGCATGTAATCCCGAACGTAGTCATTGACATCATGAATGAGCCCACGCTGCCAGGCGAGCCCAACCACAGTCGTCAGGAACGTCTTGGTCACGCTGTTCGTAATGTCCGCGCGCTTGGGCTCGCCCCATTCGGCGACGATGTAGCCGTGGCGCGCGATCAGGCCGCTCGCGGGACCGCGATCTCTGATCGGTCCGATGATGGTGTTGAACGGCTCCTTGCCGAAGCTGTTGTGGAGGAACAGCGCCATATCCCTTGGCCCCGGTGTGTCGGCGGCAATTGCGAGCTGAACCGCCTCTCGCACGAGGGCGCCGCTCATGCCGACCTCTTCGGGCGTCTTGTGCTGCCAATCAAATCGTTCCGGAAAGTACGCGGGCGCCACACCCGAACGCGCCGCCGTCTGGGACGCGGCGCGCTGAAGGGGAGGTCGCGCCGCGGACGGATGCTCCGTGGATTGTCGCTCGGCCGCAATCGGAGCCGAGACGATCAGCGCGGCGAGAGCGGAGAGGATGACCGCGGGTTTCATGACTGCTCCCTGCACCGGACGAGTCGAGGTGCGTGAGGTAGTATAGCCCTCCATCAGTCATGCGCGTCCCTTTCTCCCATGCCGTTTCCGCCTCTTTCTCTTTGTCAATGGTCTGCTTGTTGGGAGCGACATCGGCAGCCGTGAAGCATGGTCCGCTTGACGAGCCTCTCAGTCACGGGGAAAGCGACGTCCGTCAATCCGGCGGCCCCGAGGCGCCTGAAGCCCCCGTCCCTCTTGCAGCGCTCCTCGAACGGGCGGCCTGGTATCTCGACTACTTCATCGATCAGTTCGAGAATGTCGTCGCTGAGGAATCCTACGTCCAGGACGCAAGCATGCAGTTGCCAAGCTACAGCCCGGCGGTGGGCCGTGGTGGAGCGGGGCTTGGCGCTCCGTCGACCGCCGAGCTCACTCGGGCTCGGCATCGGGACCTCCGATCGGACTTCCTGCTCGTCAAATCACCGGACACCCAGGCGCTCATCCCGTTCCGCGACGTGATTGACGTCGACGGAGTGGCCGTCCGGGACCGGCAGCAGCGGCTGGCCAATCTGTTTCTGACGACACCGCCTGATGCGATGACCCAGGCGGAACGGATTCAGGACGAAGGCGCGCGCTACAACCTGGGCAACATGCGGAGCACTTTGGGCAATCCGGTCCTCGCCCTCGGCGTGCTCCAGGCGACTTACCAGCCGCGCTTCAAGTTCTCCAATCACAAGAGAGACCGCGGGGCGGGAGCCGACGTTTGGGCCGTTGACTACCAGGAAACCGCATCACCGGCCATGATCAGGGGCGAGGCGGGCCGCGACCTCTTCGCGCACGGGCGCGTCTGGGTCCATGCGGCGAGCGGCCGCGTTGTGAAAACGCAGCTGATGGTCGAGCAGCCCGTCGTACGCGCGCAGATCACAACGACATTCCGCATGGACGATCGATTCGGAATCGGCGTGCCGAGTGAAATGCGCGAACAATACTGGCTCAGCACGGGCAACAAGATCACGACGGTCGCGACGTATGGGCGGTTCCGCCGGTTCGATGTGAGAGCCGACGAAGAGCTGCGACTTCCAACACGGGCCCTCACGGACTCGCTGACCGGGATGACCTTCGTCGAGCTGCCGCCGGGGCGTTTCACGATGGGCAGCGCGGCATCGGAGGTCGGCCGGAACCCGGATGAGACATTGCATGATGTCACCATCACGCGCCCATTCCTCATGGGCCGCTACGAAGTGACGCAGCAGGAATGGCGGATCGTCATGGGCACATCGCCGAGCACCTTCACCAATTGCGGCCCGAAGTGTCCGGTCGAGAGCGTGACCTACGAAGACGTCCAACAGTTCATCCAGAAGTTGAATGACAAGGGGCGCGCTGCATCGACACCCGCGCGAGCCTCGGCCGCGCCGACAGTTGCGACGCGCACCGTAGCCCCGTCGGCGGATGTGCCAGCGACAGCTGCGCCGTTCGGAGATGGGCCCCGGCTCCGTTACCGGCTGCCTACTGAAGCCGAATGGGAATACGCCTGCCGCGCCGGAACGACCGGACCGTTTTCGACGGGCGAGGACTTGACGACGGCCCAGGCCAATTACAACGGGAAGTTTCCCTACCGGTCTGCGCCGACGGGTGAGTATCGCCAGCGTCCGATCCCCGTCGGCAGCTTTTCGCTGAATCCGTGGGGCCTTGGCGACATGCACGGTAACGTCTGGGAGTGGACCTCTGACTGGTACTCGCCGTACCCGGATAGCCCGGCGGAGAACATCGATCCGCGCGGTCCCGCATCGGGCGACAAGCGGGTGATTCGGGGAGGGAGCTGGTATTTCGACGCAAACAGCGCGCGATGCGCGTTGCGATACACGCACGCGCCGCGCGACAAGGGCTTCAGCCTCGGGTTCCGTCTGGCTGCCGACGTGCGCTGAAAGCGCCCCGTGTGAGGGGTGTCGGGTAAAATGCGCGGGACATTTGCCACAGCGCCGCTCCGGGGCGCTGGCATTCCCGGGCACTGACTCATATCGACTCGATGACCAAGTACGGCACGTCTCCATGGCTCGCACGGTTTCCGAAATCGCGCGTTCCCAGCTACCAACCGTACCGTGGACCTCTGAAAGCCGGCACCGCGAGTCGCGTCGAGATGGCCGACGCGGTGATCGTCGGCGGCGGGTTGACCGGGTGCGCCACCGCGTACGCGCTGGCGGCGGCCGGCGCCAAGACCCTGCTGCTCGAGCGCCAGCGTATCGGACGTGGCGGCACAGCGTTTTCGACCGGCTGGATCGCCGACGATCCCGGCGTTTCGTTTGCCGCGCTCGAACGCTCAATGGGGCGGCGTGACGCCCGGCGCGCGTGGCAAAGCTGGCGGAGAGCCGCGCTCGATTTTGCGGCACTCGTTCGGCGGCTCGAAATCAAATGCGAGCTCGAGCCGCGTCCGTCTGTCACGGCCGCGATGACGCCTGACGAGTTGGCCCGCTTGAAGAAAGAACGGAAAGCGCGCCTCGAAGCCGGCCTCGAGACGCCCTTTCTGACCGCCCGCGCCGTCAGGGGCGAAACGGCGCTCGAGGCGGCCGGCGGCCTTCGCGGCCGGGAGGGGGGGACGCTCGATCCCTATCGGGCGTGCGTTGGTCTCGCAAGAGCTGCGGCCGCGCGAGGCGCTCAGATGTTCGAGCGATCACCAGTCCGGCGCATCACCTTCACTCGAAAGCACGCCGACGTCCACACGGCCGGCGGCGTCATACGCACGCGGCGTGTCGTGATTGCGACCGGTTTCCCGACGGCGCCGTTCGAGTCGCTCGAACGCCATTTCTGGTTTCACAGCAGCTATCGGGTGTTGACCGACCCCGTGCCGGCTCGAATCCGGCAGCGGCTGGGCAGCCGCCAGTCGGTCGTGCGCGATTCGGCGAAACCGCCGCACATCGTGCGCTGGCTCGATGACGACCGCGTGCTCGTCGCCGGGGCCGACAGCGAGAGGGTGCCGTCTCGTCTCCGCGACAAGGTGATCGTGCAGCGGACCGGTCAACTGATGTACGAGCTATCGACGCTCTACCCTGACCTCTCAGGCGTTCAGCCGACCTACGGGTGGATTCACGACTACGCGCGCACGGTGGACGGCCTGCCCTACATCGGACCTCATCGAAATTTTCCCCATCACCTGTTTGCGTGGGGCGATCAGAGCCATAGCGTGACCGGCGCCTATCTGGCGAGTCGCGTTTTGCTACGGTACTGCTCCGGAGAAATGGATCCAGCCGACGAGACATTTGGCTTCCACCGCTCGATCGACTGATTGGTCGTGGCGCGGTACTCGTGGCTCGTTATACTTCACGATGGTCTGTTACTTGAAGCTCATCACTCGTCATCAGGGAGTCATTGTCATGTTTCGCGTGCTCTCTGCGGCTCTACTGTCGGTCCTGATTTCAGCGTCTGCCTCCGCGCAGTCGACGGCGGCTAACGGTGCCATCGAAGGCGCTGTCACAGATGCCACGGGCGGTGCGCTCCCCGGCGTGACCGTGACCGTCTTTCACAACGAAACGGGGACCGAGCGGTCGACCGTTACCAACGACAGGGGGCTCTACCGCGCTCCGTTGTTGCCGCTCGGGACCTATCGCGTCACTGTCGAACTGCAGGGATTCAAGAAGTTCGAGCAGAGCGGCATCAAGCTCTCGGTTGGTGAAACCGTCGTCGTCAACGCCACGTTGTCCGTCGGCGCCGTGAGTGAAACGATCACCGTCACCGCGCAGGACATGCCCGCTGTGGATCCCGCCCGCATCGACATAGGGCACACGATGAGCGATCTCGAAGTCCACAACCTCCCGCTCGTCGCGCGCAACCCGTACAACTTCGCGCTCGTGCAGCCGGGCGTGACCGGCTATGAGAACACGGAATTCGGTGTGCCGCGTCTGGCGGCAAACGGCGCGGCGATGCGGATCAACTACCAGATCGACGGCAACACGAATACCGAAAAGGATCGCGCCGGCCTGCGCCT
>Ga0182032_10000519_pt1 | contig 15671 bp, 32 predicted proteins | sample tim00Cox00000000_FD_125970 | JGI IMG/M metagenome (GOLD analysis project Ga0182032, IMG submission 125970) | Lab enrichment of tropical soil microbial communities from Luquillo Experimental Forest, Puerto Rico - timezero.00C.oxic.00.000.000 | ecosystem: Environmental > Terrestrial > Soil >... | reverse complement strand
GCTGTTTTGCAGATTTGCAGCATCGCTATTTTGCAGCATTGCAGCAATATCGTTTCCATCCCATCCAGCAACTTCCCATATCAACAAGTCTAATTTAGCTTCGATGCGCTGCAGAGTCTCTGCTATCTGACGAGGCATATCAGAGAGACCCTTAACAAACTCCGGGTCTTGCATGGCTTTAATCATGTCAAGCATTGCCATCACCAATAGTAGGAATTTCGCTCATGTCAACTCCTGCTAAACCCAACTCAATAGCAAGAGCAGCCTGTGAGTTATCTCCACTAATACCAGCCAGAACACCAAAGAGACTAACAGCCGCCTCGTATGCTGTAGCGCGGCGACCTCCAGCAACCCTAACACCATTAACAACAGCAAAGCCTAAGAACCCATCGCCTACCTTAATGACGGTGAGTTTAATGACCATAGTCTGAGCATCACCAATTTTACCACTCATTTTCAAACTCCGGGTCTTGCATGGCCTTAATCATATCAAGCATCGGAGCGAACCTCACTAGCATGGAGTCCTTCAATAGCGTTGAGGGTATTCCTATACCCGTACATCATCTTCTCGGCTTCTTCTGCCTTGCTATACGCCTCCGTTAAATCGCCATGTCTAAAAGCGTCGATAGAGTCGCGCAGTAGAATGCGAGCATCTTCGTACTGTCGTTCAGCCATCTGCAATCTTTTGATGTCTCCTTGGGTTCGGATAATAGGGCCAATGTAATGGTCACTTGGCTCAACTCGTCGTGGCATCAGCCTTCTCCCAGATTGTTAGATTGGTGACGACATGCCATGCTTTACGGCCAGCCCAATAGACTGTTGCTCCATCCTCGTTGACAACATGGTAGCATAGGTTTTCACTATTATCAATCTCGAGGTTATAGTGAATAGCATCTGCTACTGCTTCAATGCCCATACGCTCAGAGTAAAACATTCCCAAGTCTGTAACTAATTCGCCGTCCCTGTTGTGCCCGTAAACCCACATCTTTATACTTCCGGTCCAGTCGGTCCAGTCAACATAGGGATTGGAGGAAGAGGCTTACCAGTCAGTCGGTAATACTCCATCTGCAACTTGACGCTAGATAGTATCTTGCCAGTAGCGTTACTAATAGCGTTGACATTAGCCGCTGTAGTAGAACCGTCCTGTATCTTACGGATTTCTTCTGAGAGGATTAACCTAATTTCGTCAAGCGTGAACGCTTCGCTTGGTTCATCCTTAGCCTTAACCATAGTATTTCCTTCAATTCGTCTGGTATGCCTACACTAGTACCAAAGACCTTTACAAGAGACGCCCTCTTTTGATGTTGCTCACGATGCGCTAGATAGTAACTATGTAGGTAAGCCTTCTTATTAAAAGATGGTCTATCTGGCGGGTAACGTTCCGCCATCGTCTGATGTTCCTTGTCTGCATGAACCGACGTGCCATTTTTCCTAGGATACGCACGACGGCCACAAGTAGTACATCGCCCATCAACGATGGTAATACGATGATACTTAGTTTTTTCTTTTGTGGTCACGAGTAAATCCGGGTGGTACAAACAGACCCGGCCCTTGCGCCTGTTGCTGTGCTTGTAACAACATCGACATACCACGCTGTGCTTGTTTCTCGAGATACCAAGCGATGCCAGCAAGAGTGATAGGATTTAGGTCTGCTGCAATTTCAGTGTGGTATCCATCCTCTGTAATCCAGACACTAACAGCGGGAGTGTTGCCAGACTCCTCCTGAGACTCAGTATCATCTGGCTCTTGTTTCGGTGCGTCATCTTCCATCGTGTATCTGCCTCACGTAAGTAGACTCTCGTTCTATTTGACCAGCGAATGGTCGGACGTTATAGCCTCGGTCAAAAGCCCTAACCCAAGCCTCGTAGGGATTGAGGTAATTGATACCCTCTCTTACCTGATAGTTTTTCGTTACTGTCTTAATTGGGCCACCATAGATGGTGACGTGTTTCCAACCTACGCCTACCTGAAACTGGTTGTTGATGGCTCGCTTAATAGCGAGAGCCATAGGGCAGACATTAGGGTTGTTCTTACGACCGGCGGCTATGTCATCGACCGTAACATCGAATTGGATATAGTCATCCATTACAGTAGTCTATACAACTTGAGCAATAGCGCCGGTTATATCGACGCTTTCGATGACAAGGCTTATCATGTGCTGTACATTCACACATCTAGTACCTTCACTGTCATATTTCGCCGTCTATCTGCGGTCTGTAGTTTCTTGATGCGTCGTTGGATAGCCTCGCATACGCGAAGTGCTTCGTAAGCCTCGTGACTAGCCGCGCCCTTCTCTTTGACTATACGACGTAGATCATTAACAGCCCGTACATAAGCCTGCGCTAACTCAAAGACCTTATCGTCGTGTAACTGTGAGGCGCCTGAGCCATGACTCATCGAACCGGCCAACGGTTTCCTCCGCAATGTTACTGATGGCAACAACAGCGTAGTTGGTGGCTTGCTTGAAGTTATCTGCGACGATGTTATGTACCTTAATCATCAAGTCAACTTCACCAACACGGACCCTACCTGTAGCGTTATAGCGGTTCATCTAATCTTCCAATACTGATGTGTCGCCCATAGCAATTGCATCTGCAATCATGGTAAAATCGAAATCAACGGCAAACGTAGTATTATCGTAGTCCAAGTCTCGGAGGACTAATCCTACGGCTTCTGGATGACGGTCTGCAATGGTAAGACCCATAGCCATACCTGCAAACCAACCACCCATACAGGCGGTGCTTCTATCTCTAACCTCGTCAGGCATCCCCGAGATAAACTGGATGATGGCCGCGAGGTTAATCTGTGCCCTGTTGTTAATCGGTGCTGCTTTCATCTGCAATCTCTTTCCAGACATAAAGAAACCCCGGAGAGAGGATTGGTAACGCGGGATACCTTTCCTGACTCCGGGGTTCTTACTGTAGGTAGATACTAGCCCGTTAGTGTACCCGTGAGTATGCTAACGGTGATGAGTCTAGTAATCCAGCCTACGCATATAGTCCGATGGGCTGACTTATCACCAGCCAGTAGGATGATAGTGGTACTAACCCGTTACGCTAACTTCTCCGGGGGGAAAGAGAAAGCAATAACGTCGTTCCAGCACTATGCCTAGCATCGGTGCTAGCCTATGGTCCGTTAGGCTAGTCGGTAAAGACTAGTGTACGACCAGACTTAACAATCCGCGCCCGCATCGGGAGAACACCTTCGCGCGGCGTATACGAGATTGGTGTTGTCTCGTCAACGTCATCATCGTCATAGTTAGCAGTCGCAAGGACTTGCAGCAATGCGATGTTGCCAATGAAAGACTGATACTTACGACCCTTGTCATCTTCAACGGTAGCAAGGAGTCCCGGTCCAACAACTCCATCAGGAGTACGCGCTTCCGCAGGTGTAACACTGAGCCAAGTAACAGTACCCAACTCAATGATAAAGTTTCTATCAACGAGCCGTGGAAGGTTTAACTCCGCAGCACGTTCGCTGAAACTCTTAACAGCGGGAGCAGTAGTATTCGCCATGTCTTTTCCCTCACTTTACCTGTGCCGAAGCAATGATGGGACGGTGATGGTAAGTCTGGTTCGTTCGCTCCTTCCTATCTAATAAGACTCCCTAGGACCTAGCCCATCATAGGGAGTCAGCCGGTCTATTGCAGTAGACTTAGGCTTAAGAATAACCTGCTAGGTAGGGTCGGGGTAGTTACTGCACACACCCTGACAACAGGTACTCTACCATATCTAATTTGGAATGTCAAGCATAACATCAGATACGTAATACGTAAGGCAGTTGTACGAATTGTCCGGGGTCGTACTTAACTTCGGCCATGTTACGAGTGCTCATCTTAAGCGTAATCATCTGCTTCCCGTAATACTGATATTCCCCGCGAGCAAGAGGGATGGACTCGAGTTGTTCGGGTCGCGCATGAAAACCGTGTAATGCAAACTTCCGCTTTCCATCTTCACTATCGAAAATGTATAGTCGTTCCCGCCATATCCTAAGACGACCTTTAACTGCAGTAAGTTGTCCCAATTCAGTACCAAGGTCGCTATCGTCTGGAGGCACCATTCCAAAGAGTCCATCAGTACTCGTCATAATACTGTCGTACTTATGCTCAAGCCTATGTATCTTGGCTCTTACATATCCAGTGATGAGAGAAGCAGTTGGAGGATTGTATAAGCCTCCCGCTTCGTAGTCAAAATCGGTAGTTGGGTCTGTGCTAATCCATCGTAGATTATCAAGGTCGAAATGTCCGACCCTACCAAGGGCTTGCTTCTGGAAGAACTTACCGTAAAGCGAATTGAGGAGGAGTTTAGCAAACTCTCTTTCTGGTCCGTCCTTAGTCCGCTTGATAGCAAAAAATCTCTTAACGTACTCGGATAGGGGGCCGCCGCTGTCACCATCAAGTACATATCCGTGGGCACTTAGTATCTTCCCCTCACCGTGGATAACAATCTGGTCTAATTCATAGCCAGTTAACCATTGGTCGATAACAAGCCCTGCTGGAGTCCATCGACCATCATGGTCTTGCATACCACGATACTGACAAGGATTGTAATCCATTGTCACGCAATACAAAGCGTGCTGTTCTGGCTTGTAATACTTGATGCGTCGCCATACAGCCGTCTCTATGTTAGGCAACTGTATCATTGCCTCTGGATAGGCTGATGTAATATCATACTGGTAGATAGTGGCAAATTCCGTAGGACCGTCTAGGTAAAAGCCGTTCTTACCACCATGATAAGAGTACAATCCTGCTTGTTCGATGTCTCTACTACCACATACGAAACTGCCCTTAAGAAACTCTGTCCTAAAGACAGTCGCAGCAAATTGTGGTGCTGATATGGTAGTAGGGATACTGTATTCCTTGTGACGGGCTTGAATGTACTCTCCAATGAGACGGGTAATGTAAGCGTCTCGTCGTGAATACTTTAGAAACTCTGGGTTGTCTAAGTCATCCCTAGTAAAGAGCGTCCTATCAATCTCATCCGATTGATACTTCTCACCAAGACCAAGCATCTTAGCAGCGTTGTCTAACGACGTCTTAAAGAAAGCCGTGCCATCAAGAAACTTGACCTTGACACGGCCTTTCTTAAAGGTGATAATCTGACGCTTTTCATTGACGATTTCTACGTCCCATGCGCTAAGTTTTGGACCTAGTATCTTCTTAGCGCCAGCGCCACGCAATGTGTAGTTAGTCCTAATCTTGACGCTATCTGGTAGGTCGTGAAAGATTTGCGTTAACTCATAGGCCACATTCCATCCGTAGATAACATACTCTACGTCTCGCTTAGTACAATGCTTATCAATGACTTCTACAAACGCTCTCCAACCAGCGTGTCGTTTGTCAGGGATAGTAACTAGGAGCGTATCATCTTCATCTGAGAATGGTAAGGAAAACTGAAACAGCATTGGCTTGCCGACTGTAGTATCGGCTTCGCTATCAAAGCCAATAATATACCTTGGCTTATCAGTTACTGGTTGTAATGGATAGACCTTATGAAATCGTTGCTTTCTAATACGCTCCGCTAGATAGTTACTCATACAAGTCGTAATCCTCGCCTTCCTCTATCTCATCAATCTCAAGGACTTGCTCGGAGGGTAGGTTCGTGTTGTAGATAGGTATAACTTCAATGCTCTTATCTATGTAGTTTCCTTGCATCGAGTTGTTCTCAATCCATGCTGCAATGTAGTTGTCTACACTGGCTAGGATGATTTCCTCAATGTAGGGAATGTCCATAAGAGTCTGGTACTGGTCTGACCGTGCTACGAAGGACCTTGTATCTTCGTAGGTCTTACCATCTTGGTTAATGTAAACAAAGGTAACATTGATTTTCCATAGTCCGGCTTCTGCTTGTTGTGGCTTAGGAAACCGCTTACCTTTGTTCTTCTTTAATACAGTGCCTTCTCTTAGTGGCGGCTGTGCCTCCGTCGATAACTTGCCTAACCTAGCACCGGACCTCCTTTCCTTAACGGTCTGATTGTAGGCTTGGTATGCTGAAGCCTCGTTCTTGTATCGCCCTTGAAAGACGCGCTGCATAAATTGGCCCTTACGCAGACCGGGACTAACTGCACGCGCGCGAGCGTATGATATGGCGAGGCTTTCGCCTACTGTTGCCAAAGTCCTGTTACCTCAAAACACGTCTCTAGTACGTCACCATTGTGACGATGGACCAATGCTAAGAACGTGTGAGCGCAGGTGTCTACCTTATGGTTAATACTGGTAGCCGTACAGACTTGTGGTAAATCCTCTAAGTCATCATCGTTATTAGCCAACTCGATGATGGCTGCCACTAATAGATAGATGTTATCTATTTCCACAACTAACATCATACACCGACCATAGAGCGATGTCAAGCGTAACAAGAAACTGGTTATCTGAAAATTACTATCCTAAAGGAGCGTAAGGTCCTTGACAGCCTCTTGTTACTGGCGTACACTACAACTGCGTTTAGCATAGGCAGGGAGACTTATGGCTGATCTTAGCACTATTACAGTTAATCATCTGACTAATAAGGCCTACGGTTTTCCCGTCCGTGGTGCGGCTCGTCGTATTAGACCGAAGGTCTTAGCGTGCATTCACATTACGGACAATCCAAATAACCAAGGCTCTAACGCTGCTCTTAATGAACGGAATTACGCCAACCGAACAGGTAGCGGTGGGCCATCAGCACACTTTTACCTTAACCGGGATGGTTCTGGCATCGAGGCTATTGATCCACAACGTTACGCGGCTTGGAGTAACGGTGATGTCAAGTCTCCGAACCTTGCCAACAAGGGTACGGCGTATTGTGTTAGCCTTACCAAGAGTGGCTACAACGCTAACGAAGGTTGTTGGCTCGAGATTGAGAATGTAGGTTACGATAAGGTAGCCGGTCAGATTACAGCCCAGCAAATTGATACGATGGGACGACTCATCGCAAAGCAATCCCTTCTAACTGGCATCCATATTGGCCGCGATACTATCATCCCTCATGCTTACATCAACACTGTTGATCGACCTCACTGTCCGGCTATTAACATCGACGCTGTTATGAACCAAATTGTAGCAGCGGCCAATAGTTACCTTTTACCTAAGACGTTTGCTATTACATGGACTGCTACGCCACCAGCACAAAGAACAACGACTGTTGTATGGACTCCATTAGGGTTCCAGATTACCAAGAGTTAGGATATGGCTAAACTTGTTGGACACAATCGCGGTGATGCTGCCTTAGAGAGAACGCAGTTTATTGCCCAACTTTACGTTAACAGGCGTAAAGTTTGGGAAGGTCGTGCTACTACACATGAAGAAGCAGCGCAAATGGCAAAGCGTGAAAAAGCAAAGTACCCCGGTACTAAGAGCACCACTGTTATCAAGGAACGTGGTGAAGGTGGTTATGACTGATGGCAGACCATCCGTTATTGCGACGTATGTATCCAGACCGTTTTCCAGAGGAAGCGTCAAGACAACCGACTACAGTACAGCCTAACCAACAACACCCTCTAGTTAGGAAGTCACCTTGGGTTAGGAACGCTGAGCATAACGAACTTCCTGCCAAAGATACTACAAATGCCTGACCATTACGAAGAAAGGGATAAGTATGACTGACCCTATCCAGACTATTGCGGAGGAAGTTGCTGAGGCTGTTGAGGATAGTCTCGAGGAAGCAACCGAAGAAATTAAGGAAGTCGTTGAAGAAGCAGGTGGACTTAGCGACGAGGACATCGACAAGATTGCTACCAAGGTTTACGATAAGGTCAAGGACTTCGTTCGTGAATTGGTAGAGATTACAGACGACGCCATCGAAGCAGCGGCTGACATTGCAGAACCTGTATCAGAAGCCGCTCAGACAGCGGCCGAAGTACCAGAAGAAGCCGAAGAGGAAGTTGAGGATAAGCATCCCAAAGGTGGGCATCGCTTGTTCAAGAAACCTCTTAAGCGGGAAGAATAGGTTAGTGTATAATGGCCGTGGCAGAACCACCTAGCCTAGACGACATTGCGCCTCTTACTGTAGCAGATAAGGCTGTCTACGATGCACAGCCAGAAGCAGAGCCGGTTAAGAAAAGGCGCGGTCGTCCACCGGGTTCTAAGAACAAGACCTATGCTGGTCGCCCGGTTGGTGCTCGTCGTGGTAGCAGCCTTGAGAAAGAGATTGGCGGATTACTGGTCGTAGTTAATCTCCCGCTTCAAGTCGTCCCTGCTATCCAGAAGTATTCATTAGACTCTATTGAGATAACCGCTCTTGCTAAAGCCATTGATGCGGAGTGTCAGCAAAACCCAACCTTCCGTAAGTATGTAGAACAAGCACTCCGCGTACAAGGCGGCTCGAGTTTGCTGTTCGTTGTTGGAGCCATTGCTGCTAGGCGAGTTGTTAGGGCCGAGGTCTTTGAGGTTCCCGAAGAAATTGGCGGGAATGAAGGACTCGACCTTATTATCGGTCAAGCCATTGCAGCCACTAGCAATATGAGTGTCTTTAAGGTTCCGCCTCCACCAGAGCCAGAACCAACGGTAGGAACATAGCCTATGCCGAATAGATGGAAACAAGGCGAGCACGTTATTATTGTCGGAGATACCGGCAGCGGTAAGACTTACCTTGAAAGCAAGATCTTAGCATTACGCCAGCATGTTGTCGTCGTTCGTACCAAGCCAGATGACATCAAGTTTCCCGGCTTCCACAAGATAGAGAAGGTTTCTAAACTGGGCTTTCGTAGATTTGGAGACGACGGCAAACGAGTCACACGCTTTCTTCTAACTCCCAAATACGAGGAGCAGCGCATAGAGACTGCTGCTATGTTGGAGAAAGTGTGGAAAGAGGGAGCATGGTGCATCGCTATTGATGAGACTTACTACGCCACTGAAATCCTAAAACTAGAACGGCAGATGAATAAACTGCTAACTCAGGGGCGCAGTAAGCATATCTCTGTTGTGTGTGGTATGCAAAGACCGGTTTGGATTAGCCGATTTGCTATGAGCCAAGCCACGCACGCCTTCATCTTTAGGTGCGAAGGTAGGGACTTGAAGTCTCTAGCGGATGCATTGTCGCCAATCATTATTAAGCCAGTGGAGGACTTGCGAGAGCACGACTTTATCTACTTCAACCGGGCTACTAGAACCGTTGTTAGAGGCAACGCTAATAGGCTCAGCGAGGTATTCATCTAAGCATAATGGATGAACACATCCACACCGGCTTTATTGCCTTCGTTACTGTTGGCATTTATGCAGTAGTCTTTATCTGGTTGCTCCGCGTTATTGCTGGCAAACTTGTTGACTACCCACCTACTGAGACGCTTGGTAAGGGTCTTGGTGCTCTCGTTCACTTTGGAGGCTAGTTAGTATAAATGGCTAAGGGTAATACACTGTCACAGGTTGGTGGCCCTGCTATTGCTCCGCCCGGTGCTAACCGTGGCGAGTCAATGGTTCCGTTCCGACGGGCTACTACCTTCCGTACTGCTAAAGTTGTTACTAGCACCTTTACCAATGTCGCTACTCCAACTAACTCCTTTGATGTAGTCATCGAAGGTAGCGGCTTTATCTACTCAATCGACCTCCAGTGTATCGTTACTACTTCTGCCAACGCTGCTGCTGTTGCGTACTTTGAAGATGCGCCGTGGTCAACGTTCACCGCTGTTGTGTTCCGCGATGTTAACGGTGAACTTGTTAACGTTCCGGGATTTAGCCTCCGCGTTGCTAATATCTATGGTGGCTGGCAGCAATTCTCGCCTTGGGATAACTTTACTATTCCGCCAGTCACAGCAAGCGCACTTAGTAAGGACATTCAGGTTGCTCAGTTGGTGAGTGGCGCCGGTGGTACAGGTGGTTCGTATAACTTCCATCTGTATGTGCCTGTTGCACTAAACCGTCGTTCTCTCTGGGGACTGTTGGGCAATCAGGATAGGGCTCAGAAGTATAGCCTTCGCACAGACCTTGGCTCTGCTGCGGCACTTGCTACTGGTCCTATCTATACCACCGCTCCAACTACGCAGGGTACTGGCACCCTGTTCCGTATGTACGAAAACTACGCCGTTCCTGCGCCGCAGGATGCTAACGGCCATAAGCAGCAGCAAATTCCAGACAAGTTTGGCATTGTCAACTTTGTTACGCAGTCGGTTAACCCGACCGTTCCTGTTGGCGGTGCTACTATCAACCACTTCCTGCCGCGGCTTGGTAATACCATCCGTTTTATGGCCCTTATTCTCCGCAGTAACGGCGCGCGGGCTACTGCTGAAAGTGCTGCTAACGTTCCTACGCAAATCCAGATGAACCTCGGTGATACGCCAATCTTTGTTGAGACTCCGGCCTATCGCCGTCAATTGATGTTCGAGCGGTATGGCTTCGATGCTCCGCAGGGCGTCTACGCATATGACGCTATTACGGACTTTGCTGGTCAGGCTGGTTATGAACTTGGTGATGACTACTTCTGGACTAGCGGACTTGTGAACGCACAGTTTGCTATCTCTTATCCCGCTGGCTTTGGTTCCACCAACAACAGTCTTACTGTTGTTACTGGCGATATGCTGGTTCCACAGAATATCGACATTTACAACTAAAGTAGGCTACCATGCCGGGCTTTATTACAGGCTCTGTTGGCGGTCTGGCTGGTCAGGTTCCAATTAGCAATCTGCTGTTGGTGACGGCGATACTTAGCCCCGCTATTGTGAACGCCAACACCACAGCAGAGCAGACGTTTACTATTACTGGACTTCCTGCTGCTACTCCCGGTAATCTAGGCGCTGCTCTTGTAGCGGTTAGCAAGCCGACAGCACAGGCAGGTCTTGGTATTGTTGGCGCTAGACTAGTTGGTGCTGGTCAGGTGGCTATTACTTTCAGCAACAATACTGCTGGTGGTATTACACCTACAGCCAGCGAGTTGTATTCGTTCCTGTTGGTGGCATGAGGATAGCATGGCAAACATTAACGACGTGCTGCGACGTACGTCTGGTTACGTCGATAGTAGCGGAAAGTATCCACCGCCCGCCATCCAGACACAGGCTATTATGTCGCTTGGTGGTGGGTTGTATCCAGTTGGACAGACTGCTGGCGGGGATGCTAGTAGCAGCGAAGAGAACACCCTTATTGGACGTATCTCATTAGGCTTCATTGCTGCTATGGTCCTCGGTGCTGTTCTGTTTTACTTTTGGACGAATGAAATCCAAGGTGGTGGATAAGGAATGAACCTTAAGACTCATACTACGGCCATCATCATTGGCCTTCTCGTTGGTATTGCATACGGCTATATGCAGGGACGGTCAGCATAATGATTTGGGCTATTGTGTTCTTCTTCGTGGCGGCATGGATTGGTCTAATGCTCTACGGGAAGTTTGCTCGTTAAATGAATAACTCCCCGCTAGGACAGTACGCTCCTTTAGTTGCTGCTGTTACAGCATTAGGGATTATTGGCGCATATGTCTTAGGACTACTAGCGGGCGCTGTTCTGAACATTCCAGATACTAACGTCCGAGATTTGCAGCCATTAGCCCTAGTCGCTGTTGGTGTCGTCTTTGGCACAGCGACATCTGTTAGCACTTGGAAACAACCCGTTGCAGATATCCATGCTCGAGTTACTAAACTCGAACAAGGACAGTCAGGACCACAATAATGCTTGTAGGACTGCTACTAGTACTCGTTGGCTTACTATTTGGCTATTGGGGTTGGAAGAATTCCTTTGGCGCGTGAGACAGCCGAACAACGAAGGGCTCGTATTAGACGACGTTTACACGAAGCCGATACTAGTCAAGAAGATATAACTGCTAATACTGTTGCCGGCGCTCCTGAGCCAGAAACTCCTGCACCTGCAGATAAATCAACGGGTACTGGTGGTGGTTCTAAGCGTCGTCCTACTCCGAAGGTTCCAACTAGCGCCATTCAACAACGAGTTTTAGACCGTAGGCAATCAAAGCCTACTAACTATAAGATTCACGTCATTACAGCAATGGCGTTAACGCTTGTTGTAAGAGTAGCAGCATTGGGACCAAAAGCCGCATTTGGTGGTAAGTAATGGCTACACCTTCTAAACCGGCTGCTGATAAGGCACCGATTGATGCGTATGCCACAATGCCTCCGCTTATTGCTATGACCTTTTTAGCAGTCGTTCTTGTTGCAATGGTTCAATTCCAATCAACAGAAAGACTGGCTGCCGCATTTGCATGGTTGATATTTGTGGCGGTGTTCTTAGCAAACGGTCAACAAGCTCTAGATAACATGGCTAATGTCGTGGGTATCTACAGCAAGGTTGATACGTTCGTTAAAGGTAAAACTTCTTAGGAGCCTAGAATGTACCTCGATATGTCACAGATTTTCGGTGTGCTGACTAGTATTGTGGTTCTTGCTATTGTTGCTGTTGCTATCATCAACGGTGACAAGACGGCGAATATCATTGGCAAGTCCGGCACGGCGTTTGCTGACTCTATCAAGGCTGCAACTCACCCGGGTAAGTAAAGCATGAGTTTCTTTAGCAACATTCGGCGTAAGCCAGACCCAGATAAGGGAACCGTGCTCGCCAGTGGTGCTGTTGTCCCTAGTAAGGATAGGCCGCTTCGACTGTCAGGCACCTCCGACAATACAATTAAGGACCCGGTTGATAACTCTTCGCAGGATGCTGAACTAGGTTTTACTAACGGTCGTACTGGTAACGATTGGACTTATCCAGATTGGCCACGTGGCCGTTTTGATGTAGACCAATCAACTGGCGACAGATTACAGGACATTGCTAATACTCATCTTAGCGAAGGTCCAAATCCGGGTCGCGTTCCACGCGGTTGGAATAACAGGGTTCAAGGAAAGGTAGGGCGCGGTATCAGCGGTAATCCTAGCGGTGATGACGCTCCGCCTATTACCATTGCTGGCGATAGCGCAGGTGGTATTGGTGACATGGTTTGGATCCCTCATACTCCGACTCCACGCAATACTACTGTTGCACGACCTTACCTACGCACCATTGATGACTCGGCTGCTATTCCGGGTGTCTATGTTGCAGATGCTACGAGGCGATAATGAAAACCACCCCAGCACAACTGGCGCTTATTGCCATCGCTGGCTTTGGTGCCCTCATTCTTATGCAGGTTCTTATTGAGTATCGCTCTAGCGAGGACTTTAGGAACCACCTGCGTAATCTAGAGATGGGCAATCTACTCCCTGAAATGCGGCTGCGTCGTATTGCAGAGGAAAATATGGAGCCCACTCCAAATCCAGTTTGGACTGCTCCGGTTGGCGACGGTGAGGATAGCGAAGATGGCGAGTAAAGGAAAGAATTACGTGCTTGATACAGAAACCGAAAAGCCAGATGAAGCCGAAGAAGATAACTCAACCGAAGAAGAGTCATCAGACACTGAGACACCAGAGGAGGATGCGCCAGAAAAGGGTGACTCCAAAAGTGACGTCTCTCTAACCGACCTTAACGACGACCCCTTTCTGCTAGACGCTCTTACGGATGAGCAACTTAAAAGCCTTAATGAAGAAGCCCATCAATCTGATGTTCCTCTTGGCGGCACTCTTCGTAGTGACCTTCATCGCCGTGCCTCTGCTATTAGTACAGAAGATAACAACTCTGAGGGATAAGCCTAATGCCGGAAGCACTGAGTAGACCAATCGGTCCTCTAGCAGTTTGGCAATGGGCTGTTGTTCTTGTTGGTGGTTACATTGGCTACCGCTATCTCTCAGGGCGGAGTAGCGGTAGCACTACTAGCGCCACTACTACAGACCTGAGTCAACTAGGTTCCAATATTATCCAAGGTCCACAGGGACCGGCAGGACCACAAGGACCACCGGGACCCGCTGGTAGCGGCGGTAGTGGAGGCACTACTGCTGGCACCCTTTGGGGTAGCGATGTTCCTGCTGCCATCCAAGCATTAGACCCGACAGGTAAAAAGACGGCATCGCTATTCGCTAAGTATCATCTAAGTTTTGGGTCAGTCATTAACATGAGTGACCTTAAGGCTCTGTTTAGTAAAGAGCATCTTAGTTACGGTTCTGTTATTGAGCCAAAGGATATCCTAGCCCTCTTTAAGAAAGCGGGTGTTCCGCTAGTTGCTACACCCACCGCCGAAATGCCTACTACACCATTGGCTGCTTTTAGTATTCCAACCGCTGTAGTAGCGCCAGTTAGACCAGTCAGCAATGTTATCAATCCTGTTTCTACGACTAAGGGTAGTCAGCCAATCAATCAACCGATTATTCTTACACCTACTTTTGTAGGCGCAGCCAATAACGGCAAACTTCCACTACCGGCAACTACTATTGCCAATACACCTTACATTGATACAACGGCACACTAATGGCGACGAGCCAAACAATCAACGCTTTTGTACTCGCAGATGAGTATCTAAAGTATCTCGGGTGGCCTAGCACGCCTGTTACAAGGCGTGTTATGGCCGCTTGGTTCATGCGCGAGTCTAGTCGGTCTGGAGATAATATCAACGTTGTTGGTAATAATCCTCTTAATATCTCCTGCACGACTTGTAGTAACTACCGGGCTGTATTTGACTCGAAAGGTCGCATCCATAAGATAGTTGTCTTTAGTACACCGCAGCAGGGAATGGCCGCTTTTAAGACACTTATCAACGGTAGTGGTCCCGGTTATGCGGGTATTGTTAAGGCTTTCAAGGCTAGTCCTAACGCTGCTGGACCTATCATCCTAGCCATTAATCAGAGTGGTTGGGTTACTGGTACTACCAATAGTTATGTCAGCAATGGAAAGAGCACACTAGCCGACACGTATAATGGACTTATTCTAGGTGGTAGTGGAGACCCCATTAGTACAGCCTACGACACATCGCATCCGCCTAGTGATACATCCTCTAGTAGCACATCAACAACGCTAACCGCTTTTAATGGACTTGTTACTTTTCCTCGAGATAAGATACTAACACAAGCAGACGTTGATAGTATCTATAAGAAGTTGTTAGCAGCCGGTTGGTTTGGTGGCGACCCGACACAGGCTGTTGCTGGCAAAATATTCTACGATGCTATGAGTAAGACTCTTGTTGGCAAACCATGGAATGACACCACGTTAGCAGCCCTTACTAAACAGACCGGTATTGATGCTAGTCAAGCCACGCCATCTGTGAACAGTCCCGGCATCAACGTTGTTGTCGATGTTTTTGGGGCGCTAGCAGGTAAGGCTGTTGCTGTTGCGGCTATTTTGCTAGGCGTTGGTCTAGTCGTTGGCGGAGCAGTCCTTATTGCTAAGGACGTTTATAGCGGCGGCGGTACTAGTATGGTTGATCCAACCCCTATCATAGTGAGACAGTAAATGGACGACCCATCCCACGACTCATTTTATCCGGGTGATATTGGAGCACCCGGCGAAGATACGGGAATTGGCACTCTCGAAGAACTAGTCAAGTTACTACGAGAGCCAATTATTAGACCTCGCATTCAGATTACCCTTCGTACACAGACAGCCGCAGATATCTTTACTAGTACCTTTACAACTCACCTGAGAGTTAATATCACTCAGGTAGTTATTCCTGCTGCGCTGGCTGCTGCTAGCGACCTTGTTGCGGGCGCTGCGAAACCAATCGAAGGTATTACTACCACCGCACAAGGCGCTACTATTCCGTGCAACTTTATTGTAGACCCCGGAGTAGATATCAGACTACAGACACAGACAGCGGTTGCTATCTTTGCAGCGGCTCCTGTTAGTGTTCTGTTGCTAGGTACCATCATCAATTGAAGCAGTCATTTACAGCGAACCCCGGTG
>Ga0182032_10000517_pt1 | contig 15683 bp, 12 predicted proteins | sample tim00Cox00000000_FD_125970 | JGI IMG/M metagenome (GOLD analysis project Ga0182032, IMG submission 125970) | Lab enrichment of tropical soil microbial communities from Luquillo Experimental Forest, Puerto Rico - timezero.00C.oxic.00.000.000 | ecosystem: Environmental > Terrestrial > Soil >... | reverse complement strand
TCGTGAATAATTTCGGCAAGAACCTCGCCCTCTGGATCGTCATCGGGCTGCTTCTCGTCGCGCTATTCAATTTGTTTCAGACCTCATCGAGCCGCGGACCGCAGGCTACCCTCGCATTCTCGGATTTCGTGAACGACGTCAACCGCGGCCAGGTCGCTGACGTCACGATCCAGGGCAACAACATCAGCGGTCATTTCACCGACAGTCGGGCATTCACGACGTACGCGCCCAACGATCCCAGCCTCGTCAACCGGCTGATCGAAAAGGGCGTGCGCATCACCGCTGCACCGGTCGACGAAAATGTGCCGTCACTGTTCGGCGTGCTGATCTCGTGGTTCCCGATGCTCCTGCTGATCGGTGTGTGGATTTTCTTCATGCGGCAGATGCAGGGCGGCGGCGGCCGAGCCATGGGGTTTGGCAAGAGCAGGGCACGGCTTTTGACCGAGAAGGTCGGGCGCATCACCTTCGAGGATGTCGCTGGGATCGACGAAGCCAAGCAGGAACTCGAGGAGATTGTCGAATACTTGAAGGACCCGCAAAAGTTTCAGCGACTCGGCGGCAAGATCCCGAAAGGGGTGTTGCTGGTGGGCTCGCCCGGTACCGGCAAGACCTTGCTCGCCCGCGCCATCGCCGGTGAAGCGAACGTGCCGTTCTTCACGATTTCCGGGTCCGACTTCGTCGAGATGTTCGTCGGCGTTGGCGCCAGTCGCGTGCGAGACATGTTCGAACAGGGAAAAAAGAACGCGCCCTGCATCATCTTCATCGACGAGATCGACGCGGTCGGCCGGCATCGCGGCGCCGGCCTCGGCGGCGGCAACGACGAGCGCGAGCAGACCCTCAATCAGCTGCTCGTCGAGATGGACGGCTTCGAGGCCAACGAGGGGGTCATCCTGATCGCCGCCACCAACCGACCGGATGTGCTCGACCCGGCTCTGCTGCGACCCGGCCGGTTCGATCGCCAGGTCGTCGTACCCAACCCGGACGTCGTCGGACGCGAGAAGATCCTCAAGGTTCACATGCGCAAGGTGCCGCTCGCCGCCGATGTCGACGCCAAAGTCATCGCTCGCGGAACTCCCGGTTTTTCGGGCGCCGATCTCGCCAATCTGGTCAATGAAGCGGCGCTGATGGCGGCGCGCAAGGGCAAGCGCTCGGTCGCGATGAGCGAGTTCGAGCAGGCCAAGGACAAGGTCATGATGGGCGCCGAGCGGCGCTCGATGGTCATGACCGAGGACGAAAAGAAGCTGACGGCCTATCACGAGGGCGGCCATGCGCTGTGCATGCTCTACGCCGAGGGGCACGAGCCGTTGCACAAGGTGACGATCATCCCGCGTGGTCGGGCGCTCGGCATTACGATGTTCCTGCCGGAGCGCGACAAGTACAGCCAGTCCAAGACCGAACTCAAAGCAATGATGGCGAGCCTCTTTGGCGGCCGGATCGCCGAGGAGCTGATCTTCGGCCCGGACAAGGTCACGACCGGTGCCGCCGATGACATCCGCCGCGCGACAAATTTGGCACGCCGCATGGTTACCGAATTCGGATTCAGCGAGAAACTGGGGCCCTTGCGCTACGCCGAGAACGAGGAAGAGGTATTCCTCGGCCACTCGGTGACTCAGCGCAAGAACGTCTCCGACGCGACCGCCAAGGTCATCGACGAAGAGATCCGCCGCATCGTCGAGGAAGGAGAGCAGACCGCGCGCGAGATCCTAATGGCACACATGGACGAACTGCACTTGCTGGCAAAGGGTCTGCTCGAATACGAGACATTGTCCGCCGACGAGATCCGGCGGATCATCAAGGGCGAGCGGATCGTGCGGGAAACCTCGGCCGGCGGCCCGGCGGAAGAGCCGCGCGGGAGGCGCAGTTCGGTGCCGCCCTCCGGCCGACCCACCGGCCTCGAACCCGAGCCGCAGCCCGGCGGCTGACAAAGGTCTCGTGAGCCAATAAGCGGTCGCGCGCTAGAAGTCTGTTCTTAAACTTTTAATTTACCGATTCTGATATGGAATCGACTAAGCCGCAGCCGATGAGGCGAGGTGTTGAAAATGTCCTTTGACTTGTGACGGCATTTTCCCCGATTTAGCGGCCTTCAACAAATCTCTACGGGGGCGCGATGACGCGGAAACTCTTCGGCACCGACGGGATCCGCGGGACTGCCAACAGCGAGCCGATGACGCCGGAGACGGCGCTGAAAGTAGCGATCGCGGTGGGCGAATGCTTTCACAACGGCGCTCACAAGCACCTCGTCGTCATTGGCAAGGACACGCGGCTCTCCGGTTATATGCTCGAGCCGGCATTGACCGCCGGCTTTGTGACAATGGGCATGGACGTCGTGTTGGTCGGGCCGTTGCCGACCCCGGCGATCGCGATGCTGACGCGCAGCCTGCGCGCCGATCTCGGCGTTGTCCTCTCGGCCTCGCACAACCCCTACGGGGACAACGGCATCAAGCTGTTTGGCCGCGACGGATACAAGCTGTCGGACGAGTTGGAGCAAAAGATCGAAGCCTGCCTCGATAAGGGGCCGCGGCGGCGGGCCAGTCCGGCTGAGTTGGGGCGTGTCAAGCGGCTCGAAGATGCCGGCGGGCGTTATATCGAGTTCGTCAAACAGAGCTTCCCGCGCGGGCTGCGCCTGGACGGGCTGCGTATTGTCGTCGATTGCGCCCACGGAGCAGCCTACAAAGTCGCTCCAACCGTGTTCTGGGAGCTCGGCGCCGAGGTGTTCTCGCTCGGCGTCTCGCCCGACGGCCTCAACATCAATCGTGAATGCGGCGCGCTGGCGCCCGAGCAGATGCAGCGTGAGGTCTTGGCGCGCCGCGCTGATATCGGCGTCGCACTCGACGGTGACGCCGATCGGCTGATTGTCGCCGACGAGCGTGGCGTCATTCTCGACGGCGATCAGCTGATGGCACTGATAGCCACCGGCCTTGCCAAATCCGGACGGCTGACCGGTGGGTCGCTCGTGGCGACCATCATGTCCAATCTCGGTCTCGAGCGCTTTCTCGTCGGAGAAGGCATCGGGCTTCACCGTACCTGGGTCGGCGACCGCCATGTCATAGAAAAAATGCGTGCACTCGGCTGCAACCTCGGTGGTGAGCAATCCGGCCACATAATCCTTTCGGATTACGCTACGACCGGCGACGGCCTCATCGCCGCGCTTCAGGTGCTGGCCTCGATCGTCGAAACCGGCAAGCGAGCGAGCGAGGTCTGCCGGCTGTTCGTCCCGGTGCCGCAGCTGATGCGCAATGTTCGGTTTGGCAAGGGCAATCCGCTCGAATCGCCCTCGGTCAAGCACGCGATAGAGGGTGGGGAAACCCGGCTCGGCGCGGATGGCCGCCTGGTGGTCCGCAGATCGGGAACCGAGCCAGTGATCCGAGTGATGGCGGAAGGCGAAGATGAGGAGTTGATCGCCGCGGCGGTGGACGAGATCTGCAATGCGATCCGTGCCGCCGCTGCCGATATCGAGGATGCTCCGCATGGCTCGCCGCGGATCGAACCGCCTCGGGCCGAAGCCGCAGAGTAATTGAGCAATGCACGGCCGGGTCTTGATCATCGCCGGCTCGGATTCCGGTGGCGGTGCCGGGATCCAGGCCGATATCAAAACTGTAACGATGTTCGGCGCCTATGCGGCGACGGCCATCACCGCACTGACCGCGCAAAATACCGAAGGGGTATTCGGGGTTCTACCGGTACCGCCGGATTTCATCCGCCGGCAGATCGAAGTGGTGCTCGACGATATCGGCGCCGATGCGATCAAGACCGGGATGCTGCATGATTTGCCCGTTATCGAAACGATCGCCGCGGTGCTCGACGAGCGCGCCGCCGGGATCCCTCTCGTCGTCGACCCGGTGATGGTTGCCAAGGGCGGCGCCCGCCTGATCGATCCCGACGCGCTCGGCGGATTGAAGCGGTTACTCATTGCGCGCGCCGACATTCTTACTCCCAACCTGCGGGAAGCCGAGATCCTCTGCGGCACGACGATCGGCAATCCCGCTGAGATGCGCGCTGCCGGCGAGAGGCTGCTGGCGCTCGGTTGCCGTGCGGTGCTGGTAAAGGGCGGACATCTCGCGGCGCCCACTGTCTCGGATGTGCTTGTCACCGCCCAGGATGCTCGGATCTGGGAAAGCCCGCGGCTGGAGACCAGGCACACGCACGGCACCGGCTGCACCCTCGCTTCGGCGATCGCCGCGGGGCTCGCGCAGGGGCACGCTTTAGAGGACGCTGTCGACCGCGCCCGCGCCTATGTCCACCGCGCGATCGCCGGCGCACCCGGGCTCGGGCGCGGCCACGGCCCGCTTGATCACGCTCATCCGCTGCGTCTGTAAAATCCCCGGCCGGTTTCGCGGTTGCTCAACCCGTCCGACGATTTTACGATCAATTCGCATTCTCCGATCTGGGGATTGGGCATGGCAAAGAGCTATCGGATCGCGGTCATACCCGGCGACGGCATCGGGCGGGAGGTCATGCCCGAAGGGATTGCCACCATGGAGGCCACTGCGCGGGCCTATGGGTTTGACTTGCAATGGCACGAGTTCGATTGGAGCTGCGAGCGCTATCGCAATATGGGCCTGATGATGCCGGACGACGGCCTTGAGCGGCTCAGGCTCTATGACGCCGTTTACCTCGGCGCTGTCGGTCACCCCGAGGTACCGGATCATGTCTCGCTGTGGGGGCTGCTGATCCCGTTGCGGCGCGGTTTCCATCAATATGTCAACCTCCGCCCGGTGCGCCTGCTCGCCGGCGTTCGGTCGCCATTGCGCGACCGGTCGCCGGGCGACATCGACTTCTACGTCGTGCGCGAGAACAACGAAGGCGAATACTCGGAAATCGGCGGCCGGCTCTATGCCGGCAGCGAATATGAGATGGCGATGCAGGAGGCGGTCTTCACCCGGCGCGGCTGCGACCGGATCATGCGCTATGCCTTCGAGCTCGCCCGCACCCGCAAGAAGCATGTCACCTCGGCGACCAAGTCGAACGGTATCATCCATACGATGCCGTTCTGGGACGAGCGCTTCGCCGCGATTTCGCACGAATATCCCGACGTCAAGACCGACCAGTACCACATCGACATCCTGACCGCGCATTTCGTGCGCCATCCCGATTGGTTCGACGTCGTCGTCGGCTCGAACCTGTTCGGGGATATCCTGTCCGATCTCGGTCCCGCGGTGGTCGGCTCGATCGGTATCGCGCCGTCGGGCAACATCAATCCCGAACGCGAATACCCGTCGATGTTCGAGCCGGTGCACGGCTCCGCGCCCGATATCGCCGGCCGCGGCATCGCCAACCCGATCGGCCAGATCTGGTCGGGCGCAATGATGCTCGATCACCTGGGTGAAAGCGGCGCGGCTTCTGCCGTCGAACGGGCCATCGCCGAGGTGCTCGCGGAAGGCGGAACGCGCACCCCCGATCTCGGCGGCAACTCCGGCACGAAGGATTTGGGCGCCGCAATCACCGCCGCGATCCGATGAGCGGCTAGCCGGCGCCGTTCGCTGTTTTTGCTGTTCTTCCCGAAAATTTACAGCGAGCATCATCTCGTTCGCCGCAGAAATCCTCGACTTTCACCCGATCGAGGGGCCGAAATAACAGCGAAGCGCACGCTGTTTTTCGCTGTTTTCACTCCGCCGATGAGAAAATTGGAATAGCGGGGATCATCGAAACAGATTCAGCGTCCAAGCGGCGTTTCATACACAATATAACAACAGATTCCATTTGTCAATAAAGCGAATATAGCTCGATTGTTGCCGATAAGGGTCCGCAATCCATCCGGACGGCCGACAAGAAAGCTCTCCGATCCTTTGCGCGGTTCGAAAGCAGTCTCGACAGCGCGTAAAAGCTTGATAAAAAAGCCGCTCCAAAAGCACGAACCGCGAGGGAGGATAATCCAATGTCAACGGTCGATGCCGCAATTGGCCCGCTTCCCGAGGCCTATCACCGCGCGCAACTGCGGCGGGCGGCGATCGCGAGCACAGTCGGCACCACCATTGAGTGGTACGATTTCCTGCTCTACGGCCAAGTCGCGAGCATCGTGTTCGCGAAGCTCTTCTTCCCGAGATCGGCGCCGTTGGTGGGCACCCTCGAGGCGTTCGGCATCTATTTCGTCGGCTTTGTTGCGAGACCCATCGGCGCGGCGATCTTCGGCCATTACGGCGACCGCATCGGCCGCAAGGCGGCGCTGATCGCAACCTTACTGCTGACCGGCCTTTCGACATTCGCGGTGGGGCTGGTTCCGACCTACGAACAGATCGGCCTCTGGGCTGCCGTTATTCTGGTGGTGCTGCGCCTGATACAGGGCATTGGGGTCGGCGGCGAATGGGGCGGTTCGGTGTTGCTCGCGATGGAGTGGGCGCGAACCAACAAGCATCGCGGCTTCATCGCCTCTTTGCCGCAACTCGGCGGCCCGGCCGGGCTGTTCCTGGCGAATCTTGCGGTGCTGGCGTTCAGCGCAATTTCCGGCACGAGTTTATTACCTGGGGCTGGCGTGTTCCGTTTTACTTGAGCCTGGTGATGGTCGCCGTCGGGCTCTGGATCCGGCTCGGCATTCTCGAGACCCCGGTGTTTTCTCGCCTGGTGGAAGCCAAGCGGCTGGAGCAGGTACCTGTTCTCGAAGTGATCAAACGCCAACCGAAAGCGGTCATCCTGACCGCGCTCGCGCGCTCGGTCGAGCAAGGGCCGGCCTATATTTACTTCTCCTTTGTGTTCGTCTACGGCAGCCTAGTGCTGCATGTCTCGCGGGATCTGCTGCTCAGCGCGCTGTTGCTTGCTTCCTGCATCGATTTTTTGCTGATCCCGCTTACCGGCCACATCTCGGACCGTTACGGCCGCAAGCGCACGTTTATCATCGCCGCCGCCGTGGCCGGTCTCTACGGTTTTCCTTATTACGCGCTGATGAACACCGCGCTGCCGAGCCTGATCGTGCTGGCGACGGTGTTGGCCTTTGTGTTTCACGCCTTCGTCTACGGGCCGCAAGGGGCGCTGATCGCCGAATGCTTCACCCCGCGGCTGCGCTACAGCGGCACCTCGATCGGTTACCAGCTCGCCTCGATCACCGCGGGCGGACCGGCGCCGCTGATCGCGACCGCGTTGCTCGCGAAGTTCAATTCAGGTTGGCCGATTGCGGCGTATATCCTGTTCTATGGGATCGTCAGCGTCGTCGCGACCGCGCTCTTGCCCGACTTCACCAACCGCGACATATCGGAGGAGCAACACGGAGTGTAGGGCGGATTAGCCTTTAGCCACCGGGCTCGATCCGCGGGGCAGCGTAATCCGCCGTCACTTTTGAGGGGTGGTGAGTTACGTCTTCGGCTAACCCGCCCTACGTCCCTGATCGGCGTGCGGAGACCAGCCCTTCGCCTGCGTGACAAGGGGCCGGTGGCCCATCCCAGGATGACTCACAAGGCGCGCGCCGCCAGCGAAAAGCGCGGATCGGCGGCCAGGCATTCGGCTTCGGGAAGGCCGAGCTCCTTCCTGACGATATTCGTGCCGAGGACCATCGCGACCATCTTGTAGGCGGCGTGCCGGCGGCTCATGCCCTCGCGGCCCATGCCGCAGTCGGAGGAGATCATCAGCCGTTCGGCAGGAATGTATTTGAGCGCCTCGCGGATCAACGCGGCGACCTGATCGGGCCGCTCGACCTGCAATGTGTGGTGGTCGATGACGCCGATCACAATCTTCTTGTCCTTGATAATTTCACCGATCGCCTTGAGGTCGCCCGTGCCGGACGAGCAGGTCTCAAAGGTGATGGCGTCGGCATCGACCTGGTTGAGCGCCGCCAATGTCGGCTGATAGCTCTGGACATCGCGGAAGATCCGCTGCTGCGACGGGTTTCCCCAGCAGGTGTGGCACCACACCTCGGTCTTGTCGCGCAGACCCTTGACAGTGTTGTTGAAGACTTTGACGAGATCGCCGGTGTCGAGCTTGCCGAACGGCTTGCCGCGGACCGGCACCATATGGATCTGCGGCTCCTCCAGCTGGATCACCGGGCAGCCGGCGTCGGCCAGGTCGTTGAGCTCGCTGTTGAGCGCTTCGCTCAGCGCCCAAATGCGCTCCACCGGGTCCTTGTAGTATTCGTCGGCTACCGAGGCGGCGAGCAATTCGGGCAGGATGGTGCCGAACTTGACCGGTTTCCTGGTCAGCCGCTGCGCCACCTTCCACATCGCTGTGTATTCCAGGTTGCCTGGGCCGACCGGCCCGGTGATCTTGGGCAAGACACGCGCTTCGAGAAAGTCGTGCAGAATATGCCCGCGCGGCGCGCCGGCGCCCATCTGGTAGGGCGTCGGCTCGGCGGTCGTCGAGAAGCCCGACATGTGCGTCAGCGGATAGCTCTGCCAGCTCATGCCGCTGATCTGCTCATCGAAATGGGCGTCACCATCGGTGCAGATGTCGAGACCAGCGGTCTCTTGCGCCCGCAGATAGACCGAGACTGCGTCCTCGTATTGCTCGCGGTAGCGCAGGTTCATCATCGCCTCGAGAAAGCTTTGTGAACCCAAACCCGCGGTGTACCAGCTCGGCCGCGGCAGCGAACCGATGATCGATGTCGGCAGGGTGACACTGGCTGACGCTTTGTACATGACCGCGCCCTTTCATCCTTGGTTGTGTCGGTTGTTGCCGATCGCGGCGATCGGGATCATCTTTTACCCGATCACCAGGAGGCGCTCATGACCATCGTCCTCGATCACACGATCGTCCCCGCTCGCGACAAGGAAGTATCCGCCCGCTTCTTCGCGCGCATCTTCGGTCTCGAATACAAGGGCCCAGTCTCGCACTTCGCGCCCGTCCGCATCAACGACACGCTGACCATCGATTTCGACAATTGGGACGCGTTTGAGCGGCACCACTATGCCTTCAAGGTCAGCGAAGCGGAGTTTGACGGGATCTTCGACCGCGTCCGCGCCGAGCGGATCACCTATGGCAGCGGCCCGCGCTCGGCTGAGGACATGCAGATCAATCACCGCCATGGCGGCCGCGGCTTCTATTTCCGCGACCCGAATGGCCATCTCTTAGAGGTGTTGACGGCTTGAGCCGGCCTTCGATCGCACTCGAACAAATGAGGAAATCGTGTCTCAGACTATCGATCAGAGACCCCCGGTAGCGGTCGGCCACGTCCGCCTTCCGGCAACCGATGTCGCCGCCGCTGCGCGGTGGCTCGAAACCGTCGGGTTACGCCCGATTTTCGCCGACGCCGGCCTCGCGGTCCTCGAACTCCGCGGCGGTACGCACGTCGTCGTCAGGAACACGGAGCGGCCTCCCAAGCCCGGCTCCGCGGCGCCCTTTGACCTGATGGTGGACGATATCGAAGCCGCTCGCCGAGATTATGCGGCAAAGGGGCTGGGACCCTCCGACATCAGCAGGGGCCGGATCCACGACTCGTTCCACCTTACCGGGCCGGACGGGTATGACTTTACGGTTACCTCGTCGCATGCAGGGGGAAGACCGGTTTAGCAAGCGGGCTGTAATGCCGATTAGACCAGCGGGCGGCGTGGACGGACCCGCCGAGTAAAACCGCGCGCGCCGCTGTCCCGTGGGCCTTCAGCCCACGGACTAATTCCGTGGGGAACGCCGGGACCATTTACGGTTCGCTCGTGCCGCTGAGAAGTGGACCCTGGCTTTCGTCAGCAAGCGCTCCACGCCGGGGGTCGCAATGACGACGTGTCTCTGAGGACGCAACCAGCCGAACCGGAAAATCTGCGCCAAGTGTGAACCAGTTCACACCGTCCTAATCGGTCCCGAGCTATTCTTCCCGGCAATTCCTGCAGCAGCAGGACAGGGAGCCTTTGCCATGCTGGTCCGGCGCGACATTCCTGCCCGTAGACGGGGTCAAGCGCCTTGTCTGCGGGTCGGATCGTCAAGCCGGAAGGTCCCGGCCGGCGTTCTGGCCTGGATCTATGATTACGGCAATCAGATCGCGTGGGCCGCCGTCGCCGTGAGCACGGTCCTCTTCTTCTATGCTGTCGCCTACGCGTTTCCGCACGCAAGGCTCGCTGCCCAGCAGCAAGAGCGCGACGCGGTCGAGCAGGAGAGCCACGCCTTCTGCGAAAAGCACGGAATGCCCTTTGGGACTCGCGAGCATACTGTCTGCGTCGAGGATCTGATGGACATCAGGGCGAACGAGCGCCAACGCACCCTCGCGGTTCTGACAAACTGTTATGCCACTCTGCAGCCAGCCCCTATCTGCCGACCGAAAACAAACGCCGGGCAGGGAGCACCTATGCGTAGACGAGATCTCCTCAAAGCCGCCGGCGCAGGCGCGGCGGCGCTCGCGGCGCCCCGGATCGGGCGGGCCGAGAGGCCCAACAAGCTGGTCTTTGGTGTCCACGTAGACCTCAGCGTGCTCGACCCGGTCGTCACCGGCCAGCGGCAGACGCGTAATCACGCTTTCCTCGTCTTCGATACGCTCTACGGCATCGATACGAATTGGACCGCCCGGCCTCAGATGGTCGAGGGACATCAGGTCGAGGAGGATGGGCTGACCTGGACTCTGACATTGCGCGACGGACTCCGCTTTCACGACAAGGAGCCGGTACTGGCGCGCGACGTCGTCGCCAGCATCCGCCGTTTTGCCGAGCGCATCCCCTTCGCCTACGCATTGATGGCGGCGACTGAGGAATTGTCGGCGGCGGACGATCGCACCGTGCGGTTCCGTCTCAAACGGGCGTTCCCGCATCTGCCGGAGGCCCTGGCGGGACCTGGAGCCAACGTTCCTGCGATCATGCCGGAGCGGCTGGCGGCGACCTCGCCGTTCAAGCCGGCTGCCGAAATTGTCGGCAGCGGCCCCTATCGCTTCCTCCCCGAAGAGCATATCAGCGGCGCCCGGGCCGCCTATGAGCGCTTTGCGCTCTATCAGCCGCGCACTGACGGAGCCGTAGGTTTCACGTCCGGACCGAAGATTGCGCATTTCGATCGGGTCGAGTGGCTGATACTGGATCCTTTCTCGGCGATGGCCGCCCTGCGCAGCGGCGAAATCGACTGGTGGGAGGCGCCTCCCAACGACCAGGCTGCGGCGCTCGCCGGCAATCGCGATATTACTGTCATTTCCCAGTATGCAACAGCCATGGGCATCCTGCGCTTCAACCATTTGCAACGGCCCTTCGATAATGTGGCCGTGCGGCAGGCACTGCTCGGCGCGGTCGATCAGGCCGAGGCAATGACCGCGGTCGCCGGCACCGATCGCAATTTCTGGCATGACGGCATCGGTCTCTTCCCGGCCGGAACCCCGTTTGCCAACGATGCCGGGATCGAAGTCATGCGCGGGCCGCGCGATTACGCGGCGGTTCGACAGGCGCTGGTGCGCGCCGGCTACAATGGCGAAAAGATCGTCGTCGTCGCGCCGGCCGATGCCCCACCGATTCATGCGCTGTCGCTGGTCGGAACCGATCAGCTTCGCCGCGCCGGTATGAACGTGGACTATCAGGAGGTGGATCTGGGCACTGCTCTCCGCCGGCGGCAGAATCAGGCGGCCCCGGATAAGGGCGGCTGGAGCGCGTATTTTGGACTCAACGATAGATCGGTCCCGAATACCAACCCATACGGCAATATTTTGATTCGCGCCGACGGGCTCGCCGCCTATGACGGCTGGCCGACGAGCCCGCGCATCGAAGCCCTGCGCGCTGCCTGGCTTGACGCCGGCAACCTCGACGACCAGCGGCGGATCTGCACCGAGCTGCAGCTGCAGTTGTGGCAGGATGTACCCTACGTTCCGATGGGCGAATATTGGCAGTCCACCGCTTTTCGCAAGGATTTGCTCGATGTGCTGCCAGGCTGCTTCCCGGTCTTCTGGGGCATCCGCCGAGCATAGGCTTTCGTCGCGAGGATGATCGGCCGCGGGCGCAGCAGTCGGCCTGCGGACCGTCGCGACCGCAACTTACGCGTTCCCACCTTTACACGCTTATGGCTTGGAGCGGTCACCCCAGTATGGTAAACGCACGCGTTCGTGAGGCCACGGGCGGTTCGAGTTTTCGGGCAATCCGCTTCGCATTGACAAGGCGCGTTTAACTCAGGGGAGACGACAAATGCCGGGGACATGGGCGCCACTGACGAACCAGCCGACATTCAACACGAGCACGATGATCCTGCTCACAGATGGTCGGGTGATGGTGCAGGAGGAGGGAACCGCGCACTGGCACGCGCTCACCCCTGATAGCAGCGGATCCTACATAAACGGGCAGTGGTCGACACTCGCGGATATGAGCTTCTGGCGGCGCTATTACGCCTCCGGGGTTCTGAAAGACGGGCGTGTCTTTGTCTGTGGCGGCGAGCAGAGCGGCGATGTCGGCGACACGAACAAGGGTGCAATCTACGATCCCGGTTTCGACACATGGACCAATATAGCCTCGCCGCCTTGGACGCAGGTCGGAGATGGCGCGAGCTGCGTGCTGCCCGATGGCCGCATCATGATCGGAGCTCTGCTGTCAGGCGCCTGCATCATTTATGACCCGGCCACCGATTCGTGGAGCACGACCGGCGCCCAGCCTTGCCGCACCAACGAAGAGACATGGATATTGCTGCCCGACAACACGATTGTCGCGCCGCAATGTTTTTCGCCGTTCCGGAGCCAGAAATACATCATCTCGTCGGGCGTGTGGCAGGACGAGGGAGAACTGCACGTGACGCTCGTCGACCCGGTAATGAGCGAGATCGGCCCGGGCATGCTGCTGTATAACGGCAGGGTCATCTTCTTCGGCGCCGCGAACAGCAACGGCCACGGCAAGACGGCCCTCTACACTCCGCCCGCTACGCCGACGGCCCAGGGGACATGGGTAGCCGGGCCCGACATCCCGATCGTTGGCGGTCAGGTCATGGTCAGCAATGACTGTCCCGCCGCACTGATGCCGAACGGCAAGGTGCTCTTTACTGCCGCGCAATTCCTCAACAACAATTGGGGCTCGCCGGTTCTGTTTTTCGAATACGACCCGTCAAGCAATACGATTGCTCAGGCGCCGACACCCCCGAACAACGCCAGTTTTCCTTATCCCGGTGCTGCGAATGCGGGAATTTATTGGAGCCGGATGATGCTGTTGCCAACTGGCCAGGTCCTGTTCAGTGCCAGTTCCAGCAACGTGCAGGTCTACACGCCGGATGGCGGCCCTCAGGATGCGTGGCGGCCGACAATATCCTCGGTTCTCCCGCATGGCGTAATTTTCACGGACTACATCCAGGTTCAAGGGACGCAACTGAATGGCTTGTCGCAGGCGAACATCTACGGCGACGACTGCTATCCGGCAACGAACTATCCGCTCGTCCAGCTCAGGAATACAGTGACCCATCAGGTCTTCTACTGCCCCACCCATGATTTCAGCACGATGGGAGTGGCGACCGGCCCATCCCTGCAGTCGTGCCGGTTTACCCCTACCATCCCTTACGGCGTCTACGACCTTCGGGTCATTGCCAACGGCATTCCGTCCCACCCGCACAGTTTTGCTTATCCGAGTCCGACAAAGCGGCGTTTTACCGATGTCGGTGTCAAGCTCGAATTCGAATACTTCGGGAAACTGGTCGCTGAAGGCGATCCGTTCAACTGGATACAACAGATCATCAATCCCGAGGTCAACCAATTGCGGATGGATGTCAAGCTTTTGCAGAACAGCGTGAACCGCCTCAACTCGCTCATTCAGGCACGAGAGCTGCCGGAAGTGGGGCGGGACATCGCCAAAAGAGCCGGCGTCGACCAGATTGCCAAAGAACGAAATGTCGCCGGCGAGGCATCAGGCTCGGGCGAAGCGAAGGGGTGATCCTCGTTCTGACCAGCCTGGCCGACCAGGATGCGGTGGCTTTCGCCAAGGAATTCGGGGGTGCCGTCGCAATATCCGTGCTGACCTGCCGGGACCTGGCGGAGAACCATACTGCACTGCGCTATCCGGATTTCGCGTCATCGACATTGACTGTCGACCGCCGGAAAATCGCGATTGGCGAGATAGAGGGCGTCATCAATGTGCTGCCAGCGGTCTTTCCCGAAGAGCTCGTCTTCTTTCCGCCGGAGGAGCGGGAATACCAGGCGGCCGAATTTCACGCACTCCTGACATTCTTTTTGTCGGGCCTTCCCTGTCCCCTCGTCAACCGGCCGGCCGCAGGCAGTCTGAGCGGCCCCTATTTAAATCCGATCGGCTGGTATCATCTGGCGCAGCGCACGGGAATTCCAGTCTCACCAATCCGCCTCGACACCGAGAATTTCGTCAATCCCTTCGCCGCCTCCTGTGATAAGCCCGTCATCGCGGTGACCTGTCTTGGCGATCGAGTGATTGCGCCGTCGGGAACTACTGCCGATCGAGATACGATTGCGTTGTCCCGCCAAGCAAAAGTCGACTACCTAACTGTCCTCTACACAGCAGACGAGGCCGGAAGGCCCCAACTTGCCGCAGTACGCGCCATTCCCGATCTGCGGGACGGGGTGACCCGACGAGCCCTGATCGATTACCTGCGAGGTCACAGAGCAGCATGATATTGCTGTGGGGCTTGCTCGAGGATCCCACCTTCAGGTCGGTTTATGACTGGCTGCGGGAGTTGCGGGCCAATGTCGCATTCGTAAACCATGCCGCAGTCGGCCGGACCCGCATTGGCTTGTCGTCCAGCCCAAAGCTTTCTTACAAGCTCTGCTGCGAGCGGCATTCCTATCGTCTCGACACTGTATCGGCCGCCTATCTGCGGCCCTACGACCACCGACACTACGACGAATTCGCCGGCCTGGGCGGGCCGCAGCAAAGCGCGTCGCATGCCGACATCGTTCATCAGCTGATGCACGTCTGGGCCGAGCACGCTGACGCGGTGATCATCAACAGGCCCTCGGCCGAGGCGACGAACCACTCCAAGCTCAATCAGGCGAGGTTTCTGCGGGCATGCGGCTTCCTCGTGCCGGATTCGATAATCACCAACGACTTGTCAGAGGTTCGCTACTTTCTCTCTCGCCACGGCAGTGTGATTTACAAGTCGATGAGCAGCGTGCGCAGCATCGTGAAGGAACTCCACGCCTGCATGTTGGACAGCCTCGGAAACATCGGACCCGCGTTGTTTCAGCAGCGTATCGTCGGGGACAACCTCCGTGTCCACGTGATCGGCGAGAAAGTGTTTAGCTGCCTCGTCCGGTCACCATCCATCGACTACCGGTATGGTCCGGCAAGCCTGGAGACGGCGCATCTTCCCGACGAGATCACGGCCCGTTGCATAACACTGGCCCGTGAGCTTGGCCTCGTGGTCGCGGGGATTGACCTTATTGCTACACCCGAGGGAAAGTATTATTGCCTTGAGGTCAATCCGAACCCGGCATTTTCATTCTTCGAACTGTCGGAAAAAAATGACATTGCCCAGGCCGTCGCCCAGGCGTTGATGCTCGGCTGATTGCTTCCGCCTTTGCCCAATTGAGAAATCTCACCTCGGTAGGCTAGCCTTGGCCTCTTCACCTCGTTCGCGCGGCAAGCGACGGCTCAACCGCATTTTGTCGGCTTGACCGCTGCCCACGGATGTTGTCACGCCGCTCCCTAGAATCTTCGATAAAATCTGACGTTGATAGCTATACCAGGGGTCGGCTTGGGGTGGAGGCTGTGTGAAAACACAGGCATTCAATCTGCACGTAGAAAATCCTTCTCGGTGGAGAACCGACCTTCGTTGACGCTGGAGCAAATGACGAGACGCCACAAGCAGCCGCAGATGCCGCAACCACTTGAGCGATGTCGAATGACAGACGTTCGTCGCAGGATAATCACGGT
>Ga0182032_10000516_pt1 | contig 15716 bp, 19 predicted proteins | sample tim00Cox00000000_FD_125970 | JGI IMG/M metagenome (GOLD analysis project Ga0182032, IMG submission 125970) | Lab enrichment of tropical soil microbial communities from Luquillo Experimental Forest, Puerto Rico - timezero.00C.oxic.00.000.000 | ecosystem: Environmental > Terrestrial > Soil >... | reverse complement strand
GTGGTCCTCGTACCGGGCCGCAAGACCGAGCTCGATACGCCGATGGTGCAGCAAATCTCGTTCAATGTCGGGACTCTCGCCAATGTCCAGCGCGCCTTCCGCAAAGTCCGCGATGCCGGCTGCCAGGGTCTGAGGCCGGTCAGCCACGGCAACGCGTGGTCGATCTATTTCCACGATCCCGAAGGCAACCGCATCGAGATGTTCTGCGACACCCCGTGGTACGTCTCACAGCCCTGCGGCTTCGAGATCGATCTCGACAAATCCGAGGACGAACTCTACCGCGAGACCGAGACCCACTGCCGCACCCTGCCCGGCTTCAAGCCGATGGAAGAGTGGCGGGCCGAGATCTCGCGGAAAATCGCGGAGAAGCTCGAAGCCTAAACCGGAGGCTTTGGGCAGGGGCACCGAGGCGTGATAGAGTTTCGCGAGCCGATATTCCCGCGAAGGGCGGGCCAACACAGCGAGGGTTCGATGAGCAAGCGACCGATGTATCTCCAGCACGTCAACATCTATGTCCGCAACGCCGAGCGCTCGAAGGAGTGGTACGAAGAGATGCTTGGGTTGCACACCTATGAGTACCGTCCGGGTTGGGCCGCCTTCATGTCGGCCGACACCGAGCAGTCGCACGAGGTCGCGTTGATGCAGCTCGGCGAGGACGCGCCGCTGCAGCAGAAGGGCCAGGTAGGGCTCAACCACATGGCATGGCGGCTCGAGTCGCTCGACGATCTGAAAGATTTTTACCGCCGCATCAAAGCCAAAGGCTGGCCGATCGAGCATATTTCCGATCATGGCATCTCGCTCGGCATCTATACGCGCGATCCCGACGGCAACGGTGTCGAAGTGTTTTACGAGATGCCGCGCGCCGAGTGGCCGGTCGATTACCACATCTTCTCGCGCGACAAGGTCGGCCGCGGTCGCTTCCCCGGCCCGTGGGACGCCGAGATTCGGCCTGACGGGCCGCCGGTGCCGCAGGCGCAGCCGGTCGCAGCAGAGTAGATAACCTCGTCCCGGTCGGCGGGGTGGCCGCCGGCCGGGATCGATTTTCGCCCAGAAATCGGATTCGCCATCGGCCCAGTTTGTGTTGTTTTTCGCTCCCTCAGGGCTGTGCGATTTCCGTTGATCAGCTGTGCGGATTCCGTTGTTTTTTAGCCGCGCAAATTTTGATCTAACCGCTTGATCTAATAGCCGATTCTGGGCGTCGGAGGCGGCTTTTATCCGGGTGTCACCGCGAATTTCGTTGTTTTTTCCGCATGCTCAACCCGAGTTGCGCACCCAGCCGTAGCGCAGGTTGCTGCGACCCGGTCCATTCTTCACATAATCGGCTTTAATCGCGGTGAAGCGGTCCGGCTTGCCTAGTTCCGCGCGCTGGTCGAGATTATAGAGGCGCGCCGTATTCCGCGAGAAAATGGCGGTTTTGACCTGACCATCGGCGGCCCCGAGCGGCTGGAAGCCATACTTCTTCTGCATCTCCTCGGGGATCTCGAGACGCCGTAGCCCCTCGATCTGCCACTGCGGCGCGCCGGTCCACACCGCGTCCGTGCCCCAGACGAGGTGATCGGCGCCGAGCCCCTTGATCAGCATGCCCATCAATGCCGCAGCAAGGCGTGGTTCCGCGACAGCGGTCCAGGCAAAGAGCTGACCCAAATCGCCGTAGACATTGGTGACCCCGTATTTCTCCGGTATCTCGGCGAGATCACTGGCCCACGAACTGCGTCCAGTCTGATCAAACTCCGCCATTCCATCCGCTGGCTTGCCGCCGACCCAGCGATAGCCGGAATGGTAAATGACGAAATTGAGCTGCGGCCAGTCCTTGGCCGCCTTGCCGACATCACGGACATCGGCATAGGGCAGCAGGTGCGGGTATTGCTGCTCGACAGCTGGAGCGAATAATCCTTTGTGGATGCAGATATTCTTGATGCCCGCCTTCGCCGCTTTCTCGTAGAACGGATACATCAGCTTCTCGTCGTCGAGATGGTAGGGATGATTGGCGCTCTCCTTGTGGGTGTTGTCGCCGACCGTATAGCCCTTCCATGAATCCGGCTTGTACACCTCGATCGCCTTGTCAACCTGCTCGAGCCAACCGGGCCAGCCGGGTGTGATGATAAAGTGCGCGAGCATGCGCCGCGAGCCCGCATCTTTGTTGACCTGCTCGCGGGTCTTGAACACCAGCTCCTGCGGCAGGAACCAGTCCTCAGGAACCTCGGAGGGCGAATTCGACAACACCGCCACCTTGGTGTCGCTGTCCATGAAGATCTCTTTGACGTAGTTACCGTATTTCAGATCGTCGATGGTCTGCTCCCTGTCCCCGATCGCCCTGTTCCAGCCGGCTTTGCCAACCGACTCACGCTGCTTAACAAAGCCCATCAGGCGGGTGTCATCGCGCAGAAAATGGGTCTGGTCATCGATAACGAGCTGGTTTGATAGTGCCTCGGCGCGCTGGTCGGCCAGCTCGGGGGTCGCCGCTTCCGCCGTGCTGACCTCAAAGACCCGACCGAAGACCTGGTTCATTGCGACAAATGAGGCAGCCATGCCCGCGGCGGTTTGGAAAAAGTGTCGGCGTGACAAGCCCTGCCGTTGGGCGAGCCGCCCGCTCAATTCCTTGAGCCGGGCTTCGACCTCCCGCTGCTGTTCTGTTTGCGGCACCGGCATGTATTCGTCGCTCGACACGATCTGGGTCGGCACTGGTGATGGGAACGATGACGTCTCGGCCGGTTGCAACTCCTTCAACTGCTCGTCAGTCAGGAATTTCACGATTTCCTCCCGGGACTAAGTCAGAATTACGGGGATTTCGAAATTGAGCAGCCTGGCGGCGTTGCCCGCGAGGATCGCTCGGCGCTCGCAATCGTCGAGCCCGGGTGTCCCCTCGATCATGCCGATCGGATCGACCTCTCCCATGTCGGCAGGATAGTCGGTGCCCATCAGGATGTGATCCGCACCATATTGCTCGACCAGATAGTCTAGTTGGTGGTGGGTGTAGACCAGCGCGTCGAAATAGACCCGTTTCAGGTAGGTCGTCGGCATCCGGTGGAGCTGTTCGCAGCAATCGGGGCGCGCCGACGCGGCGTGGTCGATCCGCCCCGAATAGGCCGGCAGAAAGCCGCCACCATGCGCGACCACGAGCTTGAGGTTGGGGTAATCGTGCAACACGCCGCCGAAGATCAGATGATGCAGCGCTACGGTCGAATCGAGCGGGTTGCCGATCACATTGGCAAAATAGTGGTCGGCGAAACGGCCTGCCTCCGTGAACCCGTCCGGATGCATGAACACCACGAGGCCGAGCTCTTCGCACCGCGCAAAGATCTTGCGAAACCGTTCGGCCGATAGATCTTCCCCGGCGACATGGGTCATGATCTCGATGCCGCGAAAACCGAGGGAGTTGTGCAATCGCTCGAGCTCGGCGACAGCCAATTCGGGAGCCTGGAACGGTACCGTGCCGAGGCCGACGAAACGGCTAGGGTAGCGGCCGCAGATCTCGGCGATGAAATCGTTGATGGCGCGCGATGCCTCACGCCCGAGATCGGGGTCGGCGCCGTAATAGGTCTGGCGCGGTGCCGGCGAGATCGCCTGGATGTCGATCCCCATCCGGTCCATGTCCTCGATCCGCTTTTCGGGCGACGAGCCCTGGAGCCGGGTCCGCTCGCCGTTCTGCCGGTTGATCGTGCGGCTCTGCTCATTGGCGGCCGTTTCGAGAAACCACCGTGAGACGGCGATATTGCCTTCCACCATTGCCGCTGCCTTATCACTGCGGACATGGCAATGAATGTCGATCGTGAACCATTTGCCGCGGGCATGGAGAGGGCCTGGGAAGCGCCCGGCCCGCGGTTCCGTTCCCGGCGGCAGGCATTTGAACAGCATCTTGGTTTCCCCTCGATCAGCCCGATGCCATCGATATTTCGATGTTCAACAGCCGCGCGGCATTGCGGCCGAGAATCGCACGGCGCTCGGCATCATCTAGCCCGGTGGCGCCCTCGACAAATCCTATCGGATCGATCTCGCCCATATCGGCAGGGTAGTCGGTGCCCATCAGCACGTGGTCGGCGCCGTACTGGTCGACGAGATATTCGAGCTGGTGGTGGGTGAAGACAATTGTGTCGAAGTAGAGCCGCTTGAGATATTCGGTCGGCATCCGGTGGATCTGCTCGCAGCAATCGGGGCGCGCTGAAGCGGCATGGTCGATGCGGCCCGAATAAGCCGGCAGATAGCCGCCGCCATGAGCGACGACGAGCTTCAGGTTCGGATGGGCGTGCAATACGCCGTCAAAGATCAGATGGTGAACGGCCACCGTCGAATCGAGCGGATTGCCGATCACATTGACCAGGTAATGGTCGGCGAAGCGCCGCGCCTCTGGAAACCCAGTCGGGTGCATGAAGATCAGCATACCGAGCTCTTCGACCCGTGCGAAGATCTTGCGGAAGCGCTCGGCCGATAAGTCCTCGCCGGCGACATTGGTCGCGATTTCGATGCCGCGGAAGCCCAATGATTTGTGCAGCCGGTCGAGCTCCGCGACGGCGAGGTCCGGTGCTTGAAACGGCACCGTCCCGAGCGCAGTAAAACGGTCGGGGTGACGGCCGACGATCTCGGCGAGATTGTCGTTGACGACGCGCGCGGCGGCGATCCCGAGCTCGGGCGAGGCACCGTAATAGGTCTGGTTCGGGGAGGGCGAGATCGCCTGGATGTCGATCCCCATCCGGTCCATGTCCGCGAGCCGCTTTTCGATCGAAGTGAATTGGATGCGATTGCGTTCGGCCTGCTGCCGGTTGACCTCGCGGGTGCGCTCGTTGGCGTAAACCTCCCGCGGATGCCGCGTCGCGACAACATTGCCGGCGACCATTTCCGCTGCCTTCGGCGTCAGCACATGGCAGTGAATGTCGACCGTGAACCATTTGCCCCGCGCATGCGCGGGACCTGGAAACCGGCCGGGAATTTGTGCTCCGGTCGGCAGGCATTTGAACAGCATCTCAGGCTTCTCCCTCCGTTTCGGCGATATTATGCATTCTCTGGTCACGGAGCGAGCGTGGCCGCGCCAAGGGAGGGTGCAGCCGTAAGGCGGCCTATGTTAGGGAGAAGCGATCATGATCGAGTATCGCCTTGAACACATCATGTCCTATACCGCGAAGTTATCAGAGCCGAAGGTGATAGGCCCTGTACCAGAAGGAATTCGCGTCAATTAGGGCAAGCGCTTCTCGACCGATCCGAAGTCGCTTACGAGGTATGCCGGGACTTCTTTCTGGCCTAGCGCAGCTACGATCAGGCTTGCTCCAGCTGGGTCGCCGAAAACGGCGCAGAGCCGGTAACTATGCTGCCTCTTCTTCGGTCTCGCTCTCGGTCCCGGTCGGGCCGGAATCCTTGCCCTTGGCTTCGGGGTCGCGGTCGACGAGTTCGATCACCGCCATCGCGGCATCGTCGCCGTAGCGGTATCCGGCCTTGATGATGCGGGTGTAACCGCCGGCACGGGCCGAATACCGTTGCGCCAGAGTCGTCATCAGCTTGTCGGCCAGAGCGGCGTCCTGCAATTTGGCGATCACCCGCCGCCGACCCGCCAGCCCGCCATGTTTGCCGGTCGTGATCAGCCGCTCGACGTATGGGCGCAGATCCTTCGCTTTGGGCAGGGTCGTCGTGATCTGCTCATGTTTGATCAGCGCGGCAGCAAGGTTCTCGAACATTGCCTTGCGGTGGGCGGATTTGCGGCTGAAGCTGCGGCCGCGCAGGCGATGACGCATAGGGGGGTCCTCAGTACGGTTCGTCGAGGCGCTTGGCCAATTCCTCGATGTTCTCGGGCGGCCAGTTCGTTATTTCCATGCCAAGATGTAGTCCCATCTGGGCAAGGACTTCTTTGATCTCATTCAGCGATTTGCGCCCGAAATTGGGTGTTCGCAGCATCTCGGCTTCGGATTTCTGAACCAGGTCGCCGATATAGACGATGTTGTCGTTCTTCAGGCAGTTCGCCGAGCGCACCGACAGTTCGAGCTCGTCGACCTTGCGCAGCAGGTTCTTGTTGAACGGCAGCTCGCTCGGGCGAAGTTCCTCGGAGGGGTGGCGCGGCTCCTCGAAATTGATGAAGAGCTGGAGCTGATCCTGCAGGATCCGCGCAGCGAGCGCCACCGCATCCTCGGGTGTGACCGCACCGTTGGTCTCGACCCGGATGGAAAGCCGATCATAGTCGGTGACCTGACCGACGCGCGTGTTCTCGACCCTGTAGGATACCTTGCGCACCGGGCTGAACAGAGCATCGACCGGGATCAGGCCGATGGGCGCATCCTCCGGCCGGTTCTGTGTCGCCGGCACGTAGCCCTTGCCGCTCTCAACACTGAGCTCCATACCGATCTTGGAGCCGCCGTCGAGAGTGCAGATCACCAAATCGGGGTTCAGGATATCGATATCGTGGCCGGTTTCGAGCGCGCCGGCGCGAACTTCGCCGGGGCCGCTGCCGCGTAAGCGCATTCGCTTCGGGCCTTCCCCGTACATCCGAAGGTCGATGCTCTTGACGTTGAGGACGATGTCGGTGACGTCCTCGAGCACTCCCGGGATTGAAGAAAACTCGTGTAGCACGCCCTCGATCTGCATCGAGGTGACCGCTGCGCCCTGCAGCGAGGAGAGCAACACACGGCGTAATGCGTTCCCGAGAGTCAGCCCGAAACCGCGTTCGAGCGGCTCGGCGACCACGGTTGCTACGCGTTTCGGGTCATCCCCCGATTCCACCGATAGCTGTTTCGGTTTGATCAAGGACTGCCAGTTTTTTTGAATCACTACTCGACCCTCGGTCGTTGGAAGCGGTCGACATCCGCCGCAAGAACCGGCACAGCAGAGCCGCCGGCGTTATCCTGAATCTCGCGCCGCCGGAGGGCGCTCGCACCTCAGACGCGACGCCGCTTCGGCGGGCGGCAGCCATTGTGTGGGATCGGCGTCATATCCCGGATCGAAGTCACGGCGAATCCCACCGCCTGCAGCGCACGCAACGCCGACTCTCGGCCGGACCCCGGTCCTTTGACCTCGATCTCCAGAGTGCGCATGCCGTGCTCCATGGCTTTACGCCCGGCATCTTCGGCGGCGACCTGCGCTGCATAAGGCGTAGATTTGCGCGAACCCTTGAAGCCCTGGCTACCGGCTGACGACCAGGCGATCGTATTGCCTTGGGCATCAGTGATCGTGATCATCGTATTGTTGAAAGTGGCGTTCACATGCGCCGTGCCTGAAGTGATGTTCTTGCGTTCGCGCCGACGCAGGCGCGGCGCCGGTGTCGCCGTTCTGGCCATTTATCTCTTCCGCAGTTGCCGTTTGGGCTGCGAGGTCTACTTCTTCTTACCGGCGATAGGGCGGGCCGGCCCTTTGCGTGTCCGCGCGTTCGTATGCGTGCGTTGGCCGCGCACTGGAAGCCCCTTGCGGTGGCGCAGTCCGCGATAGCAACCCAGATCCATCAGCCGCTTGATGTTCATCGCGACTTGCCGCCGCAGGTCGCCCTCAACCGTGTAGTCACGATCGATAATCTCGCGAACGCGCAAGACGTCGTCGTCGCTCAGTTCATGCACGCGCCGCTCGGGCGGAATGCCGATCCTGTTACAAATCTCGAGGGCCTTGGTCCGGCCGATCCCGTGGATGTAAGTGAGTCCGATTGGGACTCGCTTTTGGTTGGGAATATTAACGCCCGCGATGCGCGCCACCTGCGCTTCTCCTCAAAGAATGACAAAATGGGGGTGGGTCCCGCTCCTCGCAAGGGCGCGCATTATAGGGGTCAAATCTTGCACGTCAATCCGCTTGCGGCCGCTACCGCCGCATACTCCACCTCGCGGTTGACTGGTTATTCGACAGCGAGCCTGGGAAGGCCGGCGAGCGCAACACGCAGCTCTTCCTCATCGTAAGCGTGGTCTCCAAGCCTGCCGGCTTGGTAGTCGATATAGGCCTGCATATCGAAATGGCCGTGGCCGCACAGGTTGAACAAGATCGTGCGCCCAATGCCCTCGACTTTGCACCGCAATGCCTCGTCGATCGTGCAGCAGACCGCATGGTTGGCCTCGGGAGCCGCCAGGACGCCCTCGGTGCGGGCGAACTGAATACCTGCCTCAAAGCAGCTGTTCTGCGTCAGCGCACGGGATTCGATGAGTCCAAGCTCCTGCAACAGACTTACCAGCGGCGCCATGCCATGGTAGCGCAGCCCGCCTGCATGGAAGCCGGGCGGCACGAAGGTCGAGCCCAAGGTGTGCATTTTAACGAGCGGTGTCAGATGCCCAGTGTCGCCGAAATCGTAGGCATATTTGCCGCGCGTCAGGCTCGGGCAGGCGGCCGGTTCGCAGGCGATCACTCGAGGCTTCGGGCCGCCGCGCAGCCCGGCGCCAATAAACGGGAAGGCAATACCGGCGAAGTTACTGCCACCACCCGTGCAACCCACGATGATGTCGGGGTAGTCGTCTGCCACCTCGAGCTGCACCATCGCCTCTTGGCCGATGACAGTCTGGTGCAACAGGACGTGGTTGAGGACGCTGCCTAACGAATATTTCGTATCGGCGTGGTGCGCTGCCACTTCAACCGCTTCGCTGATGGCGATACCCAAGCTGCCGGGGGAGTTTGGATGTTCAGCAAGGATGCGCCGCCCAGCGCTTGTTTCGGTGCTCGGGCTTGCCACGCACTCAGCACCCCAAGCCTCCATCAGCGCTTTGCGGTAAGGCTTCTGCTCGAAACTCACTTTCACCATATAGACGCGGACGTCGAGGCCGAAGACGGCCCCCGCAAAGGCGAGGGCTGAGCCCCATTGTCCGGCGCCGGTCTCGGTCGCGAGCCGCTTGACTCCGGCCTCTTTGTTGTAAAAGGCTTGGGCGACGGCGGTGTTGGGTTTGTGGCTACCCGCTGGGCTCACCCCTTCGTATTTGTAGTAGATCCTGGCCGGCGTATCGAGCGCCCGTTCCAGCCAGCGCGCTCGATAAAGCGGGGACGGCCGCCATTGACGATAGACTTCGCGGACAGGTTCAGGGATCTCGATCGTGCGTGCGGAGGAAACTTCCTGCTGAATCAGCGCCATTGGAAAAAGTGGCTCGAGATCCTGCGGCCCCACAGGCTTCAACGTCCCAGGGTGCAGCACCGGCTCGGGCGGGCGCGGCAAGTCGGCTACGATATTGTACCAGTCCTTAGGAAGCCGGGCTTCCTCGAGCAGATATTTGACCGTATCGGACATAGTTTCTCTCCCCGCCTAGCCGTTTGCGGGCGCCTTCCAGATCCCGCGTTGCTGCATTAGTCGGACCTGCCGATCGATTACCTCGCGCCTATACTCGGCGTGCCGGCCGGGAATCTTGTCGATGTAGAGATTCTTTGGATAGATCGGCTGCTCATAGATGATCTGAGCCAGCTCGGTGCGAATGTCCTTGGGCCAGTTTGTTACCTGGGCATTTTGCCGGTGGTGCCGCAACGCCTCGATGTTGATCACGCCCGCGACAAACGTCGAGCCGTTAGTATCGCGCTGCTTGCCGACGATGGCGCCGCGATAGTCGACGATCATCGACTGCCCGCCCCCAGCATCGATCGGCGTCTCACTGTCCGGATAGAGGTGGTAGCCGCCGATATTCGGCGCCACGACATACATGTTGTTCTCGAGCGCGCGGGCCCGGTTCGAGATCTCGAAAAAGTCGTTCTCAGTGAACGGCGTCGGCAAAGAGGCGCGATAAACCACCTCCGCCCCGTTCAGGGCAAGACCGCGGCCATTCTCGGGGTAGTTGCCCTCCATCGCCATCATGATCCCCAAGCGCCCGATCGCAGTATCGGCGACCGGCCAGAAGGCCTGCAAATTGCGGCCGTATTTCTCGACCCACCAGTCGAACAGATCGTGCGGCGAGACTGAGCGCTCGCAGGGCAGCAGGGCTACGATCTTGTAGTGCTTCAGGATGACGGCGCCATCGGGATCGACGACGAAGCCGACATTAAAGAACCGGTCCGGCCAATCCTCGTGACGCGCCTTGGCCTGCGCCATGATGAAGGTGCCCCAGCTGCGGGCGAGCCGCCCGATGCGGTCGGTTTCCGGGCCCGGAATATCGATGGCGCAGGTCCGCGCGAACTCGGCATGGTCGACATCGAGCACCTCGTCGTTGAAGCCCTGCAACGCGCCTTCCGGAACGGCGACGAGCCGAACCGGAACATCGAGGCCGGATAGCCAAAACGCAGCCCTGGTCAGGCTTTCGAGATGCTCCAGATTCTTGGCGATGTCGTCGCGGCTGCGAATCCCCCAGAAGGTAGGGATCAGTCCGACCGCGGTATAGGGTTCGATCATGCCCGTTCCCTGTTCTGACGCAAACTCGAACGAAGAATGTCAGATCCGGGCGCCTGGGGCTATCCTCGACGTCGTGGGAGTGACGGGCCTCAGCCGAGGATTTTTTCGATCGCGCGGGTGACGGAATCGATCTCGGCCATCCCGTCGACGGGACGCAGAATGCCGCGCTCCCGATAATAGGGAAGGATCGGCGCCGTCTGGCGATGATAGACATCGAGCCGCGCCTTGACCGTCTCCGGCCTGTCGTCCGCCCGGCAGGCGAATTCGCAGGCTCCGCACACATCGCACACCCCATCAACCTTGGGTCGGTTGTCGCGCTCGTGGTAGCTGGCGCCGCACTGTTGGCAGTTAAAACGTCCGGCGAGGCGATCGACGAGGACGGCCTCATCGACCTCGAACTCGATCACATGGTCGAGCCGCAGATCGCGCTGGGCCAGCATTTCGTCGAGCGCTTGCGCCTGGGCAAGGGTTCTCGGGAAACCGTCGAGAACAAAGCCGGTGCGGCAATCCGGTTGGCTGATGCGGTCGGCGATCATGCCAATGATGACGTTGTCCGGAACGAGCTGCCCGGAATCCATGATGCTCTTGACACGCAGCCCGAGTTCGCTACCCGAAAGGGTCGCGGCCCGCAGCATGTCTCCAGTGGCTAGCTGGGTGATGCCGTGGAGCTGCTCGATCCGTTTGGCCTGCGTCCCCTTCCCCGAGCCCGGCGGCCCGAGCAGGACGACGTTCATCCGCGGCGTCCCCGGAGCTTGGCCTTCCTGATCAGACCCTCGTATTGATGCGCCAGCAAGTGCGAGTGAATTTGCGCCACCGTGTCCATCGTGACGCTGACCACGATCAGAAGGCTGGTGCCTCCAAAGTAGAACGGAACCGAATATTCAGAAATCAAGATCTCGGGCAGAATGCAGACTGCCGAAAGATAGGCAGCGCCGACGACGGTAAGTCGCGTCAAAATGTAATCCAGGTAGTCGGCGGTGTTTTTTCCTGGCCTGATGCCAGGAATGAATCCACCATACTTGCGCAAATTATCGGCGGTTTCGGTGGGGTTAAAGACAATCGCGGTATAGAAAAAACAGAAGAAACAGATCAAGGCGACGTAAAGCGCCATATAGAGTGGCCGGCCGTGCGCGAGATAGCTCGTGATCTCGCCGAGCCAACCGAAGCCCTGCCCACTCGCTTCAAAGTTCGCGACGGTTGCCGGCAACAGCAACAGCGAGGAGGCAAAGATCGGCGGAATAACACCCGAAGTATTGATCTTCAGCGGCAGATGAGACGCCTCGCCCCCGAACATCTTGTTACCCACTTGGCGTTTCGGATACTGAACGAGAATTCGGCGCTGCGCCCGCTCCATGAACACGATGAAGCCGACCACCCCAACCGATATCGCTAGAAAGATGATGATGAAAACGGTCGAAATCGCGCCGGTGCGGCCAAGTTCGAGAGTGGAGGCCAGGGCGTGCGGCAGATTCGCGACGATTCCTGACATAATAATCAGCGAGATCCCGTTGCCGATCCCGCGGGCGGTGATCTGCTCGCCGAGCCACATCAAGAAGACCGTGCCGCTCGTCAAGGTCACCACCGTAACGAGTCGGAAGAACACCCCAGGATCGAGAACCGCGGATTGGGCGCCGGCACGCATGCCTTCGAGCCCGACTGCGATCCCGTAGGATTGGACCGCCGCCAATAGAACAGTGCCGAAACGAGTGTACTGGTTCAGCTTCTTGCGTCCGCTCTCGCCCTCTTTCTTCAGCGCTTCAAGGGTCGGAGAGACCGCGGTCAAGAGCTGGATGATGATCGAAGCCGAGATGTAGGGCATGATATTCAGCGCAAAGATCGTCATGCGCCCGAGCGCCCCACCCGAGAACATGTCGAACATGCCGAGGATACCGCCGGCATTGCGCGAGAACAGATCCTGCAGGATCGCCGGGTCGATGCCGGGGATGGGGATGTAGGTCCCGAGCCGGTAGATCACCAGAGCGCCCAAGGTGAACCAGATCCGGCTCTTGAGCTCGGACGCCTTGGCGAAGGCCGAGAAATTGATGCTTGCTGCGAGCTGTTCGGCGGCTGACGCCATTTAACCCATCCCTAACCAAAGCCGGCCACAAACGCGGCCTGGCGCGTGACCCTCAGGCCGGGGTGGCCGCCTCCGTCTTCCGCTTTTTCGCGCGATTTGCGCGGAGTATGACCTTGCCCCCAACGCTCTCGACGGCAGCAATCGCCGCCTTTGAAGCACCGGTGACCTCGATTGTGATTGCCGTGCGGATCTCGCCTTTGGCCAACAGGCGGACGCCGTCGCCGAGCCGCCGGAGAATTCCGCAAGCCACGAGCGCCTGCCCGTCGATCGTACTCTCGTCCTTCAGCTTACCCCCATCCAGGGCGATCTGGAGCCGCCCGAGATTGACCCTTTTGAAGTCATTGCAAAACACGCTGTTGTTGAAGCCGCGCTTCGGCAAGCGACGATGGAGCGGGGTCTGACCGCCTTCAAAACCGTTGAGTGCCACCCCGCTCCGAGCGGTTTGACCTTTGCCGCCGCGCGCCGCGGTTTTGCCTTTGCCCGAGCCGATGCCGCGCCCGACCCGCTTCGCGCGGTCATGCGCCCCGGGATTGTCACTGATCTCGTTGAGCTTCATCGCGCCAATTGCCGTCAGTTCTGGTATGCACGCCATTCTCACCCCTCGTCCACGACTCGCACGAGGTGCTTGACTTTGTCGATCATCCCGCGGACCGCGGGCGTGTCTTCGAGCACGCGCCGACGGCACAGCTTATTGAGCCCAAGCCCCTTCAGTGTCGCCCGCTGGTCTGGCTTGCGAGCGATCGGGCTCGCGATTTGTATGACGGTGACCGACTTCTTGCCGTCCATCACGTATTCTCGCGGGTTTCGGCGTCACTGCGGCCAAGGATTTCGGCGACCTTCTTACCGCGCCGTGTCGCCACCGCCCGTGGGCTGGTGGCCCGGCCGAGCGCGACAAAGGTCGCCTTGATCATGTTGTGCGGGTTCGGGCTTCCGATCGATTTGGCGACGACATCATGTATCCCCAATGCTTCGAAGATCGCTCGCATCGGGCCGCCGGCGATGATCCCAGTGCCCGGCTTGGCGGCGCGCACGATCACCTGGCCCGCGCCGTAACCACTGACGATGTCGTGGTGCAATGTCCGACCCTCCCGTAACGGTACGCGGATCATGCTGCGCCGCGCCTGCTCGGTCGCCTTGCGAATGGCTTCGGGCACCTCGCGTGCCTTGCCGGCGCCATAGCCAACCCGGCCCTTTTTGTCACCGACGACCACGAGAGCCGCAAAACCAAATCGACGGCCGCCCTTCACCACTTTGGCGACACGGTTGATGTTGACGAGCTTTTCGGTGAACTCGCTGTCTTCGCGGTCGCGGGATTGTCGATCGCTGTCGCCGCGGCCGCGTCGATCCCCTTGTGTGCGCGTCATCGAGCGTGCCATGCCGGACCCTTTCAGAAATCGAGACCGCCCTCGCGGGCGGCATCAGCCAGGGCTTTGACCCGGCCGTGAAACAGATAAGCACCCCGGTCGAAGACGATCCGTTCGATCCCCGCCGCCTTGGCTCGCGCGGCGATCAGCTTACCGACAGCGTTCGCCGCCGTTACATCGGCGCCATTCTTGAGGCTCGCCCTGAGACCGCTGTCAAGGCTCGAAGCAGCCGCGAGCGTGCGTCCGGCGGCGTCATCGATGATTTGCGCGTAGATATGTTTCGAGGAGCGGAACACCGAGAGACGAGGCCGATTGTTTGCCGCGCGCCGCAAATTGCTGCGGACCCGTTGGCGACGGCGCAGGAAGAGAGCTTTGGATTTCTCAGACATAACGGTTATTTCTTTTTGCCTTCCTTCCGGCGAATGGTCTCCGTTGCGTATCTGATGCCCTTACCTTTGTAAGGTTCGGGTGGTCGATAGGCGCGGATGTCAGCCGCGATCTGGCCGACGCGATGGCGATCGGCCCCGCTCACGGTGATGACCGTCGGTCTCTCGCAACTGATCTTGACGTCGCTCGGGATCGGAAACGGGATGTCGTGACTATAGCCAAGCTGGAGATTGAGGGTGTTGCCCTGAACCTGCGCCCGATAGCCGACCCCTGTGATCTCCAGATTAACTGAAAACCCAGTCGACACCCCGGTGACAATGTTGTTGACGAGCGCTCGCGTCGTGCCCCACATCGCGCGCGACCGCTTGGTATCGCTCTTCGGCACGATCGTCACCGTACCATCGGCAATCGAGGCATTGACCTCGTTGCTGACGAGAAGGCTCAACGTCCCAAGTCTTCCTTTGGCCGTCAGCGTTTGACCGGAAAGCAAAACCTCGACACCGCTCGGGATGCGTACCGGATGTTTACCAATGCGCGACATCGCGACACCTCAGAAGACGCGGCACAGCACCTCGCCGCCTACCTTTGCGGCGCGCGCCTCGTTGTCCGACATGACCCCCCTCGGGGTCGAGAGTATGGCGATCCCGAGCCCGTTATAGATCCGCGGCAGGTCGGCAATCCGCGAATAGACGCGCCGGCCCGGCTTCGACACCCGGGCGATCTCGCGGATGACCGGTTCGCCGTCGACGTATTTGAGCTCGATCTTGAGTTCGGCGACGCCGGGGCGGACCTGTTCGTTGGTAAAACCGCGGATATACCCTTCTCGCTTCAAAACTTCGAGCACGTTGACCCGGAACTTCGAGGCGGGCGAGGGGACGACGGCTTGGCGTGCCCTCTGCCCGTTGCGAATCCGCGTTAGCATATCTCCGAGAGGATCGCTCATCGTCATCGGGATCCCCTACCAGCTCGATTTGACCATGCCTGGAATTTGCCCGGAGGAGGCGAGTGCGCGCAGCGCGATACGCGACAGTTTGAATTTGCGATAATAGCCGCGCGGCCGGCCAGTGACAGAGCAACGATTGCGGACCCGAGTTTCTGAGCTGTTGCGTGGCAACTCAGCAAGCTTGAGTTGCGCAGCAAACCGCTCCTCGGGTGGCGTATCGCGGTCAATCGCGATTGACTTCAAACGGCTGCGTTTTCCAGCGATGCGCTTGGCAAGCTTGCTGCGTCTGGCGTTCTTCTCGATCGCGCTCCTCTTTGCCATTTTGGCCTGAACTCCCACCGATCAATTGGCAAACGGCATGTTAAAACCTTTGAGCAGCACCTTGGCCTCCGCATCAGTCCTTGCTGTGGTGACCACGGCGACATCCATCCCGCGCACCGCATCGACGCGGTCGTAATCGATCTCGGGGAAGACGATCTGCTCCTTGAGGCCGAGCGCAAAATTGCCGCGACCGTCGAAACTCTTGCCGGGAATGCCGCGGAAGTCGCGCACCCGCGGCAGCGCCACCGTGATCAGACGGTCGAGAAATTCGAACATGCGCTGCCCGCGCAACGTTACTTTGCAGCCGATCGGCATATCCTTGCGCAGCTTGAAGGTCGCGATCGATCGCTTGGCTCTGGTTATGACCGGGCGCTG
>Ga0182032_10000514_pt1 | contig 15733 bp, 15 predicted proteins | sample tim00Cox00000000_FD_125970 | JGI IMG/M metagenome (GOLD analysis project Ga0182032, IMG submission 125970) | Lab enrichment of tropical soil microbial communities from Luquillo Experimental Forest, Puerto Rico - timezero.00C.oxic.00.000.000 | ecosystem: Environmental > Terrestrial > Soil >... | reverse complement strand
GCGCGTAGGAAGGCGGCGTCGCTACTCTCCGCTCGGTCTGTGCGGGAGCATGTGCGTCCTCGCGGCCCATGCCCTCGCGTTGGGGAACGTATGCGGGGCGAGCCGGTTGTGAACCAACAGGCCGCGCCGGGAAACCTCCGCCGTAGGACCGCTCAGTCCGGACGCTTTGCTTGGGGAAAGCCTGCTCCTGGCGTGGCGGCCGAGGCACTTCGCGGTGGTTCGCCGGTCTTTCTGCCCTCTGTTGTTGCTGATCGCGGTGTTGTCCAAAGACGGCCGAACACAGCAAGAGCCCCAACAGAGCTCCTGCAGCAACACTCCCCGATTTGGACTTTCCCGCGATCACTTCTCGGCCCCCTAAGCCGAAACTGCAAATTGCTTACGGCGTCTCCTGGTCCGCATCGACGTCAGGCTGCACTTGCAGGTCGTCGAGCAGATCAAAGTTTGCGTACAGGTCTTCGTTCTTCTCCAGCGCCTGCAGATCGCCGACTGCGGTTCCGAGAGCAACACCCTGTGACGTGTTCTTTCCCCCTGTCCCTGTGAACCACCGGATCCCTCCCGCCATCATCATGATCATGGCCAGCGCACCCGCCAGTACGGGCAAGCGGAACCACGAGAGCCATGCCGCCCGCTCCGGCTTGGCGCGTTCCTCGCGCATGCGCGCGGCCAGCCGCGTGTTGAAATAGGGCGAGGGTTCCGGCCCTTGCCACTCATCCAGCAGCGCCATGGTCTTGCGCATGTCTGCCAGCCTCGCCGCGCAGGCCGTACATCCACGCAGATGCTCGTCCAGGGATGGGGTCGACTCCCCCGCGCCGGCCGCTACATCCAGAATTTGATCTTCCATCTCTTCGCACTTCATGGTTCCACTTCCTCTTACACAAAAGCTTTCAGTTGTTCGCGCAGCGTTTCGTAGGCGCGGAACAATAAGGACTTCGTCGCCGACTCGCTCAACTTCAAGACATCCGCGATCTGCCGGTAGTCCATCTGCTGGTATTTATGCATGACCACCGCCATGCGCTGCCGCTCCGGCAGCCCCTGCACCTTGGCACGGATCGCTGCCATGCGCTCGCGCCGCAGGATCGACTGCTCCGCCGTTAGGGAGCTGTCGGCGACGTCCATGGTGGTGCCGGTCCCTTCGTCCGGTTCATCCAGGCTGGCGGTTTTTTCTGGTCGTTCGTTGCGCGTATCGCGCGCGTAATTCACGGCCAGATTGGTCGCAATGCGATACAACCAAGTCGTAAACTTCGCGCTGGCTTCATAGTTAGACCGCGACCGGTACACCCGCAGGAACACTTCCTGCGCCAGGTCTTCGGCCGCCGCCGCATTATGCGACATGCGGTACATAAAGCCGATCATGGCGCGGCGATATTTCTGCACCAGGTACTCGAAGGCCGACTCGTCGCCGGTCTTCACACGGAGCATGATCTCGGCGTCAGTCATGCCGGCCGCCCAGCCTGTGATCGGCGCGGCAGTTTCGGGTATGGGCTGGGATCCGACCGATCCCATTGCCAGCAATCCCCGATCGAAGGCCACGCTGCTCACATCAGTATCAACCCCGTCCGGGTCAGAAAGTTGCACGTCCTGTCCGTCCGGGAGGTCGGCAGAAGTGCCTTTTTTTGTTCGATTTGCAGGCGGTCGCGAGGGATCGGGGGGCTGCGCCATGGGGACTCTGATCGAAATTCGGGGGAACGCGCGCCCGCCCGAGCCAGGCGAGCCGCCCCAGTGCCACTCCGCCAAGGCTACCACGCTCGGCAGGCAGGGGAGAATGCCTTGCGTTGTCACAATATGCCTGCCCAGGACAGACGCCAAACGAGCTCGGCCCCAGTTTGCCTCCTTTCCGCCGACGTTCTATGGAACATTTCGGTGTTCGTGATCAACCCTGGCGGCGGCGCCGTTCAACCGGCATGCCAACCGCAGCGGATGCCTAGCGATTTCGGCAGGCACACAACCTGTCGACCATCTTCAGCCAGAGGTCGTGCAGGTCATGCGGGAGGTCGGCATTGATCTGAGTTCTGCAAGACCGCAACTGCTCACGCACGACCTTGCCCAAACCGCGTCGGTTCTTGCTTGCCAAGCCAAGGGGCGAACTTGGGCCGCGGAAGTGAAATCGTTGCCGGCTGAGAGGAAACTTCTTCCGACTGACTCCCCCAAACGCGGATCGAGCCGCACCCCACTTGCCGCTAGTTCGGTGGTGTCATCGGGTTCCTTATAGCGAGACTTCTCGTTGAGCGCTTTGCTACCGCGGAGGGGTCCAGGAGGCATTTTGTTCGTGCTTCTTATCTCCGGTCTCACCGTGCTTTGCACGTTTGTGGGATTCATTGTGGCTTGTTGGCGACTTCGGGCCTGGCGCTAAGAACGCGACCCGACGGGCCTCAGTTTGCATTCCGATCGGTGATCGCCCTACGGCGCAACTTTGTGGGCCGCTAGCTGGGAATCGGCGTTGGAGGACTAGAGACCGGGCCCGTTGGATTGCGCAGCTGGGTTCCGCAGGAGGGACAGTAGATGTCGTTTACCCCAACCGAGCGCTGGCATTGCGGGCAACTCGGGCCTAGCTTGTAACGGCAGTGAGGGCAGAAGCTGAACCCAGCCTGCGCGACATGGCCGCAGTGTGGGCAAACGCTTTGCAATGGGAGCCGCAATAAGAAGTAAAGAATGATGCCCAGAGCGTTGGGAACAACAATAGCCAGAATTGTCCAAAGAGTCGGGCTCATGTCGCGGCGCTTGGCATCGCGGTTGATATAGCCGATTAACAACAAATAACAGCCACCTAAAATTCCGGCCAGTAGGCCGAGCAACGGCCGCCCCCACGCCGGTATTGGATGAGGCTCTGGGTGTCGAACCACAGCGATATTGAAAAACCACTGCGCCGCAACGAACGCAACGCAAGCCAGGATCCATGCCCAGGCCGGAATAATTTTGATTTCCGTCACCAGTCTAGTTTGAGTCTCTTCTTTCGCTAGCATAGATTTGCCCATTTTCTGATCACCATTGCCCTGACCCCTGTGTGTGGCTCTTCACATGCGTGCCGCGAGCCAACAACACCACGCTTACCACGAGTGCCGGTGCGATAAAGAAAACCAGGAAACCTGCTTGCCAAACCAGAGCAGAGACTCCGGCCTGCTCTCCCATCCAGGCAAACAAGCGCCACAGGAGCGGCAGGGTCAGTGTTGCGGTGAGCCCTACGCCCAAGCAGGCCATCCCCACCAGCCACATGCGCTCCCGAGTCTCGCGAAGCCTGGCGGCATGGAAGCGCACCCGCAACTGCGTAGCTCGCACCAAGCGGGCATCAGCGGCTACGGGAAGGGAGCGCAAAGCGCGAACCATCTGGGCTGCGCCTTCCGCATAATCACGACAGGATGCGCACTCTCCGAGATGGTTCCGAAGCCAGACTTGTTGCGCATCCGAAAGAGCATCACCCAGAGCGATTAGCTCCCGCGCCTCGCCATGTGTGTCTCGCGTCATGCCTGTGCTCCCTTCAACCGCGACATCAGCAGGTTCAATCCGCGATACAGCCGCGACTTCACCGTGCCCACCGGAGCTCCGGTCACCGTGGCAATCTCCTCCAAAGCCAGCCCCTCCTGGAAGCGCAATAGGACCGTTTCGCGATAGTCCACTGGAATGCCGAGCAACGCAGTACTGATGCGCTCGGCCTGCTCGTGCTGCGCCACAACTTCCCAAGCCAGCGGCCGGGTGTCGGCTGGTTCCGCTGGGGCGTTCCCTTCGTCTTCCATCAGCCCATCCAGGCTGACTGGACGTTGCTTCCGCAAATAATCGATAGTGAGATTTCTTGCCACCGCATAGAGCCAAGTAATGAATTCATGTCTACCGTCATATTGATGGCCGCGTTCCAGCACGCGAATCCATGTTTCCTGGAAGAGGTCCTCCGCCAGTTCACGAGTTCCCGCGAGGTATACCAGATACCGTAGCAGTCGGTGTTGATACTGCTCGATAAGACGGCCCAGCAACTGCGGATCGCGTCGGCGAAGACCGCGAGCAATTGCTCTGGCCTCGGACTCCATCTCGATCATGAGGAAATACGCCGCGGCGTTCATGCTACCGGATATACGGGTGAGCACCTAAAAAAGATGCAGGGCGCGGTGGCCGGCCCTTCTGAAACTTTTCATGCCCGTGCATCGTAGAAGCGTAAGGCCAGGTAAAATTGCGATGAAAACCTCTTTGACAGTGCTTGTGCTTGTCCTGCTGCTGCTGAGCATTCTGGCTGGGTGCGCGCCGGGTCCTAACCCATCCAAGAAAATAGTGAGTGAACAGGGCGAATCGGCGGGCTTCTGGCTCGGTCTCTGGCAGGGCTTTATTGCGCCGTTTGTGTTTGTAGCCTCGTTATTTAAGGGCGACCTCAATGTCTACGAGGTCCACAACAATGGATCCTGGTACAACTTCGGCTATCTATTCGGCCTGGCCTGTTTCTTCAGAGGGGGCGGCAACCGGACATCACGGCGGCTTTTACAGCAACCTTAGCGCGGCGCAAAAATAGACGACTGAATCCTCTAACCCGAAAACTGTCAAGAGACGGGCTTGTGGGAAGTGCAAGACAATGTTCCCGTCCGACCGGTTCCCCGTCCGACCGGGAAGATGCATGGTGGGACACGCAGGTGTGCCAGTTGTGTGCAGAAGTTCGTCCCGGCGATACGGCGAGTGAAAATCTCCGCGGGCGTTTGCGCATCCAAGCATTCCAGAAGTCTGGTTGTAGCTAGACCCGATTTCTCCCGACCGCTTGTCGATGCCCATAACACCCAAGTACGAACCAGTTCCCCAGAGTGACCGCTTGACTCGCAGCACCGCGAAGTTCGCCCAGGGGTTCGGCCCCGACGAACGCGTCTCGACGTCCATTGCGCCGATCTCAAACCCTTCCAGCGATCCAGTCACCTTGCCGCCGCCATTGATCGGGACCTGTTGCCCGGTGACCGGATCAATTCCAATTTGGCGGCTGAAGAAAAGCTGGTCGCCGGTCTCCCCGATGCTCATGGGAAAAGCGAAGACCCCAGCATTCTCAAGGAAGAACTGACGCTTCTCCGGAAAGTACAGCTTGTAGGGTGTGAGGTTGAACTGTTGAACATCGACGTCGCTGTCAGCGAAATCCGTATTCCCCGTCAGGTTTGCAACTAGGTTGGACCGTAATCCGATCTTTATATCGACGCCCCCCGTGTGTAACGCCGTAGTTCCCGGCTTCAGGCCGCTCTCGGTCGCGTTCGGAGGTAGGTGATTGAAGCCCACCAGACCGTACGGTTTGATGATGAATAACCGCCCGCTCCCAATGTTCGTGATTCCGTGCAGTTCTCCGGCTTCGCTGATCTTGTTTGCCCCGAACGTCCGCCGCCAGGCCGACCACAAATCTTCCTCATTCTTCCGCCGAATGAATCGCTTGAAATTTATTCCCCAGACCACGTCTTGCGATCGCATGAAGTTGAGGGTCGCAAACGGAATCGCTACTGTGGCCGTCCAGCCGCCCATATCGATCCGTGCCTCTGATGTCCACACCCCGTCCCATCCCGGGTCGCCATCCTGAATCTCCCCGCTTTGCTCGTCTGTAATGAGGGCATCTCTCTGCGTACCGAGCGGATTGATCTGAAATACGTAGGCATTTCGTCTGTCATGCCGGGAATCGATCACAATTTCAAAATAGTCGTCCAGTTCCTGCGTAACGTCACGCCTGAGCTGAGTTGCTACCGGACCGGTGGCGTCGGAGTCGTGACACACAATTCCAAAATAGACTTCGTTGTGTGTGTAGATGACCCGTACCTCCGTCCGCTCTGTCGAAGGGTGTCCCTCATACGGTTCCCGCTGTCTGAAGTCCGTAATCGGTAACGCCAACTGCCAGAGCGGATCATCGAGACTGCCGTCGAGCCGTGGAGCCCGATCCACCCGTACCGCTTGAGCTATGAGTTGGGTATCTTCCGGATTCGGTGTGACCTGAACTCCCGACTGTTGGCCAAGCCCCAGCTGGCACAAGGCAGCACCCAATAGCAAGCCTCCGATGAGACCTGCATGAGCTTTAAGGTACCCGAACACAAGGACAATATACTTAAGGCTGCCTGAAGGTCGGATGAAATCTCGAAGACGAGACCAATGCTTTTTAACAAGCAGCACGGTTTGTGGATGCGAGGCGCGCGTCTTATCGTTCCTCAGGAGGGCGCAGATTTCGGAATGAGCGATAGAGCAACAGGTCGTAGCTGATCTTGCATCCGCTGCCAACCACCAAGGGAGCGGAGAAGGCGATACTCTGCATGAAAAAACCTGCGACTGCTGAACCTGCAGCCCAGAAGACGTTGCGTGCCAAGTTCGTGATACCGCTCGCGAATGTTCTTTCACTCACGCTGACGAGAGCGGCCACGTAGGACTGCCGGGTCGGTACATCCATCTCGACCAGTGCTTCGCGACAAAGTAAGAGCACCACGGCTATCTTGAACGAGGGCGCGAAAGGTACGGCAATTAGGAACAAGCTCGACGGAAGATGGGTGAAGAACATAGTATTGATGAGGCCAATGCGGCGGGCAAGCCAAGCCGCACCCAGGTGGGAAGTGGCGTTTAGAACGCGTATGAAAAAGAAGAGAAGACCCAGACTTCCCTCAGAGGCTCCGAAGCGCCGATAGAACCAATACGCGAGCAATGCATCGGCGAGAAGACCGCCGCCGAAGGCGTCCAGCGAGAACAGCGTGGCAATCCTGGTGAGAACAGTTTTGCCTGCTGGGGAGACATGTGCCTGATGAAGGTCAAGAGCCGGAGCATTTGCCACCTCAACCACCGGTGACAACAATAAATAAAGTAGCCCTGTGAGGAGAGTCACTCCTGCGTAGCCAATGAAGACGATCTGATACGAGCGCGCGAGAGCTAACCCTTGCCACTTCGCAAGAATTGGTGGGAGTCCGGCACCGAGCGCCCCAAGCGCTCCACCTATATCAAGAACAACGTTATACCAAGCCAAAGTCCAGGTTCTTCGATCGTCAGAAATCAGCCCTGGAATGATTGCCTGTTCCAGCGCAAACGCTGGTGATCGGTCGGTTCCCATTCCGTTGAACATCGCCACAAACGCCAGCAACAAGAGAAGAGGGAGTGGTGGTGTCATCGCCAAGGCGATGCCTGCGATCGAGCTAAGCAACGAGATGTAGAGTAGAGTCGATCTCCGGCCGAGGCGATCCGCTCGGAGACTCACGATTAGTGTGGCCAGGGCTGCACCGGCGAGCCCAGCCCCTATTGTCAGGCCGATGTCTAAAGACGAGAGTCCTCGACGGAAAAGATAGACGCCAACGACAACCCCGGACAGCCCGACGCAGACAGAGCGAAGGAAGGCTGCCGCATTGATAAGGAGCAGGTCCCTAGGCATGCGTGGGACTTGGCCTCACTGGGCCGGAGCGAATATGTGAATCGCTGCCGGTTGCGAACCTTCGCGGCGTACCGCGAGGAACAGTCGATCGAGTTCGGGAGAGAAAAAGCTGGTCCGGGCTCCTTTCACGGTCGCGATTCGCGCCAGTTCCGCGTAGTGATCCGCATCCTTTTGCTCAAACGCAGAGATTGCGCCGTCGCCTCCACTGGCATAGATTCGCTTTCGATTTGCGTCATAGAAGACGTCGTCACAATCGCCTACCGCTGTGAGTTTTTCAACGATAGCACCGGTGTCGGTATTGAACACTAGAAGCCGGGCAGGCAGACGGGTTACCACAAACAACCTGTGCTCGTTCTCGTCGAGTGCCATGGGGTAATTCGCGAACGCCGTGTCCGTTTTCCAAGTAGCAACGACGATGCGTTTATCCCGATCCACAACGACAACTTTCCTTGATTTGGGAAGGTTCACGTAAATGCGTGAGCTGTTTTTCTCAAGCTGGAAAGATTCCGGGTGGGCGTCGAGCTTTGTGTCGCCGACTTTGTTGCCATCACCATCGATTTCTCCCAGTGCTCCACTGCCATAGCCAACATAGATCATTTTGCTAGCGAGATCGTAGCGTACGTTATCTGCGTCATCGCCGAAGTCCACGGTTTTCAAAGGAGCATAAGAACCAGAGTCAAAAATCCGAAGGCTACCGTCGCCGCCGTTTGCAACGTATAAACGATCCGTCTCTGCTACATAACGAATCCCTTGAGGCTCCTTGAGCTGACTAATTGTCTTTGTCCTCTTGCCTGCCTTCAGGTCGATGACTTCCAGGGTGTTGTTACCAAGCGCCGCAACAAACAATCTTTCACCTTTAACATCAATCGCCATGTGATCGATGCGGCCCTTTACATCCGGCATTTCGATGGTTTTTTCCAGTCTTAGCGGTTGAGCCGATTGTCCCCACGCCAAGACGCCCGTTAGAAGCATGATGCATATCCGCATTCAAAATCTCCGTTCAAGGCTTCCGGGTTGAATCAACAGCTTCATAAATAATCATTCGAGCCACGGGTTGCCCATTCTCCTGCTGCTCGGGGGCATATACACGGTGCGTCGTAGTATCCACGGCGAGACTGTGAACCATCTTCTCCACCGGGAAGTCTTCCAGCTTTCGATAGTGGTCCGCATCATCCTGGTGGAAGACAGAAATGAATCCCGCCGAACAAGCGACGTAAATGCGCGCTAGGCCGGGATCGAACTTCACAACATCGGCTCCCGCGGGAATCTGGAGATGCGCGATCGCTTTGTGAGAATCGAGGGCAAATACTGTGAGCATTTTCGTTCCGTTGCACAGTAGGAATGCCCTATCGTGCTCCGAGTCGAGTGCCATGCCATGGTTGTAACGGCACCCTTCGACTGGATATGTTCCTAGCATCGCATCATTCGCTGGATCAATTTCCGCAACCTCATCTGTGTTTCTTAGATTCACGTAGATCTTTTTGGCGACTGAGTTGTATTGAGGCATTCCGGTCTCACTCTTGAACGTCAGTGTTTTGATGATTTCGTCCTTGCTGACATCCACGACTGCAACCGCCTTCCCAAGAGTGTCCGACACATACAACTTGCGAAATGGAGTGGCATAGACGCTTCCATTTGGTTTGGCGGCCGTTGGAAGACGCTTGGTTACGGTCATACTGTGCAAATCAACGACGCCGATTTTCTCTTCGCCCCAATCCGAGGTGTAGACTTTGCGAAGCCCGGGCACGTATTCGAGGCCGGTAATTCCCGGAACCCCGGGAATGGCCCTGACCAGCTTATCGGTTCGCGTGTCGATTACATACAGGATTCCGGGACCAAGATGGGCGGAGAGTAACCAGTGATCTTCGTCATCGATCGTCAAATAGTCGAAGCGTTGACCTTTTGGCCGGGGGAGATCGAGAGTGCCAACTTTCCGAAGCGTCTGTGCTTGCGAACAACACCCAAGAACCAAGAGCACGCAGACAAAATGATTGAGCACTCGATTCATGTTTAGGCTGTTAGTTGCGCGTACGCGTATAAGGCGTCGTAAACCGGAAACTGCCGAACCAGTCGTTCTTCGTCTGACAGCCCTATGGCAGCAAATCCTTGCGCTAGAGCCCGAAGGCCGATTCCTTCTGGTGCGACTTGCTCCTGCCCTTTGACATCCGCGGCGCGAACAATCAATCCGAGCCGGTTAAGACCTGGGGCTTTGAGATGGTAGTCCTCGATGATCGCCTCGAAGCTGCAACGCTGTGCTCGGTGGTTTAGCTTGACCTCGCCTAGCTTGGGCGCGTCGAAGGGAATGGCCTTCTCACGAGCGGCGGCAGCAAGCAATTCGCTCTCTTCCACAAACAAGAACTCGGCGTGCGGGTCGACGAACCGCCGAATCAACCACGGGCAAGCAACTCGATCAACTTTGATGTTCTTGCGCGTAATCCATTTCATAATCACCTCATGAACCGGTAAATCTGGAAATGCTTTGCTATCCCGACTTTCCGTGGAGAAGAAGTCCGACAACCCCAGCCGCGAGAATCACGATCGGTTCCGGGATCTTTTTCGTGAACGTTAAGACGGCAAGAGTAACTATCCCAATGAGCGCGGTTGGCATATCCATCAGAGAGCGTCGAGCGAGGATAAACACGGCCCCTGCAATCGCGCCGGTCGCAGCTGCTGTGACACCCTTCACAAATGAATTTAATTGCGAATTCTTTGCCCAGCGTTTGTAAGACGGCGCAAGCGCGATCACCACGAGATACACCGGCAAGAAAATGCCCAGAGCTGCAGCTGTTGAACCCTCGACACCAGCAACCAAGTAGCCGATGAAGGCGACTGTTATCACTACTGGTCCTGGCGTGATCATGGCGACTGCGACTGCATCGATGAATTGGTGATCGTTCAGCCAATGATGTCCTTGGACCACCCCGCCGTACAGGAAAGGCACAACAGCCAAGCCGCTTCCGAATACGAACATCCCAGCTTTCGCGAAAAAGAGAAAAATCTTCAGCAGCGTCCCGTTGGTTCCAAACACAGCCGGGACGATTAGTATCGGGGCTGCGGTTCTTGCCTGAACTTGAGTTGGTATGGCTTTCGCCAAAACCGCCACGATCCCAGCGAGCAGAAACAGCCAGATGATCTCCCGTGAGGTCCAGGCCGTCGAAACGGCTAGGACCGAGAAGATCCCCCACAGAAGCTTGTCCTTCCCAAGGGTGAGTTTCGTAAGTTTGAATGCGGACCGCGTGATGATGCCTATCACCGCCGCTCCGATTCCGTAGAACATGCCCTGCATCCAGGGCAAGCCTCCGTAGCGGACGTAGGCGGCCGAGAGCGCTAGCACCATGAGGAATGACGGGAGGATGAATGCAATGCCAACTACTGTCGCACCGAACACACCCGCGCGAATGTAACCCAGATAAATCGCGAGCTGAGCCGCAAGCGGGCCCGGCGCGAGCTGGGCAAGAGCAAGACCGTCCAGGTAATCCTGCTTGCTGACCCAGCCCCGGTCATCGACGAGATCGCGCTGCATGTACCCGGCGAGCGCGATGGGCCCACCAAAACCCACAGTTCCGAGCTTCAGAAAATACCCAAAGAACTCGGTGAGGGGCGCGTTCGGCGAACCCTGTTCTGTCGAGTTGCTTTGCGGATTCATTTTGCTGAATTGGTGTTGTCGAGTGCCGCGCGGAGTCCGCGAGCCAGTTTGACCGCATCGTCATTCGCCCAAAAATGCATAAAAAACAAGCGCGGTTCTTCCATCAGCATGTGGCTATGAATGGCTGTCACCTGGATGCCGTTTTGGCGTAGTGTCTTGATGACCGGATTTACCTCACTCCCGAGGAGTACGAAGTCGCCAGCGATCGCCGCCTTCCCGTTTCCAGTCGGCTGGAAGTTGATGGCCGTACCGACGCCCATGGAAAAGGGAACCGTCATGCCGGAATCGGTGATCGGTTCAGCGCGCGGCACGCCTATTTGCAGGACGCCACCGTTGACCTTTCCCGCGTGTCCAAGTGCCTGCTCGACTGGTTTCTGGTCAATACCGAGCTCCGTAGTGGGCGGAGTTGCGGGAGCTGGCTCTGGGCCGGGAGTCTTCGTGAGTGCCACGGCGTCGTGAATAGCCTTCGCCATCTCGACCGCATCGCCGTGACCGGCGATATGCAGGTACATGACATGCGGCGATTCTCGGATCAGGTGGTTATGCAAAGCGGATTGTTGGATACCACCTTCTTGAAGTTTCATCATGACTGGTTCCACTTCATCCTCGGTTAGAACCAGGTCTCCCATCACCAGGGCGCCGCTATTATCGCGTTTGAATGCTGCCCATGAGCCCAACGCCAGGCCAGGTTTGATTTCGACTCCGTCCAGCACGATGTGAAGGTCTTTCCTTGGCATCCCAAACCGAATTACACCCCCGGCCTGCATTTGCCCAGGACGCCCCATGGCCGCTTCGACTTGCTTCCAGTCGCCCGAGGCACTCGAACTTGCGGTCGCACCCTGCCCCCATGCTGAGAGTCCAGAGCCAAGGAGGAGGATGATTGCGAGTCCAAACGAGAAGATGTTTCTGGCTCTGGCTGCTATATTGCTCACCCGTTCGCTAGTGCGCATGTTGTGACTCTCTCCCTTCGAACTCTGAGTTTGCGAAATTCATTCGCTATCCGGACCTCGCTTCCGCATGTCCTTCATCACCCCATGGACTCGTACAGTCCATCAATCAAGCCCATGACCCGTCGCAGCAGTTCGTCGTCGGGCTCGTCCTGCATGGCCCAACCATTCAACACCTTGTCCAAGCCAGCTCCCTCAATTCGGCCGATGGCAAATCAGCAAAACTTTGAACCTGGGCAACCGAAGCGCGCTCCTTATAGGTTGCAGTTGCCAGCCACTCCATTCGTTCGCGGCTCTGAGCGGTATTTGGAAGGACATAGCCCGAGCCGTGCAGCGGAAGCATTCCGTACCTCTGAATTTTGCGCCCTCCTTGTACCCGCTGACTTGCACTTCTTGCCGGGAGACTGAGGACAAGCAACAGCCACGAAATTTCCCTTGTGGTCGATATACTCATTGCAATTCGTTATATATATAACACAACGATGAGAATTTGGGAACTCTGAACCCCGCCCTCCGCCCGTCTGGCGAGGTCAACCCACCCGCTCGCCCGCAGGTTCCGGTTCCGCCCTGCTCACGTAGCCACGCAGGATGCGATTGCACAAGAAGGGGTGCAGCCCAAAGGGTGGGGGGTGCGCAATCTATGCCAATTATGCTAACCCGTCAATACAAGAGGGGGAGAAGGGAAAGGGAGGCCTCCAGAGCGCCCCCCTGAGTGTGCTCGTGCTGCGCTGGAGGTGCTGAAGTGAGCAAAGCGAGAGCGCAAGTTGGGCTGGGTTGGGCTGTGCGCTCGCTTCGCCGCTAAAGTTGGGCTGGCTTCATTAGCTGACGTTCTCTCAGCCATGTGAAAATTACCGGCGTCACCACCAGTACATGCAACAGTGAGCTCACCATTCCCCCTAGGACCGGCGCTGCCAGCGGTTTCATGAACTCGGCTCCGGTTCGCATTGACCACATCAGTGGAAGTAGGCCGGCGACAACTGTGGCGACCGTCATTACCTTGGGCCGCAGCCGCAACAGGGCTCCTTCGATCACAGCAGCATGCAATCCTGCTTGCGTCAGCTTACCCTCGGCGGCAATTCGTCTTGCCACCGCTTCCTCCAGGTAGATGACCATGACCACGCCGGTCTGGACGGCTGTGCCGAACAAAGCGATGAAACCGACCCACACCGCAACCGAGAAGTTGTAGCCAAGTAGTTTGACGAGAAAGACGCCGCCAGTAAGAGCAAATGGTACCGCTAGCAGAACGTGTGCGGCTTCCTTCCATGAGTTGTACGTGCGATAGAGCAAGATGAAAATGATTAGGAGCACCGCAGGTATTACGAGTTCCAGTCGCTTCTTCGCGCTGATCTGGTTTTCGAACTGACCACTCCACTGCACGTAATAGCCTTGCGGCATGGCGACATTGTTCGCGACCGCACGACTGGCTTCTTCGACAAACCCACCCACGTCACGACCGCGAACGTTCATCAGTACGGTACCGCGCAGCAAGCCGTTTTCGCTGCTGATCATTGACGGGCCCATTACCAGCTGAGTGGCCGAGATCTCCTTCAATGGCACTTGTGTGCCCGTGTTGCCTGTTACAAGTACATTCTTGAGTTCGTCAAGGTCTTGGCGGAAATCTCGCGCGTAACGTACTCGTACAGGAAATCGCTGGCGTCCTTCAATGGTTGTGGTCATGATCTTGCCGCCGATCGCAGCTTCGATAACGTCTTCCGTATCGGCTACGCTGATTCCGTATCGAGCAGCTGACTCGCGGTTCACCTTGATCTCCAGGTAGGGAGCGCCAGTGATTCGCTCGGCATACAAGTCAACGGCACCGGGTACCTGACGTACCACTTTCTCTATCTCTTCTGACTTCTGTTCTATAACCTTCAGGTCCGGTCCGAAGACCTTCACGCCAACCTGAGTGCGAATACCAGTTGAGAGCATGTCGATTCGGTTTCGAATCGGTTGTGTCCAGATGTTTGAAACACCGGGTATGTGCAGATTCGCGTCCAGCCGCTGAATGATGCCGTCCTTGGTTGTTCCCTTGGACCACTGATCTTTGCCCTTGAAGATTACGATTGTTTCACCCATGTTCGTCGGGGCTGGATCCGTAGCCGTTTCTGCCCGCCCTATCTTTCCAACTACCATCTCAACCGCAGGATCTGAGGCAATGATTCGATCCTGCTGGCGCATAATCTCGGTTGCCTTCGTCAGAGAGATACGCGGATCGGTGATCGGCATGAAGAGGGCCGACTCTTCATCCAGTGGCGGCATAAACTCCGAGCCGATCGTTGTCGCTGTATAAATAGCAACTCCAAGCAAGATCAACGCCACGCTCAAGGTTGCGACTCGGAACCGCAATGCCGTTAGCAATACCGGCCGGTAAACGGCCTGCAGAGCTCGCATGACCGGATTGCTTTCCTCGCGGTGGAGTTTGCCCCGAATCAGGAATGTGCAAAGCACCGGCACAAGGGTAACGGCGAGAATGGTGGAGCCTACCATCGCGAAAGTCTTCGTGAACGCCAACGGATGAAACATCTTGCCTTCCATCCCGGTGAGTGCAAAGACCGGAATAAAGGCAAGAATGATGATGACCATAGCGAAGAAGATTGGACGTCCGACCATCTTGGCCGCATTGAGAGTGATGTCCCAGATGTGATCGCGGTAGTCTCCGTGTTCCTCTGAGTACTTCTCCGCCTGCCGAATCACGTTTTCCGTCATCACGATCCCGGCATCGACGAGCACGCCAATCGCGATAGCTATCCCCCCGAGTGACATGATGTTGGACGCGAGTCCCACCCCATGCATAAAAGAAAACGAACCAAGGACCGCAAGTGGAAGCGGGAGAGTTACTACAAGAATGGACCGGAAGTGCCAGAGGAAGAGAATGTGAGCGAGCGTAACGAGAATAATTTCCTCAATGAGTGCGTGCTTGAGCGTATCCACCGCGTGGTAGATCAGCGCGCTGCGATCATAGAACGGAACGATGCGAACGCCTTTCGGAAGACCAGGGGTGATCTCGGCGATCTTCTGTTTGACGGCATTGATGACCTCAAGGGCATTGGCTCTGTAACGAATTACAACCACGGCACCCACCGCTTCTTTGCCGTCCTTGTCGAGAACCCCACGCCGGAACTCGGGTCCCAATTGGACGCTGGCCACATTCCGCAGGTACATCGGAGTGCCATTCATGGCGGTGATTGGGATGTCCTCGATATCCTTGAGCTTCTCGATCAAGCCGAGGCCACGAACCATGTACTCGCTGTTGCTGACTTCAATGACCTTTGCCCCAACATTGTTGTTACTGCGCTCCACTGCCGTGAGCACGTCTCTCATTGGGATGTTGTAGGCACGCAGCTTCAGTGGGTCGACATCGATCTGGTATTGCCGGATGAAACCACCGACACTCGCAACTTCAGCAACACCCGGAACGGAGTTGAGCTGGTACTTGATGTACCAGTCCTGGATGGAGTGCAAGGTCCCACTATCGTATGGACCCTCGATGGTGTACCAGAATACCTGTCCCACCCCGGTTGCGTCCGGACCCAGCAGCGGAGTAACTCCCGATGGTAAGAAGCTTGAAGCGAGGCTCAGACGCTCGAGAACACGAGTGCGCGCGAAGTAGACGTCTACGTCGTCTTCGAAAATCAAATTGACCATCGAGAAGCCAAACGCAGAAGACGAGCGAACGGATCGAATGCTCGGCAGCCCCTGCATGTTGACCGTCAATGGATAAGTGATCTGATCTTCAACTTCCTGCGGACTTCTGCCGGGCCAATCGGTGAACACGATGACCTGGTTTTCACTGAGGTCGGGAAT
>Ga0182032_10000510_pt1 | contig 15747 bp, 20 predicted proteins | sample tim00Cox00000000_FD_125970 | JGI IMG/M metagenome (GOLD analysis project Ga0182032, IMG submission 125970) | Lab enrichment of tropical soil microbial communities from Luquillo Experimental Forest, Puerto Rico - timezero.00C.oxic.00.000.000 | ecosystem: Environmental > Terrestrial > Soil >... | reverse complement strand
TCTCGCAAGACTACCTGAACAGGATCGCGCGGCGGCTCAATCAACGCCCTCGCAAGACCTTGGGGTTCGAAACTCCTGCCGATAGACTACAAGCGGTGTTGCAGTGACCAGTTGAGCCCGCCGTCAAAAGCAGACATTGCGCCCTGAAATCGCGATGTCCGCTTTGTGCCAAAAGCAGACATTAGCCAAGTTGTCTCTTCTTGGTCTTTGCCGCGTCATCCGATCACACCATTTGCGCGATGAACTGCTCACTAGTCAGCCTCACCATGTCCGGCAACCGTGGTTAGAGAAGGGGCGCGAGGTCGGCGAGACGATACCCCTTTGTCGCCGCTAAATTTCCACCAGTTGATTTTTGAGCAAGGACAGCGACTAGCTTTGAGCCTGCGCCCTCACCGCTTGTCCGGGTGCTCGACTTCCGTGAAAAGGGTTCCCTGTGCCGCACATGAGCCTGCGCGGCCGCCGCCGGCACCGCGGAGCACCCATGCTGCACCCACTGCGAGAACTGCACCCACGAGTGGGCCCGCGACATACACCCAGTAGCTCGTGAAGTCGGTTGCGACGAGGTCGGGGCCGAATGTGCGCGCGGGGTTCATCGACGCTCCCGAAATCGGGCTCCCCCACAACCCAGCGAGCGCAATGTACGCGCCGACGCCGATCGCGCCGAGGATTCCGATGTTCTGGGCGCCGGACGCCGTGCCGAGAATGACACTGACGAGACCGAGGGTCAGGACGGCCTCCATCAGGAACGCATCGGACGCGGAGTATCCCGACGCCGGATAATTCGCCCCGTAGCTGGCCGACACGTTGATTACCGCGTGCAGGAACAGCGCAGCGAGCGTCGCGCCGATCAACTGCGCGACGACGTATCCTGGCACGCGACGCCATGGGAAGTCGCCGCGCAGCGAGAACGCGACGCTGACCGCGGGATTGAGGTGAGCGCCGGACACCTTGCCCATGAAGAGGATGATCGCCATCACCATCAGACCGGGTGCGACGACTGCGGCGGCACGGCTAATCGTGCCGGGAAAGGCCTGCCCCATCATCCCGCCACCGGCGGCCACGAGGACCAGGAAGAACGTTCCGAACAGCTCCGAGAAGAGGCGGCGCCACTCCTGGCTCGGATCTTGGAAGTCGTCCAGCGACGCGACGATCTCGTGATTCAGATGGCTCAGTGCTCCGCCGGCCTCCACTTGCGCCATGATCTTTCTCCAACCGATGCTACTATCCCGTTAGCCTCTCGCACTGGCTCAGCACGGCTCGTTCGAGCCAGCGAGGCGACGCGCGTGCGGATTTCTCGCGCAGGATGGGCGTCCCTTCAATCGTCGAGGACGGGACCACACCAGCCGGGTAAGGCAAGTAGGACGTAGCTCGCAGGGTCTTGCCTTGCGGAACCGGATAAAATTCGTCCAACAGCGCAAAGAGCCTTTCCGGCTGATACGCAGAATTGAGGGCCACGAAGTGGGCTGCGGCCAGTGTGTCAGCAGGTCTCTTGCCCGCAGGCGATGTCGTTGCTGCGAAGAGGCTATCGCAAGCATTCGGCTTCACCTTTGTCGTGCAGCCGGCCAGTATTGTGGCTAACGTCGCGAAATTAGCCATAGTGGGAGTGGCGGCACTGTTGAGCGTGTCCTCGATGGCCGAGCCCCACCCGCCGGTCTCGAGATTGACGAAGTTCGGCACGTTGCCGGCCGCGATTTTTAGGCCAAGTGGATTGCCTTTGATCGCACTACCGTCAAGGAACTGCGCGTGCGTCCATACCGACGCCACGGTGGTCATCTCGTTGACGACCACCTTGCCCGGCGGCGCGTTGCCCCGCACCGACAATAGGGCAATCGCCGGGTTGTCGTCGCTTCCCTTGTTGACTTGGGATTCGCCGCCTTTGGCGATGACGTACAAGATCACATCCGCGCCAGGAGTTTCTTGGCTTGCGAGCTCGAACCGACCATCGTTGTTAGCTCTTCCTTGCGCCAGCTGCCTCGGCTCCCCAGGGCTGGCGGCCCAAAGCGTCACGGTTGAATTTGCCACCGGACCACCGCCCGCTTGAACCAACCCTTCGATCCTAACAGCGGCTGCAGTTGGTCCGCTTGCACACGCCAATATGCCAAAGGTCAGTAAGCTGATGAGGAACTGAAGCTTGTTGATCCTGAGCATGCTCGTCCTCCGCGTTGCAACTGATCGAAGCGGTTTCGGCGTGCAATCGATCCAAGCGCGCTCAAATGTTAGTTTGTGCGGGAGAACCTCGAATTTGATTCACGTCAAAAAGGAGCGTTGTAATCGCATAGCTACCGCCATGTCCGCTTTGGGTCAAAAACAGACATTTGACGGAGACGGCTTGAGAGAAGGTCAATCTGCGGCGCGCTTGCTCACGCATTCGCAGGATTTGCATGATCATGTGCCGGAGCCCAGTTTCTGCTCCTGCCGCTTCACGAGGGCGATATCGTCTTCAGTGCTCGTTCTTCATTCCTGATCGAGCCGGGTCCAGGCCTCGAACAACGGCGTCCGGTCCACCGCCTGTTTCGGGAAATTGACCAGTTTCGGGTCGATCTTCACCCAGGCGGCTTTGCTGTCCGTCCAGATGTTTCCGACCGACTCGGCCCAGTCCATGTTGTCGAGCGTGCCCACGCGCACCATCTTGATGCCGGGCAGCACCGGGACGTTCCAGAGCCAGCCGTGGCAGTGCGAGCAAAAGTCCATAGCGATGACATTGCCGCTGCCTCGAAATCCTCGTCGCGCACGATCATCCCCATGGACCATGCCGCTCCTGTGAAGCGCTGGCAGTCCTTGCAATGGCAGTTGTAGACCGTCAAAGGCGAGGCCTTTAGCCGATAACGTACCGCCCCGCACTGGCATCCACCTTCCACTGGAAATTCTGGCAAAGCCATCCTCGCCTCCCCTTGTGCCGGAAGGTGTAGTTGAGTTGCGTGGAGCCGCAGGTTGCCTTTCTGAAAGCCGAGCCTGCGCCGCCCGACCGGGAATAATCCCGTTCCCGGTGAGGATAATTTAACTAGCGCACTTGCAAGAATCCAAGAGTCGAGTGAGCACGCCTCCATGTCCGCTTTGGGTCAAAAGCAGACATTGGATCGTCGCCCGTTGATGTCCGCTATTCACTCAAAAGCGGACATGGACGTGTACTCGCCGAATGTCCGCTTTGTGCCAATAACAGACGTGCAGTGATGAATTGCTGATCCATGAACGGGCCTCATAAGTTCATGCAGATTTTCCCTGCTAATCGGATTCCTGAACCGTCCTTATAAAAAGCACGTTCCCGCAGGTCGCGTGGCCGGCTTGGGACAGCAGATCGTAAACCAGTAATCCCAAAGGATTCCGGTCCGGCGGCAAGCCGGATCGCACCAGTTATGTACAGACATACTAAGGATGAGCTCATCATTTCGACCCGCGCGGCCCCGAAGACTCCGTCGGTCGCCGCGCTGATGCCGATCATGGCGGTCGTCCTGATCGCTTTCCTGGTCATCGGCATCGCTTTGCCGGTGCTTCCGCTTCACGTCCATCAAGGTCTCGGTTTCGGCGCATTCATTGTTGGCCTCGTGACCGGCAGCCAATTCGGAGCGTCCCTGCTGTCGCGTGTGTCGGCGGGCCGCTACGCCGATAAGCGGGGGCCAAAGCGCGCGGTAGTCATTGGCCTGCTGACAGCCATCGCGGCCGGGCTCCTTTACATTGTGTCGCTTCATTTTGGTGATGCACCGACAGTCTCGGTGACGATCCTGCTGCTCGGACGCGCGCTGCTTGGCAGGGCGGAGAGCTTCATTATCACCGGCGCAGTCAGCTGGGGACTTGCTCTCGTCGGCGCGAAGAATGCGGGGCGCGTCATCGCTTGGATGGGCATGGCGATGTTCGCTGCGCTGGCACTCGGGGCGCCGCTCGGAACTACGCTTTATTCTGCCGGCGGGTTCGCCGGTGTCGCTGTCGCGGCAACGCTTATGCCACTCGTGACAGTTTTGCTCGTCGCCCTATTATCGCCCGTTCCGACGGCGGACGGTGCCAGGCCGGCGTTCAAGACGGTGGCCGCCGCGGTCTGGCTGCCCGGCTCCGGTGCGGCACTGAGCAGCGTCGGCTTCGGCGCGATCATCGCTTTCAGTTCGCTCCTTGCAGCGCAGCGCGGATGGAGCCCGGTCTGGCTGCTGTTCACCGCTTTCGCACTTTCGCTGGTGGCGGCGCGTCTGCTGCTCGGTCACGCGCCTGATCGACTTGGCGGCGCCAGAATAGCGCTAGTCTGCGTGCTCATCGAAGCGGCCGGACTCGCGTTAATCTGGCTGGCGCCCGGCCGCGGCACGGCCGCAGTGGGAGCCGCTCTCGCCGGCTTCGGTTATTCACTGGTCTATCCCGGCCTCGGCGTCGAAGCTGTAGGCCGCGCCCCACCGCAAAGCCGCGGCGTTGCCATGGGCGCGTATACCGTCTTTCTCGATGTGGCGCTCGGCTTTGGCAGTCCGGCGCTCGGCCTGGTCGCCGGCCGCTTCGGCCTCGACGCGGCGTTCTTAGTTAGCGCGCTAATCGCGCTCGGTGCCGCCGTGATCGCGCTGCGCCTTCTCTTTACACACTGTTTCGATAGGAGACAGCCATGCCTCACGTCATCGTAAAACTTTGGCCCGGCAAATCGGAAAAGCAAAAGGGCAAACTCGCAGGGGAAATCACGAGGGCTGTGATGACGGTCCTAAACTACGGCGAGGAATCAGTCTCGGTCGCAATGCAGGAGGTCATGTCGAACGAATGGATGGACAAGGTCTATAAGCCAGAGATCCTCGGCAAGCCCGCGCAGATTTATAAGAAGCCGGGATATATTTCCGTTTGAACGCGCCCGCGGCAGCACTCGTTCAGTTCCGATCCCGCAGCGCTTCGACCACCAGCGCGAAGGCCGCCGACGATTGCCGCCGGCTCGGATACCAGAGGTGATAGCCGGAAAACGGCGGGCACCAGTCTTCGAGCACTCGCTTCAATCGACCCTTTGCAATGTGCGGCCGCACCAACCCTTCCGGCACATAGGTGAGGCCGAAGCCCGACAGCGCGGCACTGAGCATCTGCGCCGTGGTATTGAAGGTCAATTGACCGTCGACGCGCACTTTCAGCTCGCGGCCGGCTTTCTCGAACTCCCAAGAGTACAGACCACCATGCGTAGGTAGCCGCAGATTGATGCAGTTGTGGCCGATTAGCTCCTGCGGCCGCTTCGGTTCGAGTCGCTTTTTGAAATAAGCTGGCGCGCCGACGACCGCCATGCGCATGTCTGGCCCGATTCGCACCGCGATCATGTCCTTGCCGACCTGTTCGCCACTGCGGACACCGGCGTCGTAACGCTGCGTGACGATGTCCGTCAGCCCATAATCCACCGTGACCTCTATCTTGATGTCCGGATACTCGCGCAGCAGCTTTGAGAGCTTTGGCAGCAGGACCGCGTCAGCCGCATATTCGGTTGCTGTGATGCGAACCGTTCCGGCGGGCTTGTCGCGAAGCTCGCTCAACGCCGCAAGCTCGGCCTCGATCTCCTCGAACCGTGGACCAAGGGATTGAACGAGCCGCTCGCCCGCTTCCGTCGGTGCAACCCGGCGCGTGGTGCGGGTGAGGAGCCGCACGCCAAGCCGTGCCTCAAGTTCGCGCATGGTATGGCTAAGCGCCGATTGCGAGACGCCAAGCTTCGCCGCGGCCCTCGTGAAGCTCTGCTCCCGTGCCACGGCAAGGAAGGCGAGCAGGTCGTCGAGATGGCCCCGCTGCATTCATGGCTCCTATTCATAAGTTCATGTCGATTATAGCGGCTAATCTGAGGGGCGGCGTGGCCCTACATCATGGATAGGAAACCACAAGGAAGGACGAAGCGATGGATATCAAGCGAAACGGCACACAGCCGTCCGGCAAGGGTCCGCCCGAATGGTTCACCGGCACGGTCCGCATCGACCCGCTGTTCAAGGCGCCCGATCCGGCGCGCGCCAGCGGCGCCAGCGTCACGTTCGAGCCCGGCGCGCGCACGGCCTGGCATATGCATCCGCTCGGACAAACGCTCATCGTGACGGCAGGGTGTGGCCGCGCACAGCGCGAGGGCGGACTGGTTGAGCAAATACGGTCTGGCGATGTCGTCTGGTTTGCGCCGGGCGAGAAACACTGGCACGGCGCCGCACCGACGACCGCGATGACGCATATCGCCATTGCGGAAGCGCTCGACGGCAAGGTTGTCGACTGGATGGAACACGTCACCGACGCGCAGTACGACGCCTGATCGCCAATGTCCGCTTTGGGTCAAAAGCAGACATTACATCGATCAAACAGGATGTCCGCTTTACCCCCAATAGCGGACATTCCTCAGCGCCGTCTCGATGTCCGCTTTGTGCCAAAAGCGGACTCATGCACTGCAGCAAAGGGAGTCCTATTGGATCACCCTGTCAGCGCGTGCCACCAGACCCGCCGGCACTGCCACACCCACCGCATCGGCCGTCTTGAGATTAATTACCAACTCAAACTTCGTCGGCTGTTCCACCGGAATGTCGGCGACCTTGGCTCCGCGGAGGAGCTGAATCAGCTGTCGGGCATAAAGTCCGCTCATGATTTGAGTGAAACGCGGCCCGTAGGCAGCAAAGCCGCCTTCCTCAGCGGTTTCGGTCCATTGATACATAGCCGGCAGCCGCTGCGCAGATTTTGTTGTGGCCGATTAGAGATGATCTCCGATCAGCCACTCATTCGCAAAAAGCCAAGCCGACGGGCGGAGCTGTGCTCGATCTCCAACGAGATTTGATGCAACCATTCCTCAGCGCGATCGGCCCGAGCTTGATGGCGTCTGACATCTGCCTCGAGATTGTTTATCTGATCGTTTGCGGCTCGAAGCTGATCCGCGAGATACTCAGCGGCCTCTCTTGCCTCTTGGAGTTCAGTCTTAGTCGTCTCTCCCGCGTGTTTAACAAACTCAAGAATGGCGTTGCCTGCCCGGTCTACTATATCGGTTTCCGAGCCGGTACTTTTCTCTTTCGGAGCATACGGGATAACGGTTTTCGTACTCATCGCACCCTCCCAAACCCTGTCACAAACTACGTCGAATATTTCATCATCCAAATCCGCGCCTGCGCAGCTGCCGGAGCTATTGCGCAAGTACAGTTGGTGAATTTGTAGTTGAGGCTGACCAGCGGTGGGGGATAGCGGAGCCTTATATACGTAGCTAGGCGCCCCAGATTGGCCGCCAATGCTTGACTTGCATGCAGACCAATCGCCACGACGGTTAGTGAAGGGTTACGCACGACTCTACGCACCTACTCGCACCCAGTCTGAACGATGTGGATCGAATAACAGCTGCGGGCGGCTGAGGCAGCAGATTTCGCTGACTTAATTCCCTATTTTTCTAGTCCGTTGCAGGCGCGCAACAGCGCGACCAATTTAAACGTCGTCCGCGGCTTGGCTTGAACTATCGATATTGATGATGACCAATAACTCGAACGCGAGGGTTTCATCGCCACGCTGCCGGGCTAAGTTCGCTCAGATGCAGTGTGACTTCCCGGCAACGTTCATGAAAAATCAAATCTTGGTAAGTTGACGGCCCTGGGCTACAGTCGGACCATGCTTACGGCTTCGACGTTGACTCATCATGTTGGAGCCTTCGGAACTAAGGGGGAACTCGCCTGGGACTGCTACTCCCGGCGAGTTTCTTTTATGGGCTTTGCTGCTGTGCCAATTGGCTGGGCATGTTGAAATCGGACTTGATCGCGCGCATCGCTTCTGAGAACCCGCACCTTTACCAGCGGGACCTAGAGAAGGTCGTCAACGCAATACTAGACGAAATCGTCAAAGCTTTGAGTCGCGGTGATCGAGTCGAGCTGCGGGGTTTCGGAGCGTTTTCGGCCAAGACCCGCGAAGCGCACACGGGGCGCAACCCGCGTACTGGCGTCGTCGTCCAGGTCGCAGAGAAGGCAATTCCCTTCTTCAAAGCTGGAAAAGAGATGCGTGCCCGGCTTAATCGCGAAACTGTAGGATCTGTCAGCTGAGGGGATCAGGTAGATTCAAGCGCCCGGCTCATCGAGGGGCGCTCTTCCGACGCGAGACGCCCCCTCTTCCAAACGCGCGTCGACTACTTCGTCACCGTGACGCAACACCTTTTTAAGGTTCGACCCGGTACAGGTGCCACCGCTCGGGCACGCCTTTGAGTCGGTGAACGCCGCGATCCTTAAAGCGGATTCCAGACTGCGACATCAGATTCTTGACCGCGCTCGAAACCAGGACTTCGCCGGCACGCGCCTTCGCGGCGACGCGCGCGCCGACGTGAAACGCGAGACCAACCACGTCAGCCCCACTCACTTTGTATTCGCCTGCGTGCAGCCCCGCCCTGATCTCTAGCCCCAGCGTGCGCACCGCCTCGCGGATTGCGGTCGCGCAACGGACCCCGGAAACCGGCGCGTCGAACGTCGCGAGCAGTCCGTCCCCCGTCGTCACGACTTCTTTTCCGCGCAAAGTCTTCAGCTCTCTACGGACGGCGGCATAATAGTGATTCATCACCTGTGTCCAACGCGAATCGCCCAGCCGCGCGGCATTTTCGGTGGACCGGACGATATCGACAAACAAAATCGTGGCGAGCGCCTGTTTGAGTTCGGCGCCACGATTGGCAGGTCGGCGCCGGATCGCAATATTTCCAGCCAGCGGTTCATAGCGATGGCTGCGTCGCCGCGCGATCGCGGTTCTTGCGTAGTCTTTGGCACGCTGCACCGTGCCACAACGAATTGTTTTCGCCCGTGGCGGAAGCGTCCAGTAAATCTTTCGCCCATCTCCCACGCCATGGACCTCGACGGCGCCCCACTTCAGGAAAACCGTCGAGCCAACCCGGCGAACCCACCATGCCTTTGATGTGTATCCAGAAACGTTCGACTGATGGACTCCGATACGAAGGAATTTGGGCATGTGCGTGTGGCCGATCGAAGGACCGCTTGGGGATATCAAGGATAGAAAGTGATGATACATTCCTGGCAACAGTACTCCCAATCGAAAATTTGCCTCTGGCTCGCATGTTAATTCGCGTTCGCAATCGACCCCTACAATACCGCCATCGAACAGGCCTAAGTGGAGAACAAATGAGTCTCTGGCTCGCGGGCTATCCAAAAACGCCGGACTTCGACGTCCGCTTTGGATCAAAAGCGGACATTAAAGCGCCTCCACCCAATGTCCGCTTTACCCCCAAAAGCGGACATTGGACGGCGCAAGTTGAATGTCCGCTAAGTGCCAATAGCGGACATAGTGAAGAGACGCGTGGCCATGCGAACAACGAGTAAGAAAGGTTGTGCGGTTCTAGTGCCGTTCAAACCTCGGTCGAGGAGTGCCCAGGACAGCGATCGCTCCAACCACCAGCAGCCAGAATGGAAGTACACCCACGCCCGGAATGGCCTCCAGGGCCAGTCCCGGCAATAGCAACCACTGCCGTCCCAGCACCATGAAAAGCAGCAGCGCTGTCGCAAGATCCGCTACCCACCCGATCGGCGGCAGCGGAGTTGTGAATGCACCGATGAAATCGGAGATGCCTGCGATGACAAAGGCAAGCGCAAGCTGCTTTTTCGAAAATTTGAGAGTGTTCGAAGATGGCGTCTGTACGCTGGTCGGCTGTCTACTTGGTTCCGTGGGCGGTGGGGTCATTGGCGCGGGCCTCTAGTTTAAGAGGAGATCGCGGACACTACGCCTTTGGCAATGTCCGTTATTTCCCCGAAAGCGGACATGGTCGGGAGCGAGGCTATGTCTGCTTGCGCCACAAGCGGATGCTGCGCTCTTTATTGAATTGGCTCCCGGTAAGCCATCATCACTTCGCAGGACGCGGTTGGTAATCATGTTGCGAGGTTTTTAGACCGGGCATCTTGCAGCAAGACCTGAAAGGCGCGACAACCATTCGCAGCATTTCAGTCGGCGGGGGCTGGGTCTGCGATGCTTTCAGCACATAAAGCGGGAGAAGAGCCGCTCCTGGTCGCTGGCTCGTGCGACACATGCCCAAGTATAAAGAGTAGGAGAGTGACATGTTTGGAAAATCCCAGAGTGAAACTGCAGACAACCATCGAGATTCGACATCGGTGCAGAGCGGGCCACGCTCCGTCGCTGCGTCCTCGGCGGCGCCGGAAGCCTCCTCCATCAGTTCCGGCCTTTCGATTGTCGGCAAGATTGTCGGCCACGGCGCCCTGACCATTTTTGGTCACGTCGAAGGCGAGCTACGCGCCTCGACGGTCGTGATCGCCGAAGGGGCACAGATGGAGGGCGAGGTCAGCGCAGAGGAATTGACGATCGGAGGCTACGTCAAGGGCACCATCCATGCCAACCGCGTCAAGCTAAATGGCACCGCTGTCGTTGAGGGCGATATTTTCCATCGAACACTGACGATCGAGGAGAATGCGCGATTTGAGGGAACGTCGCGACGAAGCGAAAATACGATCGATACGCCGTCGCGCGTCCAAACAAACCGCGTCCAACCCCAGGCCACGTCGACTGACGGCAACCGGAAAGGCAACGGCGCATCAGACGGTCTCAGTCCGTTGAGCTAACGCTCACGGATTGCCCGCTATGTCCGCCTTGTGCCAAAAGCGGACATCAGCCGCCTCAATTCGATCACCTCGTCAGCGATCAAAAGCATGGCGCGAGGCTACCTTATTTCTGTTTGCGCAAACCACGCTCACCCTGTGTCCGGATTGCAACTGTTCATAGAAAAATAACGGAAACTGGCTACGGACGCCCTGCCTGCCTGCCAGAACGTGTGAGAATGGATGGGGGTCAACCGGTGGGCTGGGGGGGACGATCCGCATGATGCTGAACCGCGCTGACGAATGCAGGCGAAGGGCAAACGAGTGCCGTCGTAACGCTGCTCAACTCGCCGATGCCGTCCTGCGAGGAACGTACCTCGATTTGGCACGGCGTTGGAGCATGATGACGCACCAAGCTGAAACACCGGAAAAGGAAGGAGAAACGAAAAGAACGAGGGCCTTCCAGATGCGGTTGCTTGGGATTGCGCTTTTCATCATCGTTGGCTCTGCAGCGATTTGCGGGTCGGCTTTGGCCCAATTTTGGGGTGATCGCCCGTCGGGCGGCTGGGGCAATCATCGGTCGGGCGGCTGGGGCTGGGATGATTGGGGCGATCGCGGGCGACAAAAGCCCTCGGGCGGTTTTTTTTCCCGTTCTTTGGCGATAATTACAACCGTCCGGCACCCGCTGTCGATTCCACTAAGGCGCCGCCGCCGCGAAAACTGGAGACGCCGCTGACCAGCACAGTCATGGTTATTGGTGACTCGCTTGCCGACTGGCTCGCCTACGGTTTTGATGAAATCTACGCCGACCAGCCGGACATCGGGTTCGTGCGAAAGATAGCGGCAACATCAGGCCTCATTCGTTACGACGCGAAGAACGATCAATTGGATTGGCCCCAGATCGCTAAAGATACGCTCGCTGCCGAGAAGCCGAATGCCATCATCGTCATGCTGGGCTTGAATGATCGCCTCCCGATTCGCGAGAAGGCGCTGCCCAGTCCAGAGCCACAGCATAAAGGCGAGCAGCCGCAGGCCGCTCAAGCGGCGCAAAATTCAACGCAAGGTGAGACTGCCACTTCCGCTGATTCGGAAGCACTGCAGCCGATCGAGAACAAAGCGCAACATCCGTTACCTGGCAGCTCATATGATTTCCAGACCGACGAATGGGCGGCGCTCTATGTGAAGCGCATCGACGCGATGATCGCGGCGCTTAAGAGCAAGGGTGTGCCGGTTATTTGGGTCGGGCTGCCGGCGATTCGTGGCACGAAACCGACTAGCGACATAAGCTATTTGGACGAACTGTATAGCGAGCGCGCTGAAAAGGCCGGAATTGTTTACGTCAACGTTTGGGACGGCTTTGTCGATGATCAGGGACACTATGCCACCCAGGGTCCGGACTTCGAAGGCCAAACCCGGCGGCTGCGCGCCGCCGACGGCGAGCATTTCACCAAGGCTGGTGCGGTGAAACTCGCAAGTTATGTCGACCGTGACCTCCGCCGAGTGTTATCGAGCCCGGTAGTGCCGGTTGCGCTGCCCAGTGCGGAAACGACGCCAAAATCGAACGGCCGGCGCCAGGCCAGATGTCGGTCCGGTACTGCCACTTTCCATCGGCGGCGGCGAGAACGGCGATCTCGTTGGCGCGGAAGGCCACTCAACACAGACCACGCCCGACCCGATTGCGGCGAAAGTCTTGAGCCGCGGCGCAGCTTTGGTAGCGCCGGCTGACCGCGCCGACAATTTTTCGTGGCCGCGTCCTGACAGTGATGCGAGCGCAACGCACGAGGTTTCGCCTCAACCGGTTGCGCTGACGCCGGACACGCCAACAAAGAACGGCGTTCCAGTCAAGGACGACGGCAAAAAACTGGTGGACGCGAAGAAGGATGCGAAGGAGAAACCCGCAATCGATTTGCGCGTGAGCAAAACACGGCACACGTCGAACGCGGGCCTTGATGGCGCACCCATCCCTCCGGCCCCCGTAGGTGCGCGATGAATGGATAGGGACATGCCAGCTATCAGCCCATCGCGGTCAAAGCGGCGGCCGCTGTCGCATTTGGGTCATCTCCGAGCGCTGTTACTGATCTAAGAAAAAATTAACCCTACCGGGTCCCAATTCGTGAGTTGATTCTAGTTTCATTGGCGACGGGGGTCTCGAAATCCACACTCTCGGTTGGCTACTTGCGGTTTTAGGCGTCCTCATCACCGCCGGTGCTTGGATGGTTGCGTACGCCGTGGGGCCCGGCTTATGGTCAGGCTTGCGCCTGTCGCTGCCGACATCGTGAAGTGGCCTCAACAGTGCTGCGCTCTTTACAGGAAAAGATTCAATGATCCGTGCCGAACTCACCGTTGCTGCGATTGCACTCGTCGCCGCTGTTGCGGTGGCAGTGGACGCGATTAAAGAGGGCTGTACAAGCGCGCAAGCTGAGACGCAAACCGCTTCTGCTGAATCTACGGTTTGGGACCACAATGGGTCAGTGATGTATTTGGTCGCAAATGGCCCGTCTCGGGAATTCCATTATCAAAAGCCTCGCGCGGGAATGTTGGAGGTAGGTGTACGTCCTGGCTCTCTTCTCTTCCGCGGTGAAATCGAGAACGGAGAATATTCCGGAACGGCATATATTTTTAACCCGCATTGCGGACAAATCCCCTTCCAAGCCAAAGGGCCGATTCTCGACAATGATGAACGGATTGTGCTGACTGGGCAGGCGCCGCGAGTCGGACGAAACTGTCGCGCTCACGAATCCTCTACAAGCAATTTGGAGTTCAGACGAGTAAAACCAAACGAGGGAGCGCAATCCCAGGAACAATTCAACGCGGCAACCGCGCCTAGCGTAGAAGAATCAAAACCTGAAGTGCCGTCGACGGCTAGTGGTGAACTTGCTAGCGCGCCAACAGCACAGCCGTCCGCACCCGCCAGCAGTACTTCGCAAGGTGCTTCTGTGTACGTAGCGGGAAAGGGTAAGTACTGCAAAGAGACCGGGGTGAGCGGCTATCTCGATTGTTTCTATGCGAGCCTAGACGCGTGCCAAAAGCATAACAAATCCCCGAACACTCGATGCGTCCCAAATCCAAATTCCGGCACGTAAATCACGATATTGCGGTAAGCCATTCCAGGCGAAGAATTCTGTGGTCTGCTTTACCCGGGAATCGTGGTGCCGCTCCGACCGGTTCGATACCGCTCATGCTAGCCGCGCACTCGCTTCATTCTTAGGAAGGTTGCCACAGTCAGTCCGCACAGAAGAACGAGGATGGCGATGGCTACTTCACTGATCGTTGCTAGTTGCTGCACCTGATTCCGTTTCCGATCTGCAACTTCGACAACGACAGACGGGTTCGCCGGGCCTTGGCTTGACGTGGTTTGATTTCCAGACTCCAGGCTGAGTGTGGGTGCTGCCACTGGCTGATTTGATGCAGGTGGGTCGGCCGGGTCTTGGCTCGACGTAGTTTGATTTCCAGATTCCGGGCTGAGTGCGGGTGCTGGCGCTGGCTGATTTGATGCAACTTGATGAGACTCAATCTTAGACGCGTCAATCGCCAAATACCGGAGCACTCCTTTTCCGTTCTGATCGAACGTCGCCGCCCACAGAAATCCTGCGCCACCAGCCAGCCGATAAACCGGAACGCCTGCTTTTGCAGAACGTCTTAGATCGCCAAGAAAGCTGACCAAAATCCAAGGATAACTGCCGCCCGATGCAACTACTGAAATCTCCTCTGGTCTAAGTGGCTCAAGTTGGATTGTTCCCCAGATAGCTATAACTGCGTTTGGAAGTCCCTCGCGTTGCGGCATTTGGATGATACGAGCCTGTCGACCAAATTTGGATGACATGCGGTCTATTTCATTTTGAATACCGTTTGGGCCGAAGAAAGCCGGTTCAAAGTATGAATTGACGTAAGCTGCTCCGTCTTGAGATTGTAAAACCGAATGGGAACGCGTGACTTCTAGGCCCGGATACTCATTGCCAACAGGCGTTTTGTGTTCCTCATTGCACGAAAGGAAGCCGGGAAACTCGTCGCTTGGACTGCATTGATATCGCTGATACGGCTTACTCCCGAACTTAACTTGATCACCAAGGGCTAGCCCATCGACAACGTAAGACGATGCTGCCGCGGGGATAGTTTGTGGAATTTCGAGAAGCTTATTTCGAAGGTCGTTGACATTTAACAATGCAAGGACCGGCGTGCTCGAAAGAAGCACAAAGGCCCAGAGAAATGCAACGCACTTGCACAGTCCGCCGGACTGTAACTCGCAGTGGTTCATTTTCGCCCGCTTAATGCCGTACTGTAGCACATCAGTGAAGTGTACTTTTGCGATGCAGCGGGTGGCTTCAACTGGATACTAGAGATCTTCGGGTCGAGGAAAGTCGCTGGGGCTGACCAGGGCAACAGGCACTTCAAAATATTCACTGATGAAACGTTTAACTTCTTCTATGGAACTGAAGGCTCTAGTTTCGTCGGTTGGGCTTTTTCCCAACGGGATAAACGCAATCCTTATGTACCACTTGCCATCTCCAGTTCTCGATGCTGAGGCGCAGTGGGCCCACTGTCCTGTGTGGAAAAACCAATGTCCAGGGCCCACGGTGCGTGTTTGCCGGGCTGAGTGACAGTACAGGATATGGCCAACTCTCGTCATGATATCCCTCAGCCGGCACAGCTGACATGTCGACTTTGTTACCATTGATGTGACGAGTGGGAATTTATTTTTTCGTCCTTAAAAGGGTCCTCATCTGCGTCGTTTCTGGCTCCAGAGGGTGGGTCTGCCCGAAGCCTTTTCGCTGACTCCGTTCTTTCGGCTTTAAACGACCTGCAGTACGCTTTTGCAGCAGGGAGCGGCCAATGACTCCGCCGGTGAAAGGACCACCAGTGGCCTTCCTGACTCCGGCGCGCGAGCAGGCCATCATGAAAAAAGTCAATGAAGGTCGGCGTTTTCGGCAGAAGCGAACGCGGTAGCTTCGCACCCATTAGGCTGATCGATTCGGTCAATTTTCGTCCCTTAAAAGGGCGCCTTCGCAAAGGGGCGTGTGCTGAAGCCGAATGTCCGCTTTTGGGGGTAAAGCGGACGTGGCGCGGACCTGATGCGATGTCCGCTTTGTGCCACAAGCGGACATCGGCCGCCTCATTCGATCACCTCGTCGGCGCGCGCGAGCACCGATGTCGGTATATTGAGGCCGAGCGCCTTCGCGGTCTTAAGATTGAGGACAAGCTCATACTTCGTCGGCGCGTGAATCGATCTTCACCGCTCAATCAGGCTAACTTTTTCAACTGCACAGTTAGTGCGGAACAGCCG
>Ga0182032_10000495_pt1 | contig 15916 bp, 13 predicted proteins | sample tim00Cox00000000_FD_125970 | JGI IMG/M metagenome (GOLD analysis project Ga0182032, IMG submission 125970) | Lab enrichment of tropical soil microbial communities from Luquillo Experimental Forest, Puerto Rico - timezero.00C.oxic.00.000.000 | ecosystem: Environmental > Terrestrial > Soil >... | reverse complement strand
GGATTGCAGTGAGCCGTGGATTGGCCGATGAACTGATCTACAACGAGGCGCAGAACGAAGTAATTCTTGTCAAATACCTGAGTGGTGGTTCCGCGGGTGTTTCTGAACCGGCAAAAGCCCTCTCGTGACAGTGATGCTCGGTAGACCATCTGTTCCTGTCATACAAGAAGGCGTTCAAGAGCAAGGTTTCAACCTAGGGTTCGCGGCGCGAGAACACCACCGGCTGGAGCGGGCGCGCTCACCACAGTGAAGAGATCCGCTGGCTTCCAGATAGCCGCATCGCGTATTTTCGCAGTAGCGAGAAGAGCGATCCTTATACTACGCCCGGCTCACGGTAGAGAGAACCGACATGGGCGGAGAATGAAAACAACTTGGTTTGGCGGCGGTGGCGATCGTCATTGGGTTCCTAACTTCGAAGTCCTTCAGTCGAAACGGCGGAGCGCCGTCGCCGCTATTCAATCGGAGCCTTTTGGCGCCACCGGCACTTGTGGGCTACTTGCTCGGAGGAGATGCGAGTTTTTGAGCGTCTGTCAACGCTTGCGCCAGGTCCGGGTGTTCACCCAGAACCTCGAGCATTGACTGGCGGCCTAGTTCCTCGCCCCATTTGCTTCCCCGCTCCTGAAGATCCGCCGCAAGCGTGGGAAGGATTTTGATCGTTTTTTGTCCCAAAGGTGTCTCGTAAAACCTTATCAGGCCGAGGATTTCCTCGTGAGAGAAAGTCTTGTCGTAGCTCGGGATTGCCAGATCCAGCAACTCCTGCGCGTGCATTTTGGAGGTGAATTTTGAGAAGAAGAGATCAATTAGTTTCTCGCGGTACGCGCCGGGAGGCAAAGAATTGGCCATAAGCGGCCGCACCGACTTGCTCATTCCCTCGACGGTTTGTTCGACCAGCGCTTTCGTGCCTAACAAATCCAACAACCGTCGGATATCAGCTTCCTTGGTGCTATCGATCTTTGCGGCCGGCACGGACGAATGGGATCCGGCAGTCTCTTTCCCGCAAAACGCGCGTGGCGTGCCTCCGCCGGCCTCAGGCGACTGCGCATAAAGTGGCAAGGATGCACACAGCAAAAAAGCGATGACGGTCGGTCGTAGGGTCATTTGCGGCCTCCAGGCTCGGTGTTCTTCCGATGTCTTCTGATGCTACTTGAACGCGCGGCAATAAGTTTTATGGCTTTCCGTGCGTGCTGCCGAAGCGTCAACGTGGAACACGGGATCGAAATTGCATCCCCGAAATCCATGCAGCGGAGCAGACGCTCGATGCCGGGTTGCTCGAGCGGAATCAAACGTCTTGCCGACTCGTCGGCAGGATCGAAGCTCAAAGCGTCGATTCCTAAGTCCCGGCGAATGATGACGTTGTGGCCTGTCAGCCCTGAGCGTGGCGCGCCCTGGGTCGCTCCGCAGGAGGAAGCGAAAAAGCGCGTCATTTGCGTCAATCTCGGGAAGTCGCCCCTTGTCGCTTGCCGTGCGAGAGGGCTCTGCTAGGTTGGCCTCAAGGCCCAATTTTCCAGACTTAATTCTACGAGGAGGAAATCGCCGTGAGAAAAATCATCGGCGCACTGCTGGCTTCCCTTGTACTTGGCAATCTCAGTTTCGCCGAGGAGACCGCTTTCAACGTGAAATTGGCCGACGCGAAAGGAAAACAGGCGGAGGCTCGCCTGATCTTTAGCGACCAAAATAAGAATGTAACCGTACAAGTGGCCGATCGCGACTTTGTGACCGTCCCTTACGACCAGCTGGATAGGTTCTCCTACGAATACACCAAGAAACACCGTATTACTGAGGGCGCCGTTGTCATGGTGGCCTCGCTGGGAGCGGGCGCGATTGTCATGCTGACAAAGTCGAAGAGCCACTGGCTCTATATCGATTACCACGAGCAGAGCGTCCCGAAGAGCGTCGTTCTGCGGATGGACAAGAACGACTACAAGAAAATCCTTGAAGCCGTTAAGACGCATACGGGCAAGGAAGTGGAAATGCCCGGAGACGCGAAGGACAAGTCGAAGAAAGAGCAGAAGAAAGAAGCACGCAAAGATAAAGACAAAGCGGAAAGCGGTCAGCAGTGATCCGAAATTTAAGAATCAATGCTATGAGCAGGCTGATTGTGAAGCGCATCGGTATTTTGGCAGTCATGCTTGGTCTGACGACGCTGTTTCTGTTCCCAATTGACCTCCGTCCCGTTCTTCGGCGTCGATCCTTGTGATGTGCAACGGCCCACGGAGTCTGTCACTTGCGAACCCATAAGCCGAGGGCGCAGCACGGCGCGCGCAGTTTAGTCGCAACGATGTCGAACTCTGTAGTCTTGGGAATTCCTGCATTTTGTGTTACGCCTGCGCGGTCTTGCCCTGCTTGCGATAAAGGCCGGCGAGCGAAGCTGCCTTGCCCGGCGAATACAAGGTTTCAGGCATGTCAGGTTGCAATTTGTCAGCGCGCTGCAACCCGGGGGCAGCAGCCATCTATCCGTTTAGTATCGAATGGCATGCTTAACAGGATTTAGGCTCCCGCGGAGCGTCAAACGACACGATCTGGTTCACCACCATCGCGGTCGAGGTGTGAATCGTGCGCGTCCGCTAGCATCTCGGGCCGTGTTGCTGCTGGTGCTCGAAACCACGATTGAATTGTACCGGGCCGTCTTGCGGAGTAACGTCGCGGAATCTGAACACATGCCGACGGGGAGCAAAATTTGCGACGAAAACATATTCTGCAACTCGCAGGCTTCCGTCCAGTCGCCTAATCTTGCATTTACCATGCCGCTCACGTCGTCTAATGAACGCCGTAAAGTGCGAAGCATTTCTGGTGAAGTTTAGAACTTGACCATGTGAAAGAAAGATGTCAATCGTGAACTTCGTCACGTTCGTTGGCGAGACTCCGAATAAGTCTAAGGCTTTCGGATTGGTGACAAGAAACCGGTAGTTATCGTCTGTCACGACGACTGCCTTGAGAGGGCTGGCTAGTAACTTCCGCAATTCATTCCCCCTTGCGCGAAGTGCCTCCGGTGCTCTTCGAGGTTTGTCTGCGACACCCGTCCCATTCTCGTGAGCAGGTTCGGTGCTTGGCGAAGACGCCCAGTCACTTTCTTTTAATGCGGTGGAAAGTTGTGATGCGAATTTGGTGATTTCCATACGAACGAGTCGGCGAAATTCCATCAGCGTCATCTTCATCTCTCACCGCTCCGACGTTAAAACCGTCGGTTCCAAAATCTTGAGTTACGTGAGCCCACCGCCCGTCGTCTCCGAAGAATGCGAGGGGATTCGAGCCGGAAAAAAAATAGCAGGTACCTGTCAAGAATGACAGGTGGGATGTCAACAAAGGCACCGTACTGTTTGTTTCGTTCGCTTGAATGGAGGCGGCCGCGTTTTCTGCTCTGAGGGGGGCGGGGATTGCGCCGCCTTCATATTAGCTTGGTTTCAACCAAGCAAACAAAGCACTTGCAGGCGTCGTGCCGCGCACGGGGTCGGGCATGCTTCCCGCCACCTGTCAGTTTTGACAGTGCGCGCATCCCGGCACTTACTCGTACGATCCTCGATACTTTTTCTACCAGCCTGCCGATGAGGGATCATCGAATGGACTTCCTCAAGGACGCCGGGACCAAGAAATTCCTACATGAGCTGGCGATGTGTTTCATCGCCACCCTGGCTCTGGTATCACTTACTGGTGTCTGCTACGTGCTGCATCTCAATCTCGCTACGGCCGGCTTCCTGTATGTGGTTGTCGTCGTGTTAGTATCTAGCGCCGGGAACCTTACTTCCTCAATTGTCGCCGCAGTCATCGCGGCACTGTGCTTAGCACACCTTGCTCGCCCCGCCTATTCCTTTCAGGTTGACGATCCGTTCGATGATGTGGCCATCGCGGCTTTTCTGATTACCTCGCTAGTCGTGGCTCGCCTAATGACCAGACTCCGCAGGATGGCACAGGAGGCCCTCTCAAGCGTGGACTGGAGGTTGGTTGATGCGGAAGAGCGGGAGCGCGCTCGGATCGCCAGAGACCTTCACGACGACCTCAGTCAACGAATGGCATCGCTAATGGTCAAGTTCCAACAGTTCAGGGCAGACGTTCCCAACCCGACGGTTGAAGTCCAAACCACCCTGGACGACTTATTGCAACAAATCGACGAGCTGTCCACGGATATTCAGGCCTTGGCACAGAGCTTGCACGCTCCAAAACTGGAATATCTGGGGTTGGTCAAGACCATGAAACGTTTCTGCGAAGAGTTCGGCCAGCAGCACAGCGTGGAGATTGACTTCAATGGCCATGGGCATGAGGTGCCAAGCTCTCTACCCCTGGATGTCTCCCTTTCCCTCTACCGAGTGCTGCAGGAAGCCTTGCGTAATGCAGCGAAGCATAGTAGGACACGACGATTCGACGTTGACCTGTTCGAAACATCGGATGCCATCCATCTCACCGTCCGTGATTCGGGACTTGGCTTTAACACCGATGCGGCAATGAGGGGCAGCGGGCTTGGTCTCATCAGCATGCGCGAACGAATCAAGCTGGTGAAAGGCGAGTTTTTAATCGACTCGCAAATCAAGGGCGGCACCACCGTACACGCGAAAGTGCCGACCCTTCGTTGGACTTAGATCGGAGTGGGCGTCGCGGGGAATTTTCTGCGCTCAACGCTTCGACGGAGCAAGCGCCCGATTCCATAGGCCTTGCGGGGGCAGCGCGCGTGGTAGCCGGAATCCACCTGCCCACTCACGATTGACACGAAGAGCGCTAGAGCAAAAAGCGGCGAACTCCCCATGAACCTCGGCGGCGCTACCCCAATGATGGTGTAAGGATGCTTGTCCAACCGAACGGCGCGGCCAACTACCCCGCGATCGTGGTGAAAATGGCAGTGCCAACTCGATCCCGCAACACTCCTGCGCGAGGAGTGACTCGGCCTATCGCGTGGAACACATTCCTCGCTATCGCCGTAGAGTTACGGCAAACCAGAGGTAATCGAATAGGGCTGGAGCAGCCGGCGACCTGTCACTTTTGACAGGTGCCTAGATATTAAAGTCCCATCTAAATAACCACCTTCCGGGGCCGCACCGCCCGCAAGTCCGTGATTGGTCTGGCTTTTCGGACGTCTTTGCTCCTAACACTTGGGTTTGCCCGGCTAGCCCATTCATTAGGGGTCGAGATTCAGCGCTCCGCCAGGTGGGGGGCGCAAGATTGCGGAATCGTTGTCGAAACCTACGAGCGACGCAATGCGAGTTCCAACCGAAGCGGAATGGGGAGGCTATCAAGGCGACTTGGACCAGGACTATGCGCATAAGAGGTTTGCCGGTCGCACGAACCAAGAAATGGTTCCTCATTTCCGACGAAACCTAATTGAAAGTACTGGCGAATTGCGATGGATGCCGGAAATACCGTTCCGATACTACATGCTTGGCTTTCGGGACTTCGTCATGGCCGGCGAATTCGAGGACCTTGGAGCTTCCGATGCCGCAAGTTGTTTTCTCGGCTTGGTCTCGAAGAAGCATGAAGAACAACCGAACTATATCTTGCCAATCATGCCTGAACTATTTCCGGCGTTGCGGCACCTGGCTCAAAACCAAACTGCCTTTGGCGCAGCGAAGAGCATTTACGGAAGCTTCTACGACAAACTGGCTCAGATCGAAAGCTTGTGCTATGGCCCGAGCGAAAATGCTCGCGACTGCTTGGAGGGCGCGGACCACCATGCAAGAACCTAAAATCAATGGACAGACAATTCGAGACCAGTTGAAGACCAAACGGAATCAATTGTTCGAGGAATTCCTGAGGAATCCTTCAAATACCTCGCTGGCAATAGAAATCAGATTGATCGACGACCGGATTGCGGAGTCCGTTGGGGAATTTTGTGACAAAGAAGGAGTCCGCGTTTGATTACATGTGACGCCCTTCGCTTTTTACGTGGACTTGTTTTGGGCGTTCTCGGAGTCAGACCTACGAAGCACAGGCCATCAGGAACTTGCATTTTGAGGGGTTGCATTTGAAAAGAATCCACAAAAGTGAACATCCGCATCAATCGCTTGCAGTCCGTCCCGTCTCCCACCCCAACGTCATCTTCCTATACCAGAAAGACTTTGGCGCAGTACATTTTCACGTGCAGGCCGGACCGAATGGCCGCCTCCTGGCTGGTCAGGCGGCCGGACTGCTTGCCAAGCACTCCTTGGTTCCGGACGAGATTCCCAAAGATTACGCGATGATCGTCCAGGCCGAAAACGACTTTCTGCAACACCTTATCGAGGAGGCTGTCCAACTGCTCAGCGGAGTGTCCAGTCGTGGCCAGATACGGCTGACGCGCAGCGAGGGGGAGGTTCTTGCCGGCGTCTTGCGCGGTCTTTCGAACAAAGAAATCGCTTGCAATCTCAATATCTCTGTACGAACCGTAAAATTTCATGTTTCCTCGTTGCTGGCGAAATTCCGGGTGCACGGCCGTATGGAGCTTGTTCGGGAGGCTGCATGGCGTGGGATGGGAGTGGTGCCAAGACCTGTGCCAATAGCCAGAAAAGAGCTGCGTTCGTACGCGCCTGCACATAAAGACGCCCGGGCGAGTGGTAGCAATGGTGCCTCTAGCAAAGCTTTGGGGGCGCGACTTGTGTGAGTGGAGATGGTTTCCAGTTGCCTTTGTGTCTGACAAGTCCAAGTGCTGTATCGGAAGCGCGAAGAGGCAAGGCACGAGCATGAGGCATGACGTGTTCAAGTCTTCTAATCAGACATCAAGTTCCCCATATTTTCATGTTCTCATGACATTTTCTTGAAATTTTCCTGACAAATCCCGGAGCGAATTTGGTTAGTCTCCGTTCCCGCAATTTCCGAGTCAGCTCCCGAAGCGGCGGCTTTCGAAGCGAGTGATCAAGATACCGATGCTGGTTCTCTTCACGCGCTCCTTGAGAGGTTGTCATGATTTCCATTCAAGTACGCCGGTCTGTAACCGAACCAACGCTTGTATTCGCTGTGTTGTTTGCTATTGCACTGCTCGGGAGCACCGCCTCACCAGCTCTTGCCCAGGCATCGGGGAGCTGGACAACCACGGGCACCCTGAATATACCTCGCAACGGGCACACTGCCACGCTGCTTGCGAACGGTCTGGTTCTGGTGGCCGGGGGTACGAGCTCCAATGGAACGATTCTCGCGAGCGCCGAGTTATATGACCTGATTTCTGGCAAATGGGCAATCACCGGCAGCATGGCGGCTGCCCGCAGCAACCACACTGCAACGCTGCTACCCGACGGAGAGGTGCTGGTCGCTGGCGGGATCGGTACCGATAATCCCCAATCACCTTGCCTTGCAACCGCCGAGCTGTACAACCCTTCCACCGGCGAATGGCGGACCACTGGCAGCATGATCACAGCCCGTTCTTGGCAAGGCGCGACGCTGCTTCAAGGCGGCCATGTCTTGGTTGCGGGCGGGGAGGTCTGTTGGGGCTTTTCAGGTGGTTCGTCCCCAGGGAATAGCGCGGAGCTTTACGACCCATCCGCCGGTAGCTGGCAAGCGACTGGCAGCATGCACGACCGCCGTGCTGCGGAGCTGACGCTGCTCCAAGACGGCCAGGCGCTGGTCGCAGACGAAACTGCTGAGTTATACGACCCAGCTACGGGCAAGTGGACGATGACTGCGGGAATGTACTATACGTTTGGCACTAGTCGCCTCGCTGCCGTGCTCCTCGCAAACGGGGACGTACTGGTCTATGGAAACCACTTTGCCTGTTATGCCAGCGAGTTCTACAACCCAAGCGCCAACACTTGGTCTCGGACCAATGGCACATGTGGCACAGCGGTTAGCTACGGCCCCTTGGCCCTGCTGGCCACGGGAAAGGCTCTCCTTGCAGGTGGTTTCGTAATATACAGCGGAAAGTCCTTTCCGAGCGCCAACAGCTTCCTCTACGATCCATCCACCAATACTTGGAGTGGCACCGGTAAGCTGAAGCAAGCTGGAAGCCATACGCTAACGCGACTATCTAACGGGCAGGTGCTGGCCGTCGGCGGTGCCGACGCGGAACTCTATACGCCTTAGCCGGACCCGGCTGTGATTGCCATGCTCTTGACACCCGGTTTCCCCGGAAGGCACCCCAATATCTAAGGCGCGCCTAACGCAACTGCTTGCCGACTGCGCCAAGTCAAGATAGAGGATGAAATTGGGAGCGCTTCGGCAGCAAGTTCCTCTCACCCCTCAGTTCGATCAGCATGGGCGGCAGACCAGCGACGATTTCGACGAAGGGTCAAATGCGGGCGGGCCGCCCTTGCGCTCATGGCTGATTGGTGTAATACAATTGCGGCGCCTCTATCCAGGTCGTTTTCTTAAGGGCGAGTATGGAGCCCCATTCAAGATCACGAAACAGCCGTTTAAGGTTGCTTGCCTTTTGCGCACCGGAGTTGTGGATCGAGGGTTCACAGACCGAATCTTCATCAATGATCGGCTGCCGGGAACAAAACGCAGTCGGTCGGCGGATCGTTCAGATCTCGGTGGTCGTCTTAGCGTATTTCATTGCGGGGAAACTCGGGCAAGCAACGACCAGCATTCGCAGCAGTAACCTCGGTCCGGTGTGGCCTGCATATGGAATTGCTCTTTCCTCGATCTTGCTCTACGGATATCGTAGTTGGGTCGGCGTCGCTGTTGGCGCATTCCTAGTTGCATTCCTGAGTCCCGTTTCGCACTTTGCTGCCGTCGGGCAGGCAGCCGGAGCCACGGTCGCGGCCCTGACAGGCGCCTTCCTCCTCCGCCGGGTCGTTGACTTCGATCCTGCGCTGTCGCGCTTGCGCGATGCGCTTGGGCTGATCGTCTTTGGTGCATTCGGAAGCGCGATGGTGAGCGCGTCGGTTGGGGGCTTGTCCCTGCAGGCCGCCCATGTGAGGGCGTATTTCGGAGGGGCTTCAGCTTGGTTGATCTACTGGCTTGGAGACAGCACTGGCGTGCTGCTAGTAACTCCTCTCATCCTTGCGCTCCCGAGCTTGCTGCGGATTCGTTCCCGAGCCAGTATCGGGGAACTCGCAGCCCTTCTGACGTTCCTGGTAGCGACATGTTTGGTTCTCTTTGGCCATCTCTCTCCGATCCAAATTAAGTTCCATGTCCTGGCCTTCGCGGTACTGCCGTTCGTAATGTGGGCTGCGATCAAGTTCGGAACCGGTGGCGCGTCCCTTTCCGTCCTGGTCACAGCCACTATCGCCACGGTGGAGACGGCATATGGTCAAGGGCCTTTCGCTGGGAACACTCCGTTCGCGAACGCCGTTCTTTTGGATGTGTTCTTTTCGGTGCTTGCGTTGACAGGCCTGACCCTGTCGGCCGTGATCGCCGAAAGAGACGAAGCTGCGCGGAGGCTGACGGAAGAGAAGCTACGTGAATATAAAAACGCAGTGGAAGGCTCGGACGAGATGATTGCGGTCGTTGACCGAAAATACCGCTACGTGATTGCAAATCGTAAGTTTCTGGAATACCGGAATATGACGAAGGACCAGGTCGTGGGGCGCCTCGTCCCTGAGGTGTTGAACCAGGGAGTTTTTGATGCCGAGGTGAAAGAGAAATTGGATCGAAGCTTTGCGGGTGAAGTCGTACGATACGAGATGAAATACACGTATCCTGGGCTTGGCGAAAGAGACGTATTCATCTCCTACTTTCCTATTGAAGGTGCCGTCGGTGTCGATCGCGTCGCTTGTATTCTGCAAGATGTCACGGAGCGCCGCCGTGCTGAGGAGGCAATACGAGAAAGCGAGAAACGCTTCCGTTTGGTAGCCAACACTACACCGGTGATGATCTGGATGTCCGGACCGGACAAACAGAGTACTTATTTCAATCAGTTTTGGCTGGACTTCACGGGGCTCTCGGAAGCCGATCTTAAGCGTGGCTTGGCAGAAGTTGTCCATCCTGACGACTACCGAAAAGGCATGGAGACTTACCTTGAGGCGTTCGATCAGCGGCAGCCCTTTAGGAAGGAGTGCCGCTTGCGACGGTACGATGGGCAGTATCGCTGGGTGCTCGACATCGGCGTGCCGAGATTTCATGAAGATGGTTCCTTCGCTGGTTACATTGGCTCTTGCGTGGACGTGAACGATGGCAAGCAGGCCGAGCAAGCACTATCGAACTTGAATCGCAGGTTGATCGAAGCCCACGAAGAAGAGCGCAGAAGGATTGGCCGCGAGCTTCACGACGACATTACTCAACGCCTTGCGCTGGTGACCATGGAACTGGAACAACTAAAGCAAAACCCTCCCCGAGCGGGGGAAAGCCGTGACCGCATTAATGACGTATGGAAACTGGTATCCCAGTTGGCAAGCGACACTCAGTCGATGGCGCACCGCTTACACTCCTCGAAGTTGGAATACCTTGGAATCGCCGCAGCAGCAGAGGCGTTCTGCAAAGAGTTGGCAAAGAAGCAAGGGGTGGAAATCGCCTTTCAGCAAACTGGCGTACCGGCACAGTTGCCAAAGGAAGTTTCTCTTTGTCTGTTCCGAGTGTTGCAAGAGGCATTAAGCAATGCCCTGAAACACAGCGGGGCGCGGCGCTTCAAGGTAGAACTTATTGGGACAGTCAGGGAAGTCGAGCTAATCGTCAGTGATGCTGGACAGGGGTTCAATCCAGAAGACGCGATCAAGGGCCACGGCTTGGGCCTGGTCAGCATGCGCGAGAGGCTGCATCTAGTGGACGGGGAGATTTCGATCCACTCGCATCCAAGCTGCGGCACAACCGTACATGCCCGCGTGCCGCTCCGCTCCGAACAATCCTTCGCGGCCAGCGCAGATTGAAGAGATAAAAAGGGATGGGGTCGAGGTCGCGTGACATAGGCGACTCGTTCCGGTTGCCACCGACCCGCAGAGCCAACAGCGCAAAGTCTATGATTTGTTGAGGTCGTCGCCCATCAACGCAGCTTCGGATGAGAGGTGATCATCCTCATCACAGAAATGACAGGAAGTTCCGGGAGTTTGCGGGATTGGGGTCTCCGTGGAAGACGCTTGGCTCAATCTTCCGCTGTCTGGGACCTGCAAGTTTCCGAGCGGGAAGATGCTTTTTCTGTTCCCTGCACGCCCTGCGAAGGAGCTGGAACTCGTTTTGCCTTGTAGGTGGCTGCTTTGTGCCGGCGCATGGCCGTGATGCACATGCGTCCGAGATCGTATCCACCGTAGATGATGTTGCCTCGCCACACGTCGCTGCGGAAGCCGAGAACCTGCATGCGGATATAGCGAGTGAACTTGTTACCGGGTTGTGGGCGCATGGGAGTCGCCTGAGGCGCCGGATCGAGGATAGGGCCGCTGCAATCTTTGAGGCTCACAACTGCAACCTTTCCGCCGGTTCGCAGCTCGTCGCCCGTGGCATTCAGAGAAAGCTGCGGCACGAACGCGCGAGGGGATTCGTGGACTGCCTCGACGCAGCCCGCAAGTGTCAAATCACGGACAACCTTGTCGCGCTCCGCATCCAGATCGGAATCCACGTGGTGCAGAAACCTCCGCTGCGACAACGACAGGACCGCCCCGGTCTCCCGCGAGGAAGCGCTCGCCCAGATGGGCCGCCCTTGCCAAGTTTCCCGCTCGGCCCAGATGCGCAGATGATCGCGCTTGCCGTAACTATTGAGGCTCTTTTCCCATGTCGAGTCAGAGGGTTGTCCCTGGAACAGCTGCTTGGAGATGGGTGCACGCGAGTAGCCATTGAGCGCCAGATACGCATGAAACATGCGAAGCACCGATCCTTTAGTAGCAGGGTCGCTACTCATCCAGCCCGCGGCTTGGAACGCACGTTCGACTTGTTCGCGTGAGCCAATGAACACAAGATTCACGATGTCCGCATCTTGTCCTTTGGTGGTTGTTGTGCGCTCCGGCCATGAAGCTAGCATCTCATCGAGGACGAACGCGTCGGAGCCCGTGAAATCCGGATGCGGAGACCCTGAAGGTGTCAGATCTGCGACCGGTAAGGGCGCCGACAATTGCAATTCCATGTCGGTTCCTGCGGGAAAATAGATCTCTGGCTCTGGGGATATAGGGAACGCCAAACGGTAAGCGACCAAAACCCAGTCTGAATAGGGGTTCCAGGTTGGGAGATGTTTTAGGCGGCTGGTGATTCGACCCTGTGGGGTGTTGGTGGAGTGAATCCCGAGGATGATCCCGTTTTTCACCGATTCGCGAGCGTTCGCCACTTCACTCACACGGGCGCTAAAGTCCACGGCCGTTTGGGAGCGGGATATCAGCCGGCCAAACTGAAGGTCGAGGCGCGCGGTTTCGTGACGGAAGCCTAGACCTACGCTTCGCACGGATTTCACGACGCCCTCAACCACAGTGCCTGGCGGAAAGATGGGGACGCCGTCACATCGCGGTGATTCGGCCAGAATCGCGCGCACGCGTGATCCCGGTACGGATTGGAACGACGAGACCGGATCGGTGAGCCGAATCCAAAAGGTCCCACCCGCCGGGATCTGATCGCAGGCAGCCGCGAGCCTCGATGCGCAGAAGAAAAAGACCAAGGCGCGGGAAATTCGCGATGCGATTGTCCACCCGCACCGGAGTTTCTTCATCAACAGGTTCGTCCCCATGTATTAAATACGGCCTATCCGGCCGCCTTCTGGCTGGCGGAGCTGTAGGTACCCGGTTGTCCACCGGTAGGCCCATACTTTGCTCCGTAAGAAGATTCCTTGTTCCATTGTGCGGAATTCCTAAGCAACGCTCCGGTATTTTTCCAGTGACGTGGGCCAATTGGCTACTAGCGAGCGATACCGCTCTTGGGTCAGCACAAAACGAAACCGGCATGTCGGAAGATCTTGCATCTTCGCCCAGCTTGGTACGGCGCCCACTGGAGGCTCAGCACAATTGCTCGCCTATTTCGGCTCGCCTCGCACGTTTCCGCTATTCGTTTCGTAAGGCGTCCATCGGGTCGAGCCGGGATGCGTGCGAAGCCGGAAAATAGCTGGCCGCCAGAGCCACGGCAGCGAGGCTAGTGATCGCGAGAATAAACGTAAAGCCATCGTGGGGCTTCAACCCAAACAGCATGGACGCGGCCGCACCGCTCACGGCTAGCGCGAGAACCACTCCGATTCCGAGTCCTATGCAAAGCAGCAGCGCCGCTTCGCGCAGAACAAGAGCCATAATCGAGCCTCGGTTAGCGCCAAGAGACATGCGAATGCCGATCTCATTGCGGCGCTGCGCCACCATGTAGGAAATCACGCCGTAAAGGCCAATCACCGCCAGGAGAACGGCAAGCAAGCCAAAGAAGCCCGAGAGCCGCGCCATCAAGCGATCCCGCAGCAATCCATCGTCAATCATTTTGCGCAAGTTGTAGAAGGTGATGTCGGCGTCCGGGTCGGCTTGGTTTGCGGTGTCCTTCACCGCAGCCAGCATGCCGGCCAGCGGCGCGTGAGAGCGAATCAGAATCTGTGCGTCGCTGCCGACGTCGTCGTTCTGCGCTCTTGCTACATACACGACTGGTGCCAACTCCTCGCGCAACTCGACGTATTTGGTGTCCTTGACTACTCCGATGATCTGGTAAGGCGCGGAAGTCTTATTCATGCGGCGAACTCGAAATCTCACCTCCAGCGGATTCTTTCCCTGGCAATATTTGCGAACGAAGGTTTCGTTGACTACGGCTACATTCGGTGCGCCCAGGCGGTCGTGGTCATCGAAATCGCGGCCCACGAGGAACCGCGTTTGCATTGTGTCGAAGAATCCGGAGCTCACGTAATTGAATGCCGCCGATGGGGCCTCGCCTTGTGGTTCGCCCGTGTCGCCAAGCAGGATGTCGTGCGCGATGCCATTGCCGCTGAGCGGCACGATCGCCGCGACCGCTGCGGCATCCACGCCTCGAATAGCTCGCACACGGCGCAACAACTCTTCGGAAAACGCCAACCGCGCATCCCTGGAAAGATGCCGGGCTGTAAAGTCGATGTCTGAGACGAGGATGCCGTCCCGCCGGAAACCGGGGTCGAGTGTAGCCAGGTTGTTCAAGCTCCGAGCAAACAGCAACGCTCCTACCAGCAGCGTCAACGAGAGCGCCACCTGCGCCACCACAAGAATCCGGCGCAAACTGAAGCGTGAGCGGCCCTCGGTCATCCCTCTTCCGCTTTCACGGAGCACAAGCCCGGGAGACACGCCTGTCGCGCGCAAAGCCGGGGCCAAACCAAAAAGGATGCAGGTCAAAATAGCAAGAGCAGTAGTGAAACCCAACACCCTCCAGTCGGTTCCCAGGTCCACAAACAGGGGATCGCGCTCGGTACTCAGCGAAGTAACAAGCACTTGGCTCAAGTTATGAGCGAGCAATGCTCCAAGAGCGGCGCCGAGCGATGAAAGCAGCAGACTTTCGGCCAGAAGTTGCCGAATCAGTCTTCCCCGGCTTGCTCCCACGGCCATGCGCATGCCCATTTCTTTTTCTCGGACACTCGCGCGCGCCAGGAGCAAGTTCGCCAAGTTCGCCGACGCAATCAGTAGCACCAAACCGGCGAGGGCCAGTAACAGCCAAAGTGGCTGTTCATAGCTCTCTCGCAGATCAGAGACTCCCAAGTCCGCGGGTTTCGCAGTTAGCCTGATGGCCAGATAGTGTTTCGCGTTCTCGGGATTGTACTCCGGCGGTAAGGTCGCCTCGAATAAACTGGGCGAGATAGCACCCAATTGCGCGGCTGCGCGTTCTACGGTCCAGTCGGGCTTGAGTCGGCCCAGCACCGACAGCCACCACCCTACGTGGTTCTTCAGTTGGCTGTCTTCTCCATTGACCAGTGGTTCGGCGCACAGGGGCACCGCCACGTCAAAATATCGGCCGACCTCGACACCATGAAAATCAGGCTCGGTGACACCGATAATCGGGACGGGATGCCGGCTGATCGTGAGCTTTTCCCGTATTACATCTATCCGCCCGCCGTATTCCTGTTGCCAGTAAGAGTAGCTCAGAACTGCTCCGGCAGCGGCGCACGCCGGCTGATCGTCCGCGGTGTTGAGCAAGCGGCCCAAGGCCGGCTTAACGCCCAACGTCTCGAAGAACTCACCGCTGACCCACAGCCCCTGGGCGTTGTGAACTTCTCCCGCGGGCGAAACGTTGAATTGGTTTGGCGACCACGCAAACACACGGGAAAAACCCTGCTGCTTGTCGCGAATTTGCTCCCACAGAGCGTAAGTGAAATCGGGATAGCGCGTGCTGAAGTGGCCGCTCCTCGAACCGCGCCGGTCTAGCTTAATCCGCGCCATTTCCTGAGGATTCTTGACCGGCAGTGTGCGCAGCCGAACAGCATCAAGCAATTGGAAAATCGCTGTATTCGCGCCGATTCCCAGCGCCAGCGAGAGAATGGCCGCGCAGGCAAAGACGGGATTGAAGCGCAATAGCCGCGCGCCAAATCGCAAGTCGGCCCACAGCGTTTCAAGCCGTGTTTCCCAGCTCGTGGCACGCACATTTTCTTTAACTGCTTCCATCCCGCCCATTTCCAGCCGGGCCGCGCGGCGCGCTTCTTCGCGGCTCATCCCTGAGCTCATTTTTTCCATGGCGGCCTGATCGAGGTAGTCGCGCAGCTCGTCGTCGAGCTCCTGCTCGGCCTGCCGCCTAAAGAGCAAGCCGCGAAATCCCGCCGAGAGACTCTTCCAGATTCCCATGGTGCTCTCCTACTAAGCCATCTGCAGGATTCTTGCGATGGCTGTGGCTTGGCGTTCCCAGTCGCGCGTCTCGCTCCGCAGTTTTTTCCGGCCCGCTTTTGTCAGCGAATAGTATTTCGCCCGCCGGTTGTTTTCCGAGTTTTTCCACTCGAACGCGAGCAGGCCCGCGCGCTCCAGCCGTCGGAACGCGGGAAACAGCGAACCGGGGTTGACCTCGAAAACCCCGCGGCTCATCTGCTGGATTCTCTGCGCGATCCCCCAGCCATGCACGGGCTGGAGATCCAGAGTTTTCAAGATCAGCATGTCCAAGGTGCCTTGCACCAGGGTGGCGGAATCGTTAGTCGTGGGCGTCTCCTCTAGAGATTCGAGAGAAGTATAGCGCGCTCCTCTCGATTGTCAAGAGAAGGACT
>Ga0182032_10000483_pt1 | contig 16112 bp, 10 predicted proteins | sample tim00Cox00000000_FD_125970 | JGI IMG/M metagenome (GOLD analysis project Ga0182032, IMG submission 125970) | Lab enrichment of tropical soil microbial communities from Luquillo Experimental Forest, Puerto Rico - timezero.00C.oxic.00.000.000 | ecosystem: Environmental > Terrestrial > Soil >... | reverse complement strand
TAGCTTACTGCAATCTCGCCCCCGATTCTCAGGTGACTAGGGTATCCACTTAGCCCCACTTGGCACCGGCCGCCATCCGGCCTATTATCGCCGCTCTCGGAACCAAAGTTTTCAGCGGCCTCAGTGTTCTCAGGCCTCAACACAGAGAGCACGGAGTATCGTCAGTGTCCTCTGTGTCTTGTCTTTGCCAGCCACAGAGAATACAGAGTCAACGGTCGCCGAGGACAACTTGGGTCCGTGCGGCAGAGAGCCCGCCCCCAGGGGAATAGGTTCCTTTTTGCTGTGTCGCGACCATCTTAACAACCCCGCAAACGTGGCGTAACATATCCGCAACGTAGCTTGCCGACAATGAAAGCGTCGGTAGTCGCTTGGGTCACAAACGTGAGGGGCATCGCCGGTTAGGGGGAGAAAACCGTGGCGAACCGCGAAAGCCCAGACTTCGAGCGTCTTCGCAAACGAGCCAATCTCTGTTTTCACACTGGCGGCTTGACGGCCCGTTGGACTGTTCCGCTTCGAGATTTCAACCCCACTCCCGCGTTGGCATCATGGCTGTGCCTGTTCGGGCCCAGTCGCTGCACTGTCTCAACCTTCCTATCTCATCCAGAAGAAAGGACACTATGAAGACTTGCGGCCAGAGTGTTTGCATCTTCCTGCTTGTATTTGGAGTTTACGGGCTTTCGGCGCCCGCCTCGCCCCAGCAATCCCTCGGCTCCATCAGAGGAACCGTCACTGATAGCACCGGTGCGGTCGTCCCCGACGCGACCGTGAAAGTCCATGACTCCGAGACGGGCTTGGACCGCAGCACCACCAGCAACCGCGTCGGTTCCTACGAGTTTTTCGGCCTGCCGATCGGGACCTACGCCGTCTCCTTTACCAAGGAGAACTTCAAGACAGAGACGCATTCAGAAATCACGGTGGAGGCCAACCGAACCACTACGGTGGATGCTGTGCTGCAGCCAGGTGCGGTGACCACCACAGTGGAGGTAACGGCGACGCCGCGCATGAACAGCGTGGACACTACCAACGGCTACATCCTGCCCTCCTCGGTCATACAGGCGATTCCCCTCGGCACAGGGAGTTTCACCCAGTTGGCAATTCTCAGCCCGGGGGTGAGCGCGGACTTCCTCAACGACTCCGGAACCAACGGCGGGCTGGGCAACCAGAGCATTTTCGCTAATGGCCAGCGCGACACTTCAAACAGCTTCTCCTTGAACGACATCAATGCCAACAACGTCTTTAACGGCAAGTCGTCGAGTTCAGTTTCCGCAAACCGCTTTGTTCTGAGCACAGGCGAGAATTTTCTCGCCGGCGGACAGATCCAGACCAGCACCTCGGTGTACAACGCCATCGGCCAGGGATTGCCCACTCCGCCTCCCGAAACCCTGGACGAACTTCGCGTTAACACGGCTATGTACGACGCGTCGCAGGGAGCGAATAGCGGCGCGCACATCGAAGTCATTACCAAGTCCGGGACCAACAGCTATCACGGCCAGGCCTACGAGTATCTCCAGAACGACGTTCTGAACGCCTCGCCCTTCTTCTACAACGCCGCCTCGCTGCCCAAGCCTTCCTTGCAACGAAACACGTTTGGTGGAACTCTAGGCGGGCCGATCAAGCGCGACAAAATGTTTTTCTTTGCCTCTTACCAGGGCATCCGGGTGCGGGACGGGCTCAACTCGCAGTCCTTTACCAGCGTGCCGATCAACCTGACCAATGACCGCAGCGCGGCAGCCCTCGCCCAGGAGTTCTCAACCACAGACAACCCCATCACTCCATCACAAATTGACCCTGCGTCGCTGGCCCTCGCCAACTACAAGCTTCCTAATGGCCAATACTTGATACCGACTCCGACCATCACCGACCTAAACACAGCCACCGCGCTTGGCTACGACGTCGTGACTCAAGGTCCGAAGTCGACGTTTAACGCCAACCAGGTGAACGGGAACATCGATTACAACTTCTCCAGCAAGGACCGCCTTGCCGGTAAATACTATTTCCAGAGCGATCCGACCACGAGCGCGTTCGCGATTTCGAGCGCGTCGGGTTTTCCGCAACAGCTCTCGGCCGGTAGCCAAGTGATCTCTCTCGCGAACAACACGGTCTTGAGTCCCACTGTCACTTGGGAGCAGAAAGCTGGCTTCATCCGGCAAAGCGCCTTCGCCACCACCAGCCAGGCTCTGACTCCGCAGGCCGTTGGCATCAATCTCTTCGGCAACACACGCTTTCTGGGGATTAACTTCGACAATTTCGACCAGACCTTTCCCAGCAGCCAGTATTCTACGTTTGGCCTCGGGCCCACTTCACCCTTTTCCAACGCGGGGGTTTTCCAAAATCAGTGGGAGCTAGGCTCCACTGTCAACTGGGTCCGTGGAAAGCATACCTTCTTCTTCGGCGCCAATTACGACCGCAATCAGCTTAACATCGTGAACCTAAACAACGAGTTTGCGGGGTTGGAATTTTTGACCTTTCCGGACTTCCTGACGGGAAGCCTCCGGATCGGCCAGGAGTTCTCGCGTTTGTTTCAGGGAGCGAGCAACCGGTATTACAGGAGCAACCAGCTCGGAGCCTTCGCCCAGGATAACATCAAGCTGTCGCCCGCTCTGACCCTGACCCTCGGTCTGCGCTTCGACTATGACGGGCCACTCAGCGAAAAGTACGGCCGACTAAGCAATTTCTATCCCAGCCTCTATCAGTACAATCTGAGCTCGGACACCATTGTGAACAGCGGTCTCGTCATTGCCGGCAACAACCCGAACTACCATACGCCCGGGGTCAGCACGTCAACCCTGGTGAACAACCAGTACGGGTTCGCACCGAGGATAGGACTTGCCTACAGCCCATCTTTCGTAAAGAACGTTGTGGTGCGGGCAGGTTTCGGCATGTACTATGATCGAGGTGAGTTTTTTACGGAGTTCTCGCCGAGCGCCGGGTCGGGATTCAACGGTCCGTTCGGCGTCACCCTGGAGCCGCCCTTCGTTTTGCCGGTCTTGAGCGGCCCGAGTGATACGCTCTCCAACCCTTTCGGCACAACTCCCCCGCCGCTTCCTTCCGGCAACCCGGCGGCGTTCTCCGCACTCCTTCCCAACATCAACGCGCTGATTAATTGCAGCTTCTCCCAAAACAGCGGTAGCACGCCGCTTCCCAATTGTCCGGCGGGTAACCAGTTTGGTCCGTTCCTGTTCGGCGGCTACGACCCCGCCAACAAACTCCCCTACTCCGAGAACTGGTTATTCGACATCCAGTGGCAGCCGGTCAACAACCTGGTCCTGACGCTGGCCTACGTGGGCAATCATGGTGTTCACGGGGTCCAGCCCATTCCGTTTAATCAGCCGAAGATCGCGACAACGCAAAACCCGGTGAACGGCCAAGTCTACTCTTTCGGCTACAACGCTATCGATAGCATGGGCAGTTGCATCCCTGCCGAAAGTGTGCCAGGGCAGAACGGCACCTGCGTGAACACGCCAACCGGCGGAAACACCGACTTGCGTGTACCCTATATTGGCTACAGCCCTAACTCGGTTTACTACGAGGCGGAGGGGATCTCGAATTACAACGCGCTGGAGTTCAGCGTCAACAAGCGGCTGAGCCACGGCCTGCAGATCAACGGTTCCTACACCTGGTCCCATTCGCTCGACGAGGGCAGCGGGCTCGGACTCTTTTTTAATGGCAACGATCCGCTGAACCTGCGGTCCGCCTATGGGTCCTCGGATTTCGACCGTACGCACGTCTTTAATATCAGCTACCTGTACCAATTTCCGACTAGCGGAAGCGCCAGTTCGGTGGTCAAGCAGCTCGTCAACGGCTGGAGCATTAGCGGTATTACCACACTGGAAAGCGGCCAGCCCTACAGCGTCTACGACTACTCTGGGGCCGTCGCCAGCCTCTACTACAGCGCGAACGATTTCATCACGAATCCGCTGGTTCCGTTGGTCTCCGGCCAGACTTCGCAGAGCGCCCAGTTGCAGGGAACCACGGGCGTAAATGCCGGCAAACCGGTGCTCAATGTCAACTCCTTTGGGATTCCCCTGGTTCAGCCCGGGCAGAGCGGCGTCCCCCCCTGCCAGACCACGGTCAACGGAGAGATGGTCTGCGACAACGTCGAGACCACTTATGGCGACGCCGGCCGCAACCTCTTCCGTGGCCCGTTCCAAACCCGTTGGGACTTCGCCATCCAGAAGGCTACTAAGCTCAGCGAGCGCTTCAACCTGAATTTCCGGACGGATTTTCTTAACCTCTTCAACCACCCGAGCTTCGACACGCCTAACAACAACGTTACCTTCAACCCTTGTTACAACCCGCAACCCTGTTACACGTTTCCGCCTCACGGCAGCCTGGGGCTCATCCAGCACCCGCTGGGCAGCCCGCGGTTCATCCAGATGTCGCTGCATCTAACCTTTTGACCTAGCAGTCTGATGAAAACGTCTTCAGGGGCTCGGCAGAGCGGGGCTTCAAGAGTGTGTGTGAAAACTGCTGGTCCTGTACCAGGGCACGCCTTCAGCCGTGCCGAACGCAGCGGTTTATGACCCAAGGCCTTTAGGCCCTGATTTTTTGGCCGACAGCGGCTAAAGCCGACTGGAGGGAAGGCCGCTAGCGGCACGACTGAAGTCGTGCCCTGATACGGTAGACTGGATTGATGACGGTCAGTCACGCAGACGCTCTAGGCCAGCTTCTGCTGATTGAGTTGGAGCAAGGCGCTTGGTCTTCCTCCTTGGAGCAGTGGCTGCGGACCCAGCGTCCCGGGGGGATTGTTTTCTCTCAGGTGCGCCCGCGCAGTGCGGATGACGGCGCGAGACTTCTGGCGCGCATCACTGCAGTGCTGGGGTTCCTCCCTTTTCTCGCGCTCGAAGAGGATGGCGGAGAGGCAAGTCTGCTGCGTAGTCTGCTTCCCCCACTGCCCTCGCCTCGCACCACAGCTCGGGCTGGGGTGCCAGCGGTCGGCCGGCTAGGCGACCTGGTTGGCGCTGGCATGAAGCTCGTGGGGTTCAATACCAACTTCGGGCCGGTCCTCGATCTGCTCACGCCGATTTCCGAAGCCATCCTGGGTCAACGCGCCTTCAGCGGCGATGGCCACGAAGTAGCACGATGCGCTGAAGCGTACGTGCGCGCGCTCACAAGTCACGGAGTGCTGTCTTGCGGAAAACACTTTCCGGGCCTCAGCGCAGCGCAACCGATAGCGAACCAGGATTGGCTGGTTGTGGGTAAGACGATGGCAGACCTCTGGCGCCAAGACCTGGTTCCCTATCGGGAGCTGATTGATAAGCTGCCGCTCGTGATGTTGAGCCAATGCTCGTATAAGGCCTACGACTTTGACGTGCCACGTCCGGCAGCGCTGTCCTCGGGTGTCGTGGCGGGACTGTTGAGGGTCAAATTGGGCTACGACGGGCTCGCTGTGGCAGACCTTCGGCCGCATGCGGTCACGGGAGCGGCCGATTCAGGCGATGCCGCAGCACAGTCGATGATCGCAGGCTGCGACATCCTTGTGATTGTGGCCGGAGACATCGGAAAAGTGCTGGCGGGAATTCGAAGAGCCATCGAACTAGGCAGGCTTTCCATCGAGCGTATCGACCAATCTTTGGAACGCGTCCGCGCTGCTAGAAGCCGGCTGGCGCGTCCCGCTGGGCGAGTCAGCAAAGCTGCGGCGGATCGACTGACAAAGCGTTTCGAGCACTTCAGCGAGCAATGTCAGGCGAGTAGCGCTGACCTTTTAGGTCGGCACGTGCCGGCCTGAAGGCCGGCTTTACAGCAGGAATTAGGACAGTACCCCGAGGAGCATGAGATTGCCTGAACGCGAGATCCACCATGACCGGCTAGCGGTCGGGCTTATGTCCGGCACTTCGCTGGATGGAGTGGACGCGGCACTGGTGCGGATTAGTGGGCCGGCGGAGAAACCCGCTGTCCGTCTGTTGTCGTTTCTCACCGTTCCGTATCCTCGCGCGCTTCGTCTGAGGCTGCTCAAGGTTGCGGGCGATGTCGCATGCGGCGTAGCAGAGATCAGTCGGCTTAACTTCGCGCTGGGCGACCTGTTCGCTACGGCCGCCCTCCGCGTGTGCCGACGAGGGCGTGTGTCACCCCAACGTCTAGCTTTCATCGGCTCCCACGGTCAGACGGTCTTTCATCAGGGGCCAAGCCGTTCCCCCTCGGGCGGGGCGGGATTGCCCCAGAACGTAAGCACTTTACAGATCGGCGAGCCGGCGATCATCGCTGCGAGAACAGGAGCCACCGTAGTGGCCGACTTCCGTCCCGCCGACCTTGCGGTAGGAGGCCAAGGCGCCCCGCTCCTGCCCCTCGTCGACTATTTGCTGCTAAGGCACAAGCGATACGGAACCGTCGCCTTGAACATCGGCGGTATCGCCAACGTCTCCGTAATCCCAGCCTGCGCCACGCCGCAGATGGTGTTCGGCTTTGACACGGGCCCGGGGAACATGGTTATTGACAGCCTGATGCGGCACTTCACGGGCGGTGGAAAGGCTTACGATGCCGGAGGGTGCCTGGCAGCCCAAGGGCGGGTAATTGAGCCGTTAGTGGCGAAGGCACTCGGGCTGCCGTTCTTTCGCCGCAGGCCACCCAAGAGCGCCGGGCGGGAGCAGTTTGGCCAGGATTTCGTCGCACGCCATTTTCTTCGCCGGCCGTTGGCCGATGAGAAAGATCTGCTGCGCACGGCAGCCGAACTGACGGTACGCTCGATTGGCGATGCGTTGCAGCGGTTTGTTTTTTCCCGAGTAGAGATCCACCGGTTGGTCGTTTCCGGCGGTGGAGCTCACAATCGTTTGCTGCTCTCGCGCCTGAAGGAGTTGTTGCCGCACCTGTCGGTGGAGCTTTCGGACGACTACGGCTTGCCCGTGGATGCCAAGGAGGCCGTCGCCTTCGCGGTGCTCGCTGACCGCACCCTGCACGGACTCGCGGGAAACCTGCCTGCGGTCACGGGCGCGCGCAGGGCCGTGGTTTTAGGCAAGATCACTCCACCCTCGAAGTGGAGAGAGAGGGTCACGGCCTAAGCCCGGATCCTTTCATTGGCCTGAAGTGAGCGCCTTCAGATAACGGTAGTAAAAATCCAAACCCTGATAAAAGGATTCGACCCGCAGGCGCTCATCACGGCCATGTGCCCTTACGTCGTCCATGTCAATTGCCACGCCGGAGACACCGTAACTCGGCAACCCGGCAGCGTTCGTGTAGACACTATCCGAAGCTCCGGTCGCCATTGTTGGCACGACCGGCGCTCCCGGCCACATCTGGGCGGAGAGCCGTTCCAGAGGCTCCATCACATCGGGACGTAATTCGACCGGCGGAAGACCCCGGGAATCAGGGGCGCTCTCCACGGCCCGACCGCTACTCGCATAGCTCACTTCGATCTTGGGATCGGCGAGGATCTTGATCAAGGCCTGGCGAATCTCCTCGCGCGAGTGTCCAGGCAAGATGCGGCAGTTCACGTTGGCGCGCGCGGTCTGAGGCAGTGCGTTATTGGCGTGCCCGGCATCCAGCCGCGTAGCCACGCAGGTGGTGCGCATGGTGCCGTTCTGAAGCGGATCCTCCGACAAGCGGGCGATGGCTTCCGGATCGGGTGGCGTCTTGAGGATGGCTCTCATATCCGCTGCCTTCTGGCCCGTTTCTACCGAGGCCATGCGCTCGAAGTAAGTCCGCGTGACCGGGTTCAGCTCAACGGGAAACTGATAGCGTGCGAGGCGGGTTAGGTCCTCGGCAAGGGCGTAGATGGCATTATTCGGCACGGGAAGCGAGCTGTGGCCGCCCGGGTTGGTGACCGTGAGCTGGAAATCTGCATATAGCTTCTCGGTAGCATCCATGGAGACGATAACCGGCTTGCCGTTTTCGGTATCCACGCCGCCGCCGTCGGCATTCAGAACAAACTCCGCGTCTATCAGGTCGCGATGACTCTTCAGCAGCCAGTCAACGCCGTTTGATTTCCCGCCTTCTTCGTCGGCGGTCAGGGCCAGGATAAGGTCGCGGCCTGGCTTGTAGCCTTCCTGCTTCAGCCGGATTAGAGTGGCCACGAAGATGGCGTCACCGTCCTTCATGTCCTGGGTGCCGCGCCCATAGAAATAGCCGTCCTTCTCGACGAACTGGAAAGGATCGGTGGTCCAGTCCTGGCGGTGTGCTTCCACAACATCGAGGTGCCCGATCAGCAGGATGGGCTTATGCGCACCCGTGCCGCGGAGGCGTGCCACCATGTTCCCCTTGCGCTCGTTGGGGCCGACAACAACGACATCGTCTGCCGGGAATCCTGCGTCTCGCAAACGCCGGGCCATAGCGTCGGCTGCCACTGTGGTGCTACCCACCGAGTCTGTAGTATTGATTTCAATCAGTTGCTTGAAGATGTCGTGCGCAAGCTGTCTTGCAGCCTTGTCGGTCTGCGGCCCCAGAAACGGCCCCGTAGCCGTCCCCGCACACGTGAAAGCTAGTAGTAGAAGCCCTGCGAGGGTCTTTTTCATGGGGAACATACTAACACGGTGTTATCATGCCATTGCTGGTTAGCATAACCATGGCTGCTGACCCACCGGCAAAAACATTGGCAACGGAGAGGACTCCAATTCCGCGGCCCGAGTTCGAGGATCGGGCGAGTCGCCTTTGGAACACGGACCTTGCCGCCATCCCTGCGGAGCGGCGGAGTTGGGGAACGTACAACTACGCCGCACTCTGGGTGGCGATGAGCGTCAATATTCCCACGTACATGCTGGCCAGCGGCATGATTGCCGGTGGCATGAACTGGAAGCAGGCCATTTTCACAGTTTTTCTCGGCAACGTCATTGTGCTCATTCCCATGTTGCTGAACGCTCACGCGGGCGCGAAGTACGGCATCCCGTTCCCGGTGTACGCTCGCGCTTCGTTCGGCGTGCTCGGCGCCAACATCCCTGCCATCTTGCGAGCGCTTGTCGCTTGCGGCTGGTTCGGCATCCAGACCTGGATCGGCGGCGAAGCCATCAACGCCATGCTCGTCGCGGTCGTGCCCGGCTGGCGCGACTTTGCGCTTGGCGTGCCGGTGTGCTTTGCTGTGTTTTGGCTGCTGAACCTCGTCGTGATCATGCGCGGCATTGAAACCATCCGCTTCCTCCAGGGCGTCACTGCTCCGTTCCTGCTCATTATCGGTCTGGGCCTGCTCGGCTGGGCCTATGCCAAGGCTGGCGGCTTCGGCCCCATGCTCGCCGTGCCGTCGAAGTTCAAAACTTTCAAAGAGTTCTTTGCCTTCTTCATTCCATCGCTCACCGGTGTAGTCGCTTTCTGGGCCACGGTGGCGCTCAACATTCCGGACTTCACCCGCTACGCCAAGGGCCAGCGGGAGCAGATGTTGGGTCAAGCGCTGGGCCTCCCCACTACCATGACGCTTTATTCTTTCATCGGCGTCGCCGTCACCTCGGCCACCGCAGTCCTCTACGGCCAAGCGATTTGGGACCCGGTCGTCGTGCTCTCCCGGCTGGGACATCCGCTGGCGGTCATCATCGCCATGGTTGGGCTGCTCCTCGCTACGCTCAATGTAAATGTGGCTGCCAACGTCGTCTCACCGGCCAATGACTTCTCAAATCTTTCGCCCTCGCACATCAGTTTCAAGTTCGGTGGGGTCATCACCTGTCTCATGGGCCTTTTGGTCCAACCGTGGAAACTGCTCGCAAGTTACGGCAACTATATTTTCGGTTGGCTGGTAGGCTACTCCACCTTCCTCGGCCCCATCGCCGGCGTGCTTATTGCCGACTATTTCGTGCTGCGCAAGACGCGCCTCTCGGTGCAGGACCTCTACCGTCGCCACGGACTTTACGAGTATTCACGGGGCGTCAACCACCGCGCTGTGGCTGCCCTCTTTTTAGGCGCCTCGGTGGCTCTGGTGGGCTTGGTCGTCCCCCAGGCACGCTTTCTTTATAACTACGGTTGGTTCGTGGGCTTCGGCGTGTCTTTCGTTGTGTGCCTTGCGGCCGCGCGCACTACAGCGGCTGCCTCGAGGCCATAGGCATTCCAGAGAACCAAGTATATTTGAATCCGGCGAAGCTTTCACCAGCGTACTGACAATGGAGAACAGCGGAACTCTGCAGAGCCGAAGCGCCAATTCCCGCACGTACGATGGTGACGCCGCTCTCATGCGCAGGATCGCGGACGGGGACGAGACGGCGCTCGCCGCAGTGTATGACCGTTATGCCGGATTGGTGTATTCAGTGGCGTTTCGGGTCCTCCGCAGTGCCGATCTGGCTGAAGAGGTCTCGCAAGACATCTTCTACCAGCTGTGGCGGACGGCGGCCGCTTTTGATCCCTTGCGCGGGTCTTTGAGCGGCTGGTTACTGGTTTGTGCTCGCAACCGAGCGATTTCTCGGCTGCGAGGGCGAGCGGTTGAACCTACTTCCGAACTCCGTGAACAGACGGCCGTTCTTAGAATGAATCTCGAAGACGACCTCACGCGGGCTCAGCAGATCTCACGCGTGCGAGCCGCCCTGGAGAAGCTGCAACCGGCGCAGCGCCAGGCGCTGGAGTTGGCCTACTTTGAGGGACTGACGCACACCGAGATTGCCCGCCAAACGGGGGAGCCACTCGGTACCGTTAAGACCCGTTTACGCGCTGCGGTGGAGCTTTTGAAGAGAGCCTTGAACCCTTGAACGGACACCCACAATTCGAAGAGGACCTCGACCTATACGCCCTTGGGGCGCTGGATAGTGAAGAAGCGCGAGAGCTCGAGTCGCATTTAGAGGCGTGCCCCGTGTGCACGCAGAAGCTTGAGGAAGCACGCGGGCGCGCGGCTTTGCTGGCGCTGGCGGCGCCGCCCCAAGAAGTCCCCCGCCGCGTCAAAGATCGCCTGCTGAAGCAGATTGCAGGCCGTCGAGCCGAACAGCGTCCTGCTCAGCGAGCAGTATTCTGGCAATGGGCGGCGCCCGCGTTGGCCGCATTATCACTCGTTCTGGCCGTATGGGCTGTGGCTCTGAAAACTGAGAACAACGAGCTGTATCGCCAGGTCCGCGAACTCGAAGGCAAGCAGCAAACGATGCGCGCCGAACTCACTCGTGCGCGCACCGTGCTCGAGTTATTGACCGCGCCTGACACAGCGAAAGTGACTCTCGTGGCTGGAGAAGCTCATCCCGCTCCGCAGGGCAAGGTTTTCTACCATCCCCAGAAGGGCCTGCTCTTTTACGCCGCGAACCTACCCGTACTCCCCTCCGGGAAGACGTACCAGTTGTGGCTGGTTCCCACCCAGGGGAATCCGATAAGCGCTGGGATCTTCCAAACGGACCCCCATGGAAATGGCGAAGTGCTCCTACCGCAGTTGCCGGTCGGCGTGGCAGCCAAGGCCTTTGCCGTTACGATGGAACCGGCCGGTGGGGTGCCGCAGCCTACCGGCCCCAAAGTTCTGGTCGGCTTAAGCACCTGATTTGGACCTCCCTGCCACCGCAGGGGAAGATCTGTTTCCAACCCAATCCATTTTTTGATTTCCTGAGTGCGAGAGCCTGAAAAAAAAGTTTAACGCCCACAAATCCGATTCCAGAGTTGCCGCGTACTTGAGTTCGTAGACGGATCCAATCGTAACCGCTGAGGCGTGGCGCCGCGCCGCAGGGAGGGTTTGCGAGCGGCGACGTCCACGTATCTCACAAAAGGAGGTTGAAGCATGAAGAAACACAGGCCCCTCATTGTCCTAGGAATTCTGGCTGCGAGCCTGGCCGTTTTGCTGGCGGGAGTTATGGTGGTACCGAACAGCCTGCTCGGATCAAGCCATCGTGAAGCTCCCATCACCGCCTTGGACCATAGTGCCGACATTACGGACATCTATGCCTTTCGCAGTTACGATGCCAACGGCAAAGATACCAACCCGCCCAGCATCACTATGATCCTGTGCGTTGATCCTCTGCTCGAGCCGGCCAACGGTCCTAATTGGTTTCCGTTCGATCCGGACATACTCTACGAGATCAAAGTTGACAACGACAATGATGCACATGCAGACGTAACCTTTCAGTTCCGGTTCCACACCGAGTATCAGTTGCCGAAGCTGTTTACGGCTTTGGCAGGCTTTGACGGCGACCCCAACGGCACCAACGGAGTGGTGCCTCCCCAGATCACTGATTTCAGTAATCCTGGGCTGAACCTGCGCCAGACCTATACCGTGAACATGATTAAGAACGGCGTGTCCACCCGGATCACAAACGCCGACGGCGCGCCATTCTTTGCCGTCCCAGCGAACGCAGGTCCACGCACCATAGACTACGCAGCGCTGTACAAGTCCGGAACCTACACCAAGCTGGACGCTACCGGCGTCTCGGTGTTCGCGGGAACGGTGGATGATCCCTTCTTCATTGATCTGGGCGGCGCGTTTGACACCGTCAATTTGCGGACTGGCGAGAGCGGCGTCCCGGGCGTTATGACCTCGGGTGAAGACACGACGAACGGCAACTTCGCTGCGGACACGGTTTCTGGTTACGCGGTGAACGCGATTGCTATCCAGGTACCTATCGCGATGCTGACGAGCACCGGCAAGATCGAGCCACCCACCTCGCCGCACTCGACCATCGGCATCTGGGGGACTACCTCCCGGCCGCGGGTTACGATTCGCAACGTCGATCTTGCTTCGTCTGGAGAGCCGGACTGGGCTGTCCCGCGCCGTCAGGTGCAGCGCATGGGGAATTCCCTGATCAACGAACTGGTTATCGGCATCGGTTACAAAGACCGCTGGAGCATGGACCAGCCGGTGAACGATAAGCAGTTTGCCTCCTTCGATTTGAATCCTCCTTTCGTGACGGTGGTAGACGCGCTTTACGGCGTCCTAGCCCCGGGGGCGCTCTTTTCACCCCCACCGCCTCGGACTGACCTGCTCCCTCTGGTGGAGTATTTAGGTCCCATCGCAGCTCCAGGGACGCCCACGGGCCCCATCGCGGACTTGCTGAGGATCAACACCGGCGTTGCCCCAACGGCGCCGGCAAAAGCCAATCGCTTGGGCTTGCTGGCGGGTGACGGGGCGGGTTACCCCAACGGTCGCCGGCTCGCCGACGACGCCGTGGACATCACCCTGCGCGTGGCTGTCGGCGGGGTCCTCGCGGGAAACAAATGCGGCGCGTCTCATAACAAGCCTTGCAACGTGTTCCCCAATAACGTGCTCGGCGACGGTGTGAACGTCAACGACGTAAATCAGGACCTCGCCGTCGATGGGGTGACCAACCTGGTTGAACCGAACACCCACTTCCACACGTCTTTCCCTTATGTTGATTACTGCCCCAGCGGTCGTGATCGCAAGCACATCGACCCGGGGGATCCGGGATGTGTGGACGGTGGAGCTCCGATAAACTGCGTAGTCAAATAGCTTGCACGGTGGCGGGCCGTCCGCTGGGGACGGCCGCGCTACCGATCTTGCGTCTATGCCTGAGGGTCCTATGCAATCCTTGCGTGCTTTGATTCTTATCATGGTGGCTGCCTTCGCAGTCGTGCCGGCTCCGGGTGCGCCGCTTTCGCCTGCTCAGCAGAGGGTCCAGGCCGCGGAGAACGCGATCAAGAACAAACCCGACCGGTATCAAGCTTATAACGACCTTGCTTTCTCGCTGGTAAGCCGCGCCCGCGAGACCTCGGATACCAGCTACTACAGTCAGGCGGCAGAGGCCCTTCAAAAGTCACTCCGGCTGACGCCCGATAACTTTGAAGCACTCAAGGCGCAGGTGGAGGTTCTTTTGGGCGAGCGCCGGTGGGCGGAGGCGCGAGAGACAGCCCGCGTGCTGAACCACCGCATGCCGGATGATGTTCCGGTCTACGGTTACATCTCTGAAGCTGCGTTCGAGTTGGGCGACTACGACGAGGCGGCGGCGGCTGCACAATGGATGTTGGATCTTCGCCCTGGCAACACGCTGGGTCTCGTGCGCGGCGCCGAGCTTCGCGCCGTCTATGGCGATTTGCGCGGCGCATTGGACTTCTACAACCAGGTCTATCAGGAAACTTCGCCCCATGAGGTTGAGCCGATCGCGCGGGTCCTCACGCACATGGCCGACCTCGAGCTCGGGAGGGGACACGCGGAGAGCGCCGAGAAGCTTCTTGATCAAGCACTTAAGGCATTCCCAGGCCATTACCTTGGGCTTGAGGCTTTGGCTCGGCTGCGCGCAGCGCAGGCAAGGTATGCCGAAGCAATCGCCCTGTGGCGCGAGCGGACCCAGCAGTCTCCAGACCCAGCGAGCCTCTACAAGTTAGCGGGAACGCTCGAGCGAGGCGGCTTGAGGGAACAAGCGAAGACCGCCTACACCGAGTTCGAGCAACAGGCCCGGCAGCTCCTGGACAAACCGGAGAACGCCAATCGCGAATTGATTCTGTTTTATTTGGATTACGCTCACAGCCCGGCCGAAGCGCTGCGAGTGGCGAATTTGGAGGTTGCGCGCCGGCACGACGTCTATACGCTCGACGCTTACGCTTGGGCGCTCGCTGCTAACGGTCAGTGCGAGGAAGCAAAAGCGCAGATGGAGAAAGCGCTCAAGGTGGGCATCCGCGATGCTGCGTTTTTCTACCATGCCGGCGTGATTGCGTCGAGACTCAACGACGGATCCGCGGCTCAGGGTTATTTCAAGGGCTCTCTCGACCTAAACCCCGTTTCGACGGTCTCCGCAGCGGCTCGCCAGCAGCTAGAGGTGATGGAGAACCGAAATCGCCCAGCACGAGAGCAATGACAGGAAGTGGTGGTGACGCAATGAATTGTTGTGCACGCTGCCATGGCATCTTGAGAATAAAGCTTGCATTCATTGCTGTCGCTGCGGCGTTGCTGCTATGGGCTTGGGCGCGGCCAGGTCAGTTGGCTGCCCAACAGAGCGCGACGGACCGCTTAGTTGCGTCGCTCCAATTGCGGGTGAAGGTGTACCCCCAGGACTATGCAGGGTACGACCAACTCGGTGCTGCATACATCCAGAAGGGTAGAGAGACCGGTGACGCCACATATTATGAGTTGGCCAAACAGGCGCTGGACAAGTCTCTCGATTTCGTCTCCCACGATCCGGCTGCCGCCGCTGCCAAGACCCATATGGCCGTGGTGGCGATGGGGGAGCATCGGTTCGAGGAAGCACTTCAGTGGGCTGAGGACGCACTCGCGCTTGGCTTCGGCGATCCCTCACCCTGGGCGATTGTGGGGGATGCGCTCACCGACATGGGGCGGTATGACGAGGCACAGGCGGCTTACTCGAAGCTGCGCAACCTTAACGGTCCGAGTAATCAGGTGAATGGAATCTGCTACGAGCATGACAGCCGCCTGGCGTATCTGCGATTCATATCGGGAGATGCTCAAGGTGCCATCCAGCTCATGCGAACCGCCATCCAGACGGCTGTGTCCCTCCATATGCCGGCCGAAAACATCGCCTGGAGCGACTACCAATTGGGAGAGATCTGCTTCAGGAGCGGAGACTTGACCGGAGCGGAACAAGCATATCAAGCCGGCCTCACAACGGATTCAGGCTCCTATCGCAACATCGCAGGCCTCGCAGAGGTGCGCGCGGTCCAGGGCCGGTACGAGGAGGCGATCCAGCTCTACCAGCGTGCCATTGCTGTGATACCGTACCCCATGTTTGCGGCTGCCCTCTATGATCTCTACCTGAAGGTCGACCGCCAGGCAGACGCCAAGAAAGAGCAAGACTTGATCGAGTTCATTAGCAACCTCAATCCCATCAACCAGCGGCTCTTCTACCGCGATCTTGCTCTCTTTTACGCGGATCATGACCTGAAGCTAAAGGAGTCCGTCGAGCTGGCACAAGAAGAGCTCAACGTGCGGCAGGACATTTATACCTGGGACATCTTAGCATGGGTGCTGTACAAGAATGCCCGATATCAGGAGGCAGCAGTGGCCGCACAGAAAGCCCTAAGCATGGGCACGAAGGACGCGTTGCTCTTGTTTCACGCAGGCATGATTTATCAGCGCCTCGGCGACACGGCCAAAGCACAGGATTGTCTCGGCCAGGCGCTCTCTATCAATCGCCACTTTCACATTCTCTACGCTAACGACGCGGGGAAGATGATAGGTAGTAGAGGCCAAGAACAAATTAACGGTCGGTCGGAATGACGATGATCAAGCTTAGTAGGCTGCTGAAGGAGGCCCCGACGATGTTCTCCCGATCCCGCCATCGCGGGAGAGAGATCCGCCTTTGTTTGTTTTCAAGAAGAAAGAGCAGATGCTTCTCCCG
>Ga0182032_10000475_pt1 | contig 16172 bp, 9 predicted proteins | sample tim00Cox00000000_FD_125970 | JGI IMG/M metagenome (GOLD analysis project Ga0182032, IMG submission 125970) | Lab enrichment of tropical soil microbial communities from Luquillo Experimental Forest, Puerto Rico - timezero.00C.oxic.00.000.000 | ecosystem: Environmental > Terrestrial > Soil >... | reverse complement strand
CGGTCTTTGCCACACGTTTATGCAGATTAAAACGATCGGTATCACCTCCAAACCCAAGAAACCCGAGGTCCGCGACATCGTTACTCCGCTGGTTCACTGGCTACACGACCGTTCGATTGAGGTGCTGGTCGACAAAGAGACCGGATCGACGCTGGACGGCTCCGAGAAGTGCGTTACGCGCAACGAGATGCCTTCGCTTGTGGACCTCATTATCGTCCTCGGGGGTGACGGCACGCTGCTCGCGACGGCACGCGTCCTGAACCGCAAGCCCGTCCCCTTGCTGGCCGTGAACCTGGGCGGTCTCGGCTTTCTCACCGTGATTACTCGCGATGAGCTCTATTCGACTCTGGAAAGGGTGCTGGCCGGTGATTTCCGCACCGAGCGACGGGTGCAGATCGAGGCCGAAGTCATGCGCGCTGGAGAAGTGATTTCGTCCTTCCTCGCTCTGAATGACGTAGTGCTCAACAAGGGCGCCATCGCCCGCGTCCTCGACTTTGACGTGCGCGTTGACGGCCAGTTTATTTCCAGCTACAAGGCCGACGGTCTCATCGTCTCCACCCCCACCGGCTCCACGGCTTATTCGCTCGCCGCAGGCGGGCCGGTGATTGCGCCTTCGGTCGAAGCCTTCATCGTCACCCCTATCTGCGCTCACACACTGAGCAACCGGCCCATCGTTCTGCCTGATTCGGCCCAGATCGAGGTGAAAGTGAAGAGCTATGGCGAGTCTGTCTACCTCACGGTCGACGGCCAGGTGGGCGTCGCCCTGCGCAGCGAAGACGCGGTGCACATGAGGCGGGCGTCCTCGGTTGTCGAACTCATCCAATCGCCGCAAAAGAACTACTTCGAAATCCTCCGGCAGAAGCTCAAATGGGGAGAACGCTGAACCCCCGGCGACGCGGACTTTTCGTACGCGATCCGAAATGAACCCAACGGCGCCAACCCGAGACTTCACCTCTCCCGCCGCCCGCAACCTGTTCTGGGCGATTACTGTAGGTATATGGGCGGTGCTCGCCTCGGTACTGATCGTCACCGGTCAGTCGCGCTGGGCATATACGCTGAGCAGGGCCGTATTCATCCGCATCGACGTCGAGATTCTCCTGGTGCTCGCCGTGGCTCTTGCCCTTCTTGATCGGCGCTTTCGGCCTCCTCTGACCCCGCTCGCGTGGTCGGTCCTCGGCTACTGCGGCGCGCTGCTTCTCGCCACGGCCTTCTCCCTCGACTCCTACCAAAGCTGGTGGGGAACTCTCGAGAGGATGGATGGAACGTTTACGAAGCTGCACTATGCGGTCTTCTTTCTCATCCTGACGGGAGTTTTCCGTACCTGCCGCGATTGGACGAACTTTCTCCACGCTTCGCTCGCCGTCAGCGTTTTGGTGGCAGGTAAGGCGGTTGCCGAGCGACTCTCGACAGACTTGAGCAGGGTGGCTTCAACAATTGGTGACCCAGCTCTGACAGCTACCTATGCCCTGCTGCAGATATTCTTCGCAGCCCTCGTCACCGCCGGAGGACGAACGCGCACGGCGCGGCTGTGGGGAGGGGCAGCGATGTTGCTGAACGTGGTCACCCTGCTGCTTACAGGCGATCGCGGCGCGACAATCGGACTCGGTGCAGGCGCGCTGGCTGTCGGCCTTACCGTCGCGCTTTCGAGCCGGTATAGCACCACTCTACGCCGCGCGGCTCTGGCAGGCACGCTGTTGCTTCTTGTCGTCCCATTTGCGGTTTACGCTGCGCGAGGCACGCCGTTGGTAAGGTGGAACACCGCGCTCGAGCGGCTCTCACAGCTCTCTCCCCACGACGGCACCACACGGACTCGGTTGATCACCCTCGGTGTGAGCTGGCGAGCCTTCAAAGCGCGGCCCCTGCTCGGTTACGGACCGGAGCTTTACACCTTAGCCTCTGTCCGTCACTTCAACCCTGACATACTGACCTATGAACAGGGCTGGTGGGACCGCTCCCACAACACCCTGACCGACCGACTCGTTATGGAAGGTGCGATCGGGCTACTGGCCTACCTATCGATCTTTGTTGCCGCCGGGCTGATGCTCGTCCGGGCGTTCAGGCTTGAGCCGCACGGTAAGTTGACAGTACCTATCACAGCAGGAATGCTCAGCGCCTACATCGTTCAGAACCTTTTCCTCTTTGACTCACCGTCGAGCTATCTCCTCTTCTTCGCGGTGCTGGCCTTCGTGAGTTTTCTCGTCACGGGAGGTAGCCACACCGAGCCACGTGAGGTAGCGGAGCAGGCGAAAAGGGCCCGTATCGGCACCCCTGCGGCAGCTGTGCGACGGCGAGCGTCTCCATCCCCCAGTGGAGGGCGAAGGGGAGAGACCACCTCCAGCGTTCGCCGGTTTCCGCGGCGGGGCAAGGTGCTTATTGCAGGGCTCGCCTTGTTCGTGCTCGTAACCATATATAACGCAAATCTAAAAGGCCTGGCGGAAGCGTTCCTCGGTGATGCACTCGTGGCCTCGATCGATGACCCACATCGGTTTCAAGAACTGTTCGGCCAAACGGTTGCCTATGGCAGTTGGGCGCAGGACGAAGTGGTAGGGACGGCGGCAGACGCGCTCCGGGCCGTCGGCGCTGGTAACCCAGCATACTTGGCAGCCTCAGCCGCGGTGGCGGCACAACTCGAGGCCCAAGTCGGGGCTCATCACAATCCGGACCCAGGCGCCCTGATCCGGCTGGGAAGCCTTTATCAGGCGATGGCTGTCGCCGACCCCACCTGCCTTCCTAAGGCGGAGAAAGCCTTCCAAAAGGCTATCGAGCTTGCCCCGAAGTGGCCGGAAAGTTACGACGGACTGGGAGCGACTTACCTGACAGAAGGAAAGGTTGAGGAGGCCCTTGCGCTGCTTAAGAGGGCCGTGGAGATTAATCCTTCAAACGGCACGGCGCGCTGGATGTACGCCTTCCCCCTCATCTGGAGCCATCGTGCCGAAGGGCTGGCGGAACTCGAAGCGGCCCTGCACAACTACAACTACTACAACCGCGTTGACCTGAAACGACTGGTCAACACCTACTATCAACTCCATGACCTGCCGCGATCCATCCAGTTCCAGCTAGAGCTTACGCAACTCGAGCCTGGCGACGCCGTACATCATGCCACGCTGGCGCGGCTTTACAAGGAGTCGGGAAACACCGAAGGGGCCTTGCAGGAGATTCGCACCGCCGCACAACTGGATCCGCGTTATCGTGCCGCGGCGGGTGATTTAGAGCGAGGCCGATGATTGGACCGTACTATCTGGCCCGTAGATAGATTTCAAGGACCTCCCTTCCTGCAGACCCGAGAAACGGCGCAGCGTGGCGAGAAATCCAGGTTAAGAGAATCGAAGTGACGAATGCCGAAGCGTTGGGCCAGGGTCCTCTCAGCTGGACATGGGCAAACCCACACCGCCGTCCCTCAGACTCAGAGGAGTTCCGTCGCCATCAGGTCTTCCACGCTCTCGCGGCGGCGGATCAGCTCCACCTGAACACCGTCCACGAGGACCTCAGCGGGCCGCGGTCGTGTGTTGTAATTGGAAGCGAGCGCATACCCGTAGGCACCCGCGGTCAGAATAGCCAGCAGCTCGCCGCTGTGAACATCGGACATTTCCCGGTTCTCGGCAAGGAAGTCGCCCGTCTCGCATAGCGGCCCCACCACGTCGGCGCGCAATGTTTCGCGCGTGCTGGGCCGGAGGGGCACGACTTCGTGATAGGAGCCATAGAGCGAAGGCCGCATCAAATCGCTCATTCCCGCGTCCACCACGATGAAGTTCTTCTGCTGGTTGCGCTTCACGTAGAGCACCTGCGTCACCAGAATGCCGGCATTCCCCACGACGGCGCGGCCCGGTTCGAGGACCAGCCGATAAGGAGTTCCCGTGATCCGCGTTTCCACTCCCTGGGTGAGACGGTCCAGATCGAGCGGCTGTTCGTCGGAGTAACGGATGCCGAAGCCGCCACCCATGTCCAACAACCCCACTTCGATCCCGTCCATGCTGAGTTCTCGCGCCACGCACAACAGCTCGTCCAGCGCGTGCAGAAACGGTTCCACAGCAAGGATCTGTGAGCCGATGTGGCACGCCAGTCCTCGCACGCGCAAGTGTTCCGACCGTGCGGCACGCTTCGAGAGTACTGCCGCCTCCGACTTCGGGACGCCGAACTTGTGGATGCGCTGGCCGGTGGAAATGTAGGGATGGGTCTCAGTCTGGACGTCGGGGTTGATGCGGATAGAAACGTCCGCGCGCCTCCCCAGATGGCGCGCCCGGCTTTCGATAACCTCCAGCTCCCCTGCCGACTCCACGTTGAACATCAGAATACCAGCCTGCAGGCCCGCGTCGATCTCGCCTTCCGTTTTGCCGACACCGGAGAACACAACGCGGTCTGCCTTTGCGCCCGCTCGTAGCGCCCGAGCCAGCTCCCCGCCCGAGACGATGTCGAACCCCGCGCCTGCCCGGAGTAGTAGAGCGAGAATTTTCAGATTGGAGTTGGCCTTGACCGAATAACAGAGCAGGTGAGGGATGCGGCTGAGCCCCTGTTCAATCCGGCGGAAGTTGTCGAGGATGGCAGCCTGGCTGTAAATGTAGACCGGCGTTCCGAAGCGCGTGGCGATCGACTCCACCGGCACCTGCTCGCAGATGAAGTCGCCCAGGTTGTAATGAAAGGCTTGCACTCACCGTACCTTGATCAGTACCAGCGTCTGGTCGTCGCGCCGGGGCCGGCCATCCTCGAATCGAGCGATATCAGCGAAGACCGTTTCAATGATTTTCGCCGCCGGTTTGTGCGCTTGTTCCCGGAAGAAGTTTTCCAGACGGCGGATACCGAACTCTTCCTGGTGGGGGTTGGTGGCTTCCACCAAGCCGTCCGAAAACAAGGCGAGCACATCCCCCTTCTCGAGCGTCAATACGGTTTCCTGGTATTCCGTGTGCTCGAGCAGGCCGAGGGGAACACCCTCAGCGCGGATCACGTGACCACGTCCTTTTCGCACGAGAATGGGCAGAGGCATGCCGGAGTTGGCCAACCTCAAAGTCTTGCTCTTGGGCTCCCAGATGCTGTAGGTCAGGGTAATGAAATGCCCTTCAATCTTGCGCTCTAGGAGCAGCACGTTGAGTTTCTTCAGCATCTCCCCCGGCATCAACCGCTGCGGAGCGAGACTGCGCAGGGTGCCGATGGCCATAGCGCCATAAAGCGCGGCGGGCGCGCCCTTTCCGCTCACATCGCCGATGGCAAGAACGTACCGGTCCTTGCCGTAAGTCAGGAAATCATAGAGGTCGCCTCCTAGCTCGCGCGCAGGTTGAAAGCGCGCCCGCACCTCCATGCCGGGGATGACCGGCGAAGTGGAAGGCATGAGGTGAATCTGGATTTCGCGGGCGCGCTCCAGGTCGCGTTCCATGCGCGCCTCGCTGCGCACCGCGCGCTCGTAGAGGCGCGCGTTCTCAATGGCAATGGCAATTTGCGGCGCTAGGGTAGAGAAAATGCGGGCGTGCTCCTCGGTGAAATAGTTGAGACGCGGGCTTTCCAGGTCGATGACGCCAATCACCTGGCCGTGATAGATCAGCGGCACGACCATCTCCGACCGCGTCTCGGGGTTCGCCGGCAAGTAACGAGGGTCTTGGCTCACGTCGGGCACGACGACGATCTGACGGGAAGCGGCGGCCGCGCCCACGATACCATGGCCGAAGGCTACTGTGGGCTTCTCCGGTGTGCGTTCGTCCTGCTTGATGGAAATCACGGTGTTGAACGTCTGGGCATGCTCGTCCGCCAGCAAGATGCCGAGCCGATGATAATCGATCAGGCGCTTGGTGAGGGTACCGACCTTGCGCAGCAATTCGTTCAGCACCAGCACGGAGCTCAGCTCGCGGCTGATCTCATTCAGTACTGCGAGGGCACGCGCCTGACGCTGGCTGCGCCGATAGAGGCGGGCGTTCTCGAGGGCGATGGCGATGCGGCCCGCCAACAGCTCCAGCAAGTTTTGGTGTTGTTCGGTGAAGAAATCCGGCCAGGGCGCCTCGAGGTCAATTACACCGATGACACGTTTCTTGAAGATCAGCGGTACCGCCAGCTCCGACCGTATGGCCGGAAGAGATTGGATGTACTCGGGGTCCTCGCGTACGTCCGCCACGCGCACGGAGCGCCGCGTCTGCGCCGCTCGGCCCACAATACCTTCGCCCACCTTGATGCGGAGCTTATGCACTAGCTCGCGAGGGTGGCCGACGCTGAAGCGCACCGAGAGTTCCTGCGTCTTCTCGTGCAACAAGAGGATGGCAAAAACCTCGTAGTCGATCGCTCCCTTCACCGTCTCGGCGATGCGGCCCATCAGCTCGTCGAGATCTAGCGTGGAAGCGAGCTTCTCGCTTACCTCAAGGAGCAGGGTGAGGAGTTCGGTCAACTCCAGCGGTCGCGCTGGCGTTCGGGTTTCTTCTGTCATAGTGCCGTGCACCGACGCGCCCCGTCACTAAACAAAAGACGGGAGCACACAACACGAACGCCTCAAGCTGTTGGTAACCTCTCAAGACCTGAACTGGTCGGCCGACGGGATTGCTAAAGACGGCTCGTGGGGTTCGTGCTTCATCATCGATTGTATCACAGCACCAAGCGCCGCGGACTCGACTCAACCGTCCGTTCCTTCAGCCAAAGGGATCCCGCCACGCGGGTGACCACTGATGGGCTGCTAACTCCGGCGAGACGGTCTTTCCCAGACCGTTATCCCCAGTGACGATGCTTAATCGCTCCGGTGGCCTGAAGCTCAGCTTTCTGATTGGTCATACCGTCTGGCACTTCAAATGATCTCGAAATACCGTTCCAGCTCCCAGTCGGTGACGGCATGCCGATACTGCCTGACCTCCCACTCCCGGGTGGACACGAAGTGATCCACAAAATTCTCGCCCAACAGCTCCTTGGCAATATGGCTTTGCTTCAGCGCCGCCGTCGCTTCCTCCAGCGATCTGGGCAACGGTGGAGCCTTCGCTTCGTAAGCGTTAGCAACTGGTTCGGGAAGCTCCAGTTGATGCTCGATGCCGTAGAGGCCTGACGCCAAGGCGGCCGCAATGGCGACATAGGGATTGATATCGGCGCCCGCCAGGCGATACTCCACATGCACCGATTTCGGCGAGGGACCGAGTACGGCCCGCAACGCCACAGTCCGGTTGTCGATTCCCCAAGTGGCATTCGTCGGCGCCCACACGCCCGGCACAAGGCGTTTGTAAGAGTTAATGGTCGGGCAGGTCAACGCTGTCAGCTCAGGCATGAGTTGGAGTTGCCCGGCCATGTAATGTTTCATCAGCTTCGACATTCCTGCCAGGTCATCGCTATCATGGAAGAGATTCTTCTTGTGCTCGCTGTCCCAGAGGCTCTGGTGCAGGTGGCCGCCGCAGCCAGGGAGACTGGCATTCCACTTGGCCATGAAAGTGGCGATCAGCCCGTTGCGGGCCGCGATCTGCTTGATCCCCGTCTTGAAGAGCGCCGATTTGTCCGCTGCCCGCAAAACGCCATCGTACTTGAGGGCGGTCTCGTACACTCCCGGACCGGTCTCCGTGTGAAAACCTTCCAGTTCAACGTCGAAAGCGCGCATGGCTTCAATCACGCCGTTCGCCAAGTCCGCAAGAGCCCCCGTACGCAAAACGCTGTACCCGAACATCCCCGGTGAGAGGGCCTTCATGTCACGGTAGTGCTTCTCCCGCACTGAGTGCGAGTCTTCCCTGAAGAAGAAATATTCGTATTCGGTCGAAACCATGGGGTGAAACCCCATCGCCGCGGCCTTGGCGGCGACGCCCTGCAGCAACTGCCGCGGCGAAACCGCGAGCGGCTGGCCGGTACGATCGTAGAAGTCGAGAATGAAAAGGGCGGTGCCCGTTTCCCACGGGATCAACCGAAAGGTGGAAAGATCGATCTTTGCCAGAGCGTCAGGGTATCCGGTGTGCCAGCCGGTCACCCGGACGTTGTCGTAGAGCACGTCCGCGGAGTCCCAGCCGAAGATCACATCGCAGAACCCGAGGCCACCGTCGGCCGCGGAAGAGAACTTTTCCGGGCTGATGTATTTGCCTCGAAGGATTCCATCGATGTCGAAGCCGCCGACTTTGATCTTGGTGATGCTGTGCTGGGCGAGCAGGTCATGGATAGTTTTGAGATTCATCATAGTGGCACGGCCTCGCGCAGGACCTGCTCGCGAAGGTTGGCATCCAAGGCTCTTTCCGTGACCACCTCTACTCGCCAGCCCGGCAACTCCTCAAGGTCAAGAACGAGACCCGCTGGGAACCAGGAGCTTGGCGTGGAGACCACGTCAATGAGAAAGTCCACGTCACTGTCCGCCCGCGCCTCGCCCCTGGCCACAGAGCCGAAGACACGCACATTGCCGGCTCCGTGCCTCGAGGCAATCCGCCGAATGTCATCACGCTTGGCTCGAAGTAATTCCTCAACGCCCATACCGTGCCTGTCGTCGCCCTGGCCTGCGGCGCGCCGCCCGAGCGGCCGAAGCATTCCAAATGGCAGCCTGCATCTTAAGGTCTCGGGTAATGGGGGGACGTTGAAATAAAGCGCGGTTCCGGAACACTTCTCGACTCTTCGCCTCTCAACTTTCGACTGGTTTCACGATGTTAGTCAAAGAAAGAGATCGTCCACCGGCATGGTCCAGCCGGGCACGGCGGGCTCCGCCTCGGCCACTTCGCCGCGGCGGTACACCGTCTGGTGGTCTGGTTCAGTCGCGCGATACACGCTCACGCTTTCCGACCTGAGCACATCGACATCCCACACAACCAGCGTACCGGCGGCGAAGTAATCGCGGCGCTTAGCGGCCATCTCCCGCTCCGCCACGGGCCCGTAGTCCCCTTCACTTCGGACTTCGACCGCAAAAACGGGAGCGCCTTCCAGGAATCTGCCGCCGGTCCGCGGGCCCACGTAAAAAGCGGCATCGGGACTGAAGGACCTGCGATTCGGTAAGTTCACTATGAACCCGACGTTGTCCGTATAGGCTCGGCCTCTCCCAGTACGTCCTGCGTGGCCGTGTAAGGAGATGGCGATTTCGAATGCAGCGCTACTGGGCAGGTCTCCTGTTGGTGACATGAGCCGAAGCTCTCCGTTGACGATCTCGGCTTTGCCGGGAACGCGATAAAGGTCTTCGATAGTTGCTTGGGTCTTGATCGACATCCCGAACCCTCGTGCTGAATCTTAGCACGGAGGCATTAGGTCTAACCGGCGGCCACGTGAATCCCAACAACTTGGTCTAGCTTGTAGCATAGCTCTCGACGGATTCCTCGATGCTCCTCAACGAAAGAGATCGTCGACGGGCATCGTCCAGCCGGGCACGGCGGGTTCCGCCTCGGCTATTTCGCCGCGACGGTAGACGGTTGGCTTGTCGGGATCACTGGCCCGATACACCCTCACGAATTCGGACCTGAGCACGTCCACGTGCCACACGACGAGAGTGCCGGCGGCGAAGTAATCCTGGCGCTTGGCGGCCATTTCCTGTTCTGCGCCTGGGCCGTAATCTTCCTTGCTTCGCACTTCGACCGCAAAAACCGGCGCGCCTTCCAGGAACTCACCGCCTGTACCCGGACCTACATAAAAGGCGGCATCGGGACTGAAGGATCTCCGATTCGGTAAGTTCACCACAAAGCCGACGTTGTCCCCATACGCCCGGCCGGTCCCGGTGCGTTGTGCGTGGGCGTCTAGGGAGATCGCGACTCGCAATGCTGCTCTGCCAGGCAAATGCCCAGTTGGTGACATGAGTCGAAGCTCTCCATTGACGATCTCGGCTTTGCCGTTGTCGGGAACATGATACAGGTCTTCGATGGTCGCTTGGCTCTTGATGGGCATTTTGAGAACCTCCGGCTCAATCTTAACACGCGTCCGGCAGGAAACTCGCCAACGCCTCAGGCGGTGAGATCACTCGGTACACCCCCTCCCCCAAAGGGCCGAAGCCCTGCCCGGCGGCAGGCAAGGAGTTTCAAAGTTCTAACAGACTTCCTGTAACTGTGAACTGAACTGTCGACCGTCGACTGTTAACTTTCCTAGCGGGCTGCTCAAAAAGGCGAATTCGGGCCTCGGAAGGGCGGGGCTTTCAGCCCCGCTGTACCGACGCCCTTGCCCTGTCTTATCGAAATTGTTGGGGCGCGATGTGCGGCGGGGCTGAAGCCCCGCCCTTGCAAAGCGCGTTCCAACAGTTTTTCAGCAGCCTCCTAAGCTAAACTAAAGCGCCACCCACACCGACTTTACCTGGGTGTAGGACTCGAGCGCGTGCATGCCCATTTCGCGGCCGAAGCCGCTTTGCTTGTAGCCGCCGAAGGGCGCAGCGCTATCGAAGCCGTTGTAAGTATTCACCCAGACGACGCCGGCCTTGATGCGGCGCGCCAAGCGGTGGGCGAGTTGGATATCCTTGGTCCAGAGGGCCGAGACCAGCCCGTACACGGTCCCGTTAGCAAGCGCAACGGCTTCTTCCTCGTCCTCAAACTTCAGGGTAGCAAGGACCGGACCGAAGATTTCCTCTTGGGCAATTCTCATGTTGGGCTTGACGTCAGCGAACACCGTCGGTTTGACGAAGAATCCCTTGGCCTTTTCGCCGTCTGTATCGCGTTCGCCTCCGCAAAGAAGCTTGGCCCCTTCTTCGACGCCCGACTGGATATGGCCCAGGATGCGCTCAAGCTGTGTTTGCGAGATCTGGGGTCCCATCTCCGTCTTCGGGTCGAGCGGATTGCCGACCCGCATCTTGCGCGCCTTGTCCGTCAGACGGTCCAGAAACTGGTCATGGATGTCTTTGTGCAGCATCAATCGGCTGCCCGCCGAGCACACCTCACCCTTGTTGGCGTAAATAGCCCAGAACGCGGCAGGGAGAGCAGCATCAAGATTCGCATCGGGGAAGATGATGTTCGGCGACTTGCCGCCGAGCTCCAGCGACAGGCGCTTCAGGTTGCTCTCTCCGGACGCCTTCAGCAGCGCCCGAGCGCTCCGAATGCTGCCCGTGAAGGCAATCTTATCGACATCCATGTGCCGGCCCAGCGCCTCCCCCGCTTCCGGGCCATAGCCAGTTACCACATTCACCACGCCGTCCGGTACCCCGGCCTCTCGGCATAACTCCGCCAGCCACAGCGTGGTGAGCGGGGTCAGCTCCGACGGCTTGACGACGCAGGTGCAACCCGTCGCCAGCGCTGGAGCCACTTTCCAGGCCGCCAGCAACAGGGGATAGTTCCACGCTGTGATCATGCCTACCACGCCGACAGGTTCGCGCAGTGTGTAGTTGAGGTAGGGGCCATCTACGGGGATGACCTCACCGTGAATGTTCCGCGCCCAACCCGCGTAGTAGTAGAAGATATCGGCAGCGGGTTTCATGTCTCCCGACCGCGCGCCCTTCAAGGTCTTCCCGGTATTCAGAGATTCCAACATCGCCAGCTCGTCGAGATGCTGGGTGATGAGATCACCGATTCGCCAGAGAAGTTTCGAGCGGTCGGACGCATTCATCTTCGGCCAAGGGCCGCTTTCGAAGGCGGCGCGCGCTGCCTTCACGGCCAGAGTTACGTCGGCTGCCTCGCCCCGTTCTACAGTGGTCAACAATTCGCTCGTCGCCGGATTCATGACGTCGATGGTCTTGCCTGAAATGCAATCTTGCGACTTACCGTCAATCCAAAGCCGCCCCGGCTTGATGGCTTGCTGCACTGAGCTAGCTTCCATTTCAAACCCTCCGTCTCAACCAACGTGTCATCTGAGCTTCAGCCGCCATCATAACTGACGAACCCCGGGCCCTGCCATCAAGGATTCGGGTGCGACACACACACCTGCGCAAGCTCGCCGCCTGGCGAACCTTGGCCATTCTTCGGCTAGCCTATCGCGCCGTTAGACGGAAACCAGAATCAGGCAGACGACACGTCAGTGGCTATGAGAAAGTGCCACCCTCGGAAGTGCGAAACAGCGTGCTATCCGCAACACCCGCAACAGCAGAAGCAGGCAGGTTGGGGCCATCTTCTTAGATTGTGACGTTAACGCTTTCATCAGTCGTCGAGCCTGTCGCTGGGACGCTGATGACGCCGATCGTTTGACTGCTGATGCGCGGATTGAACACGGTTGTCACTGCCGGGGACGTCCCATTTGCCGGCACTGTAACTGATTCATACACGGCGACAGCAGACCCGAGGGAAACCGTGTCAGTGCTTGCGTTCAGTAGGACCCAAGAATAGGGTATGGTCACTTTGCAAGTTGCCTTGCCGCCGCTGCGCGACGCAACTGCTTCACCCGACTCGCTCACCGTATTGCCGATTACGCCGGTTTTGGGGTTAATATCAATGACTACGGCGCTGGCTTGGCATCCGATCAGAGTGGACGTGGGGATTGATGAAGAAATCGTGATCGGAAAGTGATGACGAACTTGCCGGTGGTGGGTGTTGTAGCTGCCAGTTCTTCCTCATTCTCGACAGACCTTTGAGGCATAGGCGTGAACGCACCGGTTTGTGGGTCGAGATATCCGGGGACGCCGTGCGGAGCGGTCGGCTTGGCCTGCTGGCTCTGCTGGCTCCGGGCAGGCTGGGTGAGTCCGACCAAGCACGCGCAAACTAAGACCTCCGACCGTGTGAGCGAAGCGAGATGATTCTCGAGGTTCTCATGTTGACTCCTTTTCGGGTGCTCTATATTTGACTTCTCGGCGGGGAGGTAATTTACACCTGACCGACCCCAGTCTACAAGCACTTAATCAGTTACTAGCTGCCAGTGTCGGCGGCGGATGAGAAAACTACTTGCAGGACACAGTTCCGCGGACGATCGTCGTTTTTTCTCAAGAAGCAAGTTGAGCCTCACCTGGACCAGGAGTAGCATCTAAAGTTGGGGACCCGCTTGTTGCGAGCGGTGTACCGTTCGGAAGAACGCTTAATGGTCAAGAAGATTGCTCTCCTTCCACTGGTACTGAGCGCGCTAGGGATCGCGACGTGTGCAGCTTGGGCGGACCAGAAACTCTACCTGAGAGACGGGTCATATCAACTTGTTTCTCGTTATGAGGTGCACGGTGACCGGGTGCGCTACTACAGCGTGGAGGGCTCGCAGTGGGAAGAGATCCCGACTTCACTGGTGGACTTTGAGGCTACGGAGCGCGCCAGGAAGGAAGAAACCACCCAGCAGCAGAAGGAACTGGAGGATGCGAAGCGCATTGACAAGGAGCGTTTTGAGCGTCAGGCTGCAGACGCCGGTTTCGAGGTGACGCCGGGCATCCACTTACCTAAAGAGGAAGGCGTGTTCGCCTTCGACGGCACGCGAGTAATCCGCATGGTCGAGTCTTCGGCGGAGCTGGTAACGGACAAGAAGCGCGCCGTCCTGACCAAGGCCCTGCCCGCCCCCATCTTGAAGAGCCGCAGCTTGGCCGTCCTCGACGGCGACAAGGCTGCCGTGCGGATTCTTGTTGGGCAACCCACCTTCTTCGTGCAGCTCCCGGGCGGTGCCGGCGCTCGAGTGGAACTAATGGCCGTGAAACCCGCCAAGGAGGTTCGAGTGCTTGAGAGAGTCGAGCAAAGCGCGGGGGGCGGCAAGGCCAGCGAGGTGCGGTCGGCGATCCCCGTGGAACGCGCCGAGGTTGCGCCCGGTCTCTTCAAGTTGCGTCCTACCCAGCCGCTGTCCCAGGGCGAATACGCGCTGGGTGAATTGGTAGAGGACAAGCTCAACCTCGTCGTCTGGGACTTTGGCATCGGCGCTGGCGCCAAGGAAACCCATCCCGAGCCGGAGCCACAGAACTCTTCCACCATGACGGAACACCCTCCAGCCTCCGGAGACACTCCCCCGGTTCTGCACCGTGGAACGCCGCCACAGCAGCCGCAGCCCTCGACTCAGGGTCCGCCTCCCCCCCAGAATTGACATCTTGCCGCAAGCGCATCATAATCCGCGAGCCACGAATGCTGGGACTAGGGGTGGACCAAATGGGGCCGGGCGGGATGAGTGAATAATCGAGCGACCTCTTTAATTGACGCGATGAGTCTGGGCCGCTTCCTCCGAATGACCGCGTTGGGGGTCGCTCTTCTGGCTTGGGGCGCACTGCCCGGCGCGCCTTCAGGTCGGCATCTCGCGCGCTCAGACGGAGCTGGGCCCGCCATTCCCCACCCTCAGCACGACGCCCGTATTCCGCTTGGCTTTAGCCCCCGAAGTTTCGCTGCCGAACAGAACTGGGAAGAGCGATATCTCAAGATTCCCGATCCTGCCAAGTGTGGGAAGTACCTGCGACGGCTCACGGCTGAACCTCATGTCGCCGGCACGGGTGGCGACCAGCGCGTAACGCAGTTCATTTTCGACGAGTTCGAACGCGATGGCCTGAACCCCGAGGTGGTGGAGTACAACGTGCTCCTGTCGTACCCAAAGAGAGTGGTGGTCGAGTTGGTGACGCCAGTCCAGGTAAAGCTTGCCAACCCTGAGCCGCCAATTCCGGGCGACAAAGATACCTCTACCACCGACCCCATGGTGAAGATGCCCTGGAACGGCTACTCGCCTTCCGCCAACCTGACGGCGGAGGTGGTTTACGTGAATTACGGCAACGCCGAGGACTACGACCAGCTCGAGAAACTCGGAGTGAGCGTGAGTGGGAAGATAGTCCTGCTGCGCTACTTCCACGGCTACCGCGGCGGTAAGAGCCTGGAAGCGGAAAAGCGAGGTGCCGCCGGAGTGATCGTCTACTCGGATCCAGCCGAGGACGGTGACCTTAAGGGTAAAACTTACCCTGACGGTCCCTGGGGACCGGCAGGCCATTTTCAGCGCGGCGCTGTGGTTTACGACTTCCTCGTGCCCGGCGACCCTCTCACTCCAGGATGGCCGTCGACGCCCTCGGCCGGGCACATCCCGGAGTCGGAGTCGAAGGTCCTGCCCAAGATCCCCATGGTGCCGATGTCGGCGGCAGACGCCCGCGAGATCCTAGGCCGCCTCGGGGGAGCAGAGGCGCCTAAGAACTGGAACGGCGGACTTCCTTTGACCTATCACCTGGGCGACGACCAGGTGCGGATTCACCTGGCATTAGAGATGGAGAATCGCGTCACCCCTATCTGGGATGTAATCGGCCGAATTCAGGGGAGCGAAGAGCCGAACAAAATGGTGATCCTCAGCAACCACCACGACGCCTGGGTGTACGGTGCGGTCGACCCTTCGAGTGGCACGACCGCTATGCTGGAAACTGCGCGCGCCCTCAGCCATTTGGTAAAGAAGGGCTTTCGCCCAAGACGTACGATCGTTTTTGGAAGCTGGGACGCCGAAGAGTACACGCTGACCGGTTCCACTGAATGGGGCGAGCAGTTCGCGGACGACTTGCGAACGAACGCCGTCGTTTGCCTGAACGTGGACGCTGCGACCAGCGGCCAGAACTTCACGGTCGGCGCGGTGCCGGCGCTCGTGCCCGCCCTGGTCGAGGCCACCCAAGCGGTCGAGGACCCAGCCTCGGGTCACCCCATCTACCAACGGTGGAAGAGCCAGCCTGGGGTTGCCAACGCTCGCAGCTACGGCGTGGCGAGCGCCACCAGCGGTCCGGTGCCTTTCGGCGTGCTGGGTGGCGGGTCGGACTTCATGGTCTTCTTGCAGCATGACGGCGTGCCGTCACTGGACATGATTTTCGACGGGCCTTACGGTGTCTACCACTCGCTTTACGATGACTACGCCTGGATGGAACGCTACGGTGATCCTGGCTTTCACTATCACGCGGCGATGAGCCGCTTGTGGGGGCTCCTGGCGTTGCGTTTCGCCAATGCGGACGTGTTGCCGCTCGACTACTCCCTTTATGCGGCAGAAGTTGACGCCTACCTGCGGGGTTTGGCGAAGATTGCGCCCGCCGATTTTTTCGCCAGCACCATCCAGCCCCTGACTCAGAAGTGTCAAGCTTGGCAGGCTGCTTCGGCGGCTGTAACAAGTCAACTGGAAGCGCTACGCGGGGAAGGCCCGGTTGGTGCCGGGGGACAAGAGGTCTCACCCGCCCAGCTGAACGCTCGCCTCATCGCAGAGGAGCGCGCCTTGCTTGACGACCAGGGCATTCCCGACCGGCCCTGGTTTCGCCACATGATCTATGCGCCGCTGCCCAACTACGAGGCGGAAACCCTGCCGGGCTTGCGCGAGGCACTGATCGCCAACAACCTTGAGCGCGCGCGGCAGCAATCGGAACGCTTAGGCGCGGCGCTTGACCGCGCGATCAGCAACGTTTTGGGACAAGCTTCCGGAGGAGAGAAAGCCTTAGGCAGCTCAGCGCCGACCCTTAGTTCTCGCGCCGT
>Ga0182032_10000472_pt1 | contig 16204 bp, 14 predicted proteins | sample tim00Cox00000000_FD_125970 | JGI IMG/M metagenome (GOLD analysis project Ga0182032, IMG submission 125970) | Lab enrichment of tropical soil microbial communities from Luquillo Experimental Forest, Puerto Rico - timezero.00C.oxic.00.000.000 | ecosystem: Environmental > Terrestrial > Soil >... | reverse complement strand
GACCGGTCGCAGTCTCGGGCGGGACGCATCATTTACGGCGTCCTCGCGATGGGCTGGCGCGGCTCGGCGCAACATTGGCATCGCTACGAGACGGCGTACCTCCTGCTGGCGGGCCTCGCCACGCCGCTCGTGGTTTCGGTGCACACCGTGATCAGCTTCGACTTCTCGATCGGCATCGTCCCCGGCTGGCATACGACGATCTTTCCGCCGTATTTCGTCGCGGGCGCCATCTATTCCGGCTTCGCGATGGTCCTCTCGCTGGCGATCCCGATCCGCGCTGTGTACGGGCTCGAGGACTTCATCACGATGCACCATTTGCAGAACATGGCGAAGGTGATGCTCGTGACCGGCCTGATCGTCGCCTACGGGTACGGAACCGAAGCGTTCATCGCGTGGTACAGCGCGGACAAGTTCGAGATGTTCGTGGCGGTCAACCGGTCCACCGGGCCCTACTGGTGGACCTACTGGTTGCTGATCCTCTGCAACGTCCTCGCGCCGCAGGTGCTCTGGTTGAAGCGCGCCCGCACCAGCGTCATGCTGCTGTTCGTGTTGTCGCTCATCGTGAACGTCGGCATGTGGCTCGAGCGCTTCGTGATCATCGTCACCAGCCTCCACCGAGACTTCCTGCCGTCGTCGTGGGGCATGTTCAGCCCGACGTTTTGGGACTGGTCGACCTTCATCGGCACCATCGGTCTGTTCCTCACGCTGTTGTTCCTCTTCCTCCGCTTCCTTCCGATGATCTCCATTTTCGAGATGCGCGCGATTCTTCCGGGCGCAAAGGTCGACGAAGACCTGGAGACGGCCTGACATGGCGCAGCATACCGCATCAGCGTCGCTATACGGGCTGCTGGCCGAATTCGACGACCCAGGCTCCCTCGTCGCCGCCGCGCACCAGGCGTACGAGCACGGCTATCGAACCATGGACGCCTACTCCCCGTTTCCCATCGAGGAGCTCCATGAGGCGCTGGGCGCGAGCCACACGCGGCTCCCCCTCGTCGTGCTCATTGGCGGCCTCGTAGGAGGCCTCGGCGGCTACGCGCTGCAGTATTGGGCCGCGGCGGTGACCTATCCTCTGAACATCGGCGGCAAGCCGCTCAACAGCTGGCCCGCATTCATCCCCATCACGTTCGAGTGCACGATTCTCGTCGCCGCGCTCTCCGCGGTCCTGGGAATGCTCGCGCTGAACGGGCTGCCGCAGCCGTTTCATCCGGTGTTCAACGTCCCGCGGTTTGCGCTGGCCAGCCGCAACCGGTTCTTCCTGTGCATCGAGTCGTGCGACCCGCAGTTCCACCTCGAAGACACCCGACGGTTTCTCGAAACGCTCAACCCGCTCGAGGTCACCACCGTTGCAGCCGATTGAGCACCTGACCGGCCGGGGCCGCGGCCGCCCCCGCCAGATCGTGTCGGCCCTGGCGGCCGCCTCCTTCCTGGTTCTGGCTGCCGCCTGCAGGCAGGACATGCACGATCAACCGAAGTATGTGCCGCTCCGCCAGTCGTCATTTTTCGGCGACGAGCGCTCAGCGCGTCCACTCGTGCCCGGAACAGTCGCTCGCGGCCACCTCCGCGATGACACGCTGTTGTATACGGGCAAGATCAACGGCGCGGATGCGACGGTCTTCCCGCTCGTTGCCGACGCGCGCGTGATGGCGCGTGGACAGGAGCGATTCGATATCTACTGCTCTCCCTGCCATGGGCGCACTGGACAAGGAGACGGCATGGTCGTCCGCCGAGGGTTCCGCCGTCCGCCCTCGTTCCACGAGGATCGCCTCCGCAACGCCCCCATTGGCCATCTGTTCGACGTCATCACCAACGGCTTCGGCGCCATGCCCGATTACGCCACGCAGATTCGCGCAGAAGATCGGTGGGCGATCGTCGCTTACGTGCGCGCGCTGCAGTTGAGCGAGCATGCAACGCTCGCCGACGTGCCGGCGGACAAGCGCAGCGAGCTGGAGAAGGATTAGTCCGGTCACGCGACTATGCCACCGTACCAGGAGACCGCCGGCGTCGCGATTCCCGAGCTCCGCAGCCTCGAGCGGCGCGCCTTCGTCGCCGCCGCTGCAACAGGGGCCATTTCCCTGGGGGGCCTGTTCCTCAACCCGACCCAGTTTCTCCAGTCTTATGTGATGGCGTATATGTGGTGCCTTGGCGCAACGCTGGGCTGCCTGGCGCTGGGCATGATGCACCAGCTGACCGGCGGCGGCTGGGGCGTGCTGATTCGCCGCCCGATCGGCGCCGCGTCCCGCGTGCTGCCCGTTCTGACGGTTTTTTTTCTTCCCATTGCCCTGGGCGTGCACCGGCTGTACACCTGGGCCGATCCAGGCATTGTCGCCCGGGATGAAGTCCTTCGACACAAAGCCATCTATCTGAACGTCCCGTTCTTCCTCACCCGCGCCGCACTCTATTTTCTCGTCTGGAACGCGCTCGTCTTCTTCCTGAACCGCTGGTCGCTCGAGCAGGACGTGACCGGTGACCCGAACCTCGCGCGCCGGATGCAGAAGCTGAGTGCCGCCGGCCTCCTTGCGTACGGCGTGACGATCACGTTCGCGTCGTTCGACTGGCTGATGTCGCTCGATCCGCACTGGTACTCGACGATCTACGGTGTCCTCATCATGGGCGGCCAGGGGCTCACCGCCCTCGCCGTTCTGACGATCGTCCTCGTGTGGCTCAGCCGCCGCCCGCCGCTCCAGGGAGTCGTCGTGCCGGCATATTTTCACGACCTCGGCAACCTGATGCTCGCGTTCACGATGCTGTGGGCGTACTTCGCTTTCTCGCAGTACCTCATCATCTGGTCCGGCAACCTGCCGCACGAGATCGAGTGGTATCTGCACCGCTCGTATACGAGCTGGCGCTTCGCCGCGCTCGCGCTCGTGGCCTTTCATTTTGCCATTCCCTTCGCGCTCCTCTTGTCACGTCGCGTGAAACGGCACGCCCAGTCCATTCTCCAGGTCGCGATCTGGATCCTGGGCGCGAGGCTCGTCGATCTGTTGTGGCTGATCGCGCCGGAATTCCACCACGAAGGCCTGTCGATCAGCTGGCTGGACGTGATCTTGCCGGTGGCGCTTGGGAGCCTCTGGCTCGGTACATTCATCTGGCAACTGCGCGGGCGCGCCATCCTGCCGGTCCATGATCCGCAGTTCGATGAGACGCTGGGGCGAATCATCCAACGAAGTACCGGGGGACCAACCCACCCAAGGACGGCCCATTAGCCATGGTTCACCACGAGGAAAGCGACGTTAACATCCGCGGTATCCTGGTCTTTGCCGCCGCGCTCCTCGTCACCGCCGTTGGGATCGCGTTCATCGTCTGGCTGCTCTTCAACTACTTCAACGCGCGCGAGGCGCGGCAGGGCGCGCCGGAGTTTCCGCTGGCCGCCGCCGAGGAACACCGCCTGCCGCCAGAACCGCGGCTGCAGACCAATCCACGCGAGGATCTTCGCGAGCTGATGGACGCTGAACAACGGACGCTCACCACGTATGGCTGGGTGGATCGAAACGCGGGCATTGTGCGCATCCCGATCGACGAGGCGATGAGGTTGACGATCCAAAGGGGGTTACCGGCGCGGGAGGCAGCGAAATGAAGCCCCGTTCAAGGACGCTCATCGGCGCCGCGCTCGGCGCGACGATCCTGCTGATCGCCGCGTCACCCATGGCCGCCCAGAAGATGACCGGTTCACCTGCCGCAACCGGCTACCGACAGGAGCCGGGCCAGCCTTCGTCGACGCTGCCTGCGGCGCTTCGCGAGATCGGCTTCGACCAGAATCTCAATAAGCGCGTGCCCCTCGACGCGACCTTCACCGACGAGATGGGGCGGACCATTCCTCTTGGCGACTACTTCGGCCGCAGGCCGGTCGTGATGCTGTTCGCGTATTACCAGTGCCCTATGCTCTGCCCGCAGGTCATCAATGGGCTCGCCAGCGCGCTGAACGTGCTCTCGCTCGAGCCGGGCGCCGACTTCGAGATCGTGACGGTGAGCTTCGACCCGCGCGACACGCCGGCAACAGCCTCCGCCCAGAAGGCGCACTCCATTGAGCGCTACAAGCGGCAGGGCGCGGCCGAAAGCTGGCACTTTCTCACAGGCGCGCAGGCGTCCATCGATCGGCTCACCAAAGCCGCCGGATTCCGCTACGTCTGGGACCCGCCCACCAATCAGTTCGCGCACCCGAGCGGCGTGATTGTGCTGACGCCGGACGGTCGATTGGCCCGCTATCTCTTCGGTATCGAATACGGCCCGCGCGATCTGCGACTCGCGATCGTGGAAGCGTCGAGCGGCCTGGTCGGCAACGCTGCGGACGCCGTGCTCCTGTATTGTTACCACTACGATCCGATGACCGGCCGCTACGGCTTCGTCATCATGCGCGCGATGCGGCTGGCGGGCGTCGGAACCGTCCTGGCCCTCGCCGCGTTCATCGTCATCATGCTGCGCAGGGAAAGATCCGCAATCCCGAATCACGCTGAAAACGCATAGGTATGTGGACCGGCATTCCCCTTTTTCCCGAAACCGCGTCGACGATGGCGTCGCGCGTGGATGCCCTGTACCTGTTCCTCCTGGGAGTCGCCGGCTTCTTCTCGCTCCTCATCGCCGGCCTCATCGTCTTCTACGCCGTGCGATACAGGCGGCAGTCGCCGCGCAGCGTTGGCGCCACGATCCACGGGAGCGTGACGCTCGAGCTGACGTGGACGATCATTCCGTTTCTCATCACGATGGTCATCTTCATCTGGGGCGCCAGCGTCTTCTTCGCGATGGCGCGGCCGCCGGACGACACGCTCGATATCTACGTGGTCGGCAAGCAGTGGATGTGGAAATTCCAGCACCTCGACGGGCAGCGTGAAATCAACGAGCTGCACGTCCCGCTCGGGCGGCCAACCAAGTTGATCATGACCTCGGAGGACGTCATCCACGACGTGTTCGTCCCGGCCTTTCGTGTCAAGGCGGACGTGCTCCCTGGACGCTACACGAACATCTGGTTTCAACCGACCAAGGCGGGGCGGTACCACTTGTTCTGCGCGGAGTACTGCGGAACCAGGCACTCCGGGATGATCGGCGAGGTCGTCGTCATGGAACCGACCGAGTACCAGGCGTGGCTGAGCGGCGGACCCGAGGGGTCGCTCGCTGAAAACGGCGCGAAGCTCTTCGAGAGCCTGGCCTGCAACACCTGCCACCGCCCGGACGCGCAGGGCCGCGGGCCGACGCTCGACGGTCTGTTCGGCAAGATGGTCAAACTCCAGAGCGGTGAAACGATCACCGCCGACGAGGCGTATGTGCGCGAATCGATTCTGAACCCGTCTGCCAAGATCACCGCCGGCTACCAGCCCATCATGCCGACGTTTCAGGGCCTGGTGACCGAGGAGCAGCTCCTGGAGCTGATCGAATACGTCAAGTCCCTGCAGGCGCCCCCAGTGGCCGCACGATGAGCTCGGAAATCCCCACTCACGAGTAACGAGATGTCGAGCACTGTCCTTTCCCCGCCCCGCCACTACCTGAACGACGGCTACGGCGTCAAGTCATGGCTGTTGACCCGCGACCACAAGCGCATCGCTCTGCTCTATCTCGCGGGCGTCACGTTCTTTTTCTTCGTCGGGGGCGCCATGGCCGTGCTCATCCGCCTGGAGCTCGCAACACCCCCCGGCGACCTGGTGTCCGACGAGACCTATAACAAGCTGTTCACGATGCACGGGGTGATGATGGTGTTCTTCTTCCTCATCCCGGCCATCCCCGCCGTCATCGGTAATTTCCTCGTGCCGATCATGATCGGCGCAAAAGACCTCGCCCTCCCGAAAATCAACCTCCTGAGCTGGTACATCTACATGGTGGGCGGGCTCTTCACGCTTTACGCGCTCATTGCCGGAGGCGTGGACACCGGCTGGACGTTCTACGCTCCGTTCAGCACAGCGTCGTCCACGACCAACGTCATTCCGACCGCGCTCGGAATTTTCATCACCGGGTTCTCTTCCATCCTCACCGGGCTCAACTTCATCGTGACCATCCACCGGATGCGCGCGCCGGGCATGACCTGGTTTCGCATGCCGCTGTTCCTTTGGTCGATCTACGCGACGAGCTTGATCAACGTTCTCGGCACGCCGGTCATTGCCATCACGATCCTGCTCGTCGCCGCCGAACGATTGTTCCATTTCGGGTTCTTCAACCCGGCCCTCGGCGGCGACCCCGTGCTCTTTCAGCACCTCTTCTGGTTCTATTCGCATCCAGCGGTCTACATCATGGTGCTGCCGGCGATGGGCGTCATCAGCGAGCTCGTCGCCGCCGGCTGCCGCAAGCCGGTCTTCGGCTATACCTTCGTCGCCTTCGCCAGCCTCGCGATCGCGGTGGTTGGATTCCTTGTGTGGGGCCACCACATGTTCGTCGCCGGCGAATCAGTCTACGCCGCCCTGATCTTCTCGATCCTGAGCTTCATCGTCGCCGTCCCGTCGGCCGTCAAGGTCTTCAACTGGACCGCCACGATGTATCAAGGCGCCGTTTCGTGGGAAACGCCGATGCTCTACGCCTACGGGTTCATCGGGCTGTTCACGATTGGCGGGCTGACGGGACTGTTCCTCGCGGCCATCGGCATCGATGTGCACGTGACCGACACCTACTTCGTCATCGCGCACTTCCATTACATCATGGTCGGCGGGACCATCATGGGCTACCTCGGAGGGCTCCACTTCTGGTGGCCGAAGATGACCGGTCGACTCTACAACGAGGGGCTGGCGAAGGTGAGCGCCGTAATCATCTTCGTCGGATTCAACCTGACGTTCTTTCCGCAGTTCAGCCTTGGCTACCTGGGCATGCCGCGGCGGTACCATGCGTACCCGCCGGAGTTTCAGGTGCTCAACGTGCTGTCCTCCGCCGGCGCGTCGATATTGGGGATCGGCTACCTGATTCCCATGATCTATCTCATGTGGTCGTTGCGATATGGTCGGCTCGCCGGTTCGAATCCCTGGGGCGCGGTCGGATTGGAGTGGACCACGACGTCGCCGCCGCCGACGGAGAATTTCGAAACCACGCCCGTCGTGACTTGGGAAGCGTACGACTACGGATCGACGGTGGAGGGGCACGTTGCCTGACGCCGCGCCTCACGCCTTGCCCGATGCCGCTCACCATTCGCTGTCTCAGCCGACGCAAGCCGAGGTTGCCCTCGCTCACCAGTTCGACAGTCTGGAGCAGCAGCGCGATGCGACCACGCTCGGCATGTGGGTATTCCTGGTCACCGAAGTCCTGTTCTTCGGGGGGCTGTTCACCGTGTACTCCGTTTACCGAAGCTCGTATCCGGAGGCCTTCGCGGCGGCCAGCCACGAGCTCGACATCCTCCTGGGCACGATCAACACGGTCGTCTTGATTACCAGCAGCCTCACGATGGCGTTGGCAGTGCACGCTGCCAAAGTGGGCCAGCGCAAGGCGCTCATCGCATTCCTCGTCGTGACGATGCTGCTGGGGTCCGCGTTTCTCGGGATCAAGAGCGTGGAGTACTACCACAAATTCGTCGAGCACCACGTCCCTGGTCCGGGCTTTCAGTTCGAGCAGGAGTACTTCCGGCACGCGCAGCTGTTCTTCTCGCTCTATTTCATGATGACCGGCCTGCACGCGCTCCACATGGTCATCGGCGTCGGCATCATGTTGTGGATGGTGGCCTGGGCCTGGCGCGGCACGATCACCGCGGAGTACTACAGCCCCATCGAGATCAGCGGCCTCTACTGGCACTTCGTTGATATCGTCTGGATCTTCCTGTTTCCATTGCTCTACCTGCTGGGACGACATGCGCACTGACTCGGCTCACCACATCATTCCAACACGGGTCTACTACACCATCTTCGGGCTGCTGATCTTCTGCACGTTTCTGACCGTGCAGATTTCGTTTCTGGATCTCGGCCCCCTCAACGCCGTTGCGGCGCTCGGTATCGCCGTGTTCAAGGCGACACTCGTCGTCTTGTTCTTCATGCACGCCTGGTACAGCCCCAGGCTCACCTGGGTGGTCGTGCTCGGCAGCGTGTTCTGGTTGGGCATCCTCCTTGCGATGACGATGACCGATTACGTGACGCGAGTGTGGAGAACATACGGGTGACGCGGGACTAGTGTCATACTCTCGGCCGGACTACCTGTGGATCGGCTGTCCCCCAACGAAACGATCGCGCTCCTCGAAGCAATGCTCAACGCGGTGCAAGATGCCGTCGTCGCGATTGATCTCGAGCGACGCGCCGTCGCTCACAATCAGCGCTACCGCACATTGTTCGTCCAAATAGCCGACCCTGGTCCCGCTCAGGCCCCCTACGATCCCCTCCGGGCCGCGGAGATCCTCGGCGTTGCCCGTGCGGCGTGGCCATACATCGAAAACCTCGACGAGCTCCGCCGGACATCCGACGCCATCTGGTCTACTCTGCCTGATGAATTCGACAGCTTCGTTGACGCGGTCCGGTTCAAGGACGGCCGGGTCTGCGAGCGGCTCGTCTCCCCCTACCGGATCGGAGGCAGGGTCGCAGGAGTCATCGCCAGCTTTCGCGAGGCTGGCCGCCGCGGTTTGTCCGACGACCAACTGTGGCAGTCGCAGAAGATCGAAGCCATCGGGCGCCTCGCCGGCGGCATTGCTCACGACCTGAACAATGCCTTGACCACGATTGCGGGCTACTCCGATCTGGCCCTTGGTCAGCTGGAGCCGTCCAGTCCGGTCAGGTCCGATATTGAGGAAATCCGCCGGGGCGCCGAACGCGCGGGATCGGTGACCCGCCAGCTGCTCGCCTTCAGCCGGAAGGAACGGCTCGAGCCTCGGCTGTTCGACCTCAATCAGACAATCCAGATGCTCGGCCGGCTGCTCTCGCGCCTCCTCGGCTCCGACATCACGGTGGTCACGGAGCTGGCGCCGGCCGTCCCGGCAATCCTCGGTGATCCCGGGCAGATCGAGCAGGCGATCATCAACCTGGCTGTCAACGCCCGCGACGCGATGCCCGGCGGCGGCCGCCTGACCCTGTCGACCTCGGTCGAAGATCTCGACGAAGCCGCGGCGCGCGTGAACGTGCCGATGAGCCCCGGGCGGTACCTCGTGCTGCGCGTGAGCGACACCGGACACGGCATGACGGGCGAAACGCTGGCGCAGATCTTCGAGCCGTTCTTCACCACGAAGGCGCCCGGCAAGGGAACGGGGCTCGGCCTCTCGATGGTCTACGGCACGTTGAAACAGATTGGCGGGTTCATCTTCGCCGACAGCGAAGCCGGGCGAGGCACGACGTTCCGTCTGTACTTCCGCCCTACGCCTCGCCACGAGGAGATGCACACAGCGTCGGCAATCGGCACGGCTCCGGCGGCGCCGTCCCGCCGCGACCAGCCTACGCTGCTGGTCGTCGAAGACGAAGCGGCGGTGCGCGATCTTGTCGCCGGCGCGCTCGGGCGCGACGGATATCGGTTGCTGTTCGCCAAGTCGGCGGAGGAAGCGCTGGAGCTCGAAGCGACGCACAGTGGACCGATTGACCTCCTCCTCACCGACGCGATCATGCCTGGCAAGACAGGAATGGAGCTCGCCAGAACTTTACGGGCCACACGCCCGAACCTGCGGGTCATCGTGATGTCGGGTTACGCGGAGGACGCGCTGAGCGGACTCGATCAGACCCTGGATGTACTGAGGAAGCCCTTCTCTCCGGGCGAGTTGAGACTGCGAATCCGTGAGGCGACCGACCAGATCCGCGATGTGTCGCCTCCACCATCAGGCCCTTACGCTTGAGAACCGGGCCGGGGCGGAGACAGCTCGCGGTAGATCGCCATGGCCCGCCGGCCAATCGCATCCCAACTGCAGTGCGCTTCGAAGAACGCCTGCCCGGTTGCGCGCTGTTCTTCCAAACACGTGGACGCCATGCGATCGAGCGCGGCGGCGAGCGACGCGGGGTCGCCGGCCCGCCACAGCGCGCCGACGCGCCCGTCGGCAATCAGCCAGCGAAACGACGGAATATCGGTCAAAACAGGAACCACACCGCACGCCAGCGCTTCGAGCGCCGCATACCCGCTGCCCTCCCAATGGCTTCCGAGCACGAAGAGATCGGCGCCGCCGTACACTGCCGGCAGCCGCTCGTGCGGCACTTCACCGAGCAGGGTGACGCGCGTCCGAAGCCATTCGTCACGCTCCACCGCCGTCCTCAGCTCCTGCTCGAGATCCGCGACGTGGTAGACAAACGTCAGCGTCGCGTCCGGGCGACGTCGCGAGAACATCGCAAACCCTTCGAGCACGGTCACCGGATCCTTGTTCGCATTGAGCCGGCCCACGAAGAGAATCGCAAGGCCGTGTCGTTGAGGCGAGCGCCCGCCGGGCGCCCGCCACGTCGTGCTGCCCTCCATCACGTCGCGCACGGCGAGCCCGCCCGGTGCCAATCCGCTTGTCCGGAAGACGTCCCCCTGCGGCGGCGTCGCGACGAGAACGCCGTCGGCTGCACGCAGTCCGTAACGCATCCAGGCTTTTCGTAACGGGGAGAGCCGCTCGGGGTCGAACCCTCCATGGTCCTGAACCACGATCGCGCATCGGCTCGCGCTCGCCCGGCGAAGACGGCGTGTCAGCAGCGGGTACTCGAGCCCGTTGACGTGAACGACATCTGGAGAAAACGCAGTGACGGCGGCGCAGAGCCGTCCGCCCGAATACCAGACGGGCGGACGCGCCGGTCCGCGATCTTCGACAAAGCAATAGTCAACGTCCTCTCGCGATAACAAACCTGGCCGGTGAAAGCGCTGGAAGCTCACGACCTTGGTCGCGCCGGCGGCCGCGAGAGCGTCGGCCCACCCGGTCAGCGTACTGAACCGATCGAGCGTCGATTCGCGCGTCGGCACCGATGGGTCCCACGTGGCGTTGACAATTGCGATCCGCATCTCGCCCCGCGCCGCCACGGGCAACCGCTCATGGCAACGTGCCTCAGCGGTCAGACCGCGCGTTCGGCGGCCCCCTCGGGGCGCTCCATCGCGCTTGCCGGCGGTGACACCCATTCGCCGGCGCGCATGAGCGGCTCGGCGGTGCCGTCCTGTGCCACCGCGTCGATGTCGAGCTCCCCCGATCCGATCATGAAGTCGACATGCGTCGCGCTCCGGTTCCCGCCGGCTCGCTCGAACGCGTCGTCGTTCATGGTCTCGCCGCCGCTCAATGTGAACTTGTACGCCGAGCCGAGCGCGACGTGGCTCGCGGCGTTCTCGTCGAAGAGCGTGTTGTAGAACAACAGACGCGCTTGCGAGATCGGCGAGCTGTGCGGCACGAGCGCGACTTCCCCGAGGCGCGCAGCGCCCGCGTCGGTCTCAATCAGCTGCCGCAGTACTTCGATGCCGCGCTCTGCCCGGACATCGACGACGCGCCCCTGCTCGAAGCGAAGCGAGAAATTCTCGATCAGCTGGCCGCCATAGCTGAGCGGCTTGGTCGAACGCACGACGCCTTCGACCCGCTCCTTGTGCGGGAGGGTAAAAACTTCCTCGGTCGGAATGTTCGCGGTAAATGTGATGCCGTTCCGGCTTCGGCTCTGCGCGCTGATCCAGATGTGGTTGGCCGGCAGCCCGATCGTGAGCGCCGTCCCAGGCCCTGAGTACCGAAGCGCCGCGTACTGCTTCCGGTTGAGGAGACTCGCCCGCGCCGCCAGCGTGGCGATGTGCGCGCGCCATTCAGTGACCGGATCCGCGGCGTCGAGCCGGCACAGCCGGCTGATCATCTCCCAGAGCTGCGTCCACTGCTCGTTCGGCGATAGATGCGGAAACACCTTTGCGGCCCACTTCGGGCTCACGGCCGCAGCGACTGACCAGTTCGTGAGGTTGCGCGAGATCTGCTCGCGGAACGGACTCAATGCGAGCGAGGAGCTGCGCTGCATGCCGCTCACCCGCTCCATAGGCTGCCCCGCCAACAGATCCGGGTCGTTCGCGTAAATCGACAGCGTGGCATCGCCCGCCTCGACGTGCTCCACGAGAGCCTTCGGCAGCCACCGCGAGAACTGGTCGAACGACGACTGCGGCGCATGCGCGAAGCGCAGAAGCGTCAGCGCCTCATCCCCCCAGATCGACTCGACGTACGGCGACCCGGCTCGATACGCTGCCTCGGTGACATGTCGCACCAGCGGCGCGGCATCGATCGATAACCCGCCGTATGCGAGCGGGCCGATGATGATGAGCCGTTGGCCCGGCTGCAGATTAAGCGCGACCCGGACGATGAGCTCTGAATATGGGGGAAGCAGGCGGTCGAGATCGACGGGCATCGTGATCGACTATTATCCGACACCCGCTTGTCCAGGGCATGAGTCAGCTCAGCTTGTGCCTACTCGCGGACGGCTGGACGCCGACCGCTGATGGCCGGCCGCCCGATGCCTCGCTCATGATCGCGATGAGACCGGGGAGACCGGCGCTGCCGTCGTAGTCGCCCGCGACGGAATCCACCGTGTGAATCCCAAGCGTGCGGTAGCTCTCGAACTGCGACTCGCCGAACCATTGATTGACGGTTGACTCGTGCGGAAAGTCCGGATGGGCCGCGCCGTAGTTTCTGACGTCAATCGATTCGTCGCCGGACAATGTTGCCTTCAGGTAGACCAGCGCACCGTCCTCAACCGCGCCGTCGATCGCCGAATACCTGATGATGCCGACGGCGCCGTGGTGGTTCCCCTTGCCCGCGTGCTCGGCGTCGATCGGAACGCCCCGTGGAAAGTCAATGACGATGCCGAGATCGATGCGAATCTTGCGAATGGCGTTGCCGAGATCTTCGAACGTGTACTGGGAGTCGCAGCCGGCGTCGCTGACGACAATGAACGCGGCGCGACGGGCGACCATCTCGTAGAGGCCGAGGTTCTCGAAGTGGCCGCCGTCCGACAGGTAAACGTAGGGATTCGCGTCGGTCGTGCGCCCGAACATTTCCCTCAAGAGAGGGCCCGCGCCAATGACCGGATCGCTCCGCCGCCACGTGAACCGCCCCGCCTCGCTGGGGTTCCCGAGCCAGGCTCCCAGCCGCGCATTGAACAGCGTCAGCAGGAACGTCACGGCCGGCGAGGAGTGGTAACCCATGTTCGGGCTGGCCGCTGCGCCCGAAAGGCTGATGGCCGTCCCGAGCGACATCCCGTCCGGTCCGCCGTACTCCGTGATGCAGCGGTACCCCAGGGTCCGCGTGCCCGCCGCCAGCGGACTCACCGTAAAGGATTCGGCTTTGCGCTCCTGCCAGGCGAGCCGATTGTCCGCTACCAGATTCAACGCCATGTTGATCACGTGCAGCGGACGACGCGTGACGGTCAGCTCCTTCAAGAAGATGTTGTCTTTCGGATCGAACCCGGTGAAGCGATTGGGCTGCCGGGCCGCCGCGGGGCGCGACGCGCCCAGAAACGCGCGGATCAGTCGATTGCGATACATCCCTTGCAATGAGAACTTGTTCACGGCAACCACCAACCCCATCAAGGCGCCGCCGGCCAAGAGCGAGACGAGCAGGAGCAGAATCTCGGGCAGGCCCGCGCCATCGGGATGTTCGTACGCAGGCAGGATGCCCAGCCCGTCCAACCAGCGGAGGAGCCACACGTTCGCCGATGCCACGCCCACCAGCAGCAGCACGACGAAAGCGGGCGCCGCAAGCGCGAACACCACGCGACGCCACCGTCCGCCGTTTGCATGACCGTTTCGCGCATCGCGCCCCGTGCGGGCCGCGACGCCGCCCGTCAGCGCGGTGACTGCTCCGACGATGAGCTTCCCGAGCGCCGGACTCGACAGCTTCTCGCCCAGCCAGGTCACACCCTTCTCGAGCCCGACAGGACCCACGAACACGACGATGCTCGTGGCAAGCCAGGCGAAGATCGTGATCAGGAGCCAGGCACCAAAACGGCTCCACCACTCCCGGTCATCGTCCGTGGACTCTCCGCTGGCAACCCCAACGAACAAGGACCCGGCCCCTCCGAGGATGGCAAGAATCAACGGCACGCCGACACCCGCAAATAGCTCGCCGCGCTGCAGAGGATGCGCGAACGGGTGCGCCGCGAACCACCACACGCCGGCACCGCTCACCACACCGGCCAGGGCGGCCGCGATCCATGTCAGCGGCCGAATCTTTCGCGTGCTCATCAAGCCGAAGACGAACCAGATGGCGACATGGGCGCTCGCGCTGATGCCGACCAGCCAGGCCAAAGAGACAGGTCCCGCGTTCAACGCACGAGACCACGCCCAGTACAGTGTGAACGCTCCGGTCGCGACCACGAGCGGGAGAAAGCAGAAGCCGATGAACGCGGTCTGACCGCGCTGCCGATTGCCCGCGCTCGGCAGGTCGAGCGTGATATACGCAAGGGAAACCGCCAGAAGCCCTGAGCCCACCAGAAGCAGCTTTCCCGACCACCAGAGCAGATCTTCGCGATCAATCCAATCCTGCGTGCCGAGCACCGTGAACGAGAAATACAGGCGCGGCACCAGCAGCGCTGCGGCCAGCAGCGGAACCAGCACGAGCCAGTTCAACAACAGGTTCCTGGCCACCGTCGAAATCAGGCACCACACGTCGACCGACAACAGCCCGGTCTTCGGATCCAGGTAGTTGCTGTACTCACGAATGCGGCGGACCGGTTCCGGTTCAGGCTCGAGCGGCCGGTTAGAGGACGACTTCGCGATGAACGTCTCGTGCGAAGCGGCCTCCCGGCTGAGAGTCGCTCGCCCCGCCCCTGCAAGCGCCTCGAAGACCTGGTCGGGGTTTTGACCGTTGGCGTGCGCATGGAAGAGCCACGCGGACAGCCAGCCGCCGGTATATCCCCCCCCGGAGACGGTCGACATGTAGTCGAACCCTCCAAGCAACCCGCGCCGCGCCAAGCCTTGAAGAACGCCAAGCGCAAAGCTGGCGCTCCGGATCCCTCCGCCCGAGAGGCAGAGCGCCGCATGCCTCCGGGCATGGATGGCGGCATGAATCGCGCGGAGCCGCGCCGCCGGGTCGGAATCGCTCTCAGGGTAGTCCTCGGGAAGCTGGCCGTGCAGGTGCCTGAACTCGCATTCGAGCACACGATGATGCGGAACGGAGTGATCACCGTCAAAGAGACCACGCACGCTGGCCGCAAACCGGGCCAGCGGACCGGCGTCCCCTGCATGTCGGCCGCGCTGGGGCGGCAGCGGTTCGGCAGCTTTCATACGAACCCAGACCCTAGTGACGCGGGCGGGACAGACGTTACAGATTTTCTCGCCCGTCTTGTGTGATTTCGGCGCGGCTAGTACGATGCTCGCCCGGCTTGTACCACTCTCATTCTTTTGCTATCGTCCTCGTGCGATTCGCGTGAGCGCGTCCAGCCGCCCGGGATCGTCCGACCAGCTGACGCCGTGTGAGCAGTTCTACGGCCTGAATACCCCTCCGTTCAGCCTCACGCCAGACCTGCGATTCGCGTATCACAGCCGCTCGCACACAAACGCCTTCAATGAAATCGCGGCCGCGCTCCGTCGGCGCGAGGGGCTCATCGTCATCACCGGCGAAATTGGCACCGGCAAGACGATGCTCTGCCGCGCCTTGCTCGAGGAGTTTCAAGAGGCTCGTACGTTTCTCTCGGTGATCCTCGATCCCCGCCTCACGGTCGACGAGCTGCTTCATCAAGTGCTGAGGGACTTCGGGCTCATTTCAAAGGCCGCTGCCTTCACGCGCCCCGCTCTCCTCGCCCAGCCCCGCACATCGACTTTCGCCTCACGGACCGACCAGGCCGCCGCGTCATCGAGCGGCCGGCCAGCGACAGCGAGCGGCCCGGAGAGCGAAGCCACGCCCACCAGCTCGTGACGGTCCTCCATCATTTTCTGGCGTCGCTCATCCCATTGAACGCGCACGCGGTGATTCTGATCGATGAGGCGCAGCACCTGGACCCGACCGTTCTCGAGCAAATTCGTCTGCTCTCGAACTTCGAGACCGATGACGCCAAGCTGCTGCAGATCGTGCTGGTGGGCCAACCCGATCTCGACGCCGTCCTCCGCCGCCCGGATATGAGGCAGCTCAACCAGCGAATTGCCCGCCGTATCGAGCTGCACGCCTTATCGGACAGCGAAGTCGCCGACTACATTACGCGCCGTCTCACCGTCGCCTCCGAGCCCACGTTGTCGGATGGCACCGCATCCTCGCCACTCGCGCAGTTTACGCCCTCCGCGGTCGCCACCGTGTGCCAAATCTCGAAGGGCATCCCACGCATCGTCAACATCGTCTGCGACCGCTCGCTTGACGCCGGCTGCGCGCGCCAGACGCGAACGATTGATCGCCCGCTCGTTTTGGCGGCAGCCTCACGTTTGAAGCTAG
>Ga0182032_10000470_pt1 | contig 16211 bp, 13 predicted proteins | sample tim00Cox00000000_FD_125970 | JGI IMG/M metagenome (GOLD analysis project Ga0182032, IMG submission 125970) | Lab enrichment of tropical soil microbial communities from Luquillo Experimental Forest, Puerto Rico - timezero.00C.oxic.00.000.000 | ecosystem: Environmental > Terrestrial > Soil >... | reverse complement strand
TCATACTGGCGGCTTGGAAGTGAAGGGGCGGCGCTCGGGCAATGTCCGCTTTGGGTCAAAAGCGGACATTGCAGAGTGTGAGACCAATGTCCGCTTTACCCCAAAAGCGGACAATGATTAAGCGCGTCGGGATGTCCCGCTTTGTGTCAAAAGCGGACATCGTGTACGACCGAGCGCCGTCAGGTCGCTCTATTCACCGCTGGCGGCGTCCACGCACCCTTGAGAATTTCGTCCTTGGGCCAGTAGGCGCGGATGTACAGTGAGAACTCGTCAGTTGGGGTCGGCACCCAATTTGCCTCCTTGGCCTGCCCCGGCGACTTGTTCTGGAAATAGAGCGTGAGAGCGCCGTCAACATTTTCCTTCATCGACTTGATGCTCTTGGTCCCAAGCGAAAAGCGATTGAGTTCGTTCGGCTCAAAAAAGTGCTCCTTGTTGTAGACAGTTAGTGACCAAAAGCCGTTGACCGGAGGCGTTTGTCCGGCTGCAAAGGTCACCGTGTAACGATTTGCACCACTCAGTCGTTGCCCATCTTTGTCGAAATCAGTGTAAATGTACCGCGTCTCGTTCGGAGCATTGTCGTACATGTTCGACTTTGCCGACGCTGTCCGCGATAGGTAGTCGGTGCCCCAACGCGCACCGTTCGGCGGCGAAGTCCAGCCATTGCCGACTGGCCGTCCATTGTTGTGGAAATCAAACAACGGCTTGATCAGTTGTTCTTCAGCGGCGATTGCTGTTTGTATCAGCGTGTCTTTGATCTTCGGGTCTTTTGCGGCGGCGTCGAGTAGCGACTTGAAAGTACCGTACAGCGCCTCTTCGCCGGGAAGCGGAGAGACCGTCTGTAGAACCTCTGAAAGCTGGTCGAAGAATTTCTCGGGAACAACCCATTTAGTCTCGCCTTGACCCGCGCCGGGAGGCGCAGGAACGACGGTGCTTTGCTCCAGTCCTTGGTTTTGATTTGACCGTCAAACTCAGTCAGCGGGTAGACCATGATCTGGCGGAGTAAGCTCTGAATGGCCGCTTTGTCTTCTGGTGTGTCGTCCTGAAAGACACGCGGGAAAACCACAGCAAGGTCAGTCGAGGACTTGTAAACGGCGTTGATCCCCGCGGGCGGATTGCTGTTCCAATTCGGTCCGACGAGGAGATAGACGCCGGGTTTAGTGCCGTACTGCTTGCCTATCGAGGCAAAACTGTCTGTGCGATGGTCTACCATTTGATACGTGAAAAACCGGTCGCCGAAATCTGGAACCTGGACGACTACCGGCTGCTGGTCGAGAGACATGAAGCCTGCGCCGTAGACTGTGTCTTGGTTCGGGCAGGTAACGAAAGTCTGTTCCGGTGCGATGTAGTCGGTGAGCATCCCGACATGGCCTACCGGCGCGACTGGGAGGACGCCGCCCAAACGTCCCGGCTCTGGCGCTTTTGCAAAGGACGCGCGGCGGTTGATCTGGTTGACCATCGGCCAACCCCACAAATAGGCGCTCGCCCCCACCGTCGAGACATACTGGCTAGTCATAATCGTGCCCGATGGTGTTCCGGGGACGTCCGCAGGCGACGTGGGCGCGGGCACCTGTTGCGCGGGCGCGATTTTCGAGGTCGTCGCGGCAGCGAGCAGCACTCCACTAGCTGCCATGATTTCGCGGCGAGTTGCTGTCACTTCATCCTCCCTTTGATTGGTACGGATGCCCGGACGCTAATCACTGAACTTTTTCGATGTCGCCCGGTTTCCAACTCTTGTCGATTGCTGGTTGTTGGGCTGTAGAGGCGCAGGATCGCGAGGTAGCCCCTGCCTGGAACGGTCGCCAACCAATTACCTGCTTTCCCGTCGGGCGCCTTCGGCCCGAGATAAAGATCAGTTGAACCGTCCGCGTTTTGCGCGGGCTTGTCGCGTGAGCCGAGCGACGGAAACGGCTGGCCATTGGCAAGGCCGGAAGCGTTCTCCGCCTCGTACAAGGTCACCGACCAGAAGTTTTCAGCGGGAATGTTGGGCGGAAGGTTCAGCTTGTAGTTCTTTTCCCCAACCAACGGCGAGCCAACGCTGTCTTGGCACACTTTTGTCACAGCGAGTGCTCCGAACACCGCCTCGCGGCATCAACCGCAATGTCTTTCGGTTGCGTCCTAAGGAAAACGGTTTCTTGCAACGCATCCTGTGTTGTGGCTAGGTTATCAGCGTTAACAGACTGATGATGTTGGTGTTTGGAGGAAGCTACTGCGCCACTCGCCAATTTGGCCTGGTTTTATGCCCAAGGCGGGCACACGGCGGGGCCGTAGCTCAGTTGGGAGAGCGCCTCGTTCGCAATGAGGAGGTCAGGGGTTCAACTCCCCTCGGCTCCACCAGGTCCATAAGCACGACATGCGTTTTCCGGCCGCCGCGCTGGTTGTGAGGCGCTTTCACCGCGAAGCTTGCCATGCTTTGCTCTTAGGAAAAGAGCGTCCGATTGGCTGGCGTTCTACGGCAACAACAGCGAGGAATTATCCATGCGGGGCCGGCGCGCCGTCAAATTGATGATTTTGCTGTTCGCGCTTGCGGGTGTCGTATCGTCGGCACACGCCGCGCCGTGTGGTGGCGATTTCGCGACCTGGCTGCAAGGCGTGAAGGAGGAGGCCGCGGCGAAGGGCATTTCGCAAGCGGCGATCCAATCCGCGCTCGCCGGTGTCACCTACGATCCAGCCATCATCAGACGCGATCACGGCCAAGGCGTATTCCGGCAGAGCTTCGATCAATTCGCCGGCCGCATGGTGCCGCCGCGGCTCGGACGCGGCCGGCGCATGATGCAGCAGTACAGCGCGGCGCTTAATCGCATCCAGCAACAATATGGCGTCCCGGGCGCGGTGGTCGTCGCGATCTGGGGATTGGAGACCGATTTCGGCGCCGACAATGGTCACTTTCCGACCATCCGCTCGCTGGCGACGCTGGCTTACGATTGCCGGCGGCCAGACAAATTCCGCGGCGAACTCATCGCCGCGCTGCAGATCGTCGACCGCGGCGATATGAACCCGGCCGAGATGCGCGGCGCCTGGGCCGGCGAAATCGGCCAGACGCAGTTCCTGCCATCATCCTATCTCAAATACGCGGTCGGCCGCGATCTCATCCACAATCCGACCAACGCGCTCGCCTCGACCGCCAATTATCTCAAAGGTTACGGCTGGCAGCGAGGCCAGCCGTGGGGCGAAGGCACCGCGAATTTCCAGGTGCTGCTGCAATGGAATGCATCGCAGGTCTACACCAAGACGGTCGCTTATTTCGCGCAGCAGCTGGCCGGCGCGGGCGAGTGAGAGCACTCACCCGTTGAGCCAGCGATCGAGAAAAACGCGCAGCCACGCCCGGCCCGAAAAATCGTACACCGCGCGGTCATCGAAATGCGTGTGCCGCGGCCGCGCGCCTGGCATCGCCAAGCGGTCGTGGCCAGTCGTGGTCCAGCGGTGCATCATCGCGTGGGTGACTTCGGGATGAAACTGCAGCGCGAAGGCGCGGCCGAAGCGGATCGCCTGCACTTCGAAAATGTCGCCTTCGGCGAGAAGCTCGGTGCCATACGGCACATCGAAGCCCTCGCGGTGCCATTGATAGACGCATTCCGGCCAGGTCTCGACGACTGCAAGCCCGGCCGCGGTCGGCCGCACCGGGTAATAGCCGACCTCGGCATGGCCGCTCGGGTGGCGAAACACTTTGCCGCCGAGAAATTTGGCGCACATCTGCGCGCCCAGACAAATACCGAGGAACGGTTTGTTGCCGTTAATCGGCACGCTGATCCATTCGATCTCGCGCCGGATGAAATCGTCGCCATCATTGGCGCTCATCGGCCCGCCAAAAATGATCGCGGCCGAATGCTCCGCCATGGTCGGCGGCAACGGCTCACCAAAGCGCGGCCGTCGCACGTCCAGCGTGTAGCCGAGTTGTTGCAGGGCATGGCCGAGACGGCCAGGCGTCGAGTGCTCCTGATGCAGGATGATCAGGACCGGAAGCCGCAGGACCGGAGGTGGCATAAACCCGACCGAACAAACTCGCTAGAGCCCCATGCCTTCGCCGCAAAGCCTTCGCCGCCGAAGCCGATCGCGGCGGCGCGCCGCCTATTAAAGCATGATCCCGAAGAGTGGATACCGGTTTTCGGAAAAGATCATGCTCAAACAACAAGCTAAGGCGAAATGGTGATTCAACCTAATCCCATTTCGCTTTAGCTACCGCGCACGCTCCGCGGGCGCTGATCCGCCAGGCGGAGGATCAGCGCGTTCGGCACCAATCGCATCAAAGACACCACAATCCTATTGCCTATTCCCGCGATAACGACTCGTTGACCGGCCATGAAGGCGTCATACCCGATCTGCGCCACGCGCTCGGCTGGAAGCTCCAAAACGCGCGCCGCGGGAACGCGCCCCATTCCGGCGCGCGCCTGGAATTCGGTCGGCACCGGACCCGGACACAGAGCGGTGACGCGCACGCCGCGGTCCGCCAATTCGCGATGCAAGGCCTCGCTGAACGACAAGACGTAAGCCTTGCTCGCATAATAGACCGCCATGCCGGGCCCCGGCAGGAAAGCCGCAAGCGAAGCGACATTGAGAATGCCGCCGCGATGCCGCGCCAGGCTGTCGACAAACATCAGCGACAGTTCGGTGAGCGCACGCACATTGACGTCGATCATGGCGAGTTGTTCGTCGCGGCTGAGCGCCGTCGCGGCGCCGATGAGGCCAAAGCCGGCATTGTTGACGACGATCGCAGGCTCAAGTCCCCGCGACGACAGCTCCGCGGCGATCGCGGACGCGGCATCGCGGCGCTCGAGATCCGCCGTGAATACCGTCGGCCGCGGCCGGCCGGTCGCCGCGATTTCGTCGGCAAGCGCTTCGAGTCGATCGGCTCGCCGCGCCACCAAGGCAAGGTCGTGGCCATGGTCGTTTGCATGCGCGGCAAAAACCTTGGCCAGGGCGGCGCCGATGCCGGACGACGCGCCGGTGATCAGGACAACCGATTTCATGACGCTTCTCCGCCGATCCGCCGCCGCAATTCGATGCGCTCCTGCGGCGACACGCCCAACAGGTCGGCGGCGCGCCACAACAGATTGTCCTCGAGTTCGTCGCGCTGGCCGTCGGCGAAAACAATCTCCCACATCATCTCGATGACGCGAGCGCGACCCGGCTCATCGAGCGAGCGATTGAGGAGCCGTGTGAAATGATAAAGATCGACCGACTCGTGTTCGGCTTCAGTCGCCTTGGCGATCAGTTCGTCGGTTGCCGCATCATCAAGCGCGAAGCGCTGCTTGATAACGGCGTGAAGCTTGTCGCGCTCGCGCGGTGAAATTTCCCCGTCGATCGCCGCGGCGTGCACCAACAATGCGGCCGCGGCCAGGCGATAATCGTTCTCGGCAAACTGGCTAGGATGTTTCTCGCCGTCGACAAATTCGGAAATAAAGGTCTTGAATGAGTCAAACATAACACCATCGCTTTTTTGCGGGAGTTATCAAGATTGGCATCGCCTCAGGCGACGCGCGATGCGCCTGAGCCAACATCCGCCACTTGCTTATTGATATCGCGGCATCGCGCCCCCGATGCAAGCCTGGATGCAAGCCTGGATGCAAGCCTTCCATGCCGCCTTCATGCAAGCCTTATGCAAGTCTGCCTGAAGTTCGCCGCTGTAGCGGCAAAATCCGCTTGCCAATATGCGCAATTGGCCCTTTTCTTAGGCTGTGACATCGGCTGCGCGCACTCAAGTCGCGATTATCGGGGGCGGCCCGGCCGGTCTGCTGCTCTCACATATTCTCCATCGCAACGGCATCGATAATATCGTGCTCGAACGCCAGAGCCGCGCCTATGTGCTCGAGCGCATCCGCGCCGGCGTACTAGAGGCCGGCTCAGTCAACTTGTTGCGCGACGTCGGGCTCGGCGAGCGCATGGATCGGGAAGGCCATCCGCATGACGGCTCGGCCATCGCCTGGGAGGGACGACCGCGATTCTTTATCAACACCAAGAAATTCACCGGCAAGCAATTGTTGGCCTATGGTCAGACTTCGATCACGGAAGACCTTTATGCCGCGCGCGACGCCGCCGGCGGCAAGGTGATCGACGAGGCCGCCAATGTCCGTCTGCACGAGCTCACGTCGCAACGGCCATTCGTAACCTATGACAAAAACGGCTCCGCGCAGCGAATTGATTGCGACTATGTCGCCGGGTGCGACGGCTTCCATGGCATAAGCCGGTCATCAATCCCAACCGCGGTGCTCAAGACCTACGAGAAAGGCTATCCATTTGGCTGGCTCGGCATCATGTCGGAGACGCCGCCATTTCCCGACATGGTCTACTGCTACCATCATCGCGGCTTCGCGCTCGCCTCGATGCGAAAGCCGATGCTGAGCCGCTACTACATCCAGTGCGCGCTTGACACCAAGCTGGAGGACTGGCCCGACGACCGCTTCTGGCGCGAATTCAAGGCGCGCTGTCCAACGGAAATGGCTGACCGGATCGTCACCGGGCCGTCGATCGAAAAATCCATCGCCCCGCTGCGCAGCTTTGTCGCCGAGCCGATGCGCTACGGGCAATTATTTTTGGCCGGCGATGCCGCGCATATCGTTCCGCCGACCGGCGCCAAGGGGCTTAATCTCGCGGTCTCCGACGTGTTTTATCTGTCACGTGCGCTCACCGAAGTGTACCGCACCGGGCGCACCCATTACCTTGAACGCTATTCCGAGATGGCGTTGCGCCGCGTATGGAGCTCGGCGCGGGTGTCGTGGTGGTTGACCATGCTGCTGCATCGCTTTCCTGACGAGACGCCATTCGAAGAGCGGATGCGGTTTAATCAGTTCGATTACCTGCACGCCTCCGAACACGCCCAGGCGTCGCTGGCTGAACAATATGGCGGCTTGCCGTTCGAAGACTAAGCGACGAGGCTAGTGTATAGCCCCACGTCCGAACCAGGACGGATGACACGATTTTGCGGTCAACGTGATGGTGCTGGAAAAAAGTTCCGGCATCAGAAAGCTGGCAGGATAGCTGATCGACACTTCATTACCGCAACTTCGACCAGTCGAAAAAGTGGCTTGTGGCCTGTCGTAACGGAAAGCACAATCGCCTGATTTCGTTTAAATGTGAATGCTTCACAGGGGAGAACAACGCATGTCAGCGAGGAAGCGCATTTCGGGAATCTCACGCCGCACGTTGCTCCAAGCCGGCGCCTTAATGAGCGCTTATCCCGCTCCGCAGCTCCTCGCACAAACGCCAGAGCCACTGAAAATCGGGTTCCTCACCGTTCTGACCGGGCCTCTTGCCGCCGGCGGCCAGCAACAGCAGGAAGGCGCTGGGCTCTTCCTCAATGAGCGAAATGGGATGATCGCTGGCCGAAAGGTCGAGTTGATCACCCAAGATACAGGGGGGAATCCGGCGCTGGCCAAGACTAAAACACAGGAACTGGTCGAGCGTTACAACGTCCCAATCATGATCGGGCCGCTAGCGACCAATGAAGCGATCGCGATGGACAGCTACATTCGTGAAACAAAAGTGCCGTTGATTACGACCACTTCCGCGGCCACGGTCGATCTCAAAAGTCACGCAGTAAACCCGTGGGTGCTGCACGCCTTTGGTACGGCGCCGCAGGTGACCTATCCGCTGGGCGATTACGCGGCCAAGACGCTAGGTTTTAAGAAGATTGCTATCGTCGCCGAAGATTTCACTTACGGCCACGAGGGAGCTGGCGGCTTCCATCTCGCATTCGAGGCTGCCGGCGGCAAGATCGTGCAGAAACTCTGGCCACCGCTCAACACACCGGAATACGCGCCTTATCTCGCGCAGATCAAACCGGACGTTGATGCAATCTATATGGGATTTGCCGGCAGCAATCCGGTGCGCTTTCTCAAGCAGTTCAACGATTTTGGGCTGAAGGGCAAAATCGCCGTGCTTGGCAATACAACAAGCACCGATGAAGGCATTCTTCGGGTGATGGGTGATGAAGCGATCGGAGTCTATACGGGGGGCTGGTATGCGGCGGGCCTGGATACACCAGACAACAACAAATTTGTCGCTAGCATCAATGCCGCAAACAAACACGACCCCGGATTCTATACGGCTGGTCCCTACACTGCACTTCTCATCGTCGAGGAAGCCCTCAAGACAATTGGCGCAAAGACAGATGACACAGCGGCATTTCTCAAAGCCATGCACGAGGTCCGGCTTACCCACGGTCCGATTGGGCCGGTAAGACTGGACGAATACGGAACGCCGGTCCTCGACATTCACATTCGCAAAGTGGCACGCGTCAACGGCAAGCTCACCAACACGATCGTCAAGACCTATCCGCAGGTGAGCCAGTTCTGGACATATGATCCAAAGCAGTTCGTCGAGCAGCCGGTATTTTCGCGCGACTTTCCTCCGAGCAAGAATCTCGAATAGCCATATCTGATGAAATGCCCCCAACCGCGAATGCATAACGATCCCAATTGTTGCGATCGCTTTTAGCCAGCTCGAAAAAATGTCAGCGTGTCGTCTACACCCGCGCGAGTCCGCGCGGCACGGCATGCAGCGGCTCGATCCCGGTCGCGGTAATCAAAACCAGTTCACCAGTCTGGACGCCGGCTTTGCCGTCGGGGGTGACGACATTGGGCTGGATCACCACCATCATACCGGCGCGCAGTGGCTCTTCCGGCACTTGCGCTCCCGGCCGGCTGCGCGAGCCAAGCACCGGCGGCAAATAACCGCCGCCATAGCCATGCAAGAGGTCGTCGATAATGGTGAACCCTGCCTGCTCAATCAAACTTGCCGCATCGATGATTTGTTGTGGCATGGTGCCGTCCTTGAGCACGGCAGCGACGGCATCGAAAGCGGCATCAGCGGCGGCATGCAGATCGCGGTAGAGTTTCGTTGGTTCGGCGTCGACTGCGAAACTGCGCAGCACTTGTCCGGGATGTTCCCAAAACGCGGCGCTGATTTCGGCAACCACGACATCGCCAGCTTTCACTTTGCGGTTCGCGACAAATTGCGTCGGCACGCCGATTGCGGGATTGGCCATGGGCGTGACGCCGAAAAAGTGGATCACGTTGGTGCCGCCGAGCGCGATGTAAGCACGTTCCACGACATCGGCGAGCTCGCGCTCGGTCAGCCCGGGCCGCAAGCCGTCGCGCAATGCCACCATGCCGCGGTCGGTCAGGGCGGCGCCGATCCGCATCCAGTCGATCTCCTCTGCCGACTTGATTTGCCGCAAGCGCAGATAGTGGCGATTGAGATTGGCGATGTTGCCAAATCGCGCCGCAAGCACCGCGTGCTGTTCGAACGTCATCGGCCCGATCACGCCGAGGCGGCCAGGACGGGCACCGCGGCGTTCCAGCGCGGCGACGGCAGCGCCGATCGACGAACCGCCGCCCCAAGCGACTTCCGCCGGCGCGGCGAGCTGCCGCGCCAAGGGCACATGATTGATGTGCTGAATGAATAAAGCGTCGGGCGTGCCCGGTGTGAGCACGCCGACCGCCTCGGCGGTCACCGGCCAGCCAGTGAGCCACTGGACCGCAGAGCCGAACCGATTGGCGCCGCAGTAAACCAGATAGTCGAGATCGAGTTCGCCGAGCAGATGTTCGATTGCGCTCCGCCGTCGGGCCATTTCGCCGGCGCTAAAGCGCGGATATTCAGCCTCCAGGATCGGTTGCAGATGCGGCGGCAGCGCCAAATCCGGGGCCAAGCGACCCGGTCGTTCGTTTACGTCAATCGCCATATCCGCACATTAAGGGGATGGGCTTCGCAAATCCATTTTGTTAAGCCGGTAGGAGACGCATGCGGAGTTCGCGAAACCGTATGCGCGAAGCGCCAAAGACGGCTTTTGGAGATTTAATATCCATGCCTGCATCATTGATCGACTCGGCAGTGTTCCGCGACATTTTCTCGACCGAGGCCATGCGTGGCGTATTTTCCGATGAGAACCGGGTGCAAAAATATCTTGATTTCGAGGCGGGTTTGGCGCGCGCCCAGGCGCGGCTTGGCATTATCCCCAAGGACGCCGCCGAGGAAATCTGCCGCCATTGCCACGTCGCCGAGATCGATTTCGGCAAACTGAAAAGCCAGACCGAGCGCATCGGCTATCCGGTATTGCCGGTGGTGCAGCAGCTCGTGGCGCTGTGCCGCGATGGGCTCGGCGAATGGTGCCACTGGGGCGCCACCACCCAGGACATCACCGACACCGCGACGGTGATGCAGATCCGCGAGGCGCTCATTCTGATCGAGCGCCACCTCGACGGCATCGCCGGCGCGCTCGCCGCGCTGGCGCGCAAATATCGCGACACGCCGATGGCCGGCCGCAGCAATCTGCAGCAGGCGGTGCCAATCACCTTCGGCTATAAGATGGCGACCTTGCTCGCCGCTTTCGAGCGGCACCGCGCGCGCTTGGCCGAAATCCGCTCGCGCGCGCTGGTCGGCGAATTCGGCGGCGCCGCCGGAACACTGTCCTCGCTCGGTGGCCGCGGATTGGCGACCCAAGCCGAGCTGATGAAGGAATTAAAGCTCGGCGTGCCGGCAATCGCCTGGCACACCGTGCGCGACAATATCGCCGAGGTCGGCTGCTTTCTCGGACTCGTCACCGGCACCTGCGGCAAGATCGCGCTCGACGTGAAGCTTCTCATGCAGACCGAGGTCGAGGAGGTCTACGAGCCGTTTCATGAAGGCCGCGGTTCCTCCTCGACCATGCCGCAGAAGCGCAATCCGATCTCCTCGGTCTATATCACCGCGCTCGTTTCGGTCGTGCGCCAGCAGGTCGCCGCTTTGCTCGATGCCATGGTCGAGGATCATGAGCGCGCCACCGGCCCGTGGGAGGTCGAGTGGATCGTGCTGCCGGAAATCTTTTGTTTCACCTCGGGCGTGCTGGCGCAGACGGAGTTCGTGCTCAAGGGCCTGCAGGTCGATGAGGCAAAGATGCGGGCCAATCTCGATCTGACCAAGGGCTTGATCGTTTCCGAGGCGGTGATGATGGGGCTTGGTCCCTATCTCGGCCGGCAATACGCGCACGATCTGGTCTACGACATTTGCCGCAAAGTCGTTGCCACCGGCCGGCCGCTCATTGATCTCCTTGCCGAAAACGCCGAGATCGCCAAGCATCTCGACCGCGCCGCACTGGAGAAACTGTGCGACCCGGCGAATTATCTCGGCGAGGCTGGCGCCATGGTCGATCGCGTGCTGGCGACGATGGGACGGTAGTGCGCTCTAACTAACGGGAACTTCTATAAGGCCAAGATGCCGCGCCATCGGTCGAAAATCAGTATCATTGTGCAATAGTGCCGTTCGATTCTCGATACACCAGGTGCCGATCAACAGATCAATCGTTTTGCGTATCGTAATCCCACGTTGGCGCAAATGGCGAAAGTTACGAGCCGCAGCAACCACAATCGCATCGCCGACCATCTCCGCTACCTCGAAACGTCGCAACAGAGCTTCGACTTCCCGAGCTTCTTGTTCGCTCGGCAAGCCCTGCAGAACTTCGCAAAGCATGAGGTCGCCAACGACGATCTCTTCGGTGCCGAAAGATGATTTCAACCGGCGAACGCAAGGCGCATTGCGTCCATTGAGGAAGCCGATCCAGACACTACTGTCAACGACAATCACCCGGCCAACCGGCCCTTACGGCTTCGCGCGAGATTGCCTCGCCAGTGATACCGGCCAAAGGCTGCTCCCACTTCACGTTGCCGACGTAATTTGATCATCAAGCGAAGGGCCTGCTCGACCGTTTGCTTTTTGGTTGCTTGCCCAGACGCTTTTTGGGCTTCCGCCATCAGCGCATCATCGATTTCAATGTTGGTTCGCATCAACTCCGCCTATGTGTATGGTAGTACAATATCATACACACGATACTTTGCAAACGCGCCGGACCAACATTGACCGCACGGGGCTCAGGCGACAGCAATCACCCGATTCCAGTGGAGCCGGGTGAACATGCCAGCCTTGGCGCGGTCACACTGTGGGCCTATGCTTTTCAGCGTAACCGGTAGGGACGACCCGACGGCGTGGCTTGCCGCGGGGGGCATAACGGTGAGGGGTTGCGGCAGTCGGCAGTCGGGCGCCCGGCAGCGAGGAGGGAGCCCATGCAATACAAGCCGAAAAGCATCGCCGCGCTCCAAGTGGCGCTTGGCGGCCTGCCGGATGCGATGCATGTCGAGGCGGACCGTGGCATCGGCGTGTCGGCAAGGACCGTCGGCGAGCTCCGCAAGGTGACCGCTTGGCCCGAGAACTTGGTGATCACAACGCCGCAAGAACGCGTCGGCGAAAGCGCGATCCGCGTGAGCAAAGCAAGCCACGCGACCCGCGTCACGCCGAAGCCTTAAGATCCACCCAGGAACAGCTTTGCGGGGACTTTACTCGGCCGCGGCGGCTTTGGCCGCCGCCTGATCGCGCACGAACTTATCGATCGTGAGCTGATCGACTTTGCCGGAGCCGAGCATCGGCATTTTATCGAGCACGACAACTTCGGCGGGCAGCATCAGTTCGGACGCGTGCTTTGATCGCGCATAGGTCATGAATTCAGAGCGCGTCGCGCCCGGCTTGTCGGTGACCATGATTAGGCGCTCGCCCTTGCGCGGATCCGGAATCGACGAAACCGCGGTGATATGGTTCGGCCAAAGCTCCGCCGCGAGCATTTCGACCGCCGCCAGCGAGACCATTTCGCCGCCGACCTTGGCGAAGCGCTTGGCGCGGCCTTTGATCGTGATGAAGTCCTGGTCGTCGATGGTGACGATGTCGCCGGTGTCGTGCCAGCCTTCCGGCGGCACTTCCAGAACGCCCGGCCTTTCGGCGCGCAAATAGCCAAGCATCACATTGGGGCCCTTGACATAGAGCCGTCCGCCCTCCTCGACACCCTCAACCTTTTCGAGTTTGGCCTCCATGCCCGGCAACAGCCGGCCGACGCTGCCGAATTTGTTGAACATCGGCGTGTTGAGCGCCATCACCGGCGAGCATTCGGTGACGCCGTAGCCTTCGAGGATGCGCAAGCCGAATTTTTCCAGATACATCTGGCGGGTGGCCTCTTTCACCGGCTCGGCGCCGGCGAGCACGTAGCGCAGCGAGCGGAAATCGTAAGGATTGGCAACGCGCGCGTAACCATTGAGGAAGGTGTCGGTGCCGAACAGCGCCGTGGCGCAGGTCCAATAAACCAGTTCGGGCACGGTGCGATAATGCAATGGCGATGGATAGAGATAGGTCGGCACGCCGGAGACGAGCGGCAACACCGTGCCGGCGGTCAGGCCGAACGAATGAAACACCGGCAGCACGTTGAACAGTTTGTCCTCGCGGCCGAAATCGATGCGCGCCGCAGCTTGCGCCACATTGGCCAGCATATTGCGGTGGGAGAGCACCACGCCTTTGGGCGACCCTTCGGAGCCTGAGGTGAACAATATCGTGGCCCAATCGTCAGGCTTGCGCGCCACCAGCGGTTCTTTCCAGCTCAAGAAGCCGCGCAGCTTGTCGGCTATGCCGATGGTCTTGCCGATGTCTTCGAGATAGACGATCCGGACCTGCGCCTGGAGCTGCGAGACGACATGCTCCAACCGGCCTTTCTCGACAAAGGTGCGCGAGGTCACGATGGTATCAAGCTGCGCCGCCCGGCAAGCGGCGAGGATATTGGCCACTCCCGCGGTGAAATTGATGAGCGCCGGGATGCGGCCTGCGGACATTACCGCGAGCAAGGTGATCACGGCCGCATTCGAGGTCGGCAGCATGACGCCAAGGGCGTGGCCTTCGAGCGCGTAAGGCATCAGCTTGCGGCCGAGAATCGCCGTGGCCTGCAACAAGCGGCAATAGGTCATCTGGCCGCGGACCGGATCTTCGATCGCGACCCAGCCGCGCCCGTGACGGTTCGCGGCGTCGATCAGCGCTTCGACGATGGTGCGGTCCGTCGGCGTGGTGCGGAAGATCAAATCCGACATGACTGTGTAAAGCGCGGAGCCGGCGGCCTGCCGCCGCTTGCGGCCCTTGAATTCGGGATCGATCTTCAGCCGCACTGGCTCAAGAATTGTCACGGTGATTTTCGGGAATAGGCGGCGGCGCACTTGCGAGCGTTTGAGCCGGCTGAAGATGGTCATCTCCGGCCCCTCAATGCGCACCGGCACGACCATCGCGTCGGATTTGTCCGCGATCAAAGCCGCACCGTCGTAGACTTTCATCAAACTGCCGGTGACGGTGATGCGGCCTTCCGGGAAGATGACCAGCATGTCGCCTGAGCGCACCGCGTTGATGATGGCGCGCAGCGAGAACGGCTTGAGCGGATCAAGCGCCATAGTGCGCACGAATTTGAGAAACGGCTGGATCCACCAGTGCTTTGACATGGTGACGTCGATAGCGAAGACCGGCCGTTTCGGCAGGATCGACATCGCCAGCGGCGGATCAAGGAAGCTGACGTGATTGAGCGCGATGATCGCGTTGGGTCCGGCTTTGTCGATGTTTTCGAGGCCTTTGACCTCGAGCCGGAAAAACGCGCGGAACACGATCGAGAGAAAATCGTGAATCCAGCTCGCCGGCATGGTCATGCCGATCGCGACGGCGACCGCGAGATTGGCGGCGCCGATCAGCACGAACAGGATGGGCGTGCCGTAGTCAAGCTTTTCCAGCACGGCGAGGATGACGGCGCCCGCGACCATGAAGGCGGCATTGAGCACATTGACTGCCGCAACCACGCGGGCCCGCCGATCGGCGCCGGCCCAGACCTGCACTGCCGTGAACACCGGCACAATGAACAAGCCACCGGCGATGGCGAGACCAGCGAGATCGACGGCGACGTGAATGCTGTAACGCGAAGCGAAGAAGGCGCCGAGCGACATTGGGCTCGTCGCCGGCACGATCGCCGAAGCGGTCCAGCCGAGATCGAGCGCGAACAGGCCAAGCAGCACCGCGGCGACGAGCGTCGGCAACAGCACGATCCGGCCGGCCGCGAGCCACGCGGCAAGGCCGGAACCGACCGCAACCGCGACCGAGAAAATCGTCAGGAACAGCGTCACCACTTCTTCGCCGCCGCCAATGGTGAAGGAAACGAGCGGCGGCAATAGCGACAGAATGAGCGCGCCGACGAGCCAGAACCAGCTCGCAACCAGGGCGCCCCACCATAGCCGCGGATCGGCGCGAATTTGCTTGATTAGTGAGCCGGTCGAGACGAGGACGTTGCGGTTGATCGCCAAATCCGGCGCGGCCTCGCCGCTTTTCGGAATTGCGAGGCTGGCGAGCCAGCTCGCGAGCGCAGTCAGGATCATCAGCCAGGCGAAATGAACCGGATTGCTGTTGCCGTTCGCGGCGATGCCGGCGACGATGGTGCCGAATAGGATGGCGAGAAAGGTGCCGCCTTCGATCAGCGCATTACCGGACGGCAATTCCCGCCGCTCGAGCAGGTCCGGCAGGATGCCGTATTTGATCGGACCGAAAAGCGAAGCGAGCGTACCGAACATAAGCACGGCGAGAAACAACAGCGTGAGCGAATGAAAGGCAAAGCCGGCGACCGCGACGATCGCGGCGCCGATCTCGGTGAGCTTGATCCGCTGCGCGACGAGCGCTTTGTCATAACGATCGGCAAGCTCGCCACCGAGGCCGGACAGGAAAAAGAACGGCACAATTAGGGTCGCGCCGGCGAGCGTGATCAAAGCAGCCGAGTTAGCGCCGGATACTTCGAACAGGATGACGAAGACCAGCGCGGTTTTGAGGAAATTGTCGCCGAAGGCGGCGAAGAATTGGCACCAGAACAACGGCGCGAAACGGCGCGTCGCCATCAGTGACATGGACATATACGCCCCGCGTTACGTTCTGCAGTGCCGCCCCACCCGCGGATAATCTAGACGACGGCACGACAAATGGCGATGCAGCAGACACCGCGGGCTAGCACATTGCAAATATTATCTAATTCGGCGCCCGGCAATAGCGTTATGGCGCGATTATTGCGCGGGTCTCTGTCCTCCGACGGCATTGCGCCTCGTGTGTCTGCTTTTGCGGGCAAAGCAGACAATCCCTCACCTTACGTCGATGTCAGCTGTTGACCCATCTACGACATGACACGGACCACTACGCTGCGCCACACAGCGCAATTCACTGACGTGCTACATTACCGGCCTCGAGCTTGGGGCGAAAATGAAGCGGCGCGAGTTAAACGCCGCTGAGGTGATCGAATGAGACGGCGGGAGTGCATCGCATTGCTTGGCGGCGCGGCGATCGGATTGACGTTCCCTGCTAAAGCGCAGCAAGCCAGCAAGATTGCCCGCATTGGCTATTTGTCGGTGGCTGCGGGCAGAAAT
>Ga0182032_10000463_pt1 | contig 16369 bp, 12 predicted proteins | sample tim00Cox00000000_FD_125970 | JGI IMG/M metagenome (GOLD analysis project Ga0182032, IMG submission 125970) | Lab enrichment of tropical soil microbial communities from Luquillo Experimental Forest, Puerto Rico - timezero.00C.oxic.00.000.000 | ecosystem: Environmental > Terrestrial > Soil >... | reverse complement strand
TCTCAATCGGCTCTATCGTGGCACACCGGCGCTATACCGCCTCGATTGCGAGGCCGACGGTTTCTCCTGGATCGACGCCGCAAACGCACCCGAGAGTGTCCTCTCTTATACCCGGCGCGGCCGCGATCCGCACGAGCTTGCGGTCATCGCCTGCAACTTTACGCCAATACCGCGCGAGAATTACCGCATCGGAGTCCCTCGGCCCGGGCGTTATCGCGAACGCGTCAATACCGATGCATTGGAGTATGCCGGCAGCGGGGTCGGCAATGCCGGAGAAGTCCATGCCGAGCCGCACCCGATGCACGGTCACCCCTACTCTTTATGTTTGAAGTTGCCGCCGCTGGGAACGCTCGTCTTTACCGCAGATTGAGCATTCTGGGGCAGTCCTGATGGCATTGCCAGAGAAGGTGTGGCCGGGTCGTCCCTATCCGCTTGGGGCGACCTGGGATGGGGAAGGCGTGAATTTCGCGATTTTTTCGGCACACGCCGAAAAGGTCGAGCTGTGCCTTTTCGACCGCTCCGGCAATCGCGAGGAAACCCGGATTGTGCTCCCGGAATACACCGACGAGGTCTGGCACGCCTATCTGCCCGATGCCCGGCCGAACCTGCTCTATGGCTATCGTGTTTATGGACCGTATGATCCGTCGAACGGGCACCGGTTCAATCACAACAAGTTATTGCTCGACCCCTACGCCAAAGCGGTCCAGGGGAGGTTGCGCTGGAGTGACGCGGTATTTGGTTATCGCGTCGGCAATCCACACGAGGATCTGTCCTTTGACCGCCGCGACAACGCGCGCAACGTCCCGAAATGCCGTGTCGTTGAACCGGCATTCACCTGGGGCGGGGATCGGCGGCCCCAGATCCCTTGGGAAGAGACAATTATCCTCGAACTGCACGTGCGTGGTATCACGATAAAGCATCCCGATGTCGTTCCCGCGCAGCGCGGTACATTCGCGGGTCTCGTCTCACCGGCAATGATCGACTATCTCGTCGATCTCGGCATAACCGCGGTGGAACTGTTACCGGTCCATGCTTCGATCGACGACCGTCATTTGATCGAGCGCGGGCTCGTCAATTATTGGGGCTACAATACCATAGGTTTTTTTGCGGTGGATCCACGCTTTCTGGCGACGCAGTCGATTGCCGGCTTCAAGACCGGAGTGAAGCGACTGCACGACGCCGGGATCGAAGTCATTCTGGATGTCGTTTACAACCATAGCGGTGAGGGCAATCACCTCGGCCCGACCCTCTCGTTTCGCGGCATCGACAACACCGCTTATTACCGATTGGAAGCCGATCGGCGCTTTTATTACGACGTGACCGGCACCGGTAACACCCTGAACCTTGATCATCCGAGGGTGTTGCAGATGGTCATGGACTCGTTACGGTATTGGGCGTTGGAAATGCGCGTCGATGGCTTTCGCTTCGATCTGGGCACTGCTCTCGCGCGCGAGAACGGCGATTACGGCCAGGGCAGCGCGTTTTTCGACACGATCCGGCAGGACCCGGTAATGGCGGGCCTGAAGCTCATCGCCGAGCCCTGGGATCTCGGCCCCTACGGTTATCAGCTGGGGAATTTTCCGCCGGGCTGGGCCGAGTGGAATGGGCAATATCGCGACACTGTCAGGCGCTTTTGGAGAGGCGACAACGGTCTCGTCGCCGATCTCGCCTCGCGCATTGCCGGCTCGTCCGATGTCTTCGGATACCGCGGACGGCGCCCCTGGGCGAGCATCAACTTCGTTACCGCGCACGACGGCTTCACGCTGGAAGACTTGGTCAGCTACAATGACAAGCACAACGAGGCTAATGGCGAGTGCAATCGCGACGGAAACGACGCCAATTACAGTTTCAATTGTGGCATCGAGGGGCCAGCCGACGATCCCGACATCGAGGCGGTTCGCGAGCGCCAGAAGCGCAACCTCTTTGCCACGCTGCTGTTGTCGCTCGGAGTGCCGATGCTGCTCGCCGGTGACGAGATCGGACGCACACAGCACGGCAACAATAACGCATACTGCCAGGACAACGAGATCTCCTGGTTCGATTGGGAACACCTGAGACCAGAGGACGAGGGCCTTGCCAGGTTCGTGCGCTATCTTATCCACCTCCGCCGGCGCCACCGTGTTTTCTCACGGCCGCGGTTTCTGCGCGGGGAGGTGCTTTCGGAGGCGGGGGTCAAAGACATAACTTGGGTCATGCCGTCGGGCAGCGAGGCGACGGCGGAGGATTGGAGCAACCCGGGCGTGCAGTCTTTCGGTTACGTCTTGAGCGGGGCGGCCGGCGAGTTCTTCACGCCGGGCGGGCAGCGCGACATCGACGAGAGCTTCTTCGTCATGATGAGCGCCCATCACGAAGCCCTCGATTTTTGCTTTCCGGTCCTCGCCGCGCCGATGTCATGGGAGCCGCTGGTCGATACGTCCGAACCCTCGGGTCGAGTAACCCACACCAGGTTGTATTCACCCGGGCAGGTGTATCGATTGCAGGGTCAGTCCTTCGCGCTGTTCATCAACCGAGCGCCGCGCCCTGCGGGAAATTTTACCGCGGGCCGTAGCTCCGCGCCGGGAACGCACAATGCGCCGGCACCATAACCTGCCGTTTGGGGCCGAGCTGACGCCGAATGGAGTTGACTTCCGGCTGTGGGCGCCGCGAGCAAGCTCGGTCTTCCTGCAGGTCGAAGAGCCGCTCGCCCAGCCGATCCCCATGGAGCACGAGCCGAGCGGCTGGTTCTCGACGTCGACCAGCGTGGCCGGGCCTGGAATGCGCTATCGTTACCTCGTCGACGGTCGGACCTTTCCAGACCCGGCTTCGCGCTGTCAGCCCGAGGGTGTGCACGGTCCGAGCGAGGTCATCGATCCGCGGGCGTATGATTGGAGCGATTCCGACTGGCGCGGCCGTCGCTGGGAAGAGATTGTCATTTACGAGCTGCATCTCGGCACGTTCTCCAGGGCCGGCGGCTTCGCCGGGGCTGTCGAGCATCTCGATCATATCGTCGAGCTCGGCGCCACCGCGGTCGAGCTGATGCCGATCGCTGCGTTTCCGGGCGGCCGTGATTGGGGTTACAACGGCGTGTTTCTCTATGCCCCGGCGGCGCAATACGGTCGGCCGGACGCGTTGAAGCAACTTGTTGAGGCATGCCACGCGCGCGGCTTGGCGATCTTTCTCGATGTCGTCTATAATCACTTCGGCCCCGAGGGGAATTATCTGCCGGCGATCGCTCCTGATTTCTTCAGCGAACGCCACCAAACACCATGGGGCGCCGCGATCAATTTCGACGGAGCGCGCAGCCGGGTAGTGCGCGAATTTTTTATTGAGAACGCGCTCTATTGGCTCGAGGAGTTTCATTTCGACGGGCTGCGTTTTGATGCTGTCCATGCGATTTTTGACGGCAGCGAGCCCGACATAATCAGCGAAATCGTCCAAACCGTCAGGCGCCGTATTACCGATCGCAACGTCCACCTCATCCTCGAGAACGACCGCAATCAAACGCGGTATTTGCGGCGAACGGAAGGCCGCGTTGCCGGCTGCACCGCACAATGGAACGACGATCTTCACCATGCCCTGCATGCCCTAGTGACCGGTGATACGTCGCGGTACTACAGCGATTACATCACCGAACCGGCCAGGCATCTGGGCCGCGCGCTTGCCGAAGGGTTTGCGTATCAGGGAGAGCGCTCGCAATTTCGCGGCGGCAAGACGCGCGGGGAACCGTCGGGCGAATTGGCGGCGACGGCTTTCGTAAGCTTTGTGCAGAACCACGACCAGGTCGGCAATCACCCCTTCGGGGCGCGGATTGCCACGCGCGCCGAGGAAGCCGCGCTACATGCGGCAATCACGATCGTGCTGCTGGCGCCACAGATCCCGCTGCTGTTCATGGGCGAGGAGTGGGCGACCGCCCGGCCGTTTGCATTCTTTTGCGATTTCGAGCCCGGGCTGCGCGAGTCGGTGCGCCAGGGGCGGCGGCGGGAATTCGCCCATTTCCCCGAATTCCAGGACGAAGCGGCCCGCGAGCAAATTCCCGACCCGACCGCGCAGTCGACGTTTGCAATCTCGCGGCTCGACTGGGCCGAGCCCGACAGGGAGCCTCACCCACGCTGGCTCGCACGCTATCGCCGACTGCTCGAGGTGAGGAGGATCGAAATCGTTCCCCGCCTTTCCGGCATGCCACCATTTGCCGGGAGCTACCAGACGCTCGGGCCGAGGGCAATGATCGTCAAATGGCAAATGGGAGATGGCTCGGAGTTGTTGCTCCTGGCCAACTTCGCAGACGCAGGTATCGCGGTGCCTCGGAATGCCGCGAATGGGCGAATGATTTATGGGTCTGCCGAGCCGGGAACGCCCTTCAGCGCCGCTTTCTTTCTTTTGCCCTTCCGCGCGCTGCGGGAGCGTGGAAGATTTGATTGAAAATGGCCGATCGTGCCGCGGTCTTGCAGCTCGCCCGGCTTATTGGCGTCGACACCCACTACACCGACGCGCTGGGTGAGACGCGACAGGTATCGGACGATACGCTGTCGGCACTGATCACGGGCTTCGGCCTCCCGGTCGACCCGGTGTCGGCGCGGCGCCAATTCGAAGAACAACAGAGAGGGCTGCTGCTTGGCCTCGAGGCAGCGCAGATCGTCGGAGCAGAGGATCCGCTACCTCGACTTACACTGCGGCTGCCCGTGAAGAGCCGAAAAATCGTTTGGACGTGCCGGCTAGAAGATGGTGGAGAGTGTCGTGGCCACGCGGTATTGGACGGGAGAGCCAGAAAAGGGCGCATGACGATGCCGCTGCCGGCTGGTCTGCCGCTCGGCTATCACCGTCTGGAGCTCGAGGCCGGCAACATTTCGGCACGCGTCACTCTGATCATCGCGCCGGATCGGTGCTATTTGCCAGCAGAGCTCGGGACGGGAGCGCGCAGCTGGGGCCTGAGCTGCCAGCTCTATGGTTTGCGTAGCGCGCACAACTGGGGAATCGGAGACTTTAGCGATCTTGCGACGCTCGCCCGCGCCGCGGGGAAGTATGGCGCTGCGGTCGTCGGCATTAACCCTCTGCATGCGCTGTTCGCCGCCGAGCCGCAGCATGTCAGCCCCTACTCGCCATCGAGCCGCAGCCAGCTCGCTTATCTCTACATAGACGTGCCGGCGGTACCCGGCTTTGCCGATGACGACGCCGTACACCGCCTGATGCAGCAAGAGTGGTTCGGGGCGACCCATTGGGCCGACCGCTCGGCTCGGCTCATCGATTACGGCGCGGTCACAGCGTGCAAACGGCGAGTGTTGGAGGCCCTGTTTCGCCGTTTCCAATCACGCGACCTCGGAGCAGAGGGGACTGCCAAAACTGACCTCGGACAGGAGTTCCGCGAGTTCCAGCGAGGTGGAGGGCAATCCCTCGCTGACTTCGCCCTGTTCGAGGCGCTGCATGAGCACCATGTCTGCCAGAAAGGACAGTTCTCATGGCACTGCTGGCCGGCCCCAATGCGCAACCCGCGATTGCCGGAGGTGGCGGATTTCGCCGGCGCGCACCGCGACCGCATCGAGTTCTTTCAGTATCTGCAATGGGAAGCCGACCGGCAGCTCGGTGCCGCAGCGGCTGCCGGCCGGGGGGCTGGGATGCCGATCGGGCTCTACCGTGATCTCGCGGTCGGTGCCGATCCTAACGGCGCGGAAGCGTGGGCCGATCAGGAGTTGATTGCGCCCGGGGCATCGATCGGGGCGCCCCCTGACGCGTTGAGCCGCGGCGGACAGAACTGGGGTCTGGCGCCGGTCAATCCGCTGGTACTTCGACGCCAGGGCTTCGCGCCGTTCGTCGCATCACTGCGCGCCAATATGCGACATGCCGGCATGCTGCGGATAGATCACGTGATGTCGCTAAAGCGGCTTTACTGGATTCCGAGCGGAGTGGAGGCAAAAGCCGGTACCTATGTGAATTATCCGTTCGATGATCTGCTGCGTCTTCTCGCGCTGGAAAGCCAACGCCACGCCTGCGCCATCGTCGGCGAGGATCTGGGGACCGTGCCGGAGGGATTTCGCGAAACGATGCGATCGGCCAATGCACTGTCATATCGGATTTTTGTCTTCGAGCGCCGCGAGGACGGCGGCTTCGTGCCGCCGGCCGAATACCCGCCACTCGCGGCGGCATCAGCGGCCACCCATGACATTGCGACGCTGAAGGGGTTCTGGCTCGGTGGCGATATCGCTTGGCGCAAACGCCTGGGCCTTTATCCCGACCGGGATGCGCTGGCAGCCGAAATGGCCGACCGCGACCGCGATCGCCGACTGCTACTCGACGCCTTGCTCAGAGAGGGACTGCTCACGCAAGATCACATCGGCAAGTTCCTGCCCCAAAGCGGCGAACCGGTCTATTCGACTGAGCTCCGCGACGCCGTTCTCACTTATCTCGCCCGCTCGCGTGCCCGGTTGATGCTCGTCCAACTCGAGGATGTTATTTCCGAGACCGAGCAGGCGAACCTGCCCGGAACGACCGAGGAGCACCCCAACTGGCGTCGGCATCTCTCCCGGACTCTAGAGGAGATCCTCGGCGACGACGACCTGAGAGGTGTTGCGGGCCTGGTCGGAGAGGCGCGGCGGCGCTCGGCGCGGAAATGAGCGGACTACCCGACAGCTTCACTGCAATCCGTGCCACCTATCGACTGCAGTTCCATCACGAGTTCACATTCCGCGACGCAACCGAGCTGGTGCCGTACCTCGCAACGCTCGGCATCAGCCACATCTACGCCTCCCCTATCATGGAGGCGCGGCCGGGCTCGACCCACGGTTATGACATCATCGATCACAACCGGCTCAATCCTGAAATCGGCACCGAGGTTGATTTTCGGGCGCTTGTCGACGCGCTCCACGCGCACGGCATGGGATTGATCCTCGATTTCGTCCCCAACCACATGGGCGTCGGGAGCGACAATCGCTGGTGGTTCGATGTTCTCGAATGGGGACAACAGTCGCCGTTCGCAGCTTATTTCGACATCAACTGGGAGCCGGTTCGGCCCGACCTCAAAGGCCGCGTACTACTTCCAGTGCTAGGCGATCATTATGGCGCGGCCCTTGAAAATGGTGATATCGCTGTTCGCTTCGACGCTGAAGAGGGCAGCTTCAGCGCGTGGTATTACGACCATCGTTTTCCTCTTTCGCCGGATTCCTACGCAACCATCCTCGAGGCGGGCGGGGAGAGGCTGGCCAATGTGGCCCGCGAGTTCAGAAAGATCGGCCAATACCAGGCTGGTAGTGCGCGCCCGCACGCAGCAGCATTGAAGCAGTTGCTCGCCGACGGCGCACGCGAGCCGCCGCTTGCCAACGCAATAGAGCTCGCACTCGAACACTTTAAGGGCGAGCCTGGCAATCCGGCGAGTTTCGCGGCTTTGCACCAATTGCTCGAAATGCAGGCCTACCGGATCGCCTATTGGCGAGTCGCAGCAGAGGAGATCAATTATCGCCGATTCTTCAACATCAATGAGCTTGCCGGCTTGCGGATGGAATTGCCTGAGCTGTTCGAACATACGCACCGATTGGTTTTCGGCCTGATCGAGTGCGGCGACGTGCAGGGGCTGCGGATCGACCATATCGACGGATTGTCCGATCCAAAGGCCTACTGCGAGCAGCTGCAGCGCGGTTTCACCGGTCCGCTCTACGTTCTCGTCGAAAAGATCCTTGCACGCTACGAGGCTCTACCGGATTGGCCCATTGCCGGGAGTACGGGTTACGACTTCGCCAATCAAGTCCTGGCGATTTTTGTCGATCCTGCCGGTGAGACGGCAATGACTCGTCTTTACCGCCGCTTTGCCAATGCCGACGACAGCTACGACGACGTCTTATACGCTTGTAAGAAACGCATTACGCAAGTAAACCTCGCTAGTGAAATAAATGTGCTGGCCCGGGAATTTCATGCCTTTTCGATGCGCAACTGGCGCACCCGGGATTTTACATTGAACGGCATGCTGTCTGCGCTCGAAGAAGTGATCGCCGCATTTCCGGTCTATCGGACGTATGTCTCGCGCGAGGGCGCCAGCGTCGACGATCACCGCTACATTGATTGGGCGATCGCCCAAGCGAGGAAACGGTGGCGGACGCAGGATTTGAGCATTTTCGATTTTCTGCACGGGGTTCTCATCGGCGGCTCGGCGGATCGGAAGCTTGATGCCGATGCGAACGAGGCGCTGCGGCTGGCAATGCATTTTCAGCAGCTGACCGGGCCGGTGATGGCAAAGGCGGCCGAAGATACCGCATTTTACCGGTATATCCGGTTTCTCGCACTGAACGAGGTCGGCGGAGATCCGCGACGTTTTGGCATGTCTGTCGCGGCCTTCCATCATGTCACTCGTGAGCGGATTCGCTCCTGGCCGCGCGCGATGGTTACGACGGCGACCCACGACACCAAACGCGGCGAGGACGCCCGGGCGCGCTTGGCGCTGTTATCCGAAATGCCGAGAGAATGGGGGCGGCGGGTAACCCGGTGGTTCCGACTCAACCGGTCGCGCCGATCCGAAATCGACGGCGAAATCGTACCCGACCGCAATGTCGAATATCTCTTTTATCAATCTTTGCTCGGCGCCTGGCCACCCGACTTGGCGCCCGACGACATTGAGAGGATGAGAGGCCTTGCAGAGCGGCTGGCGGCTTACATGATCAAGGCAGTCCGAGAAGGGAAGCAGCAATCGAGCTGGAGCAACCCGAACACTGCTTACGAAGCTGCGCTTCAACCTTTCGTGCAGACAGTGCTCGATGCAGCAAGGCCAAATCCGTTCATCTCGGAATTTCGCAATTTCGTCGAGTCGCGGGCGCGGCTGGGGGCGATCAACTCGTTGTCGCAGTTAGTCCTTAAGCTGACAGTGCCGGGTGTGCCGGACATGTATCAGGGCGGAGAACTGTGGGATTTCAGTCTTGTCGATCCCGACAATCGCCGGCCAATCGATTGGGGTGCGCGGCGAGCTCTGCTGGACGATATTCGCGGTGCTTCGCCCGCGGACCTCGCGGCCAATTGGCGGGATGGCCGCGAGAAGCTGTTCGTCACCCGCCAGCTGCTCGAGCTGCGGCGAATGCATCCGGAGCTGTTCGCGGAGGGCGATTACCAGCCGCTCGACGTCGAAGGCGAACGCAGCGGCCACCTCTGCGCCTTTGCTCGAACTCGCGGCCGCGAGAGTATTGCTGTTGCGGTGCCACGCCTGGTGCATCGCCTATACCAGGACGGAGGGAGCGTCAATTGGGGCGACACCGAGATGAGCCTTCCTTCGGGTCGAAGCTGGCAGAACGTATTTACGGCCCGTACCGTCGAAGCGGAGGCTCGCGTTGGCGCGTCCAGGTTGTTCGTGGATTTCCCAGTTTGCGTACTGATCGGCGTTTCCGGCGGCAATGAAAACTAATTCCGACGACACTGCGAAAAGCGATTATAGTGAGCTTCAACACGAGCTTGGGTAAGAGCCGCGGGATCCCGGGTTACCCTGGCGGCCTGCCCAGGGGGTCGGCGGGGGAGGCGGGGCCCGTGCCTCCCCGCCCGCTCCGCGTTCGCGTCCGGGTGAGGACTTCCTCCTTCCAGGAGGACCAGAAGGGCAGGTGTGGCGGGCGGATCATCCCTGCGCGATGAGGACCTTGCCGCCGGCGGTTGCCGGCTTCGCGGCGATCAGCACAAAGGCGATCACGCACGGCTCGGTGCCGCGATTGACCCAATTGTGGATCGTGCCGCGCTGCACCAGAACGTCTCCGGCTTTCAGGTGGACGGTCGCATCGTTGAGTTCCATGTCGACCTCGCCCGCCATCACGACGGCATAGTCGATGGAATCGGTGCGATGATTGCGTGGGCTGACCCCGGGGGCCAGCTCGAGCACGCGAAAGACGGTGCCGTTGTCGAGCGTCGTGCCGGTCTTGCGCAGCCCCTCGTCCTCTTCACCATCGTTGTTGACCGGGAAACCTTGCGTTGTCCACACGACGCAAGAGGTCGCCCCCGGCCGGGAGGAGACGAGGTTCTTTGCGGTTTCATCGATTTTGACGATCGCGCGCCCGGTTGCGTCGTGACCGGTCACCACGCGGCGGATCTGCAAGGCCATTCTGAATCTCCTCGGCTGATGGAAGCGCCAGGCAAAATCTTCCCGAGAACGCCTGACATCTGCAACAATAGCGGGCCATGCAATTGCGCGTCAGGTCGATCACCTACCTCGCCGAGGCGATTAACGGCTATGAGCTGGTCGACCCGCGCGGACGCGACCTGCCGCGCTTCGCGGCGGGCGCCCACATCGACCTGCGTATCGATGGCTTCCTGCGGCAATATTCGTTATCGAACGACCCTGCCGAGCGCCGCTGCTACTGCATCGCGGTGCTCCGTGAGGACGCGGGCCGTGGAGCCTCGAAATATTTACACGAGCGCGTTCGTGTCGCCGACCTCGTCGAGGCCTCGCTCCCCCGCAACGATTTTCCCCTCGACCTGGCGGCCGAGCGCCATATGCTGATCGCCGGCGGTATCGGCATCGCACCAATAATGGCGATGATCGCAGAGTTGCGGCTCCGTCATGCCGAATTCGAGGTTCATTATTGCACCCGCTCGCCCGAGCGGACCGCCTTTCGCCGCGAGCTAGCCCCGCTCGCTGCCCAAGGAAGGCTGCATTTCCATCATGATGGCGGCGATCCGGCGCGAGGCCTCGACATTGCGGCGGCGCTGCACGATCCGCGCCCGGGAACGCACGTCTATTATTGCGGCCCGCCGCCGATGATGGCAGCGGCAACGCGAGCGGCGCACCGATGGCCGACGGGGACGGTGCATTGTGAGTATTTCACGATCTCAACGGAACCGACCGCCGAAGAGGATCGCCCGTTCCGAGTGAGGCTCGCTAGAAGCGGCGGCGAATACGAGGTCCCGGCCGGCGAGACGATCGTCGGCGTGCTCCGGCGGTACGGCATCGCCGTCAGAACCTCTTGCGAGCTCGGCTATTGCGGCGCTTGCCTGACGCCCTACCTGGCGGGCGAGCCCGACCACCGCGACCAGGTCCTCGAAGAAAACGGGCGCGGCCGCTACGTGCTCATCTGCTGCTCGCGCTCGAAGTCCCCGGTCCTCGAACTCGATCTTTAGACCCCGTGACTAACTTGGGGTCCAGGCCAGGGAACGGATCTCGCTGAATTCCCGGCGCAATTTGGTCCAGGAATCGCCGGCGTCCTCGCTCGCGAAAATTTCGCCATAGTGGCTGCAGGCGAGAATCCGGTCGGGGTTCGCCCGATGGGTCGCAAACGCTCAGATCGGCGAGTTGGGCTCGACCGGCAGCGGCGGCGCATGCCAAGTCTGCCCGCCATCCTTCGAGCGCTGGATCGCGCCGGTACTGCCGAGCGCGCCATCACCGGTGGCCACGAACACCACCCGCGGATCGTCCGCCTTTAACGCCAGGCTGCGGCAATAGGGCAGGCGGAAATGCTTGCCGACGCCCAAGCCGCGCCAGCTCTCACCGCCGTCGGTGCTCGCAAAGATCTCCCGCGGCGTGCTCGTCAGTACGGTCGCGGCGGCATTGACGCTGACGGCGGTGTCGTGAATATCGGGATCGGTCACGCCGGTGATCCGTATCCAACTCTCGCCGCCGTCGCGGCTGCGGCGTACTCCGTCGACTTCGACACCTGCCCAGACCAGACGGTGGTCCGAGGGATCGACGGTGAGAGCCGTCACCCGGGGAATGCGTACATTGGGGCATTCCTCGGCCATCTCCACCGGCAGCTTGTTCCAGTGACGCCCACCATCGGCCGAGCGGAACAGCGCAGCCGGCCGCGTGCCCGCGAAGATGATTTCGGGGTCGATCGGATCGAAGGCCACCTTCCAGACGTGCAGCGCATTCATCGGCGAGTCGAGCCGCTCGAAACGTTCGCCGCCGTCTTCGCTGCGGTAGATGCCGTCATCGGCGCCGGCCAGTATGGTCCGCGGCTGTTTCGGGTGAACCGCGAAACCGAACACGCGGCTTTCGGCCCACAGTCCGGTCCGCACTTGCCGCCAACTTTCTCCGCGATCGCTGCTGACCCAGGCGCCAGTCCCGACCGTGCCAATACATATGCTGAAGTTATCGGCCATGCCGAATTCCTCCCGAAATCGTATTTACCGTGTTTTTGTTTCCCACCCGGTGTGGGAGATGTCGATCACGACACCATCGGGGCCGGCCCATTTCATTTCGAAATTGCGATGGCCGCCGGCTGCCATCTCCATGTCGAGCTCCGGTTTCTCCTCAAGCCGCTCGCCCCGAGCGCGCTCCAGCTTCGCTGCCGTCGCGTCGAGGTCTTCGACCTCGAAGCCGAAGTGATGGATGCCGCTGTAGTTTGGCCCGTTGGCCCCGACATCGGCGGACTCTTCTGTTTTCCAATTCAAGATCGCCAGATTGATATAGCCATCGGTCAGGAACACGGCGCCGTTCGGGGCTCGCCGAATTTCTTCCATGCCGAAAGCATTTTGGTAAAAGGCCGCCACTTTGGCGGGATCCTTGGTCGTCAGCGCGATATGCTTGATACGCGGCATAGGCTTCCCTCCACTCAATCCTCCACCAGAATGCGCCTGTTCGGGCTTGCCGGCAAGGCTGAGGCTGACCGAAGCGCAGCGTCCGGCGTCGTAGTCAGTCTGCTCGCCTAACACGGCGAAATCGCGGTTTCGTTTTAGTGTTGTCGCGATGGTAGAGTAAAATACTCCGCCATTAGGCTAGCCGGGCGCAAGACGGGCTCCGTGGAGTTCGGAAGGAGATGCTTTCGATGACAGCAACGGATATTGCCGCGGGCCCACTTTCCGAACTCGAACACCGCGTGCAGTTGCGGCGCGCGGTGATCGCCAGCACGATCGGGACGACGATCGAGTGGTATGATTTTTTTCTCTACAGCACGGTCACTGGGCTGGTCTTCGCGAAGCTGTATTTTCCGGAATCCGATCCTCTGGTCGGAACATTGCAGGCCTTCGCCATTTACGCCGTCGGCTTTGTCGCCCGTCCGGTCGGGGCGGCGATCTTCGGCCATTACGGCGATCGCCTAGGACGCAAAGCGGCGCTGATCGCGACCCTGTTGCTGATGGGCATCGCAACCTTTCTCGTCGCGTTCGTGCCTACCTACGCGCAGATCGGCATCTGGGGCGCGATCTTGCTGACCGTCCTGCGCTTTATCCAAGGGGTCGGCGTCGGCGGCGAATGGGGCGGCTCGGTGCTGATGTCGATGGAATGGGCGCGATCCGACCACCATCGCGGTTTTATTGCTGCCTGGCCGCAATTTGGCGTCCCGTCAGGTCTGTTCCTGGCGAATTTGGCGGCGCTGGCGTTCAGCGCGATCTCGGGCGACCAGTTCTTGGCCTGGGGATGGCGCATTCCATTTTTTCTCAGCATCCTCCTGGTCGGGGTCGGGCTCTATATCCGGCTCGGCATCCTGGAGACGCCCACCTTTTCACGCCTCGTCGCGGAAAACCGTGTCGAAAAAGCACCGGCACTCGAAGTCATTAAACGGCAGCCCAGAGAAATTATCCTCACCGCACTGGCACGGATGGGAGAGCAAGCGCCGTTCTATATCTTCACCGCTTTTGTTTTTACTTATGGGACCACAATTTTGGGGACCTCGCGCGACCTCCTGCTGATCGCTGTCCTCACTGCCTCGGTCGTATCGTTCTTCACGATCCCGTTCGCGGGCCATTTATCGGATCGGATCGGTCGCAAGCGCATGTACCTGATCGGCGCGGTGGTGACGGCGGTGTTCGGGTTTGTTTACTTCGCGCTGCTCAACACGATGATACCGGGGTGGATCTTCCTCGCGATCGTGCTGTCGCTGATTCCGCACGACCTGATGTACGGGCCGCAAGCGGCGCTGATCGCCGAGTGCTTCACCGGCCGGCTGCGCTATAGCGGCGCCTCGCTCGGCTACCAGCTCGCCTCGGTCTTCGCCGGCGGTCCCGCGCCGCTGATCGCGACGGCTTTGTTTGCGGCATTCCGGTCGGGTTACGCGATCGCTCTTTATATCCTCTTTTGTGCCGTCATCAGCTTCGCTGCGGCTGCGCGGTTACCCGATTACACCAACCGCGACATCTCGCAGGAATACGACAGGGCGTGATTTAATCGGCGGCTTCCGGGGCCACGCCGCGTTCGAGCGCCGGGTTGTGCCCGAGTAACAACACGAGGACCGCGGAGAGGAACGGGAAAAACGCGACCACCAGCAAGCCGGCGCTGAACCCGCCGGTCGCATCTTTCAGATATCCCATTGCATATGGCGCCGCGAAACCGGCGAGATTGCCGATCGAATTGATCAGTGCGATGCCGCCGGCGGCGGCGGTGCCGCTGAGGAATGCGGTCGGCAATGTCCAAAACAAAGGTGCGATCGCGAACATCCCGACCGCGGCGATGCAGAGCATGGTCATTTTGTGCACCGGGTCCGGGAAATAGGTGGACAGCGCCAAACCGGCGGCAGCGACCAGAAAGGCCAGCGCGGTATTCCACTTCCGCTCTTGCATCCGGTCGGAAAGGAGCGGCCAGATCACGACAGCGGCGACGCCGACCGCATAGGGTATCGCGGTGATGAGCCCGGTCTGGAGATCGCTGACGCCGAATTCCTTGACGATCGTCGGTAGCCAAAATCCCAAGCCGTAGCCCGCTGCGGCAGTGCCGAAATAAACGAGGCCGAACAAGAGCACACGGGGATGCTTCAGCGCCTCCCACAGAGTGGGCTTGGCGTGAGCCTCGCGTACCGTCCGCTCGCGCCGCAGGCGGTCGATCAACCAAGCGCGCGCGTCCGCGTCGAGCCAGCTCGCCTTTTCAGGGCCGTCGGTAAGGTAGAACATCACGACGAGACCGAGCAGAACCGTCGGAACGCCCTCGCAGATAAACAGCCATTGCCAGCCCCTCAGTCCCCAAATCCCGTCCATGCCGAGGATCAGCCCGGATAGCGGAGCGCCGATCACCGCCGATATCGGGATCGCGGTCATAAATCGTCCGACCATCCGGGCGCGATAGGCGGAGGGAAACCAGTAGGTTTGGAACAGGATGATGCCGGGAAAGAATCCAGCCTCGGCCGCGCCGAGCAGGAAGCGGAGCACGAGAAAGCTCGTTTCATTCCAGATCAGCGCCATGGCGGCCGACAGCAGGCCCCAAGTCACCATGATCCGAGCAATCCACAGACGCGCCCCGAACCGTTCGAGTGCCAAATTGCTCGGCACTTCAAAGAAAAAGTAGCCGAAGAAGAAAATACCGGCGCCCCAGCCGAACACTGTTGCAGAAAAGCCGAGATCGCTGTTCATCTGCAACGCAGCAAAGCCGACGTTGACCCGATCGAGGTAACAAAGAAAGTAACAGAGCGCCACGAATGGAACGATGCGGCGGCTTACCTTGCCGATGATTTCCGTCTCCATAAGGTTTCCTCCCTATGCATCTGGCGAGGTGGCCGGTTCACGCGCCCCACGACTGGTGAGCATGCCGTCGGCGTCGATTCTCTCACAGTCGATGCCGGCCACCTAACCTCTTATTAACCTAACGCAGGTAGCCTTCACCGTACCGCGCTGACCTCCCTTGAACTCGGGCGATCGGGGCTGCCGTCAACGCCACAGTGAAATCGGGTTGATAAGGTCTTTCTCACGTTCCGAGCGGCAACCTCGATCCAACCGCCGCCTCATCTGGCTCGGTGGCGCGGTTGTCCTGATGATCATCCTCGCGGCCGGGTTGACAATCCGGAATTTGCGCCAGGACGCGATCATCGCTTCGACCGAGGAACTGGAAAATCTCGGGGTCGCGTTCGCCGAACAGACGCAGCGCACGCTGCAAGCGGTCGATCTCGTTCTCGGTGAGGCGACAGCCCGAATCCTGCCCCTGGGACTGGCTACCCCTGACCAGTTCGACCAAGTGCTTGCCAGCCATGAGTGGCATCAGTTCCTGATCGATCGCTCGAAGGACCTGCCCGAGGCCGACGCTCTCGTGCTTGCCGGGGCAGACGACAAGCTGGTCAATCCCGGCGCCGCCAGGGTTCAGCAGCAGACTTGTCCGATCTCGGCATTGGCGAATATTTCCGTGCGCACGACGAAGCAACGAACGTTTTCAGCAGGCCCGACAGGGGCCGCAAGGCGGGCGCCTGGAAACTCTTTGCGGCGCGCCGGATCAACAGTGCTGATGGCAAGTATCTCGGCTGCGTCGCCGCGGCGATCCGCACCGACTATCTCGAAGCCTTCCGCAAGGCCGCCACATTGCGTGAAAGCGGATAGACGTCGGCGGATGAAGCGGTCGCGCATTGGCGGCGGCAGTCAACGTTTATCGCGATCGGCGCGCTTTGCGTGGTGTTCGGGTTTATTGCGCTGTTCCGGGCTCTCGGCACTCAGTTTCGCGAACTCGAGCGCAATCGCGAGAGCCTTGAGATCAAGACCTCCCAATTGCAGCAGGCTGCCGACGCGTTGCGCCAGCGCGAGCGCGAGCTCAGCG
>Ga0182032_10000460_pt1 | contig 16414 bp, 9 predicted proteins | sample tim00Cox00000000_FD_125970 | JGI IMG/M metagenome (GOLD analysis project Ga0182032, IMG submission 125970) | Lab enrichment of tropical soil microbial communities from Luquillo Experimental Forest, Puerto Rico - timezero.00C.oxic.00.000.000 | ecosystem: Environmental > Terrestrial > Soil >... | reverse complement strand
GAACCCCTGTCGGGAGGACAGACAAACCCGACCGGTTGGGCGGGCTATGTCTATACGGAGGCTGTCAACCCTCTCCCAGGACAGGGCAAGACTGGCCAATGGATCGGTTTCAGCTGTGCCGCCTGCCACGCCGCCCGGGTCACCTTTGAGTACGAGCCGGGAGGCAAACGCATCAGCCGCATCTTCAACGGCATACCGAACCCGGACTGGAAGGCGACGTTCCTTACGCTCAGCGGCCGCACTTACGGGCTGGCGCTGGAGGAGGAGCTGCCGCTCAATTTCATCCGATACGATCACCCCGCCGGGAGCCAGAAACGGATTGAAGCGCGATGGGGGGCTCGCAGCCTGCACTTCCTCGAAGCGCTCGGGCTTATCAACGAGGAGCGCGTTGCCGGAGACATGCGGCTGCTCTCCAAGGAGCCGATCGACAAGACGTTATTGATCTACAACATGCCTCCCGGGGCAACCGAATCGACCCTCTTCGTGCCGTCCAATGACCCGGGGGATTATGCAAACGACTACTTCTTCTCGCCGCAAGTCATGCCCATCATCACCAATCATACGCCGGTGCGCCGGGCGCTGTCGCGTTCGGAGCTGATCGATGGGTTCGAAGGCGCCTATCTGCACGGCGAAGAACCCGAAGGCGCCCGTGGGCCGATGTCATCCCGCTCACTCCAGGATCTCACGCTTTACACTTCGACGCTGCATCAGGAAGACGAGCTGCTGCGGCGGATCGGCATGCATCGTTGGCTCGCCTACAAGGGACTTACGACCCTCCTCGCCGATGCCGCCGGCCGCGTCGCCAATGAAGGAACCTTCGTCTCACTCGACTATCCCGCTGACAGCCTGATCCGGCCGGCAAGTTTCCCGCCGCTTCCGGAGCCGAGCAGCGGGCTCGGCACCGTGCGTGATGCGGCCATTGCCGAGACCTCTGCCGAGAGTGCCCTCGCCGAACCTTTTGCCCATCAATATCCAAACCTCGCCGGCCGCGTAGTGCATGGCGCGCAACTGTTCAAGGCGAGTTGCGCCCGATGTCATTCGCCGGGCAATGCGGGGCTCTGGACGAACGAGGACATGCACCCGATTTCAGCGGCCGGGGGCAGCGAACCGACTGGGCGCTTTTTCTCGCCGACGGTCTGGCAACGCGGAACCCAGTCGATCAGAACCGCCATCTTGGAGAATTTGTTTTGGGTGCAACAGCGCGGGCTCTTGAGCGACGGCCACGTCGTCGGAAGCGCGCCTGACAACATGGACGGATTAGACTTGCTGGTGCGCCCCGATCGCTGTCAAGCGCCTCTCAACGCGGACGGCAGCGTCGATCTGGCACGCGCGTCAGACCTTTACAAGCGGCTCTACACGATCCGGCAGGGCGCTGACCACAGCTTTCGGATTCCGAGCGCCGGAATGCGTTTCGAGCTCTATACCCGGTTCGGCCAGCGTCGCGGAGTGGCGCAGCAAACCCTCGCGTCGAAGTCTGACCGGATGGTCACGGAGCCGGAGGCGCGGTTTGTCGAGCGCCATGCCTACTTCACCAAACTCGACGACGGCTATTACTACTGGGACTATCAGAAGATGCGCCGCGAGTACGGCATCCTGGAATTCGGGCTCGACCCCAAGGAACCGCAGAACGCCGCGCGCATCGGCGGCCTACCCGCCGCTCCTCATCCCTGGTGCCTGCCCGAAGGGTCGCCGCAGGCTGACATCGACGATCTCGTGATGTTTCTGTTGACTTTGTGATCGCTTCACAGCGTCGACAGGCCTTGTTGCACGGATCGGTTGTGCGGGTAGACTACAAATCTGGGGTCTACTATACTCCTGTTATCCGAAGATAGCTGCCGCACCTTTCTGATGTGGTCTGGGTCCCTGAAAAACACCACGAGGCCCCTCAATGCAACCCTATCTTCCGCACGACGACCCGAATCCAGAATTCCGCAAGCAGACATTGGAATCGCGGCGAAAGCAGTATTTCTTCAATTACAATTATATATCCGGATACCCCTTTTTGGATCATGTCCCTAAACGGGAGAAATTCAGCATCTATTACTGGGCGAGCCGGTCTGCGTCCCTTGGCTTGCTGCCCTTCAACATTGTACTCGCTAAACTGCGCACCGCGCTGATCAAGCCTGTCGATCACCTATACGATTTCCTAAACCTCTACAACCTGTATCGCCGCCCGGAGCAGATCGAGGCCTGGCTCGCCGACGAAGGGTTCGCGGAACAGCGTATCAGCGGCTGTAATCCACAGGCTATCCGGCGCCTCGATCCCGTTCCTGCGGATTTTCCATTCAGCGATGCACACCTGCACGCCGTGGCCGGGAATGGGCGTACCCTGGCCGAGGAGGCTGCCGCGGGGCGGCTCTACTTTGCGGACTTCGAGGCATTAGCTCATATAAAGGGCAGCGACTTCAAGGGGCGGCACCGAACCATCCCCAGTCCGCGGGCCCTGTTCTGGTGGGACCGCGATGACGAGAAGCTGCACACGGTCGGGATCCAGGTCCGCCGTCAAGCAGGGGCTCGTGTCTTCCTGCCGTCCGATCCGTTATTGGACTGGGTCGCAGCAAAGATGGCCTATCAGTGCGCCGATGCCTGCCATCAAGAAATTGGCACGCATTTCGCCTGGACGCACATGGTGATGGCGCCAGTGGCGGTGGTCACGAATCGTCAGCTCGCCGAGCAGCATCCGGTGCATCAGCTCCTCGCCCCGCATTTTCGCTTTTATCTGTACGACAACGAGCTCGGTCGCGTCGCCTTCATCAACCCGGGCGGACCCGTTGAACGCATGCTGGGGGGGACCCTTGAGGAATCTCTGGGCATCCCTTTAAATCTTTATAAGTTATGGAACATCCGGGACTTCACCCTCCCGACGGAACTCGCGCGACGCGGAGTGGCCGACCCGGAGATACTGACACGCTATCCGATGCGGGACGACGGCGTGCCGATCTGGAACGCGATCGGCGCCTTTGTCGGGAACTACCTCGGTATCTACTATAAGAATGATAGCGATGTCGCGGCGGATCCGGAGGTACAGGCGTGGACACGGGAATTGGCATCGCAGGACACCTCACAGAACGGAGGCCGTATCGCCGGGATGCCGGAACGGATGGACAGCGTCGGATTGTTGCAGCAAATACTGACCACGATAATCTGGATTTGTGGTCCACTTCACTCAATGCTCAACTTTTCTCAGTGGGACTATATCAACCTGCCCAATATGAGCTACGCCCTCTATGCTGAGGTCCCGGAAGAGGTCGGTGCCACGACCTATGACACCTTGATGAAGATTATGCCTCCGTTCAACCAAGCGAGCTACCAACTCTGGTGGTGCAAGATTCTGACCAGCTACAGGTACGACAAACTCGGCGACTACCTCCAGCAGTTCAGTGCGCCTGAAGCGCAGTTGGCCGTCCAGGTGTTCCGGCAGCGTCTTCAGGTCATCGAAAAGGAGATCGAAGCCCGCGACGCCACCCGGCCCGTGTCCTTTCCCTATCTCAAGCCCTCGCTCTGCATCAACAGCATCAACACTTAGCCCTTCCAACTTGCGAACCGGTCGGAGTCACTTTGCTGGAGGTCCAAAGCGAGCCATCGGGCGTTCTTTCCAGAACCCAAAGTCTGCTTCGGCATGCGAAGCGCCTTCCGGCTGGGATTGCAGAAGGTCGGCACGGTGAAAAAATCGTGACCCTGAAAAATGAACTCGCCGCGAGAGTTTGTGCGGGGGCCGCGTCCGTCACGCCTCTCGGTGAAGGCGGCAAGATGCGGTGAGGTGACCCTGGAGGTGCATCAGTTCAGAGCTTCACCCAGAATGATATCGGCTGCCTTCTCCGCGATCATGTAAACTGAGGTAACGATGAAGTAACCAGGAATGCGCGGGAAGATCGAGGCATCGACGATCCGGAGGTTCTCGAAACCATGGACCCGGAACCGGCTGTCAACCACACCGCCCTGATTCTCAGGCTTCATGGCACAGGTGCCGCAGGCGTGGTGGCCCCAAGTGTTGTCCTCGACATACCGCTTCAGCTGATCGTCGGTGTAAAGATGACGACCAGGAACCTCCTCTTCGGCGATCATGTCGCCTATCGCGTCGGTCACTATGCGCCCGAATTTAATGCCCGTAACGACCGCGTCGAGATCGTCAGATGGAGAACAATTACCCTCCCGGAGATTGTGGAAATTGATGTCGGGCCGATCTAACGCGTCTTTAGACCGTAATCGCACGGTCCCCGCCGTGTTCTGGGTGTATGCCTTGAGGACAGCCCAAGTAAGATAGTTGAGCTTCTTGACGCGCGCCGAATAGCCGGGATAGTAGCCGCGGAAATCAGCGAGCAAGAAGAAACAGAACAGGTCGGGGCGCTCCCGGTCGGTCCTTGACGGGAACATCACGGAGAATAGAAGGCCGTTGCTGGTATAGGCGCCGAACCTCCACCTGCGCCACATGCGATACTGCCGGTCATCGGTGGTATAGGTCGCTCCGCGCAGGGCTTTCCACGGCGGTCGCATACGACTGACCACGCCAATCTCGTATCGATCCTGCAGGTTCCGGCCAACCCCCGGCAAATCTTTCACCAAGTTGATACCGTGCTCAGCCAGATGCTGCGGATCGCCGATCCCGGACAGCATCAGAAGCTGAGGGGTGTTGAACGCGCCGCCCGCCAGGATCACCTCGTGACTTGCACCGACATATTTTTCAGGTCCGGCCTCGCCGTGCGGCCGCGCCGAGGCCCGGTACAGCCTGATCCCCTCACGATAAAAAACTCCCGACACGGTTCCGGTGGCTCGATCGATCTTGATGCGGGTAACCAGGGCATTGAGACGGATCGTCAATCGGTCCGGAAATCGCGTCTGGACCTCGCGCAGAAAATCGCGTGGTCCGGTGCGGGCATGGCGTGCAGAGGCCATCGGCGTGATGCACGCCGTTGAGGGTCCGGCATCCGCCAACCTCTGGTCATTGGGATCGCCTTTGCTGCTTGCAAACCAGCCCCAGTCTTCGATCACGTCCGGCAGCAGGCCGCCGGCTGACAGCAGCGCACGCCACAAGGTGCGACGCAGGCGCCAGTCGAGAATGGCGCGTAAAGGCAGCGCGCGTTCGGTAGTGAGCCAACCATCCCAGCCATGCCCGGTCGGGTTCCAACCCAACAACCGGTCGAGCCATTTCAGGGCCACCGAGCGATACCGGCAGCGCTCCAGCCGTCGAAAATATTTCTGCATATTGGATGCCCGCCACGAGGCATCTCCGGTCAGCTGCCAGATATGGTTCCAGTCAGCATTGTTCGGCCGCATGATGATCATCGCATTGTGGCAAGTGCAGCCGCCAAGGCCGCTGGCGCGCGGGTAGAGCACGCCATCGACCGCTTCGCCATCCCAATTCTCGTGGTAGCGCCAATCCCTCTTCTGCCTCTCGGTCGACGCGTAGTGGCGCACCCAGAAATCCCACTTCAGTCCGGGATTCTCCGAAGCAAAGGGGTGAAACGCCGGGACCAAGTAGTCGGGTGGCAAGAGCCGGCTCGAGAGCGAGTCGTCATGCGGCTTCACCGGGTCGTCTCCGGCATCCAGCACCAGCACCCGTCTCCCAGCCTCGGCCAACCGGCCCGCCAACACGCCGCCACCCGCTCCTGCGCCGACGACAATATAGTCGAACCTTTCCTCGCTGGTCATTGCGAGGCTCAGAAATGCTTCAGATAAGCGATGAGCGCTTCCTTATCGGCAGCGGACAGATCACTACCGAAGTAGTGGCCGCGATTAACGACGTAGTCTGGACACTTGCTCAATCCCACGAGGGTGTCGATCAATCCCGTATCACGCACGGCCGTCTCGGCCTTCGGCTGGGTCCCCGGGTCGGCCAACGCTTCCGGCGAGCAGGTGCCGCCCATCCTCGCGAAGGCGTCGAGGAGGGTTGGCCCCGCCTTCAGCAACCGCCAAAAATGGCGGATCATCCCGGGCTCGTCATTGTCAGGCAGCAGCTTGGTGTTTGCCAGAGCGTTGACCGGAAAGTTCTTTGGCAGCGGTCCGAGCGCAATACCGCCGTCTTGGTCGATCGCCCAAGGCGCAAACCAGTGCAACGGTCCGGCCAGATTGCGCACCCATGACGGCATGAAGCCCGACGGGATCACCAGACAGGACGGTGCGGTGGTGCGATAGATGTAGCCGGGTACCGGGATCTGCGTGAAGGGATCCATGCGTCGGGTCTGCGGGTTCAGCATTTGCCGGATCGATCGGTTGAACACTTTCATCCGATTGCCGACGCAAGGGAGGTAGGGGTCATCGTCGCTGGCAGCTGGGCAATGTTCCTTATTGTCGTAATAGCCGCCGCTTCGGGAATATGGAGCGCGTGGTCCGTAGTAGTTGCTGTCATCGTCTTGACCAACCGAATTGTTGGATAGGAACGGGGCAGTGGACCAGAGGCTAATCAGCGAAGGTGGACGGAGATAGCCGCGCCCGTTGCCAAGCGGCTGCAGCGACATCGCGGCACCCGAGACCGGGTGATAGACGGTGATCTCCTTGACCGGCGGTAGACTCTTGTACGACGACGAAGTGAAATTGCCCCAGATATCGCCGGACAGGCCGTTGGTGGCGAGCGCCGTGCACGCGTTCGTCTGCATTAGGTCGACTGGAACCCGGCGCTCGGACGACAGGTAATTGCCCTCCAGGAACGTATCGTTGCCGCTGGCGTCGCGGGCGGTCACCACCTTGATCATCGCATCCTTGAATGCCCTGCTCTGGGTCCACTCCCAATAACGGTCCCAGCAGGCGCGGTAATTCGGCCCGTTACCGCCGCCTGAGCAGATGCCGTCGTCTATCCCGGAATTTGCCGGTGTTGGTGGGACCTTGCTGGAGTGGCAGGCGGCACAGGTTTCCGCGAACACGACCTTGCCGCGCTTGACTGCTTCGGAATCGAGAGGCTCGAGGTAGGTCTGACCGCCAGGTGCGTCGGCTAAATAATCCGGCCGAGCGGTGACCAGGAAGAACACCGCCATGTCGGGGGTCCGGTCCTCGGTTGCTTCCCAATAAACAGATTGCCTCTTTGCATTGCTGATCTTGATCGGCGAGATCTTCTGGCCGCCAACGAAGGGGCGAAAATGCAGCAGCCACTCTTCGCTGAACAGGCCGATATTCAGATAGACCCGGTTGAGCGCGCCGAGGGTCCCTACCGAATCGGCTCCATCCTTAAGCACCCTCATGGTGTGCGACTTGCCGGTCGCCGGATCCCAGAACTGCGACAGAGTCGCGGTTAGCGGATAATCTTGGAACTGCTTGTTGTCCAGCTCGCCGCCCGTCAGCCGCTCCTCACCAGTGACTAGGCTCGGGCCAAGACGGGCGAGAACGTTATAGACAGCGTTCATCGTCCGCGGATTGTTCATGTAATCCGTCGAGACCAGCGAAGTGTCCAGACTGCCGGGTGGATTGGTGTGGAACAGTTGGTAGAGGAAGTTGCCCTCGTTGGGCGCGGGCGAGTTCCCGGCATTGCGCGGCCGGGTGTTCCAAAAGAAAATGCGGCTGACCCAAAAATATTGCGCGCCCGGATTCGACGCTAAGTTTTCCCAGTTCGGGTTTTCCGGATCTTCAGGAGGATTTATTGGGCTCGGTCCGACATGGCAAAAGGCACAAGACATGCCGACCCGGTAAGGGCGCACCAAGTTGCTGTCATTGTAGTAGGATGGGTCGGTGTAGTAGCGTACCGGATCCCAGCGGGCCCGCGCCTTTTCGTCAAAATCGGGATTGGAGAACAGGCGCAGACCCACGACGCCGCTCGGGCCCCCGTAATAAGAACCAACCGGCACAGTCTTGCCCCGAGCCCCGATCTTAACGCCGGGATATTTGGCTGGATCAGCGAACGGATCGGGCGGGCAACTCGACTCACGCTGGTCGAGCCACAGCCCGAACCGTGTCTGGTCAGGCCCCTTGGCCTCGGTGAAGCATGGTTCATTGACCAGCCCGAGCCATGACCAGCGGTTCCGACGGCCATAGGACATACCGCCTTCGCCCTTGTACGACGACACCGTTTTCAGTAGGTCGAACGCGCCGGCGGTATTGCGAGCGGCGAAGTCCCAGAACCTGTCGTTGCCGCCGGTCCAGACGATCCAGGCATTTTGGCCGCGTATCGCACTTTCCCGCACATCTTCTGAAGGCTTGTTGGTGAGCTTAGCGATTTCCAGAATTTCCTTGGGATAGACGGCGCCATCCGCCGGCTTGACCAGAACGCCCTTGTCCATCCGTGCGAAATAAGGTTCGCCGGCAACAGGGAGGCTCTCCCGAGTTCGCCCCGCTGCCTTCGCTTCGTCGGGAATGGTGCCAAATTTCGCGCTGTCCGGCTCGACTATCGCCCGCAGAGCCAGCACCCCGCCCACGAGGAGCACCAAGCTCAGCCCGACCACAACGACGACCGCCCATTTCAAAACTCGTCTCAACAACGCCGCGATGGTTCTCATGGCTGGTCTCGTCGCCTGGCCAGGTCACAAGGTCTTCAAGAAGGCTAGCATCAGTTGCTTGTCCCGATCGGACAAATCAGTTCCGTAGAGGTGCCCGCGATTGCTGTTGCCGGGGCTGGCTGTATCGTAGAGCGTGCCGAAGCGCTCGGCAGCTGTGCCAGCTTGACTGACGAACCCGCCGCTTACCGGATCGACCAGATCATACCCGCGGTAGAATTTTTGCGGCCGCTCGGATGGCGGCGCGAGCAGATCACGGAGCGTCGGGATAGACCCATTGTGCAGGTAAGGGCCGCGCAGCCACAGGCCCGTCAGCTCGTTCGCGATGTAGCCGTTGGTCTTGTGGAACGCGTGGAATCCCCAGTCGTAGCCGCCCCCATGGTAATTTGTGTACCGTTCCTTCGCGGCTTCGGTCCACATATCAATGCGACGGCGGTCGGTCCCCAGTTCGGTCGCCGAAATGACAGTCCGGAACCGGTTGCCGCCAGGCTCGTGGCAATCGGCGCAATGAGTTTGGTACAGCGCCTTGCCTGCCTCGACCTCGCTTTCATCAACGCGGTAGGGATCATCTGAACTGCGCGCGACCGAGAACGGCGAGGGCGGCGGCTTTTGCAGGCGGATGAAATCGATGATCGAGTCAAGCGTCGGCTTGGCATCGGCAAAGCCTCGATAATCCATGCCGTCGCCGATGGCACCGGCAATCGCAGTTTCGCGCAGGCTGGTGCTAAGGCCGTCCCAATGCAGCGAATACTGGCGGGTGGGATCGGCGACCGTGCGGTTTAGGTCCCAAAGCGGCATCATGTCGGAATTTCCGATAGTGCCGTCATCGGGAAGGCCAAGGTCGAAGAACTTGACTGGATTGAACGGATCGATCCGTCCCGGGCCCCAATCGGGCCGTGACTGCATCCACGCAAAGCGGTTAGCTTGATCCTTAAGCGCCGATCTGACCCGCGGAATCAGCAGGTACCGGTACAGCAGACGCTCCCACAACGGCATGTCATATATCGCTTCGATCGCCGCCATGACTTTATCGGCTGTGAAGGTCTCGTCACTGCCGGCTTTTGTGAGGAAGCGCAAGAATCCCTGGACATTTACCCGAGTGCCGGCACCAGCCGGGACGAAGGTTGCGGGGCCATTTGCATGTAACCGGTAGCTGCCTTGATGACAAAATGCGCAGTTTGGGGCTATCCGCGGAATGACGCCGAGTGTCTTCTTGGAGAACCCGACCGGCAGCTCGTCTCCCGCCACCCAGTACACACCGATTGCGCCGAAGCCATCCTGGTTCCCCGGCAAATATTCGGGAAACATTGTCGGCAACACCCGCCAGATCCAATAGGGGAGGCCTTGCTGGGTCTCGTTGCCAATCGAGCCGTGGTTGAATGCGTACAGCGGATCGTTGGTAGCAGGCTGGGCAATCGGGCGTAACAACACAAACCAAGCAAACAGAATCAGCACCACGATGAGCGCCAGGAAGCCGGCGAGGCATCGGGACAGGACCTTGGTCATCGGATGACGCCGGATGTCCGGTGTTGCTCTTCGAGCATCTTGATGCGGATCAAGCAGTACAACGTGGTCGAGCCAATCAAAGCATCGACGAATGAGATCGCTAGGAACCCGGGCGGGTGCCCAAACAACACCACCGCTAAGAAGAAAAATGTGGCGCCGAATGTCCGCGAGGGAAAAACGGCGATATAGGCATTGGCGCGATAGCGACCAAAGTCGATGGCAGCGGGGACATAGAAGACTGAAATGATCATCAATAGTCCGGCTGAAGCGCGCGCCCAGATCAACTGCTCATCGCCTAGCGGGATGTTAAACAGATTCAGCATCCATCGTGGGAAGAACAAAAGTGGAATGATGAACAGCGTGTTCAGGAAAATGCCGAACCAGACCAGAATGGTGTGGCGTAAGATCCACACGCTTATGCTGCTTCCTGGGGAACTCGTCATAGCGTTTTCATGTACTCCACGATTGCGTCCTTATCGGCCGACGGCAGCTCGGTTCCGTATATCTTCCCCTCGTGCCCGCGATTGGAATTTCCGAGAATGCATGTGTCGTAAAGAAATAGGTCTTTCAGGTCATATCCATAGCCGTCGCTCTGGTAGCCGACCTTGTCGGGGTCGAATATATCGCTGCCGCGATACCACTTTTGCGGGCGAGCCGGCGAACCGGCCCTTGCTACGGTGCCGCACGCCGCGGCCGGCTCAAGCAGGTCGCGCAGGGTCGGCACGGAGCCGTTATGGAGGTATGGCGAGCGCGCCCAGATGCCGTCGAGCGGCTGATTGGCATAGCCGGCTGTCTTGCGGAAATGGGTAAAGCGCCAAGGATACCCGGCGTAAAGCGTATTTTGTGCGGCTGAGAAGTTTTGGGTATACGAAGCCCAGCGGTCAGGGTCTGTTCCGATCCGATCCAAATCTTCAACTTGGCCGAGGCGCGGGAAATGGTTGGTATCGTAGTCATAATGTCCTGACACGTCCTTCATGCCATGGCAACCGGCGCAGTATTCGGCGTATAATTGGCGACCGCGCTCGACCTTATTTTGGTCGATCGCCGAGGCCACCGGAAAGGCGGGCGCCGGGCGATCCCAGATCCAAGCCCGAACCCGCTTGATCGCCGCCATGTCGACAGTCACCGGCGTTACTCCAGCACCCAGGGCCGCGCTTAAGTTCCGTTCATCAACCGATGTGTTGTTGCCATCCCAGTGCAGGTGCATCCCTTGGCGCGGGCGCTGCTGCCAAATCGCGGGAAAGTCGGCGGAGCCATTCAATTCGGTTGCCGTAATGTGGTGCTCGTCCATCGGAAAATTGAACTGGATCGCCTTGTAAGGGTTGAAGGTATCAACCCGGCCGGGACCCCAATCCTCCTGGCGGTGGATGAACGAAAGCTGCTGCGAACGCTGTACCAAGGCCTGCTGGACTCGTGGAAAAACGAGATATCGGTAAATTGAGCGATCGACAAAATTAAGCTTACCGCCTACCTGAGGACTGTCGATCGCCTCGATCAGGTTATCGGCGTTGAAATTCGGGGCGTCGGCGACTTCCAGGAAGAATTTCAGCAAACTATAAAGACGCAAATTATTCGATGGCGCTCCGTAGATATACGCAGGTTGGTCGCTTAGGTTAATGCGGTAAGTGCCCACATGGCAGATTGCGCAATTGAGCCAGACCCGCTCGATACCATCGACGACCCGCCGCGATACACCGATCGGGAGATCAGCCTGCTCCGACTCGTAGAGTAGTCCAAATCTGCGGTAACCGGTCAGCTCGCTTCCGTCCGGAAACATCACCGGCAGCGCTTTGAACACCAAGATGGGCAGTCCGTTGGCCGGCTCGCTGCCTATTGATCCGTATTTGAAGTGGTCCTCATCGTCTCGATAGGCAACAACGTACTGATTGACGAAGATCAGATAATACAGGGCGGCTAGGATCAACAACAGAACGACCAGCCCGAGAATCCAGCGATTGCGGGTAACTACGCGCTCCACCGGTGTTGGAGGATCAAAGTCCATGATGAACCCCTCCTCTTTAGTTTGTCAGGTTCGGGTCACCGGAATAGTGGCGGCTGGTAGACCGACATGACAGACTTGATCAGAGCTTCCCACTTTTCTTCGAATGTATCGCCGTCGTAGCGAGACACTTCGTAGCAGCCGAGCGGATTTGCCAAATCATTGACCAGGCATTTGTTGCAGTAGGTACATTCCTTCTGCCGTATTGGCCCGTTAGCGGTGCGCAGGATCTGCGGAAGGTCGTTGTTGGCGATCAATGGCCGGCCGATACTGACGCCGTCGCAGCAACCGTTGCGGATGACACCGGCGATATCGGCGGCGTGCTGGAAGCCGCCGGTGCATAGAAATTTGATACTCGGATCGATTTTTACGATTTCATCGCGCAGATATTTGGAATAGGCGGCGTTGATGCCTTCGATGACTTTGCCCCGCCGAGAGCGCCACAGCCATCGGAATAGCGGGCCGCCGATCGGGCTCTTGAAGATTGCATAGTTGAAGCGGGTGCGCACACCCGATGCCAGCATCCCGCCGTACCAGCGCGTCAGAGCATTGGGCGAGATATCCCCCGGCGGGTTGCGTGGATGAGGAAAGGTCGATCCGCTTGAAATGTGGAAAGAGTCCACACCCTTGCCGTCATCGAGCAGCATCTTGCAAATCGTAAGGGTATCTTCTAGCGTATTACCCTTCTTCTTCCAGGGATATAGCCAGTTGTTGTGATCAACGCCGTTGATCTTCATCTGCAGATGAAAGTCCGCACCGACCTCGCGACGGATGGCGCGCACGATCTCAAGCACGAACCTTGCCCTATTTTCGACCGGACCACCATAATCGTCGGTGCGGTCGTTGATCCCCGAGCTCAAAAATTGCGTGATCAGGTAGCCATTCGCGCCGTGCAGTTCGACCCCGTCGAGCCCGGCCACCCGGGCACGCCGCGCGCCTTGAGCGAATTGTTCAATGACCTCGTGAATTTCCGCGACAGTCATGGCCTGAGCCAGAATACCGTGGAAGAAATCCGTCTGATTTGTCGAGCTCTGGGCTTTCTTGAACAGGTTCTCAACCCCGCCCATGTCCTGCTGCCGTCCGGAATGGCTAAGCTGCATGATGAAGCGGCAGCCATACTCATGGACGCGCTTGCCGACCTCGCGCCAGAATGGGATCTTGTCGTCAGCGTCGACCATGGCATATCGGATCAAGATTCGCCCACGCACGGCGACCGGCGTGTAAGACGAGATGATGCAGCCGACGCCACCCCTGGCGAATTTTTCCTCCCAATTTAACCTCGTGTGACCACCGTAACCATTGTATTCGTCAAACATTCCAGACAAATTTGACCGGAACAGCCGGTTTTTCACTTCCAGATGTCGAAATTGTAACGGCGCGAAGATCAGCGCTGCATTGTCCTCGTGAAGGAACGTTCCGTCCACTGCCCCCCTCATGTCCGCTTCCCCCCGGGGATGAGATCGTCGATTGTGGCTTGGTCGATTCTAACCATGAACGTTGGCGTTCGCGAGCATAGTTAACCAAATAGGTTGCCTGGTCAACCAACCCACGCTTTCAGAACGCATTCCTCCGTTAGGAGCTTTAGCTCAGCAGCCGCCAGGCCGGAATCGGAAACTCTTTGGGTGCCGGGCTCCCATTTCGCTAGGTGAAGCGAAGCAGCATCCCGGGACTTGAGTAAGCGGCTAGGCTTCCGCGGGTTCGGTCGCCCAGGTAGGTTTGCTATGATAGCATGCTAGTTATACGTTTTATATTGACATAAAAGCATTTAATGTGATACTAACGGCCGCAAAGAGCAATTTCGATCACAGCGGCTAACCTGAGCCCATTGCCGGGCCGCCAAGGCCGCAAGGCCGAACATGCCCATGAGAGGGCACCGCTCGCTGCCGGGTACGGCATCAGAAATCGTCAACGTACCCCGCCGTCACCGCCCAACACGTGAATGCCGTCGGCTAGCGCGTTGGGCCTGATCGGCTCTTTTCTTTGAGTCAGTTCAGCGAAAGCAGGTTTGATGGGTCAATGGTTCGAATACATTGTGGTGGGGTCTGGCGCCGGGGGCGGCACGCTGGCGGCGCGGCTGGCAGAGGCCGGACGAAGTGTACTTCTGCTCGAAGCCGGCGGGGATCCGCGGCAGCTCTCAGGCACCAATGACTATCAACCCGGGATCAACCGGCTGCCCGATGATTATGACGTGCCTGCATTTCACGGCCTCGCCAGTGAGAACGACGCGATGCGGTGGGATCTCTTCGTCCGGCACTATGCTTCCGAGGAGCTGCAGGCGAAGGATCCGAAATACGTGCGCGACTACCGCGGGGTCCCGGTAAACGGCGTCCTTTACCCGCGCGCCGGCACATTAGGCGGCTGCACGGCGCACAACGCCATGATCTTCGTCTATCCGCACAATGCAGACTGGGATGGGATCGCGCATCTGACCGGTGATGAGTCGTGGAACGCTGAAGCCATGCGGCGCCATTTCATGAACTTAGAAAGTTGCCGGCACCGCCCGATCGAGCGCTGGCTCTCTAAGACGGGCGTCAACCAGTCACGCCATGGCTGGGACGGCTGGCTACAGGTGGAGAAAGCGACACCACCTCCGGCCGCGATCGGCGATCACGAATTGGTGCAAGTGCTCCTCGAATCCGCAGTCACGGCTTTCGCCGATATCGGGCAGCCGATCAAACACTTGCCCGATCTCGTCGGAGCAAACGCAGACCCGAACGACTGGCGCCTCGTCAGCCAAAACGCCGTGGGTGTGCGTTACACACCGCTGACAACGCGCAATCACGCGCGGATGGGTGCGCGCGATCGGGTGCTCGAGACCGCACAGAAATATCCCGATCGCCTTCGCGTCGAGCTGGACGCGCTGGTCACTCGCGTCATTCTCGACAAGTATAACCGTGCCATCGGAGTCCAATATCTGAAGGGGAAGAGCCTGTACCGAGCCCACGGCCAGCCCGCCACCGACGCCGGTGTGCTCTGTCAAGCACAGGCAACGCGCGAGGTTATCCTATGCGGTGGCGCTTTCAATACTCCGCAACTCTTGATGCTGTCCGGGATCGGACCGCGCGCCGTACTCGAGCCGCTCGGTATTCCTGTACTCGTCGAACTGCCCGGGGTCGGCAAGAACCTGCAGGACCGCTACGAGGTCGGTGTCGTCAACCGCATGAACTTCGAGCGCTGGAAGGTCCTCAACGGGGCCACCTTTAGTCTGGGCGACCCGCAATATCGTGAATGGACGGATAAACGCGAGGGAGTTTACACCAGCAACGGGGCGGTATTGGCGGCGATTTTGAAGTCACTGCCCGAACGCCCGCTTCCCGACCTGTTCATGTTCGCATTGCTGGGGCGCTTTGGCGGGTATTTCCCCGGCTATTCGAAAGCTCAGGTGAACAACCCCAATTATCTAACTTGGGCGATCCTGAAGGCGCACACGCAGAACCGCGCCGGTGAAGTCGTGCTGCGTTCTGCCGATCCGCTCGACACGCCGCTGGTCAATTTCAACTATTTCGACGAAGGCAGCGACACTGCAGGCGAGGATCTTCAGTCTGTCGTCGCCGGCATACGCTTTGCCCGCAGGCTCACGGCAAAGCTGAAGGATCAGGGCTTGATCGCCGCAGAGGAGCAGCCTGGCGAAGCACTTCAGACAGACGATGAGCTACGAGATTTTGTGCGCAGCGTCGCGTGGGGGCACCATGCTTCCTGCACTTGCGCGATTGGACCACGCGAGGGTGGCGGAGTGCTCGGCAGCGACTTTCGGGTGCACGGCACAGCGGGATTACGTGTGGTCGATGCCTCGGTATTCCCGCGGATTCCTGGCTTCTTTATTGCCAGCGCCGTCTATATGGTTGGCGAAAAGGCCGCCAACGTAATCCTGGCTTCATGACCCCGACTGATGTCTTGTTCCTAACCCCCTCGCATGCGACTATACGAAATGTTGTTCGAGAAAGCATCGGGAGGGGCTGCCGTCCTCCGCCTCGCGACCGCGCTTGTCGCGGCGCTGATCGCGGTCTCGCCGGCATGCGCCGAAGACCAGTCGAAATGTTCGGCCGCACCGCCCGTCTTATGGGGCGACGGCGAGCACGACGATACGGCGGCGCTGAATGCCTGGTTCCGCGGCGAGACCGTGTTGTGGGCGCAGACGCATCAGACGGTCGGCTCGGAGATAACCGACCACAGCTTTCTACTGAGCTCGACCGTCTACATTCACAGCGGAACCGGCCGCAAGATGGAACGGTTCCAGATGGTCTGGCCATTCCGCAACGAAGTCGTGACCGGCGGTACGATAGCGGCGGGAAACGATCCCGAAGGCCAGCCGGTCGCGGATGGCATCACCAAGGTCAACAGCGATCCCGACGAGGGAATCCCTTATGACGGCCCCAAGCTCGAGCCCCACGAGCACGGCATTCCCGAGCACTGCCTGACGTCGTAGGAGAGCCCCCCCTTTGGCCCGGTCCGGCGCTGTCGGGCCATGCGCTACGACGGATGCTTGAACCGG
>Ga0182032_10000458_pt1 | contig 16423 bp, 17 predicted proteins | sample tim00Cox00000000_FD_125970 | JGI IMG/M metagenome (GOLD analysis project Ga0182032, IMG submission 125970) | Lab enrichment of tropical soil microbial communities from Luquillo Experimental Forest, Puerto Rico - timezero.00C.oxic.00.000.000 | ecosystem: Environmental > Terrestrial > Soil >... | reverse complement strand
GCTCTCTCCGACGGACTGAATCGCTCCCGGATTTTGGCGACGGCGCCGAGCCAGGCGCGGTGAAATTCCTTCATGTGTTCTTCCAGCGGCGTACGAATGTTCGCCTCGTAGGTTCGATAATGTCGCTCAGCTATTTCGCGCGCCTTGTGGTAGCCAAACTTGTGGACGAGGTCGCCGATCACCTTCATCAGCACGTTTTGTCGGCTTCCCTTGTGTGGAACGGGATGATTCTGGATCACATTCGTGATCAGGGCTTCTGTGCTAAGAGAGTAATTATTTGTACTTTTATATAGGGAAAGTTCAGGACCATTACGAAGCGAGCGGCGATTCACTTTCCCTATACCGTCAGTCCACGTATGCGGGTGTTGCGACTCAATCTTCGTGCCGCTTGGTTTGGCGCGCTGCTTTGGGCGGTGCATCCGGTTACAGTCCAATCAGTCGCGTGGGGGCAGAGCTCAAGAACTCGCAATCCTGTTTTTTCTAAATGCCAACCTCGCGCAGCGAGGCGCATTGTTTGAATTACGGGGATGAGTTCGCGACCTTATACGCAAATGCTCCTATTCCACGATCCGCATTGCGTTGAATATTCGACCCCCGGTCATCCCGAGTGTCCGCAACGGATCGTCCAGTCAGTCGCATTTCTGAAGGATCGACATCCAAGCTGGCAATGGCGGGAGCCAAGAGCAGCAACAAAAAATGAGCTACTTCGCGCTCACTCATTGGAACACATCGAGCTGATCAAAAATCCGAGCGGCGACTTTGATCTCGATACGCCTGCGGTTCCGAAAATCTACAATTACGCGATAGCATCGGCCGGCGCTGGAATCGATGTCGCGCATGCTGCGCTCGCGGGCGAACGCGCCTTCGCTTTGATGCGACCGCCTGGACACCACGCCACGCGCGATCGCGCGATGGGATTCTGTTATTTCAGCAACATTGCGATTGCCGCGTTGGATGCGCTCGATAACGACGCCGAGCGCGTGGGGATCTGGGATTTCGATGCGCATCATGGAAACGGCACCGAAGCAATTGTCGCGAACAATGTTCGGATCCGGTTTGCATCGATTCACCAGTTTCCCGCTTATCCCGGAACCGGCACGGAATCATTCGCCAACATTGACAATTATCCTGTCGCGCCGCGGACGCCGCGTAACGAGCATGCTGATGTTTGCCAACACGCGCTGGACAAATTGATCGCGTTCAAACCAAACCTGATTCTGGTTTCCGCGGGATTCGATGCGTACGCCCGCGATCCGCTCGTGCAGATGGCGCTCGAGACCGACGATTTCGCGACCTTTGGCGAATGGCTAAATGAACTCGACATCCCGGCAGGCGCCATTCTCGAAGGTGGCTACAGCGACGATCTACCAGAATTGATCGACGCGTTTCTTACCGCCTGGGATGGCTGAGGTCGATCTCCCGCAGCAATTTGTCGGCCGCTTTTGCAATGTCGGATTGTCCGTACCCTCGCGCTCGCATTTTTACAGCAATCACCCCGCAGCAGTGCACGTCGAGGAAGTCACCAAATGGAAATTTGTAGCCTGCTTTGGTGTTCTCAGGATGTTGGTCGTCGATTCCTAAATGCCATGTCGCATATTCGGCGAATCCCTTTTGGCGAAGAAGCCCATTCCCCTTTTTCGGTCGAAGCCTGATCGACGTGCCATCACCCCTTGCTGGCGTCAACCAGATGGCCGCTGGCGATGAGTTGCCGGGCGTGCTCGAACGCAAGAGGTTTAATCGGACATTGCTCGGTTGTTCGACCGCCGCTTCCGTCGCCGGTGATAGCGGATGCGTCGAGCCAAAAAGCCACAGCTGCGCTGCACAGCAGCTTCATGTTCGTGGAGGTGCCGGCATTCTGACAATTGGCCGGCACGGTTCAACTCAATTAGCGGCCAAGTCGAAGATCTCGGGCTGGCGGGATTTGAACCCACGACCTCTTGAACCCCATTCAAGCGTTCTACCAAGCTGAACTACAGCCCGATCGAGTTGGAACTATTTACCAACTGTGGCGAAACCGCCATTGCTTCGGGAAAAATATTTTTCTCGGAAATTTTTGCGATGGTCATAGACCGCCGTTACAGAAGAACGATGCTCACCGCTGGAATTGTTGGACTTCCGAACGTCGGAAAATCGACGCTGTTTAATGCGGTCACGCGAACGCACAAAGCGCCCGCACACAATTATCCATTCTGCACAATTGATCCGAACGTTGGCGTCGTTTTCGTGCCTGACCCGCGTTTGGAAAAAATCGCGCAGATCTCACATTCCAAAAAGATCACACCAACAGCAATTGAGTTTGTCGATATCGCCGGGTTGGTCAAAGGCGCGAGCGCGGGCGAAGGACTGGGCAATCAGTTTCTCAGTCACATCCGCGAAGTGGACGCGATCGTTCAAGTCGTGCGCTGTTTCACGGACCCGGACGTCCATCATGTCAGCGCGACAATCGATCCGCTCCGCGATATCGAAGTGATTAACACCGAGCTTGCGCTCGCCGATCTCGCGTCACTGCAAAAACGCCGCAACCGATTACAAAAGGAAGTTCGCGCGGGTGAAAAGGCGACGAAAATCGAAAACGCCGTCGTTGAAAAATTGCTTCCGCACCTCAATGCCGGAAAGCCGGCGATCACTGCACCATTGGAGCCCGAGGAAAAAAATATCGCGCGGAGTTTCTTTCTCCTTACTTCAAAGCCGACTTTGTTTGCCTGCAACGTCGCCGAAACCGATTTGGCGGCGGTTGCGAAAGGCGACAAAACAAACGCCGCGGCCGAATATGTCGATTTTGTTGAGGACTACGCGCAACATCATTTCGGCACCGAAGCATTTGTGATCAGCGCACGGATCGAAAGCGAGCTTGCCGATCTCAGAGAAGACGAAGGGCTAGAGTATCTGCGCGGTCTCGGCGTGGAAGACAGTGGCGTTCACGCGCTGATTCGCGGAGTCTATCATTTGCTTGGCTTGAGCACATTTCTAACCACCGGCGAAAAGGAGACCCGCGCCTGGACAATTCATGCCGGCGACAAAGCACCTGATGCAGCAGGCATAATCCACTCTGATTTCGAGCGCGGCTTTATCGCCGCGGAAACGATCGCTTACGACGATCTGATCGCGCTCGGTTCATTCGCGAAGGCTCGGGACGCGGGAAAGCTCCGGCTGGAGGGAAAAGATTACGAAGTGCGTGACGGCGACGTGATTTTGTTTCGCTTCAACGTGTAATGCTGTCGCAGTCCAGAACATTCAGGTGAAAGCCGTTGAAAAGTTGGAACCGGAGACGGGCCGTTCCTAGCCGATCTACAGACAGCGACTCTGTATCCATTGCACGCCGTCTTTTACATTTTCCCCGCACCAGTAGCGCTGCGAATCTACTGTGCAGGACATCTTTGGCTAGCAGGCACGCGCATGTTCGCGCTGGCGCGCCACTGGCGAATGCAAGTCGCCTTAGCGCTGGTCTATCCACGGCCGGCGAACTGGCGCAGCGTTCTACAGCAGTGCGCGCGGTTCGATTCCGGGGGCGATTGATCATGTTCGGCCAGAAATTTATTATGTGGCTCGGTTTCGCTGATCTACGCCGGGACGTAGAGAATCCGACCGCACTGCTCACAGCTGACAATTTCCTTGCTTGCCTCGGCAGCTTTCACGGTCGCAGTCGTCAGCTTCATGTGGCAACCGGTGCAAACGCCATGCTCGACGGCTACGATGGCTGAGTCGCCTTTGCTCGCAAATAGTCGCTCGAACCGATTGAGCAAATCTTCATCCATCTTTTCCGCGAGTTCTTTCCTTTCCCTCGACAATTCTTGAAGTCGAGTTTCGAGCGCCTTTACTTTCTCGCCGAGGTCGTTCATCTGTCGCGAAATCGAATCTTTTGTCGCGGCTGATTTTTTTTCCTCGGCCGCGACGTCGACTTTCAGCTTGTCGCCCTGCTCCATCAACTCGAGCTCTTGGTCTTCTAGTTTCCGAATTTCATCTTCGTAGCGTTGGATTTCGTGACCTATTGCCTGGAACTCGTCGTTCTTGCGGGTCTGGTACTGCTGCGTTTTCAGACGGTTGACGCTTTCGCTGCGAATACCAACATCGAGCTCAAGCCTTTTGCGGTCGACCTCGGCCTGTCGCGCCTTTTGTTTAATTGCTTCGAGGCTAGCTGCGCTCTCCGCCAGCTGCGACTCGAGATGCCTCCGTTGCAGCGGAAGATTTTTAATCTCATTGTCAATTTGCCGGATCTTCTGTTGTCGATCTTGAAGGATGAGAAGCTGTTCCAGTTCGGCACGCACGAGCCGATGAAGGTATTAACTCCGCAGAGCGGCGTCAATTACGCCCGCCAGCCTTTGTCGCGCCAATGGCTTCCAATGCCTGTTCCGGCCTCGCACGAACCGCGATGTTTTCGGTGAGATTGACCCATTGGACTCTGCCGTTCGCATCAACAAAAAACTCCGCCGGGCGGGCAATATCGTTGTTTTTCGGTCCAGCGCCGCGATGAAGAACGTCGTAACGCCGGATCACCTCTGCGCTTTGATCGGACAAAAACGGAAACGTGTATCCCATCTTCTGACAATGGGCGCGAGTTACATCGACCGGGTCGACGCTGATCGCTGCGAGATGGACGCCGCGTGAGTCGAAGTCTGCGAGTCGTTTCTGAAAACTCCGCAACTCGGAGTTACAAAGCGGTCACCAGTGGCCGCGGTAAAAAATTAACACCGCGCCGTTGGGCCAAAGCAGGTCGGCTAGGGCAACTTGCTTTCCACTTTGGTCAGGCAGCGAAAAGTCAGGCGCCTTTTCGCCGACGCGCGGTGCTTGCGCCGACAGCGGCACCTGGCGAGCCACATAAAGTGTTTCATAAGCAAAAAATGCGAAGAACAGGATGCTAATAATCGCGAAGATCGAACCGAAAATCTTACCGCGATAAAGCCGTGGCCGCCCGAACGCCCGGAAGAGGCCGATGAGCAGCAGCGCCGCACCGATCCCGAACAGCATAAAGTTCAGCCACGGAAAATCGCGCGTGAGCGGAAACCAAACCAAGTATTCGTAGCTGGCCAAACCGCCAACCGCGACGATAAAGCCGACCCCAAGCGGCCAGTTCCAACTTCGCTTCATGTCGATCTTGCCGATGCCATTCGCAAGATCCAGCGATAAAGCAGCAGTGCGATAACCGGAAAAGCGATTCCGCCGATCATCTTGCCCGCGAGTTCGAATCCTCGACCGACCAGCGCCAGCGGTGCGTCCTTACCGGAGAAGACGATTATCGCCGAAATCACCACACCGATAATGCCTTCGCCTACAATCAAGCCGGACGCGAGCAGCACGCCAAGCTGCTTCGTCGCTTCAGGCTTAGGAGTGCGATTAGCCCGCTGATCAAAAAACCAGCCGACGATCGCTCCGACCACAATCATCAACGTGCTTTGCGTTGGGAGATAAATCCCGAGTCCCACCGCTAACGGTGGAACGCGCATGTGTTTTGTTGTCCAGGCGAGAATTTCATCGAGCAGAATAATGCCGACTCCGATCAATCCGCCGATTCCGATTAGACTCCAATTGATGTTAGCAGCAATGACGCCTTGCGCCAGAGATGAAATCAAGCCCGCTTGCGGCGCCGGCAGCGGATGTGGACGCAGTTCAGCACCCGGCGCGCCAACGAAGCCATATGCATGATTCACGAGATCAAGCACTGGCGGAATCACGAACGCACCCGCGATCACGCCGAAGACTAGCGCCACCTGCTGTTTCCATGGCGTCGCATCAACCAGTTGCCCGGTCTTGAGGTCCTGGAGGTTATTGTTTGCAATCGCTGCAACGTTGAAGATCACCGCGGTCGTGAAAAGGGCGAATGCCATCAGTGCTTTGCCAGCGTCCGGCCCGACGTACGGTTTTACGCCGATTACGAGCAGTAACGCGGCGCCAATCACAACCAGAATGCCAATGCCCGATAACGGGCTGTTCGAGGAACCGATCAGCCCGGCCATGTAACCGCACACGGCGGAGACAAAGAAACTCATCAAGACGACATAAACTACGCCGCCGATTGTCAACGTTACGATATGCGCGCCGAGACCGCTCGCATTGCCGAAATAGCCGAGCAACCAAGCAATCGGCAGCATACAAATCAAGGTGACGAGACCAACAATGCCGATTGGAATGTCGCGCTCGGTGATCGGCAGTGTGTCGGCTTTCCCGGCTTTGCGCGCGCGCGATGCAGCCATCGCGCCTGCAAGGCCGCTGGCAACCGGCTTCACTAATTTGAGCAACGTCCAAATCGCGGAGACTCCGATTGCGCCTGCTCCGACAAAACGCACCTTGTGACTCCAAGCACTCTGTGCGAGTTGGGCCGCTGCCGTTGTAACATCGCCGGCAATCGCCGAATAATGTGGCACACCCCAGCCCCAGCCGATCAACGCACCGATAAACATCGCAATTCCGACGGATAAGCCGACCAAGTGTCCAATGCCGAGAAGAGCGAATGACAGAAAGAAATCATAACCGCTCACTGCGCCGCGTCTGCCGATACGAAAGGTCTGGGCCACATCACCGGCGAATAGTTGTGTCTGAACGACAACCGCAAACACCGCCGAGACGATCGATCCCCACAGCACGGCAAGCAGACCGGCCCGGCCGTGTTCGATATCGTGAGCGTGCTCGGAATCGCCACTGCTACCGACCTTCAGGACTTCGGCGCACGCGACGCCTTCGGGATAAGGCAGGTCCGAAGTCGTGACCAACGCGCGGCGGAGCGGGATCGAATACATCACCCCGAGAATTCCGCCGAGTGCGCAGATCCAAAATGACGTCCAGAACGGAAACTCAGTCCAATAGCCGATCATGATCAAACCCGGCAGAACGAAGATGATCGACGAGAGCGTGCCCGCCGCGGAGGCAACGGTTTGCACGATATTATTTTCCTGGACGGTTGCGTCACGGAAACCGCGCAAGATCGCCATCGAAATTACCGCCGCCGGGATCGAAGTCGAAAACGTGAGACCTGCCTTGAGCCCGAAATACACATTGGCCGCGGTGAACACCAACGTGATGATGATTCCGATAATCAAACCGCGGACAGTAAGTTCAGCGCGCATATTCGCTTCCTGTCGATCGACGCGAGCGGAGGATAGTGTGGCCTCGCCTAACGGGTCAATAGACTTCGACAGGGGAGCGTTTCCCGTCTTCGACGCTGCGTTGTTTGGCGCGTTCTTCGCCAAGTGTCGCGACCCGCAGTTCCCAGATCTCATTGTCGATCTTGCGAAACGCCGCTTCGGAGAATTCGTGCGGCGGACGCATTGTTTTCTTGAACGCAGCCACGCCAGCGAGCGCGCGATCTGTTTGATCGCGCGGCAGTGTTTCCAAGATCTTGCGAACGTTTTCGATTTCGGGAATTCGATGACAAACCATCGCCAAATCGCTCCCGGCGCCGATCGACAGCTGAATCGTTTGCTCGAGTCCGTAGCCGTTCAGAACCGCGCCCATGTCGAGATCGTCCGTCATGACGAGACCGTCGAATTCGAATTCGTTGCGCAACAATTCGCTGATCACGCGTCGGGACAAACTCGCCGGGGTTTTTTCAGCTTCGAGACACGGATACCAGCCGTGGCAAATCATCACGCTGTCCACGCGGTCAATGAATTTTTTGAAGACAGCGAGCTCGTTTTGATTCAACTCTTCGCGCGTTCGATCGATCCGCGGCAGCTCGTAATGTGCGTCCGATTTCGCGCATGTGTAACCGGGAAAATGTTTGCCGCAGCTCGCGATTCCCTGTTTGCGCATCGCGTCGTTGAACGCGCCCGCATTGCGCACCACTTGATCGACGTTTTTACCGTAACATCGGCCGCGCAATGAATTGTCGGCGTTGTCATCGAAAGAAAGGTCGAGCACCGGACAGAGATCGAGGTTGAATCCGAAAACGCGCAATAAACGTCCGGTGATGTCGCCGTGCCGGCGGATAAGATCGACATCGTCTTTGTCGCGCAGTTGCTCCGCGTTCGGAGGCTCGCTTCCAATCAAGCGCAAACGCGAAACGCGGCCGCCTTCCTGATCGATGGTGATGATCGGTTCGACTTCGCTCAAATCGCGCAGGTCGTCGACCAATTTTCGCAATTGCAGCGCGCTCTCGATGTTGCGTCCGAAAAGAATGAACCCGCCCGGCTGCACGCGACGAAACATTTCCACGTTTGCGGCGTCGAGTTCCTTGCCGGGAACGCCGCACAAAATGAGTTGGCCTAAAGAATCAGCGCTCATCTTCGGCGAGAGAGGTTAGCTCCGCTGAAACCGCGCTCGGAGAACGCGGACCACCTTGCAGTTGACCGAGCGAACTGTCGTTCATAGGTTCCCAACTTAGATGTCGATCTGGTCGGCGCGAACGAAAAAGCGGTTCGGATGAAAAAAATCGGCATCTACGGCGGAACGTTCGATCCGATTCATCACGGCCATTTGATTCTTGGCCGGCAGGCGTGCGAAGAGATCGGGCTCGATCAATTGATCTTCGTTCCCGCAGCTGTTTCGCCGTTCAAAAGCCCTGCCTTTGCCAGCGGCGAACTGCGGCTGTCGATGCTGCGCGCGGCGATTGAAGGACAGGCTGGTTTTACCGCAGACGGTTGCGAATTAAAACGGCCACCGCCGTCTTACAGCATTGACACTGTTCTGGAGGTCCGCGAACGCGATCCGAACGCGGAATTGTTCTGGCTGATCGGCGCAGACAACGTGAGCGGTTTAGACAAATGGCATCGAATCGACGCGCTCAAAGAGTTGGTCAAATTCGTCGTTTTGGATCGCGGTCGTGGCCAAAAAAGCACGCATCGGTATCCGGTGGTGCGACGGAACGTCGATATCTCTGCGACTGACATTCGAAAGCGAGTTGCATCGGGGCGTTCCATCCGTTATCTCGTACCGAAGGCCGTGGAAGAAATTATCCGCCGCGAAAATCTTTACCGGGAGTCAGGGACATAACCGCGAAACAGTTAGCCACGACTTGCGCCGAGCTCGCCTCAAACAAAAAGGCCGAAGACATCGACGTTCTCGATCTTTCCGGCATTTCGAGCTTCACCGATTGCTTCGTAATCTGTTCGGCAACGTCTGAGCCGCAGCTCAAGGCAATCGCCAACGAGATCGAAACCCGATTAAAGGAAGATTACGGCCTGCGCGCGGCAGCGATCGACGGTTTTCCGGCGAGCCAATGGATCGTACTCGATTATCTCGAAGTCGTCATCCACATCTTCCACCAGGACAAGCGCGCGTTTTACAGTCTGGAAGATTTGTGGGGGGACGCGCCGCGCGTTGCCTGGGAAACAGCCGCCGCTGCGCGCTAAGTATTAGCGATCCGACAATTATTTTGGCGAAGCCGATGGTGACGGACTCCCAAAAGTTGGCGGGTTCACGCTGATCAGCTCGACTTCGAAAATCAAAACCGAGTTTGGAGGAATTCCCGGCCGCCCGTCAGTGCCATAGGCAAGGCCCGCTGGAATAAAAAGCTGATACTTGGACCCGACCTTCATTAACTGGAGCGCTTCGGTCCAACCTTTGATTACACCGCCTACCGGAAAGGTTGCCTGCTGGCCGCGTTTGTATGAGCTGTCGAATTCCGTGCCGTCAATTAACGTGCCCCGATAGTTCACGGTTACGGTGTCGCTGCTTTTCGGCAGCGCACCATTGCCATCTTTCAATACTTTGTACTGCAAACCACTTGCGGTGGTTTTGACGTCTTCTTTGCCTTTGTTTTCGTTCAGGAACTTCTGCGCCTCGACTGCGTTCTTTTGCGCCATGTCAGCTTGTTTTTGTTGCATATCTTTTTCGAACGCCATCATCGTTTCCCTGACTTCCTGTTCGGTCAGGAGCGGTTTTTTGTTGGTCATGCCATCTTTGAACCCGGCCGCAAACGCGTCCGTGTTTAGATCGACGTTCTGTCGCTTGAAATTAAAACCAAAATTCAAACCGAGAGCGTAGCTCGCCCGGTCTTTCAACTCTTTCAATTGGGGCGGCTTCTCTTCGCCAAAAACGGCGACAGTGAAGGCAAATCCAACAACAATGATAACGGTAGATTTCATCAAATGAGATTGCGAATGTGGTTGCGCTTTAATCTGGAACAGCGCAGAAAGTTACAACGCTAGTGGAGAAACAGCCTTCGTCAACTCAGCATCACACCTGGTTTGTCTTTGCCGGCGAACTGCTTTTTCTTGCGCTCGCCAGAACCGCTCTTGGCACGGAACCGGTCCATATCTCCGATGCGGACGCGCTTCGAATTGGAAAGCGGATTTGGCAGAACGAAAGCAACAGCACCGTCTCCGGTCTCACCGCTTGGAACGTCGGCGAAGATTTCGCTTCGCTTGGAATCGGCCATTTCATTTGGTATCCGAAAGGCGTGCAAGGTCCGTTCGAGGAGAGCTTTCCAAAATTTCTCGCGTTCGCGCGAGAACGACACGCCGCGATTCCGGGATGGCTCAATCAAGCCCCACCTTGCCCTTGGAACTCGCGCACAGAATTCTCCAGCGCGCAAAATTCAGGTCAAATGCGCGGGCTCCGGCAATTTTTGTCGCACACCATCGATCTTCAGGCGCAATTCATGGTCGCGCGTTTGCAACAATCGCTGGGCAAAATGCTGGACGAAGCCGCGCCAGCAGATCGCGCCAATGTGGAGCGGCAATTCGCGCGCGTCGCCGGCAGGCCGCATGGCTGCTACGCGCTGGTTGATTACGTGAATTTCAAAGGCGAGGGCGTTTTGCATAGCGAACGGTATCTCGGGGAAGGCTGGGGACTGCTGCAAGTGCTCCAGGCGATGCACGGCACAGAAAACGGCGCCGGGGCGACGCGTGAATTTTCAAATTCTGCTGCTGCAATCTTGCGCCGACGCGTGCAGAATTCACCACCGGACCGACATGAGACCCGCTGGCTGCCTGGCTGGCTGAATCGGGTTCACAGCTACAGCGAAAGTTCATGAAACGAATTTGCCCGACAACAGTCATTCTCGTCGCGGCGGTCGCGCTGGCCGGATTGGCCAGAGCCCAACTATTCGGGCCAAAAATGAAGAAGCCGAACGAGCTGATTCAAAAGCAAGCACGGTTAAAGGTGAACCAGAAGCTGCTGAGTCAAGCGACACCGGACAACACCCACATCGTCGTCTCCATTCCAAAACAGCGGGCGTATCTGATGATTGGCGATCAAGTCGTCGCCGATGGACCAATTTCGTCCGGGAAGCGCGGCCACGAAACGCCGCAGGGACATTTCACCGTCATGGAGAAGGACCCGGACCATCATTCAAGTCTTTATGGCGATTTCGTCGATGGCTCAGGTCGAGTCGTGCGGGCGGGTGTCAGCGCACAAATCGATTCTGCGCCGAGCGGGACACATTTCGCCGGAGCGCCCATGAAATGGTTTCTTCGTCTTACTGGTGAAGGGGTCGGGATGCACATCGGGATTTTGCCCGGTTATCCGGCCTCGCACGGTTGCGTTCGCGAATCAATCGAGGGCGCGAAATTATTTTACGATCACGCCAAAGTCGGAACGCCAGTCGACGTCGGCGATTTCTAAATCAATTTTCGCCGCAATATCTCGAACGCGACTTGAGCGACGAGTTGTTTGAACGTCTCACGATCGCTCGGGAAGAATAATTTCCTGACTTTCGTTTCCTTTTCGTCAGCGAGTGCGACGTAGACCGTGCCGACCGGTTTCTTCTGCGAACCGCCAGTCGGCCCTGCAATGCCGGTCGTCGCGAGCGCATACGACGATTTTGCGCGTTTGCGGGCACCTTCGGCCATCGCGCGGACAACTTCTTCGCTGACTGCGCCATGTCTGTCGATCAATTTCGGATCGACGCGGAGGATGTCGATCTTCGCGTCGTTCACGTAACAAACGTAGCCCGCCAGCAAAGCAGCCGAAGCGCCCGGAACATTTGTAATTCGATTCGCAAGCAATCCGCCTGTACACGATTCAGCTGTCGCCAATGTCTTTTGCTTCTCTGTAAGTAATTTGACCAGCACTGCCTCGATGCTTTCGTCACCGGCGGTAAAAATCGCGTCACCGAGTTCCGCCCGAACAATTTGATCGGCCTGATCGAGCGCTGCTTGCTTGCCAATGATCCGCACGTCGACTTCACCCGGCCGCGCGCAGTAACCCAGTTCCACTCCGGGGATCGCGAGAATCTTCGTCCCGATTTTCGCTTCGATCACCGATTCGCCCATGACCGCGATTTTATAGAATCTACGTCCGACGGCTGGCGGGCTTTTAACAATCGAACGCAAGATCGCCATTACCGAGTCTCGGAACATCGGCTGCAGCTCGCGTGGCGGACCGGGCAACAGAAAGATGTGCGGCGATTCAATCTTCGGATTGATATTCGCTTTCAAATATAGACCCGAGGCGCTACCATTCTCGTTTCGTAGAATCTGCGCGCGCTGCGGGATTTGCGCTTGGCGTGCGATACTCGCGACCCACCCGATTCGACGGGCTTTAAGTCGCCCCTTCAGTGAAGCGAGCAGCTCGGCATTTTCCTCCAGCTTCAATCCGAGCAACTCTGCCGCGACGTCACGCGTGATGTCATCGCTGGTCGGACCCAATCCACCGGTGACGAAAATAATGTCGGCTCGTGAAAATAATTCGCGCAGTGTCTCGCCAATCGCCGTGCCGTCACCGACCGTTCGTCGTTCCTCGAGCCGCAACCCAACCGCAAAAGTCTCGTGCGCAATGAACGCCAGATGGGTGTCGTGCACGTCGCCCGCTAGAAGTTCCGAGCCAGTGTTGAGTAGAACCGTGCGCATAACAGAAGCAAATGTCGAATGTCCGACCAGCCTTCGCAATGGCTACGCCGTCGCAGGCGCAATGTCGAACCGACCTAACGGCCTGGATCGTTACGCCGCGTCTTTGTCCTGCTTCTTGCGAATCAGCGGCAACTTTTTGCCTTCCACCACCGCCCGATTAATCGTGACCTCGGCGATATCTTCGCGGCTCGGAACGTCGTACATGATGTCGAGCATGATTCGCTCGAGGATCGATCGCAGCGCGCGGGCGCCGGTTCCCTTGGTGACTGATTGCCCCGCGAGGGCGCGCAACGCGTCCTTCGTCACCGTTAATCGCACGCCCTCCATCGAGAAGAGTTTCGTGTATTGCTTGATCATCGCGTTCTTTGTTTCGGTCAGAATCGCGACCATCTCCTCTTCGGTCAGCGCGTCGAGAGACGCGACAACGGGCAAGCGGCCGATGAATTCGGGAATCATTCCGAACGCGAGCAAATCTTCCGGCTCGACATGCCGAATCGCTTCTTTGCGCGCCGCTTCTTCAACTTCGAGAGTCGGACTGCTGAAGCCCATCACTTTTTGGCCGACTCGTTTTTGAATGATCTTGTCCAGACCGATGAACGCGCCGCCGCAAATGAACAGAATTTTCTCGGTGTTGACCTGAATGTACTCTTGATGTGGATGTTTCCGCCCGCCCTGCGGCGGAACATTACATGTCGATCCTTCGAGAATTTTCAACAACGCTTGTTGCACGCCCTCGCCAGAAACGTCCCGCGTGATCGAGACGTTGTCGGTCTTTCGGCCGATTTTGTCGATCTCGTCAATGTAAACGATCCCAATTTCGGCGCGCTTTACGTCATAGTCGGCGTTTTGGAGCAAACGCAGAATAATATTCTCAACGTCTTCACCCACATACCCGGCTTCGGTAAGCGTTGTCGCGTCGGCGATGCAAAATGGAACGTCGAGAATTCGCGCCAGCGTTTTTGCGAGCAGCGTCTTGCCGGAACCGGTCGGGCCAATCAAAAGAATGTTGCTCTTCTCGATTTCAACGTCGGCGAACGGGTCCGGTTGAAACGCGGCCGAAGAATCCGCCGGCGCGGAAGTTTGCAGCACGCGTTTGAAATGGTTGTGCACCGCGACCGAGAGCGTTTTTTTGGCGATCTCTTGACCGATCACATATTGATCAAGCGCGCGTCGGATTTCCGCCGGTTTCGGAACGCGGATGTTTGACGACTGCCGCCGCGCGTCCTCGTTCAACTCTTTATCGAGAATGCTTTTGCAGACATTGATGCAGCTGTCGCAGATATAAACGCCAGGTCCGGCGATGAGTTTGCGCACCTCGGCGTGGCTCTTGCCACAGAACGAGCACATCGTGAGGTTAGTCGCGCGGGCCATATTCTCCCTAACTGAGCAGTTTCTATTCCTCCGATTTACGACCCAAGGTGCGTTCTGAATCGCCCGAATGGGCGCCGTCCAGCCCTTTCACTTCCTTGCGGGACTTAATCACCTCGTCGACAAGCCCGTACCCTTTTGCCTCCTGCGCCGACATGTAATAATCGCGGTCCGAATCGAGCCGAACCTGCTCCTCCGGTTTGCCAGTGTGCTGCGAGATAATCTTAATGATCCGCTTCTTCAGCTTGAACATGTAATCGACCTGGCGCTCAACGTCGCTCGCCTGCCCCTGCGCACCCCCGGAAACCTGGTGGATCATGATGTCGGAGTTCGGCAGCGCGAAGCGCTTGCCTTTCGTTCCCGCACAAAGCAGTACGGCCGCCATGCTCGCGGCCATTCCGAGGCAATAGGTCGTCACGTCGCAGGTCAAAAATTGCATCGTGTCGTAAATCGCGAGACCTGACGTGACGACGCCGCCGCCGGAGTTGATATAAATGCTGATGTCCTTCTTCGAATCCTCCATTTGCAGAAAGAGCAACTGCGCGATCACCAGATTTGCGATGTGATCGTCGATTGGTTGGCCGATGAAAACGATGCGGTCCTTCAACAAACGCGAATAAATATCGTAACTGCGTTCGCCGCGGCCGGTTTGCTCGACGACCATCGGAATCAGGATCGATTGCGATCGATTTTCGTTACTTTCGCTCATGCTTTCTCTTGTTCTTTGGAAACCGGTTGGACGCTAACATTCGTCTTTAGGAAATCAAGAACCTTGCCGAGCAGAATCTGTTCGCAGAGCGCGTTAAGTCCATCGTGCTCTTCGAGTTCCTTGCGCATCTTGTCGGTCGAAATGTTGTAATGCTGCGCCTCGTGCTGAATACGATGATCGACATCTTCGCGCGTGACGTCGATTTTCTCCTGCTCCGCAATCCGCTCCAGGATGAAATTCGTTTTCAACCGGTGGTGCGCCACGCTCGCGGCCGTCTCGATCAACTCCTTCTCCTTGGCCTTCAACATGTCGTCGGGAATTCCCCGCGCGCGATTTCGTTGAACCAATTCAGCGAACGCGCGCTTCGTTTCGTTGCGCAACAAAATCGGCGGTAAATCGAACTGAATCTTCTCGTGCAAATATTTGATCACTCGCTCCTCCTTCGCGCGCTCGATCTGATGTTCTTTCTCGTGCCCCAGATCGTGCTCGATTGTTTGCCGAAGATCGGCCAGCGATTTTCCAGGCAGCAGTTTAGCCGCGAACGCATCATCAGCCGCCGGTAAAACCTTTTCTTTGATTTCGCGGAGCGTCACGTTGTAGCTTGCCTGTTTCCCCGCCACATCTTTGACCAAGAAATCCACCGGAAAATCGACCGTCACGGTGCGTGTTTCCTCCTTTTTCTGGCCGACGACTTGCTCGCAGAATTTCGGAAGAAAATTGTCGGCCTCGAGTCTGAGCCAGAATTTCTTGCCGCCGTGCAGATTTTTGCTCGCGTTCGGCACAGTCTCGCTGATCGGTTTAGTATCAATCGTTCCATCAAAATCAATCACCACGAAATCTTCCATTTGCGCGCCGCGCGCCGGCGCGTCCACAAAATCCGCCGTTTGATCGCGCAAGCGCTCGATCGCGGCGTCGATTTCCTGCTCCGTTACTCTGGTATCCGGCAACTCGACCGGAATATTTTTGTAATCCGGCAATTTAAATTCCGGGGCGATCACGAGCGTCGCCTGGAACCGCATCGATTTGTCTTCCCCAAACTGGACATCTTGCAAATTGGTCAGGGACGCGACCCGCAACTTCTTTTGTTCGATCGCCTCCCGATAGCTTTTCGAAAGGAGCTTCTTTGTAACTTCGTCCTGAATTTCTTTTCGAAATCGTTTATCGACGACAGCACGTGGTGCCTTGCCTGGCCGATAACCCGGAATCTTCGCAAACTTCGCAAAACTGTTAGCGATCTTGTCCCATTCCTTCGAAACCTCCTCCGCCGGCAATTCAATCTTCAGCGTCGAGATCGACTCCGGATTTTTTTCTATCTGAACCTTCATGAGAGCAGCCACGCTAAGCCGCGCACAATTCCAGGGCAACCGCTGCGCCTGTTTATTTCCTATTGAATTTTGTGGGCTGCGAAAACACACACTGCCAGCGTCCGCCTTGCTTCACAAAAAAATCGGTCGCTCGCTCCCGCGTCGTGAACTCCTGGCCGGCAAATTTCCCTTTCGTCTTCATCAGCGCCGTGACAACGGCACTGTTCCCGTAGCTGCGTACCCTCAAATCTTCCGACTCCATTAACTCGTGAGTCCGTTGACCAGACTTGATCACGCCCAGAAAACGAGCCTTGTCAATC
>Ga0182032_10000450_pt1 | contig 16491 bp, 13 predicted proteins | sample tim00Cox00000000_FD_125970 | JGI IMG/M metagenome (GOLD analysis project Ga0182032, IMG submission 125970) | Lab enrichment of tropical soil microbial communities from Luquillo Experimental Forest, Puerto Rico - timezero.00C.oxic.00.000.000 | ecosystem: Environmental > Terrestrial > Soil >... | reverse complement strand
TGTGTCTCCATTATCTCGGTCTGGCGCTTGGCGTAGTGGGCCTGGCGCCAGGCGTAATAGACCGCCAAAAGACTAATCAGAATGGCGAGGGCCGACAGACCTAACGAGAATGCGATCATGCGGCTTGAGCCCCTTCAACAGCTTCTTGCGCCGGCAAACAGCAGCGCGTCCCGCTTAATTCTACCAATAACCTCCTACAGGTGGCCCGCAGGTACCTGGCGTGTTACGGTTCAGGCCCGCATTGCATGCGGCAGCCTGCGAATGCCCAATGATGCTGTGGGCAAGGGAGGCGCGGCCGGCCCGGCGGATTCACCCATGGTGATTGCGTTCTGTGAGGTAGAACACCGCGGACTCGCCGGCAAAGAAAGCTAGATTGACTCCTGCCTTGCTCGCGATGGATGGCGGCGAATACGCGATTGTTCTCCCATCCCCCTTGGTTCAAGTTCCGGCGCGTGGTTATAGCGTCTGCTGTCTTGGCCGCGGCGAGCAGCTAAGCGCTGGCAATGAAAATCTTCCTGTTTGGCTTGGGGCCTCAGGAAGAGGCTTCTCCTGGGCGTGCAGCGGAATTGCGAAAGTGAATACGGCGAACAGCGCGATAGAGCGAAGCAAAAACATGACGCGATCTAAAAAGGCCGATCATCGAATATCGCTATGAGTACGACCACAGCGACAATTGGACCGAGCGGACGGTAGCCGGCAAGTGGTCGATTCTTCTGAGTCAGGCGAACGTTCCAAGGTGTATCGCCGCACTCGCAAGGACTTCTGTGCTTACCGGAGCCCGATGTAACTCGCGCACCTCGCGTGTTTGCATCTGAGGTCTTGCCGTTGTTGGCCGTATTCACGCTGGCGTAAATCGCGACTCTGATGGTCGCCTCCTGTCTGTTTTGCCAGTTCCAACAAATGCGCCGGGAGAGCTAACTTCGTTCCGCAAAACACGACTTGGTAAGGAGGCGGCCACTCAGCTCTCTCTTTCTTTTGAGCCCCTTGGCCGTCTCCTTTAAATAAATCCTCGCCATCGAAAAGCATCCTCGCGGCATCTGCTCGCGTGGTGATGGTCGCTTCCGTCAGATCGCAGCCGGCAACGCGGTGACGTGCGGCGGGTTTGCATGGTGGGATCTTGCCCTTTGTTCGTTGTGCTCACCCTGGCATAGATGGCGCAATGAATTTGGAACCTCCGATCTAAAAGGCGGGTAAAATCCGGCGGACAAAATCTGACAAAATCCGTATTGTTTCTGGCGCAGAACTGTACTAGTTTCCGCCAGCATGAACCCTTCACGTATACCTTGAATCCTTATCGTTAACGACAGCGCCGCCGTGCGTGACGCCATCCGGTCCTTTCTCGAGGTCCACACACCGTACCGGGTTTGCGGAGAGGCAAACGACAGTATCGTCGCCGTCGAGAAGGCGAGGGAGTCTAATTGCGACCTGATCCTCCTCAACCTCAGTATGCCGAAGCCTACCGACGCGGAGGCGGCTTTGGCCCTTCGCAGCGTCCTTCCCCGGGTGAAGATTGTCGGCTTCTCGACCGCCGGCGAAGAGCTCGGAGCGCAGAGGCTCGCCGAAGCCGGCTTCGATGCGGTCCTCTCCAAGCGTGAAGGTCTGCAGAAGCTGGCGGCCACCGTGATGGCGCTGCTGCCTGCCCCACCCGAAAACTAGCACACTGACCCTGCGTCCAAGCGGGTAGTGACCGCCGATTAACTCAGAGAGAATCAAAGCCAGCCATCGAAGCGTTGACTGTCGAGCTAGCGCGTATTGAGCCAAGCACGGGGACTGTGTGATCACCTGGCATAGAGCAGCGCACATTTTCATAAGGCATCACCAAGGCGTGAATGCCGTGGAGCACTTTAGCGTTACAGTTGGACCAAACCCGCGGATCAGCGGCAGGGCGAGCAAGCCAAAGAGGAGGTTACGCCGTTTCGTGGTGGCGCAGGACTATGGCACGATTGTCCCGCCAACTACTCACCATGCTTGGCCTCCTCGTTAACCGCATAGAAAATCACTTCTCGCAGCTCACGCCAACGCTCTGGCGTGCCCTAGCTTACTGCGCTCAACTTCGCCTTTTTTTTGTGAGTTTTATCATCACATCCGCCCAATGGTCTCGGCGGTCGGCTGAAAAGCCCTTCTCTCCGTACGAGCAGGACCAGTCCCAGCCGCCGTCGGGACGTGGCGCAGACTGGATCTTGTGCTCTTTAAGCAGCCGGTTGGCCAGGTCGGACTACGGCTAAAAACCGCCAAGGCGCCAGCCCTAATCAGTCGTTTTGGCTCAATGTCAATCGAGGAACACAGAATTGTCTAGGGAGACGTCAGCAGTGTCAGTCGCCGGTCGGAACTGCCGGAGGTTCGCTTGCAATCCGCACTAGCCTGGCTTCCGTGTTGGGCTGCCCAAGGTCCACTTTTTTGCCGTTGGCGTAGATTTCGTGGCGACCGTGAGTTCTGTGCCATTCCGCCAATGCCACAGTGCGGCCTTGATGCTCGACGACTTTCCGCCAACCGCCGCCGTAGTAGGCACAAAAGCTAATTTCACCCTGCTGAATTGCCACGGGAGTGGTGGAATTGCAGATTCCCGCAAAGTCGTAATTGAAGGCGTCCTGGAACCACATACCGTTGAAGATCATGACCCTCCAGCGTCCCTCAAGCTCATAGGCCTTCTGAGACCAGCCGGGATTGCTGCTGCCGGCGACGCGATCGAAACAATCCTCAAGCGCGCGGCCAAGATCGCGGGGCCCGAACCCCCGCGGCGCCTTCTGCTGGTTGAAGTTGCGGAGTACCGAAAGCGAGACAAGTGCCTTGGTTGCTACCGCTCCTCTTCCCGAATCGGTTATTTCTACGATGTCTCGCATGAATTGTTCCAAGTCAAAAAAGGCGGGGATAGGGACCGCCTCTCGGTGACGGGTGTCCACCAGCAAGGCGCTGAAAATCCCACGGTCGGGATGGGCTTCTTGGAAAAGGCTTCCCAGTTTGGCGTTGGGGTTAAGGACATCGCACAGATGAGCGAAAACCCCACCGGCTGATAGCGGGAGCCAATCCCGCATTGGCTGCCAGTTCATCGAAGTCTGCTGCTCCAGATCGAAGGCGAGCTGCGTGAGAGGATAGCGCCGCGCATATCGGTCATCGGCCGATACCTGCTCGTCTCTACCGGCGAACATGATCGGCTGAAAAACGACGCCATGGATTTTGTCTATGTTCTGAATCGCGAAACGGGCAATGTTTCCAAGCCCGTCGTTGTTGCGACCGTTCTCTACGGTAACCTGGAGCGTTGTTCTCATGCCAGCCGAGGCAATGTTGCCCAGGGCTTGTCGCTTCACCGCCATGTAGTTTCCCAATCCGCGATGTTTGTTCTTTTCTTCAGAAACTCCGTCCAATTGCAGGTAGACACCATGGAGCCCCGCTTCCCTCGCTTGCAACGCGAAATCCCTGCTCTCAGCGAAACGGATGCCGTTTGTCGCAACGTGAAGCCGATGGAAGCCCACGCTTTTCGCGTAGCGAATGGCGTCAAGAAAAATCGGAGATACCGTGGGTTCCCCTCCGGAGAACAGAATGTTGATTTCCCGCTGAGGCTTAAACGAGAGTGCATTGCTGAAAATGACCTTTATGTCTTCCATGCTCAATTCGTGAACATAGCTTGCGGCGTTCGCATCCATGAAGCACGGGGAGCACATCATGTTGCAGCGATTGGTCAGATCAACAATTAAAAAAGTCCCTCTGCCGGAAGTGATGCGGTTCGGACCATGACCGTGCACGTTGCAATCGTCAGCACATCCGAAGTCTCTGCCGAAAGTGATGCGCTCCATCTTTCGAAAGAAATCGGGATGATTCGAGAGGGCATCCTCAAATGGGCCATGCCTCTCGCAGGCCTTCCGCATGAGGATGCGCCCGCCTTCTTCCAATATCTCCGCTTCAATAACTCCGGGGTTGTCTCGAAAATCCGCAAGATCCATCTCTCCCTTCAGCACTCCCTCGACCGCCTCGCGATTGCAATCGGGACACAGCGACTGGGTTCTCCTGGGAACTCCGACGGCCATCGGCGTGCGTTCCCGCAGCTTCAGAAGCGGACCAGGCGCCCAGTTTGGACTGGGCAAATCCCCTTCCGGCAACAGGCTGTTCATCTTGTGCAGTACTCTCCACGTGATCCCTGCTGCCCAAGAAGCGATGTCGGATATCCAAGCATGCATGGCGGGCCTCCTTACGGGTATCTGCCAACTCCCGGCGGGATACGAGACCAATACGCTCACGCATCATTCTTGTCAATTGAAATTAGGGCGCACACCCGGCCGTCGCTCCCGGTCGCGGTCAAACCGCGCAGCCGGCGGGAGACGGCAGGGCTCTCCTTCGTCCTCACGTTCCCAAGCCGAAGAGTCACGAGACTCCCGCCGGTTTGAAGGTCAGTCAGAATTTGAATTCCGTGCCGCTCCATGTCAGTCGCAGCGTTTGAGCGCAGTTCACCAGCATTGGAAAACTTCCTCTGTTTGAAACTTGGGAATACGGTTGTCGTCTAGCCGGTCAGATACCAAGAATCTTGCGCGCCGATCGAGCAGGGCCAACGATTTTGGCGTAAAATTCCGTCACCTGCCCGGCGCGTTGGGGCATCTAAACAGTGGCCGTGAACCGCAGGTGTCCTCTTGCCTGCGACAGGAGCGAAAGTGAGTCAGACCAAGAGTCAAGTGGACGTCGATCTTCTGAGCATCAATACCATTCGCACTCTGGCGATCGACGCGGTCCAGCAGGCTAACTCGGGGCATCCCGGCGCGCCGATGGGGCTTGCGCCGGTCGTTTATTCCCTCTGGCAGCACTACCTGCGTTACGACCCCGCGGATCCCACGTGGCCGAACCGCGACCGCTTTGTACTTTCGGCGGGACATGCATCCATGCTTTTGTATGCGACATTGCATTTGGCCGGCGTGCGCTTGGTGCATGCAAAAGGCGAAGTGACCAATGATCTCTCCGTATCGATGGAAGAGATCAAGCGGTTCCGGCAAATAGACAGCAGAACGCCAGGGCATCCGGAATCGCATCTTACGACGGGCGTGGAAACCACGACTGGGCCTTTGGGGCAAGGCGCAGGAAACAGCGTGGGCATGGCCATCGCCAGCAAGTGGCTGGGAGAGAACTACAACAAGCCAGGCTTTGCTATTTTCGATTTCAACGTGTACGCGGTCTGCGGAGACGGCGATTTGATGGAAGGCGTGGCCTCCGAAGCGGCTTCGCTCGCGGGTCACCTGGAGCTAGGGAATCTTTGCTGGATTTACGACAACAACCGCGTGACGCTTGACGGGCCTGCCGAATGGTCGTTCAGCGAAGACGTGGCGACGCGCTTCGCCGGCTATGGCTGGAACGTCGCGCACGTCACCGATGCGAACGACCTCGAGATGCTGGCGCGGGCGTTTGAAAACTTCCTTCAAACCAACGACCGGCCGACGCTGATCATTGTCAACAGCCACATCGGCTACGGCTCGCCGCACAAGCAAGACAGCTACGAAGCGCATGGCGAGCCGTTGGGCGAAGCGGAAGTCAAGCTGGTGAAGAGAAATTACGGCTGGCCGGAAGATGCGAAGTTTCTGGTTCCGGACGGCGTCTACGATCAGTTCAGAAACGGCGTGGGCAAGCGCGGCGCCGAAGCGCGTGCGGCGTGGCGCAACAGGTTTGCCGAGTACAAGAAGCAGTTTCCACAGCCGGCAGATCAAATCGAGCGCATGCTCGCTGGGAAATTGCCCGATGGCTGGGACAAGGACCTGCCGAGTTTTGCTGCGGATCCGAAAGGCATCGCGACGCGGGAGTCATCGGGGAAGACGGTGAACGTACTGGCAAGAAACATTCCGTGGCTCATCGGCGGTTCCGCGGACCTGGCGAAATCGAATAAAACCAATCTGACGTTTGATGGCGCGGGAGAGTTCTATCCCAACGAATATCGCGGGCGCAACATTCACTTTGGCGTCCGCGAGCACGCCATGGGCGCGATCGTCAACGGGATGACGCTGTCGAAGCTGCGCAGCTTCAGCGCGACGTTTTTCAATTTCAGCGATTACATGCGCCCGAGCATGCGCCTGGGCGCGCTGATGGAAATTCCGGCGATCTACATTTTCACGCACGACTCGATTGGGCTCGGTGAGGACGGGCCCACGCATCAGCCGGTCGAGCAACTGGCGTCTTTGCGGGCGATGCCGAACATGATGGTTCTGCGTCCGGGTGACGCCAATGAAGTCGTGGAAGCGTACAAAGTGATCCTGCAGCACACGCACGGACCATCGAGTCTAGTGCTGACGCGCCAGGCGGTTCCCACGCTCGATCGCACCAAGTATGCGCCGGCTTCGGGCGTTGTGAGAGGCGCTTATGTTCTAGCGGACTCGGCGGGAGGGAAACCCGACGTGATTTTGATGGCCAGCGGGAGCGAGCTGTCACTTTGTGTGGATGCTTGCGAAAAGCTCAAAGCCGAAGGTGTCAAGGCCAGGGTCGTGAGCATGCCTTGCTGGGAGCTTTTCGAACAGCAAGATGCCGCTTACAAGGCGAACGTGCTCCCGCCGAGTGTAACGGCGCGGGTTTCTGTTGAGATGGCGTCGACATTTGGCTGGGAGCGGTATGTCGGCGCAAGAGGGAAGATGGTCGGCATGCACAGTTTCGGTGCGTCCGCCCCGTTGAAGGATTTGTTGAAGAAATTCGGTTTCACCGCGGAGTATGTGGTTGCCGCTGCCCGGGAAGTCTTAGGGAAGTGAGCCCCTGATGAAGATGGTGATTGGGTCGGATCACGCAGGCTTTGCCCTCAAGGTTGCGATGGGCGAGCTCCTGCGCTCTCTCGGGCACGAAGTGCTGGACGTGGGAGCCTTCAACGAGAATCCTTCCGACTATCCGGATTTTGCAGAAGCCGTGGGCCGGGCCATACTCGACGGCAAAGCTGACCGCGGCGTGTTGATTTGCGGCAGCGGCGTGGGAGCGAGCGTCGCGGCGAATAAAGTCATGGGTATCCGCGCGGGCATGTGTCACGACACCTATTCGGCGCATCAGGGGGTAGAGCACGACAATATCAACGTGCTGGTTCTGGGCTCTCGCGTCGTTGGCGTGAAGTTGGCGGAGGATTTGGTGAAAGCGTTCCTGGGAGCGAAATTCACCCAAGAGGAACGGCATGTGCGGCGGCTTGGAAAAATCAAGGCTCTCGAAGACAAATTTGGGACGAGCGCAAAGGTGAAGGTATAGGGATACGAGAAAGCCTGGAATACCCCCGCCTACCGGGGAGTAGAATAAAGTTTTTAGGTGTTTTTCAAGGCGAAGGAGAACGATGATGACGACCACTACCACTCTTCCAAACATCGCTAGGGGAGAAGGCACAAATCCGCTCAAGGGCTTGCTGGCACATGGCCAGTCTCCTTGGATGGATTACGTCCGTCGAGACCTGCTCACCAGCGGGCAACTAAAGAAATACATCGATAACGACGGCTTGCGCGGGATGACTTCCAACCCCACGATTTTCGAAAAGGCGATTACGGGTAGCAATCTTTATGCCGACATTTTGAACTCGCCCGAAGCAAAGAAACTCGATGCCAATGGTGTGTTCGAGAAAATTGCCTTCCGCGACATTCAAGATGCGTGCGACATCTTCAAGTCGGTGTATACGGAAACCAACCGACGCGACGGTTATGTCAGCCTTGAGGTTTCGCCTTTTCTAGGTTACGACACCAAGGCGACCATCGCGGAAGCGCTCCGCCTGTGGAAGGGCGTGAACCGTCCGAACGTAATGATCAAGATTCCCGGCACGCCCGAAGGCCTTCCCGCGATTCGGCAATGCTTGGAAGAAGGCCTGAATATCAACATCACGCTGCTCTTTGCTCAGTCCGCGTACGAACAAGTGGCGGAAGCTTTTCTTTCCGCTCTCGAGGCGCGGGTCAAGAAGGGCCAGGACGTCAGCCACATTGCCAGCGTGGCGAGCTTCTTTGTGAGCCGCATTGACACGCTCGTTGACAACAACATCGATGAAAAGCTAAAGGCAGGCGTCGACGCCGGACAAAAGCCTTTGCTGGAAAGCTTGCGAGGCAAGGTGGCGATCGCCAACGCCCGGCTCACGTACAAGAAATATCAGGAGCTCTTTGGCGGACGGCGCTGGGAAGCTGTGGCGTCGAAGGGGGCGCAAACGCAGCGGTTGCTGTGGGCCAGCACGAGCACAAAGAATCCCAAGTACCGCGATGTGCTCTACGTCGAAGAGTTGATTGGCGCCGACACCGTGGACACGATCCCGCCCGCAACTTTTGACGCTTTCCGCGACCATGGCCGTTTGCGTCCCAGCCTTACCGAGAATGTCGACGGCGCCGCGAAGACCATGGCCGATCTCGCCAAGGCGGGCATCTCGATGAAAGAAGTGACCGACAAGCTGCTTGCGGACGGCGTAAAGCTGTTTTCCGACGCTTTCCGAACCCTGCTAGACGCCGTGGGAAAAACCGCGGGAGCTCGTGCGTGAGCGTGAACAAGCAGACCTGCACACTACCGGAAGATTTCGCCAAAGCAGTGGCCGCCTCGCTGGAGGATTGGCAGAAAAACCATAAAGTCGCGCGTCTTTGGAAGAAAGACGCGTCGCTTTGGACGCGAGGCGACGAGAGTCGTTGGCTGGGCTGGCTGCACATCGTGGAACAGCAGCTTTCGCACGTGGAAGCGTTCAAGCGCATTGCCGAAGACGTGAAAGCGGCGCGTCTTAAGCACGCCTTGCTGCTGGGGATGGGCGGGTCCAGCCTTTGCCCGGAAGTTCTTCGCATGAGCTTCGGCAAGATCCAAGGTTACCCCGAACTTCATGTGTTGGATTCCACCGATCCGGTCCAAATCAAAGCGATGGAACGCAAATTGGACTTCAAGAGCACGCTTTGCATCGTCTCGAGCAAATCGGGCAGCACGCTCGAACCCAACATTTACAAGCAATACTTCTTCGAGCGCGTGAGAGCAAAAGTAGGGGAGAAGGAGGCGGGGAATCGCTTCGTGGCGATCACCGATCCCAGCTCGCACATGCAGGAAGTCGCCGTAGCCGACAAGTTCCGCGAGATTTTCTTCGGTGTGCCGAGCGTCGGGGGGCGCTATTCGGCGCTCTCGAATTTCGGCATGGTACCCGCGGCGATCATGGGTCTGGATGTGGAAAGGTTTCTGCTCACTGCAAAAGAAATGGTTGCCGCCTGCGGCCCAACTTCCACGGTGCGCGAGAATCCTGGTGTGGTCTTGGGAACGATTCTTGGCGTGGCCGCCACCCATGGACGCGACAAACTCACCATCATCGCTTCGCCGGGAATCCTCGAACTAGGCGCGTGGCTGGAACAACTCATCGCCGAATCCACAGGAAAGGGGGGCAAGGGCATCATCCCTGTGGATCGCGAGCGCGTCGCGAGACCTTCCGTTTATGGCGGCGACCGCGTGTTTGTCTATTTACGCCTGGCCACGAAGCCCAACCGGGCCCAGGATACGGCCGTGATGGCTCTTGAGAAAGCCGGGCAACCCGTCGTGTGCATCAGCGTTGAGGAGGTGTACAGCCTCGGGCAGGAATTTTTCCGCTGGGAAATCGCCACCGCCGTCGCCGGCTCCATTATCGGAATCAACGCTTTCAGTCAGCCGGACGTCGAAGCCAGCAAGGTGGAAACCCGTAAGCTCACCACCGAATACGAAGCCAAGGGCAGGCTGCCTCTGGAAGTGCCTTTCTTTGAAGCCAGCGGTATTCAGTTTTTTGCCGACGAGAAAAACGTGGCGGCAATTCACGGCGGTTTGAATGTCGCTGCGGTTTTGAAGAGGCATCTTTGCCGCCTCGGCGCCGGCGATTACTTTGCCGTGCTTGGCTATATCCCGATGAATGCGGAGGGTGAGCGGGCCCTGCAGGCCATCCGGCACGCCGTGCGCGACAAGAAAAAGGTGGCCACAGTTCTCGGGTTTGGCCCGCGCTTTCTTCATTCGACGGGACAGGCCTACAAGGGCGGACCCAATACCGGCGTATTCCTGCAGATCACCTGCGACGACGCCAAGGACTTGCCGGTTCCTGGCCAGAAGTACACCTTTGGCGTGGTCAAGGCGGCGCAGGCGCGGGGCGACTTTGCTGTCCTTGCAGAACGCGGCCGCCGCGCCCTGCGTGTCCATCTCAGGAAAAATTTGAAGGCGGCGCTTGCCACGTTATCCAAAGCCGTGCGCCAAGCTGTTGCCTGACACCAGGGACGAATTTTTTTACGCCGATCGGCGGGGAGCACACACGATGCAGCTGGGAATGATCGGTCTCGGTAGAATGGGCGCCAACATGGTCCGGCGCCTCGAGAAGGGCGGCCACCCGTGCGTGGTGTACGACCGCAGCGCCGATTCGGTGAAACAGCTTTCTGCGGAAGGCGCGACGGGCGCCACCTCAGTTGATGATTTTGTCGGCAAATTGCAAAAGCCGCGCACGGTATGGCTCATGGTTCCTGCGGCCGTAGTTGACTCGACGCTGCACGATCTGGTTGGCAAGCTCGACAAAGACGATGTCGTGATCGACGGTGGAAATTCCTATTACATCGACGATATTCGCCGGGCGCGAGAGCTTTCGGCAAAAGGCATTCACTACTGTGACGTAGGCACCAGCGGCGGCGTCTGGGGACTCGAGCGCGGATATTGCCAGATGATCGGCGGAGAAACGGCAGTCGTGAAGCGCCTCGATCCCATTTTCAAGACGCTCGCGCCGGGCCGCGGCGACGTACCGCGCACTCCCGGCCGCGAGAAAACCGGCGGCACAGCGGAAGAAGGCTACTTGCACTGCGGTCCCTCCGGCGCCGGACATTTCGTGAAGATGGTCCACAACGGCATCGAATACGGTTTGATGGCCGCCTACGCCGAAGGCCTGAACATTTTGAAACACGCCAATGCGGGCAAATCCCATCGCGAAACGGACGCGGAAACCACCCCGCTGCGGAACCCGGAGCATTACCAATACGATTTCAATCTCGCGGACATTGCGGAAGTCTGGCGGCGCGGCAGCGTGGTTGCTTCCTGGCTGCTAGACCTCACTGCGATTTCCTTGCTGGAGCAGCCCGCGCTGGAACGTTTTTCCGGCCGCGTTTCGGATTCCGGCGAAGGACGCTGGACGCTTCTCGCGGCCATTGAGTCGACAGCGCCGGCTCCCGTTCTTAGCGCTTCCTTGTACCAGCGTTTCACCTCGCGCGGCGAAGATGATTTTGCGGCCAAGGTGCTGTCGGCGATGCGTTTTCAATTTGGCGGGCACATCGAAAAGAAAGCCGGCTAGCAGGAACCGCGGGACCGACGCCGGAGCACAGGGATTCCAAGCGATGAACTACGATCATCTAGAGCCAAATGCATCGGCGGCGCCTTGCGTGATGACCATTTGCGGCGCCGCCGGCGACCTCACGAAGAGGAAACTGATACCTGCTCTCTGCAACCTTGCCGAGGAAAAACTTCTTCCTGAGCAGTTTGCGGTCGTCGGATTTTCCGCCGACGATTTCACCACCGAAAGCTTTCGAGAACACCTCGTCGAGGAGATTCCCAAGTTCACCGCCTCGCCGATCGCCCCGCAGCTGCTGGACTGGATGTGTGAGCGCGCCTACTACGTCAAAGGTGATTTTCAGGACGCGGACGCTTATCAACGCCTCGAACAGCAGATCGCCGAAGCCGACCGGAAGTACAACACGCTCGGGAATCGCCTTTTTTATCTCGCCGTGGCCCCGCGGTTTTTCTCGACGATCGCCAAGATGCTGGCTTTGTGCTGTTTGTCGAAGGAAGAAGACGGGCACTGGGCGCGCGTCATCGTCGAAAAACCCTTTGGCCACGACTTGGCTTCCGCGAAGCAGCTCAACCAGGAGCTGAAGCAGGTTCTGACAGAAAAGCAGATTTATCGCATCGACCATTACCTCGGTAAAGAGACTGTACAGAACGTCATGGTCTTCCGCTTTTCCAACAACATCATCGAGCCGCTTTGGAACCGCAACTACGTGGACCACGTGCAGATCACCGCGGCGGAAACGGTGGGCGTCGAGCATCGCGGCGGATTCTACGAAACCGCCGGTGCGCTTCGCGACATGGTGCCTAATCATCTCTTCCAACTGTTGACGATGACCGCCATGGAGCCGCCCATTTCCTTCGACGCCGACGAAGTTCGCAACAAGCAAGCGGAAGTACTTCATGCCATTCAGCCGTTGGCCCCTGAGGACGTGCTCACCAACACGGTACGCGGGCAGTATGGAAGCGGCACAGTTGACGGCCAGCGTGTTCCAGGTTACCGCGGCGAACCCGCCGTGGCTCGCGATTCGAACACCGAAACCTTTGTCGCCTTGAAACTGCTCATCGACAACTGGCGGTGGGCGGGCGTGCCTTTCTACCTGCGCACCGGCAAGCGTCTGGCGCGGCGCGTAACGGAGATCGTGATTCAATTTCGCCGCACGCCTTTCGTGCTCTTTCGGAATACCAGGGTCCGCAACCTCGAAACCAACCGCCTGGTCATTCACATTCAGCCGGAAGAAGGGATTTCGCTAAGCTTTGGCGCAAAGGTTCCAGGCTCGATCATGAAACTCGGGCTCGTGAACATGGATTTCGACTACAGCACTTATTTTGGAATGGAGCACAGTACGGGCTACGAACGGCTGCTGCGCGACTGCATGGCCGGCGACGCGACGCTTTTTCAGCGCGCAGACATGGTCGAAGCGGGCTGGAGCGTGATTCAACCCATCCTGGACGTCTGGCACGCGCTGCCGGCGCGGGAGTTTCCGAATTATGCCGCGGGATCCTGGGGGCCCAGCGAGGCGGATGAGCTGCTGCAAAAAGACGGCCGCGCCTGGCGTCGCATCGGTGAAGAGGAACTCGACAAGCGCGGGAGAATTGCCGCCCCGGCGACGCCGGAAAAAACCGGAATCGTGACCTGAAGGGAATGCAATTGGAACGAGAGACTCGAATCCTGGCGGACGCCGCGGCGATCGCCAAACGCGCGGCAGCAGAGTTCGTTGAAGCCGCTCGAGCAGCGGTGCATCAGCGAAACGCCTTTCACGTCGTACTGGCGGGAGGCTCGACGCCGAAAGCGCTCTACGATTTGCTGGCCAGCGATCCGGCGCTGCGCTCGCAAGTTCCCTGGGATAAAACCCAGGTGTTTTTCGGCGATGAGCGCCACGTCGGTCCCGGCCACCCGGACAGCAATTTCCACATGGCCACCGAAAGGATGCTCTCCAAAGTTTCGCTCGAAGCGAACCAGGTCATGCGCATCAAGGGCGAATACCCGGACGCAGAGCGGGCGGCGCGCGAATACGAAGAAGCGCTCATATCGTACTTCAAGCTGAAGACCGGCGAGCTTCCGCGCTTCGACCTGCTGCTTGCGGGGATGGGCAATGAAGGCCATACGCTTTCTCTCTTTCCCGGAACGAGAGCATTGCACGCGAATGGCCGTATCGCGGTTCACAACTGGGTCGGGAAATTATTCACCGAGCGCATTACCCTAACGGCACCGGCCGCATGCGCAGCCTCGGAAATCCTGTTCATGGTGACCGGCGCGGACAAGGCGCCGGCGTTGAAGGGTGTGCTAGAAGGTCCGTATGAACCGGAGCAGTTGCCGGCGCAATTGCTTCAGCCGAAGGACGGGAAATTACTCTGGCTGGTGGACACCGCCGCCGGAAGCATGCTATCAAAAGGAGTTCGAGAGTAGAGAAGGAGCGCGTCATGGCCACCAGCGTAAGCCTTGGGAAAATTGAAACCTATCTGGGCACAAAGACCGATTCGCTACTGGGGTTCAAGTCGCCCAAAATCCCCAAAGAGCGCCTGAATCTTCCCGGCCCCGATTTTATCGATCGCGTGTACGCCGTCTCCGACCGCAATGTTCGTGTCCTTACCAACCTTCAGAGAATGTTCGGAAACGGACGCCTTAGCGGCACCGGATATCTTTCCATCTTGCCCGTGGATCAAGGCATCGAGCATTCCGGCGGCGCCAGCTTCGCCAAGAATCCGGATTACTTTGACGGGGAGAACATCGTCAAACTGGCCATCGAAGGCGGTTGCAACGCCGTTGCTTCAACCTTCGGCGTGCTTGGTTCGGTGGCGCGCAGATATGCGCACAGAATTCCTTTTATTGTGAAGATCAATCACAACGAGCTGCTGACTTTTCCGAACCGTTTCGACCAAGTGCTGTTCGGCACCGTGCAGCAAGCCTATGACATGGGGGCGGCTGCCGTCGGTGCGACGATTTATTTCGGCTCGGATCAAAGTACCCGGCAAATTGTGGAGATTTCTCAGGCTTTTGCCCACGCTCACGAGCTTGGCTTGGCTGCCGTCTTGTGGTGCTATCTGCGCAACAGCGCCTTCAAGAAGGATAAGGACTATCACCTTTCCGCCGATCTCACCGGGCAGGCTAACCATCTCGGCGTTACCATCGAGGCGGATATCATCAAGCAGAAACTTCCAGAGAATAACGGTGGCTACCTGGCGCTCAATTCCAATGGCGCGAGCTACGGTAAATTCGACAAGCGCATCTATACCGACCTGACCAGCGATCACCCCATCGATCTCTGCCGGTATCAGGTCGCCAATTGCTACATGGGCCGCGCGGGTCTGATCAACAGCGGCGGTGCTTCCGGAGCGAACGATTTCGAGGAGGCCGTGGCCACCGCGGTCATCAACAAACGCGCCGGCGGCACTGGCCTTATCTCGGGACGCAAAGCGTTTCAGCGTCCTATGAAAGAAGGCGTTCAGCTCCTGAACGTCATCCAGGATGTTTACCTAAGTCCTGAAGTTACAGTCGCTTAGTCAGCGAAACGGCACTGGCAATGAACCACCATATTTAACTTATGGCTTGACGCATTCCTATATGGGAATGTATTATCGGACCCGTGCCGCGCGCCGCCACCACTTCCGACGCTTTCAACGCCGTCGCCGAGCCACGTCGGCGAGAGATCCTCAACTTTCTCTCGCTCGAGGAGCGTCCGGTCGGGGACATCGTGGACAGCCTGAAGCTCGAGCAGCCTTCCGTGTCGAAGCACCTTCGCGTGCTCCGCGAGACCGGTCTCGTCAATGCGCGCCGCGACGGCCGCCGAATGCTCTATCGCACCAACGCGGAAGCCATCCGGCCACTCTACGAATGGACGAGCACCTTCGAGCGCTTCTGGCGTCATCAACTGAGCCGCATCAAAGACCGCGCCGAGGTTAAAGAGGAGCGCGGTCCGGAATCTGATCCCACTCACAGAGGAGGTCAACATGACCCTGACCCTTCCGGGAATTGAAAGCTTGTCGTTGTCAGTGAATGAGGAAATCCGCGTCCGCGCGTCCCTCGATCGGACGTTCACGGCGCTGCTCGAGCAGCTCGGGCCGTACAACGAAACGCGCGACGGAACCTCCATGCCCATGAAACTCGAGTCCTGGCCCGGAGGCCGCTGGTTCCGCGACCTCGGTAGCGGCAACGGCCATTTCTGGGGTGTCGTGCAGGCAATCAAGAAGCCGACCCTGCTGGAAATTGCCGGCCCGCTCTTCATGTCCTACCCGGTCGCCAACAACGTTCAATACCGCCTCAGCGAGGAGAACGGCGTCACCATCATCAGGTTCCGTCACGCCGGTTTCGGTTTGATTACGGACGAGCACAAGGCCGGGGTTGTCAAGGGCTGGGCTTACATTCACGAAAACGTTCGCAAGCGCGCGGAGACCGGCTCCTCCAAATCCGCCGGCATTCCATGAGGCTTCCGTCTCACACCGTTATCTTGACGACAAAGGAGAATGGCCATGACTATCGCCGAGTCCATGCTCGCAGAGTTTGAAACCCAAGCGCCCATCACCCGTAGATTTCTCGAGCGCCTGCCGGAAGACAAGCTCACCTGGAAACCCCATGAAAAATCCATGTCGGCCGGGCAACTGGCCTACCATCTTGCCTTCGTCCCCGGCGGCACAATTCGCTTCGTGCAAAACAATCCCGCACAGACGCCTGAATTTGCCAACTTTCCGCAACCTGCCGATCGCCAGGAAATCCTCAAGACCTTTGCCGAAAGTATCGCCGCGGTTCGCGACTTGTTGCCTAAGCTCGATGACGCTCGCATGAGCGAGATCTGGCGCATGGTTAGCAAGGGGCATGAAGTCCTGGCGCAGCCGCGCGGCGAGTTCCTGCGGGACGTCATGTTTAGCCACTGGTATCAGCATCGCGGCCAATTCAGCGTCTATCTGCGTCTGCTCCATGTGGCTGTCCCGGCAAGCTGGGGGCCGAGCGCTGATGAACAACCGCTTTTCGCGCAAAGGGCGCAATCGGCCTGACCTGCGTTTATCCGTGACCGCATGCTGCGCGCGATCTCGGAAAAACCGCTGTCCTGAGTGTTTCGCTGCGGTCGTGCTGCTCGTTACCGGAATCGTTTCGACCAGTGGCGTAGCCGCCGTCGCCGCCAAGCTGTTTCGCGACCAGAAGCCGCTCGGAAAAGTCCTTGAAGTGCGAATTCCAAAGGTAAAGAAGAACTCGAAATGAGCACGGCAACTGTGCAAGGTGCAAAAATCGTTTCGCAAGAGGAATGGCTCGCGGCGCGCAAGCAACTGCTCGCCAAAGAAAAGAAACTC
>Ga0182032_10000446_pt1 | contig 16551 bp, 11 predicted proteins | sample tim00Cox00000000_FD_125970 | JGI IMG/M metagenome (GOLD analysis project Ga0182032, IMG submission 125970) | Lab enrichment of tropical soil microbial communities from Luquillo Experimental Forest, Puerto Rico - timezero.00C.oxic.00.000.000 | ecosystem: Environmental > Terrestrial > Soil >... | reverse complement strand
GCACCCGTTCCGAGCACTGCTTGGACACCATCATCCCGTCCAAGTCCAGCAACTTGTCGGGAATCTCTTCCCGCGTTTCATCCAACGGGTGGTTTTTCCCCAGCCATCGGTAGTACTCCAGTAAGACGTTGTTACAGATGGAGTTAACGAATGCCCCGAAACGCTCCGACTGGCGCACCCCTCCTTCCTTCCGCACCGCCGCAATCACTCGGACGAACGTGTCCTGCTTTAGGTCCTCCACCTTGTCGGATCCAATTGCCCGGGCTCGCAGCTTGATCTGCAGCAGCTTCGCAAAATATAAAAAGAAATGGTGCTCCGTTGCCGGATCGCCGTTTCGCAGCCGCTCTACATAAGCCTTGTCAAACGCGAAGAAATCCATGCCCTGTGCTCCGCAAAAACATCATGTGATCTTACGCAGCAATGTCTTCCAGCCAGTATTCATGGCGCAACACTTCGTTACCGAACCCCACCGCTCGTAAGAAAGAGCGTCCCTGCGTAGGTGTATCCTCACTCGCCGGCAACGCTAGCTGTTGAGCATCCGCTCTCATCTTTGCGCGCGTATCGTCGGAGCCAGACTCAGGCAGAACATGCCAAAATCGCGCGCCTTGTCCGCATGATTGCCCGTTTCATTAAGCTTCTTCCTGAGTTGTTGCGAAAGGGCGCGGCCTGCCCTGATTAAGCGCAAGAAAATTGCATTTTCAAGCCGCGCCGTCAATCTTCGGCGAATCTTCTTTTTCTGTTCTAGCAATAACCGTGTAAGTCCTTGATTTGAAAGGGCCATTGAGCCAGAATAGTGACCAGGAATCGCAAAAGAGACTGAGCGACCTAGGCAGGTGGGCTGTGTCGTCACTCAGTTCATCGCAAGGTGCCATCCGTTTCGGCGACTTCGATGTCGACACGCGTTCTGGTGAACTGCGCAAGCAAGGCCTCCGCATTAAACTCCAGGTGCAGCCCTTCCAAGTCCTGCAAATCTTGCTGGAACACGCCGGTAACGTGGTTACGCGCGAAGAACTTCGAAAGAGAATATGGCCAGCGGATACCTTTGTGGATTTCGACCAGGGTCTGAACAACGCCGTCAAGAAGTTGCGTGACGCTCTGGCAGATGACGCAGAGAATCCCAGTTTTATCGAAACGATCTCCAAGCGCGGCTACCGCTTTATAAGTCTTGTGGAAGAACTTGGAAACGGGGCGCGCACGCCGCTCATTGCTCCGAGCGATGATGCGGGTTTGACCAACGGGAAAATTACGTTGGCGGTTTTGCCCTTCGAAAACTTGGGGCCCGACCCTGAATTGGACTATCTCGGCCTAGGCTTAACAGAAGAGTTGACGACCCAACTCGGCGGACTCGACCCAGAAAAGCTATCGGTGATAGCGCGCGTATCGGTAATGCAATTCAAGGAAAGAGAGGAATCCGCGGCACAGATCGGCCGAACACTGAAAGTTGACTACCTGCTCTCCGGAAGCGTGCGCTCGGTGGCGGGGCACTTGAGGGTAAGCGCTCAACTCATCCGGGCGCGTGATGAATCTCTTCTTTGGACTAGCACCTATGACCAAGAAGCTATCGACGTTCTCGCGATTGAAAGAGATGTCGGGCATGCCATAGCAAATGAGGTTAGCCTGAAGTTGTCGGTCCGACAACCCCGCGGCGCTCAGCATACAGGCACCCTTTCCCCTGATGCTCAAAACTCATATTTGAAGGGACGCTACTATTCAACTCAAGAGAGCACGGCCGGACTGAACCTGGCAATAGCGCTCTTTGAGGAATCAATTAGGCTGGCACGCGGCTTCGCACCGTCTTACGCAGGACTTGCAGCTGCTTATGTACGGTTGGGCCATTGGCTGGCTCTACCTCCGAAACAATCTTTTCCACAAGCAAAATTGGTTGCCTTACAAGCCTTGGATTTAGATGATGCGCTAGCCGAAGCATACACAGCACTCGCCGACGTCCTGTTCTTGCATGAATGGAGTTGGAACGAAGCGGAAAGCAACTATCAGCGGGCACTTCGCTTGAATCCAAGCTCTGCCCAGACACTACGTTCCTACGCTGGCTTCTTGTTGGCGACAAAACGGCATGGAGAATCCAGCATGCTGACGCGCCGTGCTCAAACCACTGATCCCAGCTCGATCTACTTGAGTGCTTTTTCGGCTGCGCAGCTATATTGCACGCGACAGTATGCCCAATCGATTGAAGCAGCTAAGAGAACGCTCGCGACGGATCCTGGCTGCTCAACTGCACACTTATTTCTTGGTCTTGCCTACGTGCAAATCGGGTGCTTTGAAGAGGCACTTAGAGAACTGAAAGAGGCGGTTACGTCCGTCGGGCTGAAATCACGTCAGGCACACGTCGCTTATGCCCTGGCGGTCTGTGGGCGTGTAGAACAGGCCGAGTACATTTTAAGGGAACTGCAGGAAGATTCGAAGAGTTCCTATGTCTCTCCATGGTTATTTGCGACCGTTTACGCCGGTCTTGGCCGCAAGGATCAGGCGTTCGATTGTCTTGAAGAATGCTATCGTCAACGAGAACATGATCTCGTTTTCTCCAACGTGTGGCCGCAGTTTGATGGGTTGCGTTCAGATTCCCGCTGGAACAACCTCATGCGTCGTATTCGTCTACCAAGTACAGGCTAAGCTGTCAGAGAAATGAGCTGCATTGCGGCTTCGCGATTCCGGAGAAATTGATTGTGGGGGATCTCGGTTTGTTCTGGCTTCTCCGCGTTTCCCGCGATTTTTCATTGGCGGCAAGAGGGCAGAGCGTGGCCATCTCTATTTCGTTCAGTTCTCGCCCGATAGCCCAACGATGCGGCCCCTCAGAATCCAGAGCCGAAGGCCCTCAGTTGGATCACTTGCTCCACTACCAAGCGGCCACGAACTCCGCCTGGGAGGGGCTCAGAAAGTGGCTTCCTTCACGCAAACCGGATGGGATCCTGGCCATCCTTCAGGACGTAGGAACTATCGAACGTGATGCAGTGATGGCTAGTACGCTACGGACGCTCCCAAGGGGAAGCTCGAGGAGCTCTGGCGCAATGAGACGAAGCTTCGTCAGCCTGGGTCAAAGCGATTTATCGCAGTTGGTTTTCTCTTGCGTGTATAGATTGTTCGAAAGTGAGATGAAACAACCGACCGGCAATCCTGGCAATCGTCATCCAGCTCCTCGGCACGGACTGGTTCCGCTCGCACTTCAAAACCCAATTGAGTGTAAAGCTCGATGGCTTCCTTGGTGCGTTGTTCATCCGCAGTAAAACGGCGTTCCCAGCCGGCACCGGTCAATTCCGGATCTGGCTCAAGCTGGGCATCGGAGAAAAATCTTCGAGCGGAGCGGCTGAGATGATTCTCGATCTTGACGATCCTCGTCATAGCTTCAGCGATCAATCGTGTGTGGGAATCTCATTGCCCGACCGGCGATCTCGCATGGGAAGATCTAGTTTTTGCAAGCGACGCTGGGCTAACAGCGCTGCACCCAAGGCACCCACGAATTGGACCAGGTCCTCCGGTGGAACATTTACATTTTCCTTAAGAAGCTCGCGCACGACACTCGCCATCGTTTCAAACCTCAGGATGCCTCCAATCAATGTGTATTCGGGGACTAACTGCACGCGCTTCATGAGTTGTACGGAACGATCCACCAGCGAAGCAATGGCTCCGTGCATGATGTCCGCCGGTGCGCTTCCGAGAGACAATTGATTGATTACTTCCGATTCAGCAAATACGGCGCAGACCCCGGAAATCGCTACTTGCTGTTTGGAAGTAGCCACCAGCGGTCCGATCTCCGTTGTCGTGTACCCCATGTAACGAGCTGTCTTTTCCAAGAAAGCCCCCGTCCCGGCAGCACACTTGTCATTGAGACGGAAGGACTTCACTCTGCCGGAATCGTCGAGCCTGGTGGCCTTCATCGTTTGTCCCCCGACGTCGAGAATCGTGCGTGTTTGCGGGAAAAAGAAAGTGGCGCCGCGAGCGCTGGCGGTCAAATCGGTAACTTGGGCATCACTGAATGGCACCATGTGGCGGCCGAATCCGGTGGCCACTACGTAAGCAACGGAAGATTCCGAGAGGCCGGCGCTTTTCAGGGCATCCTGATAAACCTGCCTGGATATTTCGGCCAGTTTGTAGCTGGTGTGGCTTAATGCGTGTCCAGCGATACGTTTGGTTTCATCGACGATCACCGCTTTGCTATACGTGGAGCCAATGTCGATTCCCGCGGTAAAAGTCATGGCTGCCTCCCAGTGCCAGCCGGTGCCCGGCCCACGAGCACGTGGTCGAGAGCAAATAACGCAGCGCCCAATGCACCCATGAAATGGGAATCGTCGCTCAGATTAAGCTTGGTGCCCAGGCCCTTTTCAAGTGCTTCCACCATTCCGATATTGCGAGTCACTCCACCGGTAAAGGTAATCTCTTCTTCGACTCCGACGCGGCGGAGCAGCCCAATCGAGCGAGCCGCGATCGACTGATGAACACCCTGCAGGACGTCTTCGATCTTCTTCCCTCTGCCAACCCAGGAAAGAACTTCGGACTCGGCGAATACCGTGCACGTCGTGCTGATGCGTACCGGCCGTTCAGATTTCAATGCGGTGGGACCTAATTGGTCGAGGGGAATATCCAGCGCACTCGAAGCGGCTCCCAGAAATCTTCCCGTGCCGGCCGCGCATTTGTCGTTCATACAAAAATCCACGATCTCGCCCGACGGACGTACCCGAATGGCCTTTGTGTCTTGCCCTCCCATGTCGAGCACGGTGCGTGTGCCCGGGAACATTTGCACGGCGCCGCGGCCGTGGCAGCTAATCTCGGTGACTTGCGCATTTCCAAAAGTGACGCGGTAGCGGCCATATCCTGTACCTACCACGTACTCGACTTCTTCCTCTTGTACCCGCGCGTTCTTGAGCGCCGCCGCGAACGCTTGCTCGGCGGCGACGATCACATTGGCGCCCGTATCGATGAGGGAGCGCCCGACGATGTGTTTCGCTTCGTTGATTACGATGGCTTTCGTCTGAGTGGATCCAACATCAACCCCGGCGGTGTAAGCCATTCTCATTTCCTCCCGGCATGAATTTCTTGCGTGTCAACGAGCGGCAGCCCCCTGCCGCCTGCGGGATGCAAGGCCTTCAAAAAAAGCATCGATGCGGTTTTTCATCTGCGCCTCACTCACCACACGGCGATCCATCATGTCGGATTCGATGAAAAGGCTAGGGACGTCGCGGGCAGCCATCAACGCACGCCGGTTGTCCGCCATTCCAGTCGAAGTTGTCCGACAACTCTTGATGGGGTGGTAGACGACGCCATCCAAGTGAAAGGAGTCGATCATCTCGAGGAGGGCGTGCTCCGGATAGAACATGCTGTCCATAGCGTCTCGAACACTGATGAGCACGCCCTCCGCCAGGCTCTCCAGCGGACGCGCGAGATCGTACTCAAAACCAAGATTGGCTCCGCCGGATGCGAACCACAGATAGGTTGAATGCACGAAGGTTCCGCCCCACTCGGTAAACAACTCATTAAATCTTCGGAAAATGGGGTAGCAGGGGACACCAATGAAAGTTAGCCGGTACTTTTCCTCGGTGAGAGTGCCAATGCTATTCGCGGCCTTGTAGGCCATCTCCTCCACTAGCTTTGTGAAGTACCGGCCGCCATCCGGAGAGCCCCGAAAGCCGTTGGTGACGCCCAAGTAGATCGTTCCATCGGTCAGCGCATTGAAGAGCGACGGCCTGCTCTTGTTGAACTCCAGAACCTGCTTCCATCCGCGGGACATTTCATTGGCGTGCCCCATCACTTCCCGAAGCCGGTCGATGTCGAACTTGATGCCGGTCACCCGCTCGCACAGCGCTATCAATTCCGTGAGCTGCGCCTGGACATACCGGCGGTCGTTTTCAAAGTCCGCATCGCCTGCCCAAGTTTGTGTGCCCGCCGCGCGAGTTCCAGGAACGTCTAATGTGAAAATTGGAATCTGATACATCCGTTCCCAGATTTCGGCCCACTTGATGTACGTATTGCAGGCATTGGTCAGGACCGCCAGCGCGGGTTTCGGAATCCGACCCATCGGATGTTCTCCGCCCCGCAGTTGAACCGCTATGTCTGCCTTCACATAGCCGCAGATGTCCGGCGAAAAGCCGTAATCTTCCGCTTGGTTCAGGTATTCATGCGCGACTCGCCGCACCGCCGTCTGGAGCGAATTGATCTCCGGAAAAACAACGGGCAGGCTGAACGTGCGCAAGACCTCACACATGCTTCCCATTACGAAAACGTAGGCGGACAAGCCGCCCTGTTCCGCCGTGTGATCCAGCTCCGAGAACCATCGCCGAAACAGTTCTGCTCCCTCGCGATTCCCCCTGCCCACAATCCCGGCTGCTTCCTGATGGCTCATTGCCCTTGTCCTCAACTGAACAGAATGTTTTCGACAAAAGTCTCGAGCTGAATCTCCATGTGGTCGAACGTGGTCATTTTTTCTTCGAACTCACTAATGAAATAGGGAATGCCTTCCTTATCGAGCGCGTGCAGGTAAGCCACCTGCTCTTCCAGGCCCGGCTCGCACATTTTTGCAGCGGTCAGAATCGCCGCATCTGCCCGCGAATTCCGGATTCGCTCGATCAGCATTTTCTCCTTGGGTTTGCGAAGATCATGCTGGACAGGACTGTAGGAGCTTTTCTCAAGGTAGGCCGAAGCAAGATGAAACAGCGGGTCGCCGTCTAGCGGCACGTCCTCCAATATCCAGCGCAGCCCAATCAGCAAATCGTCATCGACGACGTAACAGGAGCGCGCAATCGCTCGGATCAGATCCAGGGGTGGCTGCTCGCAGAATCCGCCTTCGAAGACCAATCGAATTTTGTCCTGCTTTTTATTGGGTCTGGTGGCAAGCTGCGGCAGAACGGCCGCGAGAATTTCGTTGTGTTCTTGACGAGGCATCAACCCGCCAATGGCTGTCAGAACATAGGCCTCGTCCGCCGAAACCAGCCACGGCGTGTCCCGCTTGATCGCATACAGCTCGCGGAGCAATGCACGGTTCCGGTTGTAAACAGCCACGGAGCGCCGCAAGTCGTCCTCATTGACACGGCGTCCGGCAATTTTTTCGACGTCGCGCAGCAATCGCGCATATTCGTTTCGAAGATAGGTGACTGCCGCCGGCGAATTGGCGTTCTGAGGCAGATAAAGAATCTGGCAAGGATAAGGAAAATTGCGGCCCCAGATGGCTCCCAGGTTCCGAGCCGCGTCGCAAATGGGGTGCGTCACAAACATGTCGAACTCGACGCGCTTGCTCAGCGCCAGTTCCAGGGAAGTTTTCAGGATCGAGCAGAGGTACGAACCAAACCGCGAATCTGCTTGAACGGCTTCGATGGTTGCTCCGCGAACCTTGAAAGGCAGCATCCCCGCTGCATGCGCAATCTCTTCCGGGAAGTAAACTTGAAAGTGACCGAGAACTTTTCCGCCCGACTTCCGCCAGCGCCGCACCGTGGGAAAACTCATGTCCTCGAATAATTCCCGGCATTCGTACAAAACGTCGTCCAAGGCTTTGCCGCGCCAGGTTTCGAACGTTCGAGGATTCATACGCCGGACCTTTCTCTTCTTGCCAGCGTTCTCGCGCTCCCAACGAGCTGGAACGCGCGAACGGTGCCTACCTCACTTTGCGACTTTCTCGGGCTGCGCCGCCCAGGGTGCAATCTCGCGGACCAGTTCTTCGTTCCACCGCGCCCCCTGTGCGAGTCGCTTGCGAAGCCGCACGAAGTCGACCTCGCGTTGTTCCTTGCTTCCGTAATGAAACGCCCGGAAGCCCGCATTGGCTTCGGTCATCATGTTGAGAGAAAGCCACGCCCGGTTGCTTTCTCGATTCTTGTCCCAGTGCAGGAGTTTGTGCTTGCGAAGGCTTTCGATGGTCTTTATGAGGCAGTCGGGCATGGTGTAAAGAAATTTCGTGCACATCTCTTCCACAGCTTCGTCGAGCAGCGAGAGGTCCACGGTCCCTTTGGACAACAGCGCTTTTCCTTCTTCGCGAGACGGACCTGTCTTCCACTCTCCATAAACGATTCGTCCGTATTCATCCAAGATCCGGTCCGTCACCGTCAAAGGATTTGCCATCCATTTGCCGTCGACCTTCAATGCGGGAACAATCTGTGTAAGTCCGCCCAGCCAGTAGAAGCGGTGCGCGCTCCAGGTTTCGCAGAGCGTTCCGCTGTACATGGCTCGCTCGATGCCGATATACGCGGGAAGAAAATCCGTGCTTCCGCCATCCGGTGCGGAACCATGTTTTGGACCTGCTTGACTAAAGACCGCCAGATCGCTCGCAATCGAAAAGTCACAAGCCAGTCCGACTTCTTGGCCCCCGCCGACACGCATCCCGTTCACCCGACAAATCACGGGCTTATCGCATTGCAGAACACTCGTCACCATGTCATTGAAAAGCCGCATGTATTGACGGTATTCGGCGGGTGCCCCCGCGTAATACTCCGCATATTCCCGGGTATTTCCTCCGCTGCAGAACGAACGTGTCCCCGCCCCGGTCAAAACCACGGCCACAGCCGCACGATCGTTGCTGGCTTCCCGCAAAGCGAGAATCAATTCCTTGGCCATCGAGCTCGTGTAACTGTTGAGTTCGTTCGGGTTATTGAGAGTGATCCAAACATTGTGAAGACCTTCGACGGTTTTGCCGGATCTGTCGCGGACAGACCTTTGCTCAACGAGAATCTCTCGTAGTGAAGTGGCTTCGACAAGGTTGTGATTCTTCACCGTGCTTCCCTCCGTTCACTGCATTCTCTTGCCCTGGTTTGGTTGCAGTATGGCCCGGCGCCGCAGCGCGTGTTTCGCCACCGCCTCCAAAATAGCGGGGGCCTCTTCGAGCGCGTGTTTCTCAACGAATGGAGCAAGGGCGACTTTGCCTTCTAGGACGAATTTCAGCGCAGCGGGATACTGATCTGGGGGACAACCCCAGTTGCCGCGAGCCGTCGCATCAAAGGCCATCAGGTTGGATAGCCGCAATTCGATTGCCTGAGGCGTGAATCCGACTACCGCTAGATAAGCCCCGTGATCCAGTAGCCCATAGGCGGTGGTCTGCCCGGCGGGCGTACCGCTCATCTCAAAAATCTTGAGGCCAATGCCTTGGCGCGCGGAGTCCTTGATAAAACTACGAACGGCTGCTCGCAATCCCTTCAGATCGGTTGAACGGGCGTCAAGAACCAGTTTCGCTCCATGCTTGGAAGCCAGCTCCAACTTCAACGGGTCAACATCGATGGCCACTACCGCTGCGCCCAAGGACGCTGCGATCTGCACTCCAAATCCGCCCACTCCGCCAGCGCCCACCACCACGGCAACGTCTTCCGGCCCGAGCCCCGATCTTCGGACCGCTTCGTACGGTGTAGTCACCGCGTCGGCTACGACAGAAAGCATCGCGAGGTTCAGACCGGCTGGCAGAGTCGTGGGCACGGGGCACAGGCCCTGAGATGGAACGAGAACATGGGTTGCAAAACCACCATCGCCGTCATTTCCAGGCATGAATTGTCGCCGACAAATCGTGGGCTTCGCAGCCTGACATGCCGGGCATGTGCCGCAGGGAATGACCGCGGGGACAATCACGGAACATCCTATCCATTCAGAGGCTTCCTCACCAGCCGAGATGACCCTCCCAGAGATTTCATGGCCGAGGATTAATGGAAGGGCGCGGCGCGTTTGAACACCTTCGAAGGCGAATCCAACATCTGTATGACATACGCCGCAGCCCGCAACTTCGACAACGACTTCATTCGGGCCGGGTTCGAGACCGCAGATTTCGCGCCGCTCGAGAAGAGCACCGGGAGCTTGCAGTTGGAAGCCGTACGCTCCTTGGATCCTTGTCAACTGAGGCCTCCTGGCGTAAGGCTCAACCTTATCGTCAACACTCACAGCGGAAAGTGACGGAGGTCACGCCTATGTGTGACAGGCGCACATCGCGTCGTTAATCCCTTTTTGACCACGTCTCCTCGAGATGAGTTTTGGTACTGATCCAGCTAGCCAGTTCACTTCGGCGCCCAGCGAGATCCATTCATTTGAGTCGGGCGCAAGCGAGTTTACCGGCACTTAGACGGTCTTTGCCTTGACACAACCAGTTCACCTACAAGCGTCGGTATGCTCAGTGGGAACGCTCGTTCCTGTGCCAACGCTGTGGCACTTTAACAAAGCAGGAATAGGCTTTCCGCAAAGGTCGCGTTAGGCAGGAGGTATGTCGCTAAGGTTTGCCCTCGCGGGGCAACTCGCGCGGAAGACCAGAAGCCCTGGAACGAGGAAGCGCGGCGCGTCAACCTCGCCCCTGAATGACGGGGCTACCCCTGCCGACGACGGCACTCAACAGTTAGCTGTGAAGTCAATGGCCAGGAGCGTGATGTCGTCTGATTGGCACGGTCCAATCGCCTGTTCCGACCAGTTCGACAAAGAATAGAGCAGCGTATCGACGAATCGATTTGCCGGAAGATCGTGCTTGGCCTCCAGTGCCTGCCGCAGGCGATCGGTTCCAAACTCAACACCCGATGGGTTCTTAGTTTCGACAATGCCGTCCGTGAAAAGCAGAATTCGATCGCCCATCTGCAAAGTGAAAACGGCTGCCGAATACTCCGCATCCGCGAAGGGTCCTAACAGCAAGCCGTTTTGTTCACATTGGACGACTCGCTGGGTTGCGGATTGCCACAGCAGCAGCGGGGGATGGCCCGCACCCGCGTAGCTCATCATCCCTTTGTCTATGTCTACGAAGACGTACGCTGCGGTCACAAAGTGACGCTCGAATTTGCCATGCAGGGCTTGATTCAGTCCGCTCAAAACCCGAACGGGATCGGAGGCCCATGCCAGTTGCGAGGCGAACGCGGTTTGCAGCATGGACGCGATCAACGCTGAAGGCAGCCCATGCCCGGAGACATCCGCGATCAGAATGGCAATGTGCTTTTCATCCACAACCAGGAAGTCGTAAAAGTCGCCGGCAACGGAGCTCATGGGCAGGTAGCGTGCCGCAATTTCCAGTCCACAGAGATGCGGAAGGTCTCGCGGAAGAATGGACAACTGAACCTGCCGGGCCATTTCCAGTTCGCTGTTCATGATTAGCAATTGTTGTGCCACGGTCTGATGGGCATCTCGCAGCATCAGATGCGTCCGCACTCTCGCGGCCACGATGGGCGGGGAGAACGGTTTATGGATGTAATCGACGGCACCGACCTGGAAACCTCGCGTTTCATCGGCAACGTCCGTTTTTCCGGTGAGAAAAATGACCGGAATGTCGCGCGTCTTCGGGTCCGCTTTCAACTGGCTGCACACCTCGTAGCCGTCCATATACGGCATGATGACGTCGAGCAGGATCAGCCTTGGCGACGGCTCGACCTTTGCCAATTCCAGCGCCTTAAGCCCGTTGGTCGCGACGCGAATTCTATAATCGTCGCCCAGGATGGAATTCACGATCCGGAGGTTTTCCGAGTCGTCGTCCACCAGGAGCAGCGTGCGTTTTTCCGCTTTTGTCATGCGTGTTTTCTCTTATCGCTCCTGAATCGTTTGCGTCAGTTCATTTAACTTGACAAGGGCAGTTTCAAAATCAAAAGATTCCACAGCCGCGCCGAGGCCATCCAGTTCCGAAGACGCCACCGAGTTTTGTAGCATTTCTACGAGATTTGCAAAAGCGCGAGGCGCATCCGCGTCGCCGGTTTCGAGTAACTCCTTGAGTTGCGCTACGGCTGCTGCCACCGCGAGCGCATCTGGTGGTTCCCCAGCGTTCTGTTTGCCCGCACCTGGGGTGGCCACTCTTAGACCTTCTCGAAGCGTCTGGGTCTGGCGGTCCAATGCTAACGACAAGTCCTTCACAATTCCGGCGACGTCTTCTCCTGACTCCCGTATCGCGCGTTCCAACTTGCCCGCTAACTGAAACAGGTTCGTGATTCCAAGATTTCCCGCGACTCCCTTTAGCGAGTGCGCCAGACGCTCTGCCTCGCGCTGGTCCTCGCCTTCAAGGCATTTGGTGATTTTCTCAGCCACCTTCTCCTGTTTGACCGCAAACTGCATCAACAAGTCTCGGTACAGCCGCTTATTTCCGGCTAATCGTTGCAAACCGCTGGCGATGTCTACGCCCTCGAGCTCAGGGAAGTTCGTTTCCTCGCCATCCACGGCATCTCGCGCAGGGACAGCGGGAAGCTCCCGCCGGCGCGCGCGTGTCCAACGCTCCAGCGTCGCAAAGAACGCGTCCGGATCAATGGGCTTGCCGACGTGGTCATTCATTCCTGCTTCTAGGCATCGTTGGACCTCATCCGCCATCATGTGTGCGGTCATGGCAATGATGGGCAGCTGTTGAGAATCCTGGCAGGCGCGCAGCAGGTTGGTTGCGGTAAGGCCGTCCATGACCGGCATCTGCAGGTCCATGAGCACGACATCGAAAGGAGGCGGCTGAGTTCCCTGACTTACAAGCTGAACTGCTTCAGCTCCGTGATTCGCGATGGTGACCTCGCCGCCCTCGCTCTCCAGGAGCTCCTTCGCCACCTGCTGGTTCACTTCATTATCTTCCACGAGCAGAACCCGCACGCCGTCGACCCGTCGCAAATTGCACTCCCTTTTCACGAACGCTACGGCGTCTTCCTGGCGGCCCACACCAAACAAGCTCATCAACGTGTCCAACAGAGCGGAAGCGGTCACCGGTTTTTGCAGAAAAGCCTCGACTTCCACCTCCCGTGCTTGTACGCGAATGTCTTCTTGGCCGAACGCCGTGACCATAATGATTCGGGGGATGTTCCGAAGTTTTTCAGGACGCTTGATCCTGCGGCTGGTTTCCACACCGTCCAGCCCCGCCATCTGCCAATCGATCAGCGCCAGTCGATAGGGATCCTGTGCATCGGCACTCTCCAATTCTCGCAACGCATCCAGGCCCGACGAGACACATGTGATTCTTAGCCCGAACTGCCGGAGCATGTCGGTGAGAATTTCACGAGCCACGGCGTTGTCGTCCACCACTAATGCCCGAAGGCCGTGTAATCCCGCCGGCAGAACCTTCTGGCATTTCTCGACGGTCCCTACACCGAACCACGCGGTGAAGAAAAAAGTGCTTCCATGGCCATATTCGCTTTCCGCCCAGATGTTCCCATCCATCATTTCGACCAATCGCTTGCAGATGGAGAGGCCAAGGCCGGTGCCGCCGTATTTTCTCGTCGTCGACGTATCGGCCTGACTGAACGCTTGAAAGAGACGTGCGCTCTGTTCCGGCGTCATGCCTATGCCGTTATCGCGAACTTCAAATTTCAGTTTCACGCGACTCGCCCGCCGCTCCTCGAGCTTCACGCTCACGATAACCTCGCCGTGTTCCGTGAATTTCAGTGCATTATTCACGAGATTGATCAGCACTTGTTCGAGGCGAAGGGGATCTCCGGCCAGAATGGTAGGCAGGTCGTGCTGGGCATCGATCAAGAACTCCAGGTTTTTTTCATTAGCTCTTTGACTGACCACCGTCGACAGGTTATCGAGCACTACGTCGAGACGGAAATCCACCTGCTCCATGTTGAGCTTGCCAGCCTCGATTTTCGAAAAGTCCAGAATGTCATTGATGATGCGCAGCAAGGTCTCCGCGGCCGCTTTCGTCTTTGCCAGATAGTCGCGCTGCTTGTTGTTCAAGTCTGTTTTTAGAGCCAGATGCGTCATTCCGATAATGGCATTCATCGGCGTGCGGATTTCATGACTCATGTTGGCGAGGAACTCGGATTTGGCCTTCGTTGCGGCGTCCGATGCTTCCTTGGCGCTGAGCAGCTCCGCTTCCATTCGCTTGAACTCGGTTACATCCTGCGAAACGCCGTAAATGTCCGTGGGTTTTCCCGCGGAATCCTTGACCACATGGCCCAACGCATGGACCCACATCACCCGGCCGTCAATCGGACGCTTATACGCAAACACAGTGTTGTACGCGGGGGCCCTACCCTCGACAGCGGCGTTGAACGCCTCTCGCGCTGCTGCCGCTCTCGCCGCATCACCTTGTGCTGCGTGCGCGAACATCTCATCGACGCGATAGCGGTAATCCCCCCGCGGGATGTCGCCAAAAAGCGAGACCCTGCGCGGCGACGAGTTATAGCAACCTGAGCCATCCAGTGGCACGTGCCAGTAACCTGCTTTCGTGAGTTCCAAGGCGGTCTCGGCCAGAAAATTCGCGCGGCTCAGTTCTTCGTCCCGCTTATGCAGGAGCGCTTCGGCGGCCCTGCGGTCGGTGATATCCGATGCCGTAACCACCGCGCCGGTTACTTTTCCTTCCTCGATAATTGGAAATGAAGAGTATTCGACCGGAAGCGGAGTACCGTCGCGCCGCCACATCACTTCCGCGTCCACGCGGCAACCTTCACCCTTCCGCACCGCTCGATAAATGGGGCACTGATCCACGGGGTAGGGCGAGCCGTCGGGCTTGTGATGATGCACCAGTTCGTGCATATTCCGACCCAATACCTCTTCCGCCTGATAGCTGATCATTTCGCAGGTCGCGCGATTGACAAATGTGCAATTACCTTGCAGATCTATCCCATAGATGCCCTGGCCAGCGGATTCCAGAATGAGTTGCAGCTGCTGTGCGGCGCGATTTCGCGCTTCTTCGGCCCGAACGCGCTCCGAAATGTCTTCGTGCAAGGCAATGACGTACCGCGGCTCCCCCGCGGGGTCCCGGATCACCGTGAACCTTCCGCTAGCAGTGACGATTTGGCCGCTCCGGTGGATGAAGCGTTGCGTATATTCATCCGCATCCTTCTTCCCTTCGATCAGCTCAGCGTACCGCTTGGCGCCGGCAGCGCTTTCCTCCGGATGCACGATTTCGTCCCAACGCTCTAGCTGACTCAACTCCTCGTTGCTATAGCCCAACATTTCGTGCAACGCATGATTTGAGAAATGCCGTTGTTTCTCGATGTTGTAGATTCCGATGCCAGTCTGGGCATTCTCGAAAATAGAACGGAAAAGCTGCTCGCTCGCCTGCTTGTTCTCTTCGACGACGGCTGCCAGCACCATAAAAGGCGCCGTCGTGAAAAACAAGAAAAGCTGCAGGGATGGCACGCCATGGAGTGCGCCCAATTCGACAAACGGGCCTCGTCCGTGGGTCGCGCCCCAGATCGCCAGAACCGCAATGTTAATCGCTGAAGAGCTCACTCCCGTCGTTCCGAAACGCAAGGCAGACCAAATCAGGAGAGGCACCAGAGCGTAAAGCAATACTTCCGAGCTGTGCTCGCGAGGAGAAGCAAAGGCGAGGTACCCGAATAGCACGAGGCCAGCGAAGAGCCCTACGGCTTCCAGGTAAAAGCCGCGCGATTTGTGTACACCGGGCGGTCCCTCGTTGAACCAACCTAATATCGCCGGCATCAGCGTGAGGTATACGATGGCCTCCGAAAAAAAAGACATCCTCCAGCTCGCCCATTTGTTCCCATCCGCGGTCAACGCGGCGAGGAATGCCGGAACGCAAGGGGCCACGATCACGGCAAATAAAAAAAACTTGCCCAGCGCCCTTCTGCTATTTAGGCGAGGCACTCCCTTAAACACATAGCTTAGACAGAATGCGGCGGTGAGCACCTCGGCGGTATCTGACAGAACCAGCCAGCCAATCGAACGAACGGACAAGCCTGCCTGAAGGTCATTGACAATATATGCGCTGAAGGCTGCGGCGATGAGCACCGGCCACATTCGCCGCCGGACCAACAACAACATGGACACCAAAAATACGTTTCCGACCCACAGCGGCCAGTCTTGCTGCGGACCGATGGCAAGCATCCCACCGATTTTTGTCGCGCCATAGGAGAGGACGCCAACGAACAAAGCCAGAGTGGCAGCACGCCACCAGGTCTTCGTGTTCGCCGTGATCCAGGAGGAATGGTTAGGCCCGGTTGGCATCACTAACTCCGATGTTCAGCTCGACAGCGACGCGAGCGCAGAAGGGCAATAGCCCGCAATATCAGTCAAAGCTGCGAAGTGCCGAAGCCTCGTCGTAGTACACCTCCAAGACCTTTGACAGTTTTGTGAGTTTCAGCATGTCATGAACCTTCTGAGGCGGGTTCAGCAGTTTCAGTCGACCTCGTTTGGTTTTGACGGCCGTATAGGCCGCGACGAGCTCGCCAATTCCGGCGCTGTCCATCTCGGTCACATCGCGAAAATTAAGGAGGACTTTGTTCCGTTCTCTTTCCATCAATTCGCAAATAGCCCGCCCGAGTACAGCGCTTGATTCGCCGAGCATCAGGAAGCCGCTGAGGTCAACGACACTGACCCCGCCAACGTCGCGAACTTGCGCTTTCGACGATCCCATATAAGTGCCCTTGCGCCGTGGTGTCTCGAACGTGAATCATAAGCTACCGTCTTCCGCAGCATACTGTCCAGATTGACAGATCCGCCGCTTTGCGCTGCCTTAGCATTCGGCAGTGCCTTTGCATCCCAGGCGGGAAATTCCGTACAACTCCGGTACAAGAGAGGGAGAGAAAGAGTGGCTTTTCTGGCAAGCGACACCAGATGAAGCACTTGGGTTCTTTGATTCTGTTTATTCGGCGAGAACGATAAGCGCAACTGAAGCAACGACTTAGATTGAATTTAACGCTTGCTTTGCAACCTGGGGCCGCGGACTATCACCCTGCGGTTAGG
>Ga0182032_10000443_pt1 | contig 16592 bp, 16 predicted proteins | sample tim00Cox00000000_FD_125970 | JGI IMG/M metagenome (GOLD analysis project Ga0182032, IMG submission 125970) | Lab enrichment of tropical soil microbial communities from Luquillo Experimental Forest, Puerto Rico - timezero.00C.oxic.00.000.000 | ecosystem: Environmental > Terrestrial > Soil >... | reverse complement strand
CATCTCCCGCTGCACCTCGACCGCACAGCGCACCGCATCGACGACGCTGGCGAACTCGGCGAGGAGGCCGTCGCCGGTCGTCTTGACGATGCGACCCCGATGCTCGGCGATTTTGGGATCGCTCAGTTCACGGCGAACCGCTCGCAGCGCCGCGAGCGTGCCCTCTTCGTCCTCGCCCATCAGCCGCGAATAGCCGGCGACATCGACCGCCAGAATGGCCGCCAATCGTCGCTCGACCCGCGCTTCGCTCATCTCGCCCGCCAGAACACAGGGAGATCTGCGGCCGAGGATATGATGGAACTCAGCCTGACGCGAGCACCACTTCGGCGCGGATCTGAGTTCCGGATCAAATCCGGGCGTCTGGCCGGGGATAATCCCATTACCGGGCTGGCACGGCTTGACCTGCAGGCGTGCCATCGCCAAGCTTTGCTTCTGCTATATCCGACGGAGGCCATCATGAGCGCGCCAGCAGGCCCGGGCATAGTGCTGCAGCCCGACGAAGGTGAATCCTATTGGCAACCGGTGTGGGCGAACGGTTATTCGACCATCAAGATCGGCCCGAAGGACAGGGTCGAGAACCTGACGATGGGCGTTCAGGTGATCGCCGCCGGCGGCTATGTGCGTGAGCATTCGCATACACCAAACGAAGAGATCCTGTTCTGCTTTGCCGGAAGAGGAACGATCGTCGTCGATGGCGTGCCGCACCCGTTCGTGCCGGGAACGACCGTCTATGCGGGGCCGGGAGTGAAGCACAAGATCATCAATGACGGGCCGGACGAGCTCAAAATGACCTGGACTTATCTGCCGCCCGGATTGAACGATTTCTTTGCCGCGATCGGGCGTCCGCGCCGGGCCGGCGAGTCGGCGCCAGAGCCTTTCGCGCGGCCCGCCGACGTGCATGCCATTGAAGCCAGAACCGGTTACGGACCGCCGATCGAGGGGTGAGCCAGCCCCCACCTTTTACGGGCTGCAATCTCCACGGATCGTCGGTGCGTTCCCGCCCCCTTCATGGGGGCGGGTCAGGGTGGGGGTGATGCTGCCGAGAGTTTGCCAGTTCGCGAGGAAGCGATCAGCGGCGGCTGGTTTTCGTGCTTGTGCTTATTCGTCGTGGCCGCCCCACCCCCTCCCAACCTCCCCCATCGAGGGGGAGGGGTCAACACAGTGACCGAACTGGGTTCCGCGAGCTATTCCCGGCGTGGGGAAATCCGACAGCTGCTAGACCTTGGCGGCCGGTCCTTTGCCCGCCGCCCGCTTATCTGAGCCCTTCTTTTTCTGCTTGGGTTTTTTAGCTTCCCGATTGGACCGCTTCTGCTCCTTGTTCGCCACGAGACCCTCCACGCTTTTCACATTACGTATTATGACCGCGTCATCGGCCCGTCCACTTCTTTGCCGACACGGAAGCGTCGGCGGGACGGGCGATCCTCTCGAGGCGGCCTTTAATTTCCGTGCCGGGCCAACTGCCGCCGACCGCCGCTTCATAGGCGCGGCACGCCTGCAGCACACTCAGATCGTCATATAGAGGGCCGGTGACCATCAGCCCGATCGGCAGCCCGTCGGCAAAGCCGCACGGGACCGAGCAGGACGGGTTCTTGGTCAAGTTGAACGCAAAGGTATATGTGACCCAACTCCACGAATTGTCGCGGTCAGGAACATCGCCCGGTTGCGGGTCGGCGTAGGCCGCCGGGATCGGCATCGTCGGCGACAGCAGCAGGTCGAAGCGATCGAAGAACAGTCGCAGCCTTTGGCCGAGCGCCGCACGCTGCACCATGGCGTCGAAATACTGCTCCTGCGTCAACGCCTGGCCGCGTCGGCACATCTCGACGAGGCCCGGGTCCATCAGCGCCACCGCCTCCGGCTTCTGCGCCCGCAGCAGAGCCGAGAACCCGCCCAAGGCGAGCGTCTCAAAGATCGCCTTTGGTGATTCCGCGAACGGGTCGGACTCTTCGACGACGGCGCCGAACTCGGTGAAGACCCGGGCAGCGCGCTCGACCGCCGCGCGAACCGGCGCCGTGGGTTCGGCGTAGCCGAGAGTTGGCGACAGCGCGACGCGCTTGCCCGCGAGCGAGACTTTGCCAACCGCTTCGCGATATCTGATCTCGTCATCCGGCAGGCTGTGCCAGTCGCGCGAATCCGGCCCCTTCACCGCATCGAGCATCAACGCCGCGTCGTCAATACTGCGCGCCATCGGGCCGACATGCGCGACATCGCCGAATGCGGAGGGCGGATAGACCGCCACCCGGCCGAAGGTCGGCTTGTGCCCGACGATGCCGCAGAACGAGGCGGGAATGCGGATCGAACCGCCGGCATCAGTGCCGACCGCAAGCGGACAAATCCCCGCCGCGACCGCAACGGCGCTGCCACCGCTGCTGCCGCCGGGGGTCCGTTCGAGATCCCATGGATTGCGGGTGACCCCGGTGAGCGGCGAGTCGGTAACCCCCTTCCAGCCGAATTCTGGTGTCGTCGTCTTGCCGAAAAACACCGCGCCCGCGCACCGCAGGCGCGCCGTCGCCGGCGAATCCTCCTCCCACGCCTGCTTCGGGTCGATCGTGCGCGAGCCCAACAGGCGCGGCCAGTCCTTGGTGAGCACCGTATCCTTGAGTGCGACCGGCACACCGTCGAGCAGGCCCTGCGGCTCGCCCTTCTGCCAGCGCGCCTCGGAAGCGCGGGCCATTGCCAGCGCCGTCTCGGGGTCATAAGAGCACAAAGGCATTGACTGCGCCCTCGTACATTTCGAGCCGGCGCAATGTCTCGGTTGCGACCTCGACCGGCGAGACCCGCTTTGCCCGGTACAGCTCGATCAGCCGGGTTGCCGATGCAAACGCAAGATCCTCGAGCATTCTCGTCTCCTCAGGTCGTGGTGACGATGTTGATCAGCGGCTCGCCGCGGACGAAGCGGTTGATGTTGCCCGCCACCTCGGCCCAGCGCCGCGCGACCATGCCCCCGGTCCAGCCAGAGCAATGCGGCGTCATGATGACATTCGGGAGCTCGTGAAAGGGATGCCGCGACGGGCGGCGCTCCGGCTCGGCCGCGTCCGGGTACTGCCACCACACATCCAGCGCCGCGCCGCCGATCTGATGATCGCGCAACGCTGCATACACTGCGTCCTCGTCGACGATCTGGCCGCGCGCGATGTTGACGAGAAACGCCGAGGGTTTCATCAGCGCGAGCCGGCGCGCATCGATCAACCCATCGGTCTCGGGTCCGAGAGCGGTGCATAAGATGACGAAATCGCAGGCCGGCAGCATGTCGTCGAGCTCCGTCAGAGGATAAACCCGCTCGACGCCGCTCTCCGCAGGACGCTCGCTGCGATTGGCGGCCAAGACCCGACAACCGAAGGCGACAGCACGTCGCGCCACCTCGCGCCCAACCCGGCCGAGCCCGACGATCCCGACTGTGTGGCCCAGGATCTCGCCATGCGGCGCCCCGCTCTGCACCCAGCTCGGCCGCCACGACGAACGGCTGCGGAAATCGCCCGCGATCTCGCGAAAGCGGTGGCTCCAGACCAGCATCGTCATCAGCACATATTCGGCGATTGCCGTCTCGTGGCCAAAGGCGTTGCAGATTGCGACGCCGCGCGGCAACGCGGCGAGGTCGATCAATTCAATGCCGGTCGCAACCGATTGTACCAGCTTCGCCTTCGGCGCAGGAGGATATTCGGCGTGCCAATGATTGGTGACGAGAATGTCGGCATCGGCTGCAGCTTCAGGCCGCTCGATCAGCTGACGCGGATCGGCGAGGATCTCGACGCGTAGTTCGGGCGACAACTGCGCCGCGATGCCGTTCGCGGTATCGGCGGCCACGTTGCCGAGGAAGAGCGCTTTCATTCTTCAATGCAGCCCTTAGAGGGATAGTCGAGGACGCGGATTGCGTTGATGGGTACAGTACATGGACAATATCTCGTTTAAGTGGCTTACGGAATTGGTTGGCGGCATGGCGCTCGAGGAATACCGACGGAAACGGGATTTTCGGAAAACGCCGGAACCGGCGGGCACGGCTGCGGTGGCGGAGAAAGCGCGCAACGGGCTCTCTTTCGTCATCCAGAAGCATGCGGCGCGCCGGCTCCATTACGATTTCCGCCTTGAGCTGGACGGTGTTTTGAAGAGCTGGGCGATCCCGAAAGGGCCGAGCCTCGACCCAGGCGAAAAGCGGCTGGCCGTCCACGTCGAGGACCATCCGCTCGAGTATGGCCAGTTTGAGGGCGTCATCCCCGAGCGCGAATACGGCGGCGGGACGGTGCTTTTGTGGGATCGCGGCACGTGGGTTCCGGCCGACACGGACCCGGAGGCGGCCTATCGAAAGGGGTCGCTCAAATTTGCGCTCCACGGCGAGAAATTGCACGGCAACTGGGCGCTGGTGCGGATGGGCGGCAAGGCTGCCAGCGAGCGGCGCGAGAATTGGCTGCTGATCAAAGAGCGCGACGAAGCGGCAGCACCGCACAGCGGCGACGCTGTCGTCGCGGACAATCCGCTCAGCGTCGCGAGCGGCCGGTCGATGGATGCGATCGCCGAGGATCGCGACTGGGTGTGGCACTCGAACCGCGACGACGGCGTAAAGGTCCCGGCGCAGGCCGTCCCGCTCGATCGGTTGGCCGGCGCTCGCAAAGGCGCGATGTCCGCCAACCTCAAGCCTCAGCTCGCCACGCTCTCGGAGAAGGCGCCGGAAGGCGAGGAGTGGCTCCATGAGATCAAGTACGACGGCTACCGGCTGCTTGCTCGGATCGAACGCGGTAAGGTCCGACTGATCACGCGCGGCGGTCTCGATTGGACGGCCAAATTCCCGACTCTCGCGCGTCGCCTCGGGGAATTGCCGCTCGCCTCGGCGCTGATCGACGGCGAGATCGTGCATCTGGAGACCGATGGCACGACGAGCTTCTCGGGCCTACAGGACACAATCGCGAGCGGCCAGACCGACAAGCTGACCTTTTTCGCCTTCGATCTGCTCTATCGCGATGGCTGGGACCTGACCCCGGTCGCGATCGAGGACCGTAAGGTTGCGCTCGCCAATATCATTGCGCCGTCTGCGCAAGGGATGATCCGTTACAGCGACCACCAGATCGGTCGCGGTCCGGAATTCCTGCATCGAGCCTGCGGCTTTTCTCTCGAGGGTATTATTTCGAAGCGCCGCAGTGACCCTTACCGGCCGGGGCGCGGCCGCAGCTGGCTCAAGGTCAAGTGCCGTAATCGCGAGGAGTTCATTGTCGTCGGGTTCAGTGATCCCGACGGGGCCCGGGAAGGCTTTGGCGCACTTTTGCTCGGCTACTATGATCCAGAGGGGCAGTTGCGCTATGCGGGACGCGTCGGCACCGGTTTCAACGTGGCGCAATTGACCCAGCTTCGCAGGCGGCTGGAATCTTTGGCACGAGACAATGCACCAGTTGGCCTCCCCAAAGGTGTCTCACGCAAGGGGGTGCATTGGGTCGAGCCACGGCTTGTCGCCGAAGTCGAATTCGCCGATTGGACCGCCGACGCCATTGTGCGGCAGGCTTCGTTTCAAGGCCTGCGCGACGACAAGACGGCAAAGGAAGTGGTGTACGACCAACGATCCCGAGCCACTGCGGCACCCGCTGCGCAGCCCGAGACGAAGCCAACCGTGCAGCCGAAGCGGTCGGCGCCCCAGCAGCCGGAATCTGCAGAGCTTGAGCGCAGTCGCGACGGCAGCGTAGTGTTCGAGGGGGTGAGGCTGACCCACCCCGAGCGCGTGCTCTACCCCGATACGACCCTCAGCAAGCTCGATGTCGCGCGCTATTACGCGGCAGTGAGCGAGTGGGCCCTACCCCATCTTACACACCGGCTGCTGACCCTGGTCCGCACCCCGGGAGGCCCGGGTGGTAAGACTTTTTATCAAAAGCACATCGGTATTGGCATGCCGAACGCGATCAAGCGGTTTGATCTTGCCGAAGAGGGATCGACCGAGACATTTCCCTTTGTCGAGGATCTGCCCGGCCTGGTTGCGCTCGCGCAGATGGATGTGCTGGAGATCCATCCCTGGGGCTCGCAAATAGATAAGCTCGAGACCCCGGACCGGGTGACGATCGATCTCGACCCCGACGAGGGGCTGGCGTGGCAGCGCGTCGCCGAAGCCGCAATCGATGTGCGTGACGCGCTCTCAAGGATCGGCCTCCAAAGCTTTGCCAAGACCACCGGCGGCAAAGGCCTGCACGTGGTCATTCCACTCACACCCAAACTCGATTGGGACGAGGTCAAGGCGTTTGCCAAATGGGTGGCCGACAGTTTCGTCGCGCAGCGCCCGGACGATTTCACGGCCAATATGGCGAAGAGGGCGCGTCAGGGCCGGATATACATCGATTATCTGCGTAACAGCCGCGGCGCCACCGCGGTTGGCGCCTATAGCCCCCGCGTCCGCCCCGGAGCCCCTGTGTCGGCCCCGTTGTCGTGGGAGGAGGTCGAGAACGGGGTGCGCCCGCAGGCGTTTACGGTGGAGACGATGCCGCGGCGGCTGGCGGCGTTGCGCGCGGATCCGTGGGCGGAGATGGATAAGATCCGCCAGTCGCTCAGCGCGGCGGTGCGGCGGCAGGTCGGGATCGGATCTTAGCGATTGCTATGGCGCGCGCGATATGGCTTGGTTGAGAGGCGTTTGAGGAGAGCGATATGCCACGAGCAAGCTGGAACGGGTTTCTTCGCTTATCCCTCGTCAGCTGCCCCGTCGCGTTGGTCCCCGCCACGACCGAAGCAAAGCGCGTGCGGTTCAATCAGCTCAACAGCAAGACCGGAAACCGTGTGCAGCAGCAGCTGATCGACTCGAAGACTGGGGAGATTGTCGACCGCGACGAGATCGTCAAAGGATACGAATATGACCGTGGCCGCTATGTCACAGTCACCGACGACGAGTTGAAGGCATTGCAGATCGAGTCGTCGAAGATTATCGATCTCGACCGCTTTGTCGATCGCGACGAGGTCGATCCGGTCTACCTCGATACACCCTATTACGTGTACCCCGACGGTGAGCTGGCAGCCCAGACGTTTCGCGTGATCAGCGAGGCGATGACGCAGAAGAACAGGGTCGGCACCGGTCGGGTGACGATCTCGAGCCGTGAGCGGCTGGTATTGGTCGAGCCGCGCGATGGTGGGCTGCTGATGTCGACGATCCGCAGCGCCGATGAGGTCCGCCCGGCCGAGTTCGGTCCCGCGCCGAAGGGCGAGATCGACGCCGACATGGTGGCGATCGCCGAGTCGATCATCGAGCGCCGGTCCGGGGCCTTCGAGCCGGAGGAATTCCGCGACAAATACCAGGACGCGTTGCGCGAGCTCGTTGCGGAAAAAACCAAGGGGCAGGCTGTCCCACCGCGCGAAGTTGCAGAGCCGCCCAAGGTGATCAATCTGATGGAGGCGCTGAAGCGCAGCCTGGCGCAGGAGCAGGGAGAGCCGGCGCCGAGGAAGGAAGCGGCGGCCAAACCGGCCCGCGCGCCGGCCGCCGGCGACCGCCGACAGCGGGCGCTTTTGCTGCCGGTCTCCGGCGGCGGCAGGAAGAAAGAGCCGGCTGCGGCCGAGCCCGCCGCTCCCCCGGCGCCCCGACGCCGGAAGGCCTCAGGCTAGGGCTGATTTCTCCCTCTCCCCGCTTGCGGGGAGAGGGGTGGGGTGAGGGGTTGTTTTTCGAGTTCAGATCTCAGCGGAGAACCTCGTCCAGATTCTCGATGACCTCATTATTCCAGATGCGGATTACGCGATAACCGAGGGCACATAGCTCGCTGTCGCGTTGCCTGTCTTCGGGGCGTTCCGAATGTTGGCCACCGTCGAGCTCGACAACCAACCGCCGCTCGCGACAAACAAACTCCACGTAGTACCGACCGATTGGCTCCTGGCGGACAAATTTGAAGCCGCCGAGTTGACGACCTCGGATGCGCGCCCACAATGCAAATTCGGCGGGCGTGATTGCCCGCCGCAACGATCGCGCACGCTCGGCGCGCTTTTGATCCTTACCTCGCAACGTGGCGACCCTTCTACCCAAGAATTAGGCCCCTCACCCTGACCCTCTCCCCGCAAGCGGGGCGAGGGAGGCTCCACCCTACCCGCACCCCAGTTCTCTTTGCATGGGAGCTCAATCCTCCACCGAGGCGGCGAGGATCAGGCTTAGCTGACAGAGCGGGCGGCCGGTTTCTGCGGCCCATGCATTGAAGCAGGATTGCACAGCGGCGCGGTCTTTGCGGTTCTTCGGTGGCGCATCGACGGCGCCCCAGCGCTTCAGCGCGGCAGTGACCGAGTGCGTCAGAACGAAGGTGTCCTTGCCGACCATCCGCAGAAACGAGGGGCCGGAATTGCCGCCCATCTGGCTGAAGCGTTTGGCAAGCACCTCCCATAGCTCGACAATGTTCGTCCCGGGCCAGTCGGCGAGCCAGGCACCGAAACTGCCGTTCTCCTCCCCGACCGCGATCATCGCAGCGGCATTGTCGCGCACCGATTTGAGTTTGCCCCAATGGCGGATCAGCCTCGTGTCACTCATTAGCGCCTGCAACGCATCGTCCGACATGGCGCGCACGCGGCGCGGTTCGAAGCCGTGGAAGGCCTCCTCAAAGGCCGGCCATTTTGCGTCGACGAGGCTGTGCTTGAGACCGGCGCGGAAGATCCTGAGCTCCATCTGCGACAGATAACGGTCGTCCGGCACCGCCTTCAGTTCGGCCGCCGAGCGCGGCTGCGTCAGCCGTGCCTCGAGCGCGGAGGCACCGAGCCGAGTGCGCGCCGTTTCGAGGATTGGAGCGAAAGAGGGAGCCGTCATGCGCGCCTCCATATGCCAGCCATTATAGAATGCTGGCGAGGTTCTCTCTATCGAGTATGCTCGATCAAGCGAGTTAAGGAGCCGCGGCCATGAAGCTGATGTGGTTTCACCTGATGCCCTACACGGAGCTGCCGGAGGATTTCCGCGAGAAGCACCCATCGGTGTGGGTCGACATCCATTCCTCGCTGTTCGACCCCAGGCGGGCTCATCACATGTACAACGACTTCATGGACGAGCTCGAATTCGCCGCCGAGTGCGGTTTTGACGCGGTTTGCGTCAACGAGCACCATTCCAACGGCTATGGGCTGATGCCGTCGCCCAACCTGATCGCCTCGGGACTCTCGCGCCGCACCAGCGAGACGGCGCTGTGCGTGATGGGCAATTCGCTGGCGCTCTACAACCCGCCCACCCGGGTCGCCGAAGAATTCGCGATGATCGACTGCATCTCGGGCGGGCGTCTGATCGCCGGTTTCCCGGTCGGCACACCAATGGACACCTGTTTTGCCTACGGCCAGAACCCGAGCCAATTGCGCGAGCGCTATTACGAGGCGCACGACCTCGTCATGCGGGCGTGGACCGAGCAAGACACGTTTGCGTTCAACGGCCGGTTCAACCAGCAGCGTTATGTGAACATCTGGCCGCGCCCGGTCCAGAAGCCGCACCCGCCGGTATGGATCCCGGGCGGCGGCTCGGTCGAGACCTGGCAGTGGTGCGCGCAGATGGACTACGTTTACGCGTATCTCTCCTATTTCGGCTTCAAGGACGGCCGCGCGACGATGCACGGTTTCTGGGAGGAGATGGACCGGCTCGGCAAGGAGCGGAACCCGTACCGCGCCGGCTTTCTGCAATCGGTCGGCGTCGCCGATAGCCGCGAGGAGGCGATGCGGCTCTACCGCGAGCCGGCGGAGTACTTCTACGGCCGCTGCCTGCGCGTCGACCCGCGCTGGGCGATGCCGCCCGGCTATATCACCGAGGCGACGCAGCGCGCCGGCATCATCGGCCAGATCGGCCGCGCCGCGAGCCTGCAGGCCCGCCAGGAGGCGCGCGCGACGACGCGCATGGAGGACATCGTCGAGCGCGGCTATGTGATCATCGGCTCGCCTGACGAGGTCGTCGAGCAGCTGACCGAGCTGGCGACCGACTCAATGTCGGCCACCTGATGCTGCTGATGCAGTTCGGCAGCATGGGCAAAGACCTCGCGGCCTACAACACCAAGCTGTTCGCCGAGCAAGTGCTGCCCAAGCTGCGCGGACTGTTCTCCGAATGGGAAGACCGCTGGTGGCCGCAACCGATGGCGCGGCCGGAACGCGCCGAGGTTCCAGCCTTCCAGGCGTCTCTAGCGGCCCAATAGCGATAGGATGCGTTGAGCCTAGCGAAACCGTCCTCTTGCTTCCGTCGCGAAAGCGCAGGGTGGGTTTCACGGTTTACTAAACCCACCCTACTGTTGTCAGCACCGGACACAGCGTGAACGTTCAGTTCCCCATCAAGCACTGCGGGGGCGTCTGGCGTCGCGCTGTTTAATAATCGCCGCCGACGGCAATCGCCGAACCGGCATACGGGAGGACGAGCGAAAAGTCGCCGTTGATCCCCGGCAACTGCGTGGTGCTGCCAACGTCCATGAGAGTCAGGCCGCCTGGTGCGATGGCGCTGAAATCGTAGTTGTGTCCGTTGAAACGGAGGGCTTGCGTCGACACCAGCTCTTCGCGGATAACAGAATGGAAGCTCTGCGGAGATAGCGAGACGAAACTTTCCGGCGGCTTGAACGTCGCGATCGGCTGGCCGCTCGAAAAGGAATCCGGATGGTCCCAGTCGCCTATCGGCTGAGGATTGAAGTAGATCGCGTAGCTGCCAGCGGTGAACAGATCGGGCTGCAAGTCGCCATTGGCCGGCAATGGCGACAGTTGAAACACGTCGGAGCGGAACGTAAAGTACGCCGTTTCCTCTCCCGGCGTCCCGTTGAACAGGGATGCGGTAATCCCGGCAATATTCGTGAAATAGCCGACACACTGGGCTTGTCCGGTCGCCGGGTCGATATAAATCCGTGCAACGTAATGTGCGACGAGGCCGCCGGCGCCCGTCGGCTGCGCTTCCACTGTATTGGCAAGGCCGCTGGCCAATAAGGCCAGTGCCACACCCATAATCCGCTTGTGCGAATACAAAGTCGTCATGCTGGTCTCCTTGTCGAGAGCCCTGATGCAGGGCGGTCCAGCATGAGCGGCGCAGAAGTCGGGTTTCAACGAATCCGATCCGAATTCTTCCTAATCTTTCGGAATCGGTGCAAAATGCCCGCATCCAGAGGCTCCGCCTCGGCCGGGGAAACATGCAGGCTCTCGCCGCGCGCGACATATTCTTGTTCACGAACTTTCGCCTCGATCGCCGGAGCGGTGGCCTGTTCAGGCGCGGTAAGGACGGCGTCGAGGTTCTGGTCGTCCTCGGCTCCCGTGCGCTCGACATCCTTGCCCTCTTGCTTGATAGACGCGGCGACCTGGTTACGAAGGACGAGATCATAGCCGCCGTGTGGCAGGGGGTGGTCGTCGAGGACAGCAACCTCACTGTCCACATCGCGGCGCTGCGCCGAATCCTCGACGAGGGCCGGGTGCAGGGGAGCTGCATCCAGACGGTCGTCGGGCGCGGCTACCGCTTCGTCGCAGAGGTGGTCCGCCTCGATGCCGAAGGCGCTTCGGGCGCCTCGGCAGGCAGTCCCGTATATAGCTTCGTCCTCGCGACCAACGGGAGAGAGTCGTTTCCCGCCCGCAGGGAAAGTTCTGCGTTGCTTCCCCTTCCCGACAAGCCATCAATCGTTGTGTTGCCGTTCCAGAACATGTCGAGCGATCCGGAGCAAGAATTCTTGGCCGACGGTATTGTGGATGACGTGATTACCGCGCTGTCGCGGTATTCTTCGCTGTTTGTGATCGCCCGCAATTCCTCATTCACCTACAAGGGCCGCACGATCGAAATTAAACAGGTCGCGCGCGAGCTCGGCGTACGTTACGTGCTCGAAGGCAGCCTGCGCAAATCCGGCAATCGCATCCGCGTGAGCGCGCAATTGGTCGACGCGGAGACCGCAAAACACGTGTGGGCCGACCGTTGGGACCGTGAACTCGCCGATCTGTTCGCGGTACAAGACGAGATCAGCGAGGCGGCGGCCACAGCGATTGCTCCCGCAATTGCTGGCGCCGAGCGTCGACGGGCCGTGCGCAAACAGCCCGGCAACCTCGACGCGTGGGCCGCCTACCAGCGGGGCTTATGGCACCTCGGCAAAGCCAACGCTGAGGACAATGCAATAGCCAGCGAGTTCTTCCAGCGGGCCATTGATCTCGATTCGAATTTCGCGGGCGGATATTGCGGGCTCGCAACGGCGCAACTTAGGTCAGCGGTCACATTTGCGACGCACGATCTCGGGGAAATGTTGCGCTCCGCCGAGGCTCTCGCACGGCGTGCGGTCACGCTGGACGATTCGGATGCGGAGGTTCGCGCGTGTCTCGCGCGCGTGCTGTGGGTGCGCGGCGATCATTGGGGAGCGCAAACCGAGGCGGAGCAAGCGCTTGCAATAAGCCCCAACTTGGCAAGCGCGCATGCGGAGCTTGGTGCGGCGCTGGTCTTTTCAGGCCGTCGAAGCAATGGCATTGCCGCACTGGAGAAGAGCATCCGCCTGGATCCTCGTGACCCCCGATCGGCGACGCGGCTGAATCAAATGGCAATCGGCGCCTACCTTTCCGGTGATTACGTCGCGGCGGTGACGATCGCCCGGCGCGCGATCCAGTCATACCCGGAATACCCACTCTGTTATCGATGACTGGCGGCGGCTCTCGGCCAGCTTGGTCGCGGAGAGGAAGCCAAACGGGCGCTTGACGACGCCGTGGCGGTCGGGCCCGCATCCTTCGACATGTATGTCCGCAACCGCGTGCCGTTCATCCGCGCCGAAGACTATGCCCATATGCTTGAGGGCCTGCGCAAGGCCGGGATGCCGGAACGAGAGGAAGGCTAATAACGGCATAAGATTGCCATAGTCGTACTGTATGATCTGCGATCGATGCTTAGAGAGGTTATCGCGGTTACAACCAATGAGAGAAATCTCGCTGCTGATTTGCTGCAGATGCAGCAATAGACGATTATGATCACAAGTGAAGGTAGTATTGCCTCCGGTGCGGCGAGAGAGCCGCTGGCCGCACCAATTGCGGCGGAGTAATGTCGGCCTTTCTGACTCTGACAAACCAAGGGGGAGAAACGTGATGAAAAAGGGTATTCGAGCGTTACTGACGGCAGGCGGGTTCTTCGCCGCGTCCCTTTCGGGCGCACCAGTGGCGTGGGCCGCCGATGTGTTGACACTGTCCTCGTCGGCTCTTCAGGACAACGGCATCCTGGCCACAAAAAATGCATGCAGCGACAAGCAGAGAACCCCGAATTGCGTCGGCGAGAACATCTCGCCTCCGCTCGCCTGGTCGAACGTCCCGGACGGCACCAAGAGCTTTGCGCTGCTGCTGTTCGATCCCGAAGGCCGCGCCCCGGCCGGCGTCTCGCACATGGTGCTCTATGGGATCCCGGCCGATGTGAAGGGCTTTGCCGAGGGCGAGCTCAGCCAGCCCTCGGAGAAATTCGTCGGCGGCAAGAACCTGATGGGGACTGGAACCTATTTCGGACCAGGCACACCGCCGAACACCGACTGGCACCATTACACCTTCACACTGGTCGCCACCGACCTCGACCCGAAAGCGCTGCAGCCGGGGCTGACGCGCGAGGAATTGGCCGCCGCCCTCAAGGACCATGTGAAGGGCTCGGCCGGCCTGGTCACCCGGTTCAAGCACGCGTCCTAGGGCGGGGTGACGTAGTGACGTAGGGCGGAAGAGCGCAGCGCATTCCGCCCTATCGATCAGATACCAATCCGCTTGGATCGCCAATTTGGCGGATTATCCCCCGGAACGCCCACCCTGGCGGGCGGCCGTCCGGGGGGGTATCCGCCCTACATGCCGTTTGAATGGTCTGAATGCTAGCTCCGTTGGGAGCTCGGCAACAGGCTTTCTCTGTATTGCGGGCGAAGGATCTCGAGCCGCATCGGCACGGGGGTGCCGAGCCACAGCGCGTTCTTGCTGTGGTCGTCATACGAACTTTCGGTCAGCGGATGGACGAGCACGTCCAGGGCGTCGCGGTTGAGCATCAGCCACGGAACAATCTTCTGGAACTCCGAGGTCTCAAAAATCACGTTGAACTGCGAGATCGGATGCGGACCAATCGGTTCGTCGCTGAACGCGCCGGGCTCGGTTTTGAATTTGGCAAGCAGCGTCTCGCGCAGCTGTGCCGCCTTCGGTTTGGTATCGGAATCGTAATAGACGTGGGCGTGAAACCCTCTGATTTCGCTCATTGATCGCTCCTCCTGATCGATGTCCCAGTCACGCTTCGAGTTTGCGTCGCGATCTTCTTGCTGATCTCGGCGCGCCATTGTTCCATTGACTTGAAGCCGGGCTGCTCGCGGCAATAGGCTTCGGTGGCGCGGTAGACTTCGTCCGCGCTTTGATCAAGGTCGATCTTGAAGCCGCAGGGTTGCGGCACATACCACGGCGTATCGCAGAACATTTCGATCTGGTTGCTTTCGGGATCCTGGAAATAGACCGACCAAGCGTTGCCGTGGCTGATCGGGCGAATTCCCTGGCAACCGGCGTCAGTCACCTTGCGATAGGCGCGTTGGACGGCGGCGAGGTTGCCGATGTTGAACGAGACCTGCTGAACCATTGGGGTTTCGGTATCGGTGGTGCGGCCGCGCACCAATACGACCTGATGATGGTCGCTCGGGTTGCGGGACAGGAATGTGATGCGGCCGTCCGGCGCTCCATCGCTGACGACGAAGCCGAGAACCTTCGTGTAGAAGTCGATCATCTTCGGCACGTCGCTGACATAGAGCCCGACATGGCTGAGGCGCGGCGCTTGCTCTTGCGGCATTGCAGGTCACTCCATGATCAAGGTTGGGGCGGGATATAGCGATCCGAGCGTGATCTATCCAATCGATTGATGGTATGATTATCATTCGTCCCATGGATATCCGCGCTGTCGACCTGAACCTGCTGAAGGCGTTCGATCGCGCCGTGCTCGAGCTGCTCGACGAGGCCACGGCCGGTCGCCGGCAACAGGCGCAAAGTCGCATCCGGCGCCTCGCGAGCGAACGCCCGCGCAAGTGGCCCCACCAGCGCGACCTCCGCGTATTCGGCCATGCCGGCGGTGAAGGTCGCCGCGCTCGTTCCCGGGTCGAAGCCGACGCCGAGGCGCAGCGCCGCCTCGATATGCTCGATTGCCGCGGTGACCAGCGGCGCGATCTCGCGCGCCCGCGCGGTCGGTTCCATCCCGATCGCGGCGCGTACGAAGAGTTCGTCGGCGAAAAGACCCCTGAGGCGCGACAAGGCGTGGCTCATCGCCGGCTGCGACAGGCCGATGCGGCCGGCGGCGCGGGTCACCGCGCGCTCGGTCATCAGCGCATCGATGTCGCGGTTGCTTTTGTCGGCAACCTGCCGGCACATATCGACGCGACGGTGCTGTTGCGCGACCCTTTTGTCGTTGTCGCGCGGCAAGATCATCCGGCTGCCGCTGGGCCGATGTCGCTCGAAGCCTACGCGGCGCAGAACCATGTGCTGGTATCGCCGCGCGGCACGACAACGGGTGCGCTCGATCGCATCCTCGTCGATTTCGGGCTGAAGCGGCGGATCGCCCTTCTGATTGCCACCTACCTCGCGGTGCCGGCGGCGCTTGCCCGCTCCGACCTAATCGCGACCGTGCCGCGCCGCGTCGCCGAGCAGATCGCAGCGAATGCCGAGATCGCGATCACGCCGTTGCCAATCGACTTCGCGACGACCGTGTCGATGGCCTGGCACCGCCGCGCCGCCGGCGACCCGGCACAGTCGTGGTTCCGCGCACTCCTCACTGACGCGGCGGCGATTGAGTAACGCCTTCTCAGGCCTCGTGAGCAGCGGCCCGCTTGCCGGCCCTCCGCGCCGAACATGCTATGACGTGAGGCAGTGCCTCGGGATGCCGTGCTCGCTTGGTTCCCGCTCGGGCGCCTTATACGGGACGCCCTCGTCGGGGTCGGCCCCGACCATTGTGATGCCCTCGGTGTGGGGCTCTGTGTCGGGATTGCTCCCGGTAGTGATCGTGCCGCCCGACACGGTCTCATTGCGCCACGGCCAGATCATGCGGAAATGCTCGAGCCGGCGCCCGGTGCCGCCCGAGATGTAAACGGTAGAGCTCAACAGGAATGTGCGATCGGCAATTTCTGCGCCGACCGGCCCGTGTGTCTGGGCCCACATCACGGTCTCGCCGCGAAACCACGCGTTCAACGCGGCGGTGTCATCGTGCTCCCCATCGGCCCATAGAACCCGAGGCGCGGCGGCGCAGTTCGAATGCTCCTCGGCCTTGGCCAGAGACAACGACAGAACGGCCGCAGCAAGCGCTGCCGCGATAAGCCTCACCCTTTGGGATCCTCTAGACTGAACATTTCGGATTGATCGTCATAGGCGAAGATTTCCGCGTAGCGGCCCCAATCTATCACGGCGTCCAGCGTCTCCTCGGCTGCGGCGTCGCTCAAATAATCCTCCAGCTCCTGCTCGAAGCGCACACGCGGTGCACGGTGGCCTGGGCGCTCATCGAGCACGTGTCTGATGTGCTGCGCCAGCGGCACCGAAGCAAGCAGGTGATGGGCGAAAATCTCCTTGCGCGGCTCTGCGTGTCGAGTTCGGCAAAGTGGCGCGCGGCGGTGCTGAGCAGAATGTCACCCTCCTTGATCTCTGCGAACCCGAGGTAGTGGAGCAGTTCGGCGACCGGAAACAGCTCGTCGATCTCGAGCTGCAAGGTGCGCGCAATTTCCGGGAGATCGTGCCGT
>Ga0182032_10000431_pt1 | contig 16711 bp, 15 predicted proteins | sample tim00Cox00000000_FD_125970 | JGI IMG/M metagenome (GOLD analysis project Ga0182032, IMG submission 125970) | Lab enrichment of tropical soil microbial communities from Luquillo Experimental Forest, Puerto Rico - timezero.00C.oxic.00.000.000 | ecosystem: Environmental > Terrestrial > Soil >... | reverse complement strand
CTGCGAGACCAGCGAAAGGCGCGACCGATTGTCTGGGCAAACGGACAAGCAACAATCTGGCGCGACACCGGTTTGGCGGCTGCTGTCGAGGTGCCGGTCGTGATCAGTTTCGACTACTCGTCATTCGAAGACTACTGGTCCAGTTTTTCGAGAGCTCCCAGTCCAATTGGCCAACGTGTAGCGGCATTGCCCGCCGAGCTGCGCGCGCAGGTCGAGCGGCACGTCCGCAGTGGGTATTTGGCCGGCCTGCCCGACGGGGCCGCGGTCGTTCGCCATCATCGTCCGTATGGTGCGGGGCACTGTATCAGTCGGCGGTTGAGCGCTGAGTCCCATCTCGCAGCAGACCAAGTTTGCGCATGCTTGCATGTGCCGGCCGCCGCCGATGATCAGGTCCAAAATACTTTGCTGGCTTCCCGGCGAGGCGACAGGGCATCGGGCCGCGATGCTCCGAAATGGTAGTTTCCTGCGTGCTGGCGATACGGGACCCGCCGTTGTTGGGCCGCTCTGGGGCCAAGTCCGGCGGGTGGCGGGCGTGTCCCATGATAACGAGGATGCGCCGATTCTAGTGTATCGAATCTAACACTTGGTACCCACGTCTGACGGCAGCGATGATTTTGTCGGGATTGGCGGTCCAGACGAAGGGTTTGGCGGTTGCGTTGGTGTCCGCAACAAAGCGTTTGATCGCGGCCTGCAGATCGACGAGCGAGCGGAAAACGCCGCGCTTCAGTCGCCGTTTGGTCAGCTTGGCGAAGAAGCCCTCGACCGCATTGAGCCAGGAGGCCGATTTTGGCGTGTAATGATCGCTAGCCGTTCGTGACAGCGGCGAACGAACCACCAAGTTTAGCACAAGACGCAGCGTTCGGGCGGCTAGCTCAGTGTGAACCGCTGGGGGGTGCACGACCGTGAAGGGCTCATTCACGCTCAAACGGGCGAGCCGTCACGGGTGACGAGCCTTCCGGTGTGACCCCCGGGCTTGCTGAGCGCGGACCGGCGGTTATGATCATCCGGGAGTTTCCGGATGTCCGGGCATCTGGAGCATCTTGGCTTGGAGATCTCGACCATGCCGTCAAATGAGAAAGAAGAGGCAAAAATCTCCTGTAAATGCGGCGTATGCGAACTTACCCTGGCGGACGGGAAGTCTACGGTTTCGTTTCTCTGCGGTTGCCAAGACTGTCGTCAAGCTCTTCAGTGGGGGTTCAAAAACGGCGGTGTAAAACCCGATCCTCTGCCCCGCCTTTATTATATGCGTTCAGATATTATTGACGTTAAGGGTCGAGATAAAATGATTGTTGTAAAACTCCGTGAGGATGGTCGCTCTAGAAGGATTTATTGTACGAACTGTTATTCAATTTTGGGAGTCGATCATCCGGGATATAAAAATAATATCTTTTTGAATTTCCCAAAACATTGTATAAACAGAGGAGATCTAACAGTGCCTCTTACCGCAATTGTTCAAATGATTGATTATTCGGAGAGAATTGGTCCTCTGCCTGTCGAAGAAGTACCACTTTTTCATACCTTTCGTTTCCCCCAAGAGCGTGCGAGATGGTTCTCGATCCCAGTAGTCGCAAGCGCCTTCAGAGAGCCAACGGAACCGACTAAAGGCATCACGATGAGTGCCCTCATGGAAAGTCTAGGCCCGCCACTGGTGCTGAATCTCGAAAAAGGTAAAGATTTATTATCGTAATCTCGAAATCGGCAGCGGTCCAAGTCTGCGCTCGGGGATGAGGTCCGAGGTTTTTAGGCGGCGAATGTCGGCTTCGGGGGCATAGGCCGGCATTGCTTCCAGGGCCGCCGACAGTCCGCACTGGGTCGAACCTACCCGTTCCCGGCCGTGGACGTGAAGGTCTGGAATGCGTCCTGCCAGACGTGTGCGGCTGGGCTTCTTGTAAAGAACGTATCATGAACCTATATGCCCAATCTCATTCGCCGCAGAACTTCACTGATGCCCGAAATCGTCGCCGATCCGCTCTCGGCCTTCTGTTATCGCCTGTTTTCTGGGCCCGGAATTATAAGATCTCAACGGCTTGGTTCTGATGCGTTTCTGCGTCGCGCGCACGCGCGCGAGAGGTCGTTCGGGGCGGCTTGGTCCGGCAAATCGGCGGACGTGTGGTGCAACCCATATTTGAATCTCGCTGCTGATTCGCTGCAGATTGCACAAACCGTAAAAGGTGACTCAATTCGGGATTGTGATTGCGCTGGCGTTGGGATGCGCGTCGCCCGCCGCCGCGGTCGGCAGATCGCACAGTTTCCCGTGCCTTTTCATGCGGCTGTGCGGCCCGTCTGGCGCTGCTAACAAACTCGCAATAGGCGCGGGAGCAACGATGTGTTTAGCGCGCGGATCGGCGGCCCCAGGCGAGAAAGCCGTCGTTCTTGAAGCCGGGCTTGCCGTAGGCAAGCGGCTCGCCAGTAAGGGTCTCGACGCGGCCGCCGGCGGCTTCGAGGATCGCCTGGCCGGCTGCGGTGTCCCATTCCATCGTCGTGCCGAAACGCGGGTAGAGGTCGGCTTCGCCGGCGGCGATGACGCCGAATTTAAGGGCGCTGCCGCAGCTTTTGCGCGCCTGTACTGGATAATCCTGCAGAAACTCGGCGAGCCGGCGGCTGTTCTCGTGCGAACGGCTGTGGACGATGACGAGCCCGTCCGCCGGACTGCGCGCGCGAATCGGCTCGGGCCCGCCACCCTTCCGCCGACGGACTGCCGTACCCGGCCCGCAAGCGGCGTAGGTCAGACCGACCGCCGGCCCGTGCACGACGCCGAGCACCGGCCGCCCCTCCTCGACAAGCGCGATCAGCACCGCGAACTCGCCGTTCCGGGCAATGAATTCCTTCGTCCCGTCGAGCGGGTCGATCGCCCAGAAGCGGTCACAGCAGGGCGGGATCCCCTCGGACTCGCACAATTCCTCGGCAACGCAGGGGATGTCGGGAAAGACCGAGATCAGCCGGTCGACGATGATCCGCTCGGCGGCGAGATCGGCCTCCGTCACCGGGGTCTTGTCGGTCTTGTGGCGAACGTCGAATTCTTCGGCATACACCTTGAGGATCGCTTCGCCGGCGGCGACCGCTGTCCGGCATACGATGTCGAGCATTTCCTGCCGGTCGGTGCTCACGCGGCCTTCCTCGCTGCGATACCGCGGATCGCGGCCCACACGCGCTCGGGGGTCAGCGGCATATCGAGATGCTCGATGCCAAGCTCGCCGAGCGCATCGATAACCGCGTTGACCAGGGCGGGCGGAGCGCCGATCGCGCCCGCTTCGCCGGCGCCTTTGATGCCGAGCGGGTTAGTGCGGCACGGCACGACATTGTACGCGAATTCGATCCGCGGGAGGTCGTCGGCGCGCGCCAGGCTGTAATCGGTCAACGAGCCTGTCAGAAGCTGTCCGGTCTCGGGGTCGAACACGGTCCGCTCGAGCATCGCCTGCCCCACGCCTTGTGCCACCCCGCCTTGTACCTGTCCGGCAAGCAACAACGGGTTAATGACGGTGCCGAAATCGTCGACGACGAGGTAGCGCAGGATATCGATGTGCCCCGTCTCGGGCTCGATCTCGACCTCGCAGACATGACAGCCATTGGGGAAGGTCGGCTGCGGCGGCGTGAAGTGGCCGCTCTCGGCAAAACCAGGCTCGACCCCCGGGGGCTGGCGCGCCGGATCGAAAGCGGCGCGCGCGACCTCTTCGATGGCAACGCGGCGATCGGTGCCGGCGATCGTAAACACGCCGTCGGCGAATTCGACATCCGCCTCGGCCGCCTCGAACAAATGCGCGGCGATGCGCCGGCCTTTGGCGATCAGCTTGTCGGCGGCATGTGCGAGCGCGGCGCCGCCGACCGGCAGCGAACGCGAGCCGCCGGTGCCGCGGCCGAACGCGATCGCAGCGGTGTCGCCTTGCAGGACCCGGATCTTTTCGGGATCGATGCCGAGTCGCTCGGCGGCGAGCTGGGCGTAGGCGGTCTGGTGACCCTGCCCCGATGACTGCGTGCCCATCAGGATCGTCAAAGTGCCGCTCGGGTCGAAACGCAATTCCGCGAATTCGTCGGGCGGGAAGCCCGATTGCTCGATATAGACGGCGTGGCCGAACCCGCGATAGCGGCCGCGCGCCTGGGCTTCGACGCGGCGTGCCGGGAAGCCGGCGAGGTCGGCGGCAGCGAGCGCTTGGTCCATGTTGCAGGCAAACTCGCCGCTGTCATAGTTGAGGCCGAGCGGGGTCTTGTACGGCATCGCCTCGGGCGTGACAAAGTTGCGCCGCCGCAGCTCGTGCGGTGGCACCCCCAGTCGGCGCGCCGCGTAATCGACGAGCCGCTCGACCGCATAAGCCGCTTCCGGCCGGCCGGCGCCGCGATAGGCATCAACGGGTACGGTGTTCGTGAACACCCCCTTGACGCCGACATGGATCGCCGGGATCGCATAGACCCCGCTATACATGACCGCCCCGGAGATCGTCGGGATCTCGGTCGCGAAATTCGACAGATAGGCTCCCATATTGGCGACGAGCTCGACTTTGAGCCCAAGGAACCGCAGATCTTCGTCGAGGGCCAGTTCCAGTCGTACGATGTTGTCGCGGCCCTGCGTGTCGGTCATGAAGGCGTCGGCGCGGTCCGGTATCCATTTGACTGGCCGGCCGAGCTTTTTGGCAGCCCACAGCACGAGCACATGTTCGGGATAGAGGAACAGCTTCATGCCGAACCCGCCGCCGACATCGCGCGTGACGACGCGGATGCGGTTTTCCGGGACCTGGAAAACATTCGCGGCGAGCAGGTTGCGAACGAAATGGGAGCCCTGTGTCGAACTCCACAACGTATAGGAATCCTCGCCCGGATCGTATTCACCAAGCGCGCCGCGTGGCTCCATCGAGTTAACCACGATGCGATTGTTGACGAGCTCCAGGCGTATGCGGTGCCGCGCCGTTGGCATCGCACTCTCGACCCCGGCGCGGTCTCCGACGTCCCAGTCGAAGCACAGGTTTCTCGGAGCCTCCTCCCACACTTGGGGTTGGCCCGGATCGAGAGCGTGAGCGGTCTCGACGACGGCTGGCAGCGGTTCGTAATCGACGGCAATTAGCTCGGCCGCATCACGGGCGGCGGCGGCGCTCTCCGCCACAGCCATCGCAACCGTGTCGCCGACATGGCGCGCCCGAGCATTTGCGATCGCCGGATGCGGCGGCAGCACTGCGGGCGATCCGTCGCGGTTGGTGACGGCGCTGAGGCACGGGATCGTTCCGATCAAGTCGCGGGCAAGGTCCTCACCGGTAAAGACGGCGAACACACCGGGGGCGGAACGCGCCGCCTCGGTATCGATCGCGGTGATGCGGGCATGCGCATGCGGCGAGCGCAGCATGAAGGCATGCGTCTGGCGGGGCAGGTTGATATCGTCGAGATAATTGCCGTGCCCGGTGATGAAGCGCCGGTCTTCGACGCGGCGGACCGGCTGACCGATGCCGAATTGCTTCATGGAACATCACCTCCGACCCGGATATCGGCGACGAGCACAGGTTTCGCCATAGCCCCTATCGTTTATCGTTTTAATGACCGCACATCATCCCTCCAAAGCGTTACCTCGGCATGTCTGAGAGCTTTGCAGTCATCGAGACCGATATCCCCGCGCGGCTCGACCGCCTGCCGTGGACCCGCTTTCATACCCTCATCGTCGCCGCGCTCGGTATCACCTGGATCCTCGACGGCCTCGAGGTGACCCTGGCCGGCTCGATTGCCGGAGCGCTGCAGGAAAGCCCGGTCCTGCATTTCAGCGCGGCGGAGGTTGGGCTCGTCGGCAGCGCCTACCTCACTGGCGCGGTCACCGGGGCCGTGCTGTTCGGCTACCTGACCGACCGGTTCGGCCGCAAGAAGCTCTTTTTTGTGACGCTTGGTCTTTACTTGGCGGCGACGGCTTCGACCGCGGCGTCCTGGGATTTCTGGAGCTTCGCGCTGTTCCGTTTCCTGACCGGCGCCGGGATCGGCGGCGAATACACGGCCATCAACTCGGCGATCCAGGAGTTCATCCCGGCGCGTTTTCGCGGCCGCACCGATCTGGCGATCAACGGCAGCTTTTGGCTCGGCGCGGCGCTCGGCGCGGCCGGCGCGGTGCTGTTCCTGCAGCCCGGGAGATTGCCGCCGGATTGGGGCTGGCGCGCCGCCTTCGGGATCGGCTCGCTGCTCGGCCTCGGCATCCTGGCACTGCGGCGCCTGATCCCGGAGAGTCCCCGTTGGCTGATGCTGCATGCCCGGACCGATGAGGCCCAGGCGGTCCTCGGCGAAATCGAACGCCGGGTGAAGGAGGCCGCCGGAATGGCAAGGCTGGCGGCCGCGGAAGGGCGAATTCGGCTTGCCACGTCATCGCATACCCCGCTTGTACGAATGGTCCTCGCGATCATCCGCGACTATCCGCAGCGCACCGTGCTCGGCCTTGTGCTGATGGGCTCGCAGGCGTTTTTCTACAACGCGATTTTCTTCACCTACGCGCTCGTGCTGACGCAATTTTATGGCGTGCCGTCGAGCTCGGTCGGCTGGTACATATTGCCTTTCGCGCTGGGCAATTTCTGTGGGCCGCTGTTGCTCGGGCCGCTCTTTGACCGCATCGGGCGCAAGCCGATGATTGCCTCGACCTATGCGATCTCAGGTGTGCTGCTCGCAGTCGTCGGCCACCTGTTCAACGTTGGCGCGGTCGATGCCGCGCAGCTCACCTTGTGCTGGACCGGGATCTTCTTTTTCGCCTCGGCCGCCGCGAGCGCGGCTTATCTGACGGTCAGCGAGAGCTTTCCGATCGAGGCCCGCGCGCTCGCCATCGCGTTCTTTTACTCGGTCGGCACCGCGCTGGGCGGCGTCGTCTCGCCATGGCTGTTCGGGACCCTCATCGGCTCGGGCGAGCGCGGCACCGTTTTCAACGGATATCTGCTCGGTGCGGGGTTGATGGTCGCCGCGGCGCTCACCGAACTCGCGATCGGCGTCAAGGCCGAACGCCAGCCGCTCGAAAGCGTCGCGCGGCCGATCTCGGCGATCGGCGACTAGGCAAAAGCGGGAGCAACTTCGGCGATGAAACGCGCCATCTCATCCTTGACCTGAGAGTGCGGCTTCAAGCCGACATTGAAGTAAAGGATGACCTCGGCGAAACCGGCGTTCTCGACCTTTTTCAGAATGTCGGTGATCTGCGCCGGCGAACCGAGCAGTACCGAATTCTCGGTCAGGTCCTGCGGCCGCACGTTGCGCAGCCGTTCGACCATGCCGACGAAGTAGCGGTAGCTCGGCGGCGCCGTTCTCGGATCGCCCGGAAAGGCGGCGATCACGCACTCCTTGTAGTAGCGGATCTGCCGGGCTCGGGCCGCCTCTTCCTCCGCCTTCGTATCGGCGAAGTGGATGAAATAGCTGCACATCAGCCGTCCGGGCGGACGGTCATGCTTGGCGCAGACCTCGCCGTAGAGCTCGGCTACTTGCTTGAGACCGCCGTAGCTCATCGCGGCGGCGAACGGTGCGACGATCAGTCCGCAGCCGAGCCTGCCGGCGAGTTCGATGGAAGGCTGTGAGAATGAGGCGACATAGGCCGGTATCGGGCGCTGTACCGGCTTCGGCGTGATCGACAGATCATCGAACTGGTAATGCTTGCCATGATGCGAGATCGGCTGGTCACTCGACCAGAGGCGGCGGACGACCTCCATGCCTTCATCAAAAATTTCCTGATTGTCCTCGAACGAAACCTTGAGGGGCAGGTACTCGCGCCGGTCGTAACCGCGGCCGGCGGCAAAATCGACCCGGCCGCCCGAGAGCAAGTCGAGCGTCGCCCATTGCTCGGCGACGCGGATGGGATGATGCAACGGCAGCACGGTTACGGCCGGCGCGAGGCGGATGCGCTGGGTGCGGGCGGCGACATTGGCCAGAACGAGGTCGGGACACGAGAGCACGCCGAGCGTGCTGAAATGATGCTCACCAATCCAGGCCGAATGGAGCCCGACCTCCTCGGCGTAGACCGCTTCGTCGAGGATATCGGCGACAAAGGCATTGGCGTCCCTGCGGTTGTTCTCGTAATGGTTATCGCTCAGCGTAAAATAGCCGAATTTCATCTGCTTCTCCCGCTCCATCAAAAAATGCGCCGCCCACGAGGTGCGTGCAAGCGTGAGGTGCTCGGCACCTCATCGATCGGTCTCGTCTCACAACCAAAGATTTTATCGGCGAATCCTTATCTGCAGCAAATCAGCAGCAAAATCTCGCCTGTTGGTTGAATATCCCTCGATAGCCGGCTTCAATCACCGGAACGTGCCCCGTCCAACCGCGGCACGTTGCCGAAACCGTCAGCAGTTCAAATTATGCAATCAGAAAGTGGCAATTTCTTGATCGTGTTTCTCGCAACGTGTGCGCAACAACCGAATAGCGTTGGCTTGTCTTTTCGTATGGAGACAATAGCGCCGAGGTATTAAGATTGCAGGGTTTTAGGGGAGGATCGGATGGCCATAGCACGTTTCCTGAGCCGATGGTCGCGTTTGCCGCGCCGCATTGCGCTGATCCTTGGATTGGGCGCACTGTCGACCGCCGGGGCCCGAGCCGACACCCCTGAGCCAGGCAAGCTCACGGCATCGCGCGACGTGGTCGTCCGCAGCGAAGGCGGTCGGGTCTTCCTCTCCGAAGGCGGCCGGGAAACCGAGTTGGGTCTCTCCGCAACCCCCGAGCGCGCTCGCCTCTTGCGGCTGCTAGAGCATCATGGGCCTGCTGGCGTCAAACTGGACCGCGATCCCCGCCTGATCATGTCCGGCGGCGGCGGCTCGGGATTTTCGTTGCGGGACATACAAAGGTCCATATTTGGCGAGCCGACGCCCGCGCCGCGCGATGCGCAGCAACCCGGCGCCCCGAAGCGCGCGCCGGCGGGACGGGAAACTAAGCCGGCCAGCGACAAAAAAGGTTGACCCCCGGCAATTGTAACGTCAGAGCCGCTGCAAAGGCGGCCTTAGCGAAGGCGTTCCGGCACGGCACCCATCGTGAGGTCGCGCCCTCCGAAACCCTGGCCCGGTTTCGTCCCTTTGCGCCGCAGATGGGGATTACACGCCTCGGCAACATCACCGGCCTCGACCGCATCGGCATCCCGGTTGCCGTCGCCGTGCGCCCGAATTCTCGTTCGGTTTCCGTTTCGCAGGGCAAGGGGCTGGATCTGACACAGGCGATGGCCTCAGCGCTGATGGAAGCCATTGAAGGCTTCCACGCCGAGGAGGTCGGCGCCGGCTGGCGCGCCAGCTACGGCGAGATTGCCGCAAGTGGGCGCGCCGTCGTCGACCCGCTGACGTTGTGCTCGACGGGTCGGCCCTTCGATGCAGACGCTCCGATTTCGTGGCTGGAGGGGTTTGACCTGCTGCAGCAAGAACCCTGCTGGGTCCCGGCCGAAACTGCGCACACCGACTACACACGGTCGCTCGACGGCTATTTTCTCGCCGGCTCGAACGGACTGGCCTCCGGCAATCATTTGGTCGAGGCGATCAGCGCCGCGATCTGCGAACTGGTCGAGCGCGACGCCGTCGCGTTATGGGGCGCGTCGGGCATTCGTGCGCGAGCACAACGCGCTCTCGACATCGCCTCCGTCGACGACCCGGATTGCCAGGCGTTGCTGGCAAAATACGACGCGGCCGGCATCGCGGTCCGGTTGTGGAACGTCACGACCGAGACCGGCATTGCCGCGTTCATCTGCGATATCCGCGAGCTGTCCGAGGGCGAGCCACGCCGGCTGCGCCGCTTTCACGGCGCCGGATGCCATCCCGACCGGACGATCGCTCTGAGCCGGGCTCTCGCCGAGGCGGCGCAGACACGGCTCACCTACATCGCGGGCATTCGCGACGATCTGTTGCCGGCGGAATATGAGGAGCCGCCGACCGCCGATATCGTTGATGCGCTGCTCGATGCGCTGCGCGAGGAGAAAGCGCCCCTTTCGTTTCGCGAGGCTCCGAGCTTTACCGCGGATGATCTGGGTCAAGATTTGAGCTGGGAGCTGGAACGCCTACGCTTGGCAAGGATCACACGAGCCGTCGCCGTCGACCTGACCCGCCGGGAATTCGAAATCCCAGTCGTCAGGATCGTGATCCCCGGTCTCGAAGGCGACATCAGGCACCCGCATTACACTCCCGGCGAACGGGCGATGCGAGCGGCGCAATGCCGATGAACGCTGTCATTTTTGCCGGGCCCTCGCTGCCTCCGGCCTATCGGCCGAGCGATCCGGCGCTGGAATGGTGCCCGCCGGTAAGGCAGGGCGAAGTTTACAAGGCTGCGCTCGCCCGCCCGGCGATCATCGGCATCATCGACGGCTATTTCGAGGTGACGCCAACCGTTTGGCACAAGGAGATCCTGTGGGCGATGGCCCAGGGCATCCATGTCTATGGCGCCGCCAGCATCGGTGCATTGCGTGCCGCCGAGCTCCATTCCTTCGGCATGGTCGGCATCGGCCGCATCTTCGAGGCTTACCGCGACGGCATTCTGGAAGACGACGACGAGGTCGCGGTTCTGCACGGCCCCGAACAGCTCGGTTACCCCGCCGTGACCGACGCGATGGTCAACATCCGCGCTACCCTCGACAAAGCGGTCGGCGCCGGCGTGGTCGATCGTTCGCTGGCCGGCCGCTTGACCAGGATCGGCAAGACTTTATTCTATAAAGAGCGCAACTGGGATGCGATTCTGCGGCTGGCCGCTCGTGATCCTCCACCGGTCGCGCTCGATCATCTCGCGGCTTGGCTGTCCACCGGACAGATCGATCAGAAGCGCATCGACACCCTGGCGATGATCGCTGCGATCCGTAGACATGGAATTGCCGGGGTCTTCCCGCTCAAAGTCTGCTACCACTTCCACGCGACGGGCTACCACCGTGCCGCGGCGGGGCCGGCGCATTTGCGGCACCAGGAGGACTTCTAAATCTATGCGTTTTCGTGAGACGACCTAATCGGCCGCAGGGCCGTTTCTGAAGTCTACTAGTCGCTGAAAATTCGCGGCCAAAACAACAAAAGACAGCGAACCGCATAAGGCGTCCTATCGCACGGCTTGCCGGCCTCGTGTTCCTTTGGAGCGACACAGAGGTAAAGAGCGCCACTTCACCGCCGATTCTCTCGATCGGCCCGGCGCGCGCATCGCGCGATGCTTTTAAATTCTGTGGCTTAACAGCCAAATTGGCGCTCTGCCGCCGTCCCGGGTTATGGAGACGGCCGTTTGGGGGACAGTTCAATGACGAAGCTGACAATCGCCTTTTTCGCGAGTGCGCTCGCGTTTGCGAGCCCGCCGGCGTTTGCTGGTGACTTGCCCGATTACGGTTCCAAAAACTTCAGCCCGTCGGAGGACACGCCGACGCATTTCGCCAACGAGGACCTGCCGGTGTCCGCCAGAACCGCGGACGCCACGGAACGCGATTGGTCTGCCGTCGATGCGATGGCGCCAGCGCCGCCACCCGGGTCTTCCCGATCGGCCCATCGCAGCGCGGGACGGCACGGCAGATACGGATTCGCCCGCGGGCCCGGACGGCACACCACCGCTGGCTTGTCGAGCAGTGCGTATGGGACGAGAAGTTTGTCCGTCCGCTACCACGCCACGCCCGCAGGCGCCACCAAGACGATGAGCGCGAAGCACGGCAAACCGGGCGCACGGCATGCAAGCACCGCCATACACGATACCGTGTTGTAGCCGGCGGCGAAGCGCCTAACGCGCTTGGCGCCAGGTCTTCCAACGTTGGACAGAGCCGCCCCGGCCGCCATATAAGCGGGGCATGGGCAAGGTCGCGTTTCTCAAGATGCACGGGCTCGGCAATGATTTTGTCGTGCTCGATTGCCGTCGCGGCGCGGTGGCTCTCGGTGCAAAAGACATACGCGCGCTCGCGGATCGGCGCACCGGCATCGGCTGCGATCAGGTGATCCTGATTGGGTTGCCGCACGATCCCTCCGCCTATCTGTTCATGCGCATCTATAATGCCGATGGCAGCGAAGCCGAGGCTTGCGGTAATGCCACGCGCTGCGTTGCCGCCCTTGCTCATCGCGAGACGGGTGAGCCGCGGATTTGCGTCGAGACCTTGGCGGGACTGCTCGAAGCCGAGGCGCTGTCGGACGGGTATATTGCCGTCGATATGGGGCCGGCGCGCACCAGCTGGCGGGAGATCCCGCTCGCGCAGGCGATGGACACCAACCGCGTTGAACTTGCGCTCGGCCCGCTCGCCGGGCCGGTTTGCACCAATATCGGCAATCCTCATGCAACGTTTTTTGTCGATGAGGTCGAGACGGTGGATCTCGCTCGGCTGGGACCTGACCTAGAACGCCATCCGTTGTTTCCGCAGCGCGCTAATATCGGCGTCGCCGCAATTCGCGACCGCCGGACCATCCGGCTGCGCGTCTGGGAGCGGGGCGCGGGAATCACTCCAGCCTGCAGCAGCGGCGCTTGCGCCGCGCTCGTCGCCGCTCATCGGCGGGGGCTCGCCGATCGCTGCGCTGCCGTCGAGCTCGATGGCGGCGTGCTCGACATCGCTTGGCGTGAGGACGGCCACGTGATCATGACTGGGCCGGCTAAACTGAGCTTCGAAGGCGCGTTCGACACCGACCTCCTTACCGCGAGCTGAGCGCAATGCGGGACAACGAAGTCATTACCTTCGGGTGCCGGCTGAACAGCTTCGAATCTGAAGTCATCCGCCACGCCGCCGCGGCCGCCGGCCTCACGGGCGCGGTTATCGTCAATACCTGCGCCGTTACCGCGGAGGCCGAGCGTCAAGCCCGCCAGGCGATCCGTCGTGCCCGCCGCCGGCACCCCGAGGCGCACATCATCGTGACCGGGTGCGCCGCCGACATCTCGCCGGAACGCTACTCCGCGCTGCCCGAAGTCGACCGCGTTCTCGATAACCGCGCTAAACTGCGGCCGCAGAGCTATCGGCAAGGTGAGCCTCCGGCCGAGGATTTGGCCGAGAGCGCCGCGCATCTCGTCGACGGCTGCGACGGCAAGCGCCGCGCTTTTCTGCAGGTTCAGCAGGGTTGCGACCACCGCTGCACCTTCTGCATCATCCCCTATGCGCGCGGCCCTAGCCGGTCGGTCCCGATGGGCGCCGTCACCGATCAGGCACGGCGACTTATCGCCGCCGGCTATCGTGAAATCGTACTTACCGGCGTCGATCTGACAGCCTACGGCGGCGACCTTCCAGGGAAGCCTAGCCTTGGCCAAATGGTGCGCCGGCTGCTCGCTGCGGTTCCCGAACTGGAGCGTCTGCGCCTATCCTCTCTCGACCCGGCCGAGTTGGACGCAGAGCTGTGGCGGCTCTTAGCCGAGGAGGAGCGGCTGATGCCTCATCTGCACCTGTCACTGCAGGCCGGTGACGATCTGATCCTCAAGCGCATGAAGCGGCGGCATTCGCGATCGGAGGCAATTGCCGTGGCGCGGCGCGTCCGCGCGTTGCGTCCCGATGTCGCTCTCGGTGCCGATTTGATTGCCGGCTTCCCAACCGAAACCGAAGACATGTTCCGCCGCAGCCTCGACCTGATCGCGGAATGCGGGCTCGCCTTCGTGCATGTGTTTCCGTACAGTGTGCGGCCCGGGACACCCGCTTCCCGGATGCCTCAGCTTTCCGGAGCCGTGATCAAGGAGCGAGCGGCGAGACTGCGAGTGGCAGGCGCGGCTGCTCTCGCCGCCGACCTGGCGGCACGTATCGGCGGCGAGACCGACGTGCTGATCGAACGCCCGGGAATGGGCCGCGCCGCCTTCTATGCGGCCGTGAGCTTCGAGGCGCCCGCGGCCGAGGGGGCGATCCGGCGCATGCGGATTATCGGCACCAGCGGGCGCAGTCTTACCGGAGTGCCTGTTCGATGAGATTGTGGAGGCGCCCGACATCCGAGCCAGTTCCGGAACCTGATCCGGACGGCGATGCGGCGACGGCAGACGCCGAGCACCGCCGCCCGGCGCTGGTTCCAAGCGAAGCACGGGAATCCATGCCGGAGCCAGACGGCGCAGCCGTCTCACCGGAAATATCAGGCTGGCGATTATCGCGGCGGGAATCGACAGAACCCTCCGAGAGCCTGCGGCCCGCCGAACAGGGGCCATTAGAGGAATCTGAGCCGACGCTCGCTCCCGAGGGCTCCGAAACCGGGGAACGCCATGGCTGGTTGAACCGCCTGAGGGCGGGGATGGCGCGCAGCTCAGCGCGGCTCACCGACGGCATCAACACGATTTTCAATCGCCGCCGCCTCGACGATGCCGCGCTGGGCGAGCTCGAGGAGCTGCTGATCGCGAGCGATATGGGCGTCGGCATCGCCGCCGAGGTCACCGAGGAGCTGCGCCGCAGGCGTTTCAACCAAGAGGTCACGCCCGAGGAGGTGCGTTCGGCTCTTGCCGAGCAGGTAATCCAGCTCGTCGAGCCGGTAATAAAACCCTTGCGCCCCGATCCAGAAAAAAAGCCGTTCGTCATTCTCATCGTCGGCGTCAACGGGACCGGCAAAACCACCACGATTGCCAAACTTGCCAAGCAATATCGCGATGCCGGTCATGACGTCGTTCTCGCCGCCGGCGACACGTTCCGCGCCGCCGGTATCGAGCAACTGCAGATCTGGGGGGAGCGCACCGGCTGCCGGGTCGTGACCCGGCCGATGGGGTCGGATGCGGCGGGCCTCGCTTACGACGCGTTGGAGCAGGCCCGCGCCGAGGGCAGCGACATCCTGTTGATCGATACCGCGGGGCGGCTCCACAACAAAGCCAATCTGATGGCCGAGTTGCAAAAGATCGTGCGCGTGCTCAAGAAGGTGGACTCGAGCGCACCTCACTCGGTGCTGCTCGTCCTCGACGCGACGACGGGCCAGAATGCACACGCACAAGCCGAAATCTTCCGAGATATGGTCGGCGTCACCGGCATCATCATGACCAAGCTCGACGGCACCGCGCGTGGCGGCGTTTTGGTGTCGCTGGCCGAGAAATACGGCATTCCAATCCACGCAATCGGGGTCGGCGAAACCTCCGAAGATCTCCGCCCCTTCGAAGCGCGGGCGTACGCCCGCAGCCTTGTCGGGCTCGAACCCTAGGTAGGTCCGGTTGCTCGGGGGGCGGGTCTTTCCAGAGCGGGACGGCATCATGAATATGCCCAAATCGGGCGCTAGGACGGGGCAGCCAAGCAATTATTGATGCGTTCGACGTGCGCAACACAAAGAGCATCCTACTCCTCCCCCTCCCTACTGACCCCTGCGGTGAACTCGAGCGACGGCAGCGCGGCTTTACGTTGCTCGAGCTGCTTGTCGTGCTCGCCATCCTCGGGCTGCTGATCGGGCTTGTCGCGCCCGCGGCGCTACGACAACTCGGCTCCGCCAAAGAAAAGATCGCGCACCAATCGATCGAACGCCTCGCCGGCGTGCTCGATATCTACAAGCTTGACGTTGGAACCTACCCCACGACTGACCAGGGCCTACAAGCGCTGATTACCCGGCCTTCGGGGGTGACTCGCTGGAATGGGCCGTACGTCAAGGGCGAAAAGGTCCCCGAGGATCCATGGGGACACCCCTTCATCTACCGCAGCCCGAGCCAACGCCCCGGGCGCGAATATGATCTCTTATCGCTCGGCCCGACCGGTCGGGCTGGCGGTACCGGCGAGAACGCGGAAATTGCTAACGAGTGAGTGAGGTCGTTAGCGCTCCCTGGGGCTGACCGGCATCGAGGTTGTCGCTCCACGCGAGGACAGTGTATCCCTGCGGCAAACTTGTCCCGATGCGGACGACAGCGGTCCGAACAATACGCGCGTTGCCCGGACCGGAAGCGAGGGCGGTGATCCGCACGGTCAGCAGATCCGGGATCGCTTGGTTCGACGGTGATGGAGCGGGCCCCGTTTGCGGCGCCAACAAAGCGAGAGCTGCGGCGACCACCGGATCGGTCGTGACGGGGTTTGGTTGGGGTGGCCCGAACATTGTGAGATGCGGACGGATGGTCGCGAGCAGCGCCGGCGTCATCCCGAGCACTCGGCCTAATTCGTCGAGGGTCTCGATCGGCGTCCCCGGCGGGCCATAATCGAGCCCCGCCGCACGATACTCCGCCAGCACCGCGTCCTGCGGTCGCGCAATGCCCCCCGAACCGACCCATTCGCTGATCGCCGCCGCTAGGCGATGCGCGGTGTCGGGATCGCTGCCGATGACGCGCAGCAGCGCCTCGGTCAGCTCGGGCGGAGCCGTGCTCGGATTGATCCACGATGCCTCGTCCTCCAGCCGCACCACCACTCGGCTGTTGCCGATCGCGATTTGATGCACCGTGCCGTCGACCGGCCAGCGCTGTTCCGGCCGCTGATCAGACAAGTTGAAGATGGCCTCGAAGATCGCGCCGTCGGCTGCCGCCTGCGCCACCGAATTGGCCACCAGATTGCTCGCGATTTGGACCTCGGTTCGCCCGGTAGCGGTGAGATGCGCGACGATGAAGGCAATCAGCACCAGCGTCCACAACACGACGATCAGCGCGAAACCGCCGGCCCGGTGGCGTGCCTCGGGCGATGGCGGCGATCTCACCATGGCTACAGGCCGTTGGGATTGGCTAAGCCGGGTGGTCCCCTGCGTTGCAGCTGTTGCGGGAGCAATCCGGCGTTGACTAGCTGGCTGCGGAGATCCTCAGTCAGCGCTCGGGCATCGCGTTGGTCATGCACAACATGCGGCGTGATCAGCACTAGCAGCTCGCTGCGGGCGCGCGTGTTGTTCTGCGAGGAAAGCAGCGTGCCGAGAAGCGGGATGTCTTTGAGGAAAGGAAGTCCACTGTTTCCCTCTGAGAGATTGTCGCGGAT
>Ga0182032_10000430_pt1 | contig 16754 bp, 27 predicted proteins | sample tim00Cox00000000_FD_125970 | JGI IMG/M metagenome (GOLD analysis project Ga0182032, IMG submission 125970) | Lab enrichment of tropical soil microbial communities from Luquillo Experimental Forest, Puerto Rico - timezero.00C.oxic.00.000.000 | ecosystem: Environmental > Terrestrial > Soil >... | reverse complement strand
CGGGCCGTCGGAGACCGGTCCCACCGGGCCATCCGTCACCGGACCTACCGGGCCGTCGGAGACCGGTCCCACCGGGCCGTCCGTCACCGGACCTACCGGGCCGTCGGAGACCGGTCCCACCGGTCCCACCGGGCCGGCCAGCCTCGGCACCGCCTACGGTGAGCTATTCGTCACGGCGGGATCTGGCTCTCAGGCGCTGGTCCCCGCGAACACCTTCGTCATCGTCAATCAATTCACGACAGTAGGCGATACGTCGGGGACGACGCCTAATCCGGCGACGAACACGATCCGGATCAACCCCGGAGCGGGTGGCGTGTACGTGGCGGGTATCGATCTGTCGTTCGTCGGGATCAACGGCGCGACTTACTACGCGGCCGTGTTCAAGAACGGCGTACAGATTTCCAACGCTGCATCGGCTGTCGGGTTCGGGTCCAACAATGTGGCTCAACTCAACGGAAGTAACATCCTCACGCTGCTGTCGAACGACGTGCTTGATGTGCGCGTCAAGTGCACTCTGGCTAATGCGTCCTTCGACGTGCTTGAAGCCAGCTTCACCATCCACTCCATCGAGAGAACTGGCGTATGAACACCCCTTGCATTGTAAGCGCCACCATCACGGGCAACCGTGAGAGGGAGATCCCCGAAGCCATCCGAAGCATCGTCGATCAGGTAGACAAGGTTCTCCTGATCGACACGGGGATCACCGACAACACGATCGCTAGAGCCCAGGAGGTGGCGGGGGATAAGCTCGCCATCACCAAACACTCGTGGTCTGACTTCTCGAAGGCGCGTAATGCGAGCCTTGATGAGGCCAAGAGACTGGGGGCCGACTGGATTGTCGTTCTAGACTCGGACGAGCGAGTGCACCTTGGCCAGACTGACCTACGATCTGCTCTGAGTAAGTCAGCGGCAGAGGTGCTGCTCGTCGAATCGTCCGATGGTCACTACGCCAAAGAGAAGATCATCCGATCAACATCTGGCTGCCACTATGTAGGCCCCACTCACGAAGCTCTTATCGGCGGTTCACGAGAAACGCTGCCTGGAGTTACCTTCAGCGAGCTGTCCAAGTCTCCCGAGCAGCTAAAGGCGAAGTTCACCCGTGACGTGGAACTGCTTGAGAACTACCTCGTCTCCCATCCGGATGATCCGAGATGGTGGTATTACCTGGGCGCGTCCTTCGAGGGGTTGGGTCAACATGCACGCGCCGCTGAAGCATTCGGTCGATGCGTTGCGCTCCGGAAGTTCGGAGATGAAGCGGCATGGGCGGCGTACAAGCAGGCCGAAATGCTGTTCCTCTTGCGGCACTACGAACAGGCCATCGTAGCGGCTGGACATGGGCTCGGCGCTAGCCCTATGTATGCTGAATGCGCCTGGATCGCGGCGGTCTCGGCATCCAGGCTGAGACGTCAGAATGAGGCGATCGCATGGGCGCATATCGCCGTAACCGTGGGGCGATACAAGGGATGCGCCACGGAGCGTGCTTGGTTCCGGTACCTGCCTGCACTCTACGAACTGCCCTTCGACGTGCTCCGGCACATGCTTCCGGAGGGCTCGGCGGAGCGCAAGCAGGCCGAGGAGGACTTCCACAAGGCGAAGCTGATGCGCGTGGGGGCGGAGGATCCACACGCACTCGATCGCCTCAGCATCTCGCGCAGCACCCCGGATCATAACCGTCACGAAGCGCGCAGCATGCTACGTCCTGGCAAGCTTGAGAGCATCTGTCCGTCGACGAGCGCCATGCGCATTGGTTTCGAGCCGCCGAACGGTTGGCATGCGATGAACCCGACTATTTGCATGATGAGGGACAAGATTCACTGCGTCATTCGAGCGGTGAACTACACGCTCGAAGGCCGGAGGTACGCGATCAACGATCCGGATCACATTGTGCGGACGCAGAACTATCTCGGCACGCTCACGTCCGACGGCACGCTAGAGGCCCCTCGACTCATCGAGGATCTCGATCAGTCGGTTCGCAAGCCATCGTGGATCGTCGGTTACGAAGACATTCGGCTGGTCGCCATCGACGGCAAGCTTGCCGGCAGCGCTACGGTGTGCGACCGCGATCCGGATCGGCGGCAGATCGCGCGTATCTACTTCACGAACGACGGTGACATTGATAACGCTCCGGTTCAGGCGAGTCGCAAATGGCACGAGAAGAACTGGATGCCAATCGAGCGGGATGGCGGGCTCGCCTGGATCTACTCGATTGATCCGACTGTCATCACGCCTGACATCGAGAGCGAGTGCACGCTCGCACTCGAACATCTGCGCGGCGGAGCTGCGATCCCATTCGAGGGTGGATACCTGTTGGTCACTCACGAGACCATCGAAGCTAACGAAAGTCGCGTGTACCTACACCGATTCGTGAAGATGGACCGTCTCTTCTCGGTCGTGTCAGTATCGCAGTGCTGGATATTTCACCATCACGGGATCGAGTTCTGCGCGGGGATGGTCCAGGATGGTGATGAGATTGTGATGTCGTACGGCGTCCAAGACCGAGAGGCTTGGCTCGCTCGCGTAAGCGTTGAGGAGGTCCAAGCCATGAAGTGGTTCACACCATGAACTCGGGAGATGTTGGCATGCCTATACTGGACTCGCAGATGGGGATGTTCATACACGATGATCCCCTAGAGCACCCGAATGATCGCGGCATCTTCAGTGAAGTCCACCTGCAGGACTGCTATAAGATACGCGAACTACATGCGTCTGGGTTTAGTCCACGCGTGGTCGTGGACATCGGGGCGCACATTGGAACGTTCTCTCAGCTAGCGGCCGCGATATTCAAGCCGAGTCGACTGCTCGCGTTCGAGCCCGTGGAGGTACACTACAAGTGCCTTCTCAGAAACGTACCGTCGCCTCCGATGATTGCAGTGAACAAGGCCGTCGTGGGGTTCTTGGGCAGAGAGACCGGTCACAATGTGTACTGGTCCAATGACTTCGAGCGATCAGTTCGACGGGGAGAGATCAAGAACGCCCTGTCGGTGCTGGATCTCCTGAGCGAGTACCAGATCGAGTCGATCGACATGCTCAAGATCGATTGTGAGCAGGGAGAGGTCAACATCTTCCGCGAGATGGCCAGTATCGGGCTCTTCCCGAAGATCGACGTCATCGCCGGGGAATGGCACTTCGACGTTGCCAAGCGCGAGGTGGTGGAGCTTCTAGAGCCGACGCATCATGTTGCGATCGTTGACGAAGGTATGTGGAACCTGTTTTTCGCGACGCGCCGAACGTAAATGAGATGCTCGCGCGTCCCCCGTAGTTTTACTGGACCGACGGGGCCCGATGGTCCCCTGGGAGCATCCGTCACTGGACCGACGAGCCCCCGGCCGCCTTCGGCGAGTTGTTCGTTACTGGCGGCAACGGAACTCAGACACTTACTCCCGCGGAACACCTTTTTTTCAATTTGGCATCGGGCAAACTGCTAGTCATGAGAGTATCGGCAGCGTGACGGTGGTGAAATGGGATACTCATATGTTTCTCGCAGTCTTGCTCAGGGCTCGGTGCCTCAGAATGGCACGCCCCTCGGGCGTGAGTTCGACGTCGTCGTGCTCTGCGCGAGGGAGCATCAGCGGATCCACCTTCCAGGCGTCGAGGTCATCAACTGTCCGCTCGACGACAGCTTGCACCCACCCACCGCCGAGGAGATCACAACCGCATGGGCGACCGCACGGCGAGTCGCGCGCAGGCTCAAGTCGGGCAAGCGAGTCCTGGCCAATGATCCGCACGAAGTGCTTGTTGCCGAGTGCGAGAGGTCTCGCGGCTCGCACCATGCCCACCGCGTGCTGAGCACTCACGCCTTGGAGCGGTGACTATCCGACGCATCGGTCCCGAGGGGGCGAGTCCCATGGTCCGAGACATCCGAGACCCGCGTACCATCAAGTCGACGCGCGAGGTCGCGCAAGCGTTCCTCTGGCGCGCCGAGGACCCCCAAGACGACCCTAATCACTTCGCGAACGACGAGCGCATCCCGCGCATCGTGCGCGCGCTTGAGCGTCTCGGCGTGACCCACATTGACAACGTGCTCGGTGCGGGGTCCTTCGGGCTCGCGTCGCTCCTGCCTGACGGCAACGTGATGAAGCTCACCAGCGATCCCGCCGAGGTGCAGGTCGGCGTCGCGCTCATGGGTAAGAACCTGCCGCACGTCGTCGCGATCTACGGTTCATGGTTCATGCGCGGCGTGAAGGTTACGTTCGCGACGGCGCTCGATCCATCCGGTGAGCCTGTCTTCGAGATCTTCCGGTGTGGTGTACTTATGGAACAGGCCGTCATACCTCTGTCACGCGAAGGCGTGGGCACGATGCTGACGAGGTTCATCTACTACTGGAAGAACGAGACCGGCAACCACGTCAAGGACTACCGGGGCCTCAGCGAAACACAGAAGCGCGAGAAGCTTCGTGTCGCATCATGGGAGCTGGAGGAGGCGCTCCACGAAGAGGCGCAGAGATTCCGACGCATGATCGAGGCATACACGGAGCCCGGAGCAGCCGTCGACATGCTCACGCAGCAGGAGAAGCTATACACGGACATCGCGAAGGCCATCAGCGAGCTTCGATCCGTCGGCGTCTACGCGATCGACTTTCATGGAGGCAACGTCGGATATGACGCCCGCACGAGCGACTATCGCGTGTTCGACGTCGGTGTCGGCAGCCCGCCCCCGGAAGCGAAGGCGCCTGAGATCATCCCGACAGGTCCTGAGCAGACTTCGTTCCCGCACGGTGAGTTCCACGGGGGTCTTCGTGAGGGGCTCGTGCTTGCCAACGTCCTGGTGCCCCAAGGCACTGTAGTCGGTGAGCTGTAAAAATGACGCGAGCATGGCGAGAGCGCTGCATCAAGGCGGGATCGTGGCCGATGCTCCCGATCGTGGCCGGGGGCTTCCTCGTGGTCGTGATGGCCGTGATCGTTTACAACCTCATCGTCGACTGGCGAGATGAGTGAAAAGCACCCCGAAGAGGCGACCATGGACGACTTCACCCGCGCGTACATCGAAGCGGCGTTCCGGTTGTCGAACGACGAGAGAGACGAGTCGGGCGGTGAACCGCTCGACAAGAACTACTCGATGACGGATCTCGCTCCGAGCGCCATGGACATCATGCAGCGCGACGCGAAGCGCTTCCAGCGCGAGCAAGGCGAGCTGCTTGCTCGCGCCTACGACGTCCCCGGGTACGACACTTCCACGGCGGGTCATGACTTCTGGCTCACACGCAACGGGCATGGCGCCGGATTCTGGGACGGCGACCTCCCCGACGAGATCGGGCAGGCACTCACGAGCGCAGCGCATGCGTTCGGCGAGCAGGATCTCTACGTCGGCGACGACGGCAAGGTCTACGTCGCAGGCGCCGAAGCCTTGAACGAGGCTCGAAGCGGGCACCCTCCCGTCGCGACGACAGTGACGCGAGAGTCCCCCGTCGCGCAGGACTTCCCGACGCCCGAGGACGCGATGCACCACGCAGTGCACGTGGGCTTCACGCACTTCACCCACGTCGGCAAGCACATCACGCTATACGGACCCGGGCCCGACGGCATGAGTGCCCGCTCACGGCTCTTCTACGCGAAGGGCAAGTACCATCTCTCGAAGCCGAGCCTCACGAAGAAGTCGATCCCGAAGCGCGCGCACGTCATCGAGCACGAGCATCATCAGGACGAGCATGGCAGTCATCCGCCGAGCGGCATGCGCCCCACGGGTGTGCATGAAGATTCGATGGATGTTGTCCTGCTCCAACAGATCGCGAAGCAGGAGTACGAGGGTGGCGGCTGGGCTAACGTGAATCGTCTCCCTGGAGGAAGCGATTTCATGTGGCGCATGATCGAAGAGGGCTACTTGGAGGAGAGTGGCGGGTTCGTCCGGCTCACTCCGAAGGGTCGCTCCGTGATCGATCCTTCCGGCCATGTCCGCGCCGGCACCCGCCAGGACGAGGACTACTACGTCGTCGTCCAGGGCCGCATCGTCGAGGGTCCCTTCCAGAACTACGATCACGCGAGCGGGCGGGCGAGCGCGCTGGGTGGCGTCGTCATCCACGGCGTGCTGGCGCAGTACCAGACCGGCGTCGAGTCGCAGCCGCGTTCTAGGTATGTTGGCGCGCCGAATGGGCCGTACTTCGAGGACCTGCCTCGCGCCGAACGCGAGCAGCACGCTCAACGATTCCGCGACTCGATTGATGCGCTCCATGCACGGCAGTTCCCGATCGACGCGACGTTCTGGGGTGAGCCAGTGCGCGTACTCGGCTTCGTTCACGACTTTCCGCCGTACAACGATCCCGCCTACGGCAAGCCCGGACGTTGGGATGACCAGATGATGGTCGAGCGCGCAAACGGAGAACGCTTCATCACGTTCGCGCGTGAGTTGAAGGACGCGAACGGATTGCCCCTCGCTTACCATCACGGCATGCGCCGCAAGCCGACCCCCTTCTTGCCAAGGATGGGTGTGAAAGCGCCAGCCGACCACCCGTCCACATCCTACGACCACCAGATCATCATCGACAGCTCGCACCGCGGGATGCCCTACCGGGTCTACAAGGACTACGAAGACCCGTCGGGCACGTGCGCCGTCGTCATCACGGGGCACGATGGGCAGGGCTGGCACATGGAAGGATACGCGAGCCCCGAGGCCGCCGAGCAGGCCGCGCACGCCTCCATCGATGGCCATCCTACGCCTGGGCCTCGCGGCATGACGGTCGACCCGTTCGTGCGCGAGGGGGCTGCGCGCGAGAAGGGCGTCGTGTGGCTGCACCGGCCAGACGGCGTCTACTGGGCGAACGCCACGGGAGGCACCTACTGGCTCGTCCCGACGCCCGGCGGCCAGTACAACCTGTCATGGTCGGGTACTGATGGCAGTCGCGAGGACCTCGGGATGCACTCGCTGGCGGGCGGCTTCCAGGCTGCGAACCGACACGAACCGCGCGTCAGCCGACGCAGGCAGCAGGTCGCGGCAACGCGTGGCACGCGCGAGAGGATCGGACCATGAGCGAAGAACGCTTCGACCCCAAGCTGCACGAAGAGATCAAGGAGCGAGCGATCCGGCTCGCCGCTAAGGCCGAGGACCTCAAGAAGCTCGTCCTGCGCGCGAACAACGTCGAGCTGACCTCGACCGCGTTCGACGGCGTGCTCGACGACGTTGCGGACCTCAAGGAATGCCTCGAAGAGGAGCTAGGTGTGGGCGCCTTCGACGAGGAGGCCGTCGACGAGACCCCTGAGGACACTCCGTCGGGCGAGCTACCCGAAGACGAGACCGAAGAGGAGGAAGCGGAGGAAGCCGAGGAGGCGTCGCAGTCATGACGCGTGGACTCCCCTTCGTCATCGTCGACGGCGTGCCGGTCTTGGCCGGCGTCGATGAGGACGGAACGCTCTTCGGCATCACGGTCCCCGACGGCGAGACTGCCTCATTCACGCCCGACGAGGTCGTAGGCGTCGTAAGCATCGACCCCGCGGCCGTCTACTTCGGGGCCTCGTTCCAGATCGCCGCCGAGTCCATGAAGCGCGCGGCCGCGCCGAAGATGCGCGGGCGCCCGCCACACTACCAGCCTCGCGGGCACCTCTTCCACCCGCTTCCTGAAGGGATGGTGACCGGCTACGCCGCCGCCAGGCCCGTACTCGAACGCTTTCGCTCCGAGCCGCCCGACGTCCTAGCGATCCGCTACTCGGCCCTCTTCGCCGTGAGCACGATCCGGGTGACGATCGAACAGGCCGAGAAGAGCTTCGAGTGCTTCGTGCGCGTCGCTGACGCGGAGAAGAAGCGCGCCTTTCCGACCATCAAGAGCATCCGCGACTGCTTCGCGGCCCTGCGGAACGTCAAGGCGCGGCAATTCCTCGGCGTCGCCGAGTACGCGCCGACGATCCGCACGGCCATGGAGCGCGGGCTCAGGGACCGCGAGTTGCGGCGCTACCTCGCGCAGGAGACCGACCTACCCCTCGGACTCGGCCTGACCAAGCTCTCCTTCACGCTGCTGCTCCTCGGCCAGGACTGCATGTGCATGGACTCACGGATCCTGCAGCGCATGTTCGGCTCTCCCGAGGCCGCCGACAAGGTCATGGCAAGCTGGGGCAAGACCCCCAAGGGGCGAATCTCGGATCTGGGGATCGCACGCTACGAGGCCGTCGAGGAGAGCTTTCTCACGGGCAACCGATTCTACGATCCGCACGACCCCATCGGGCGCGGCGCCGCGCAGTGGATCTCGTGGGAGCCGCTCGCGCAGCCTCCCAAACCCGCGCCACACACGGTGTGGCTCAAGGTCGCGAAGAGGTACGTAGGAGAGGCGCGTTAGCGTTCATTAGGAACGCAGGACGCGCCAGAGGTGGTAGGCAAGCGCACCCAGGCCCGAAGGGATCGCGAGCTTTGTGACCTCCCACGCGACTTTCCCGGTGAGCTTCTTGATGCGACGCCACGTGTCCAGCTCCGCCTCTTCGCGAAGCTCCTGCATCGCCTTGTTGAAGATGCCCTTCACCCTGTTGCGCGTCAACTTGGGGTGTCGCGAGTCCTTCACCTGAGCGCGAGCGAAGAGGCGCACCTGCTCGGCCGCTTCGTCATACTCGTGCCAGCTCGCATCCGGATCGCGGGTATGTTCTCGGTAAGGCGTCTGCTGCTCCAAGCTCGACACACGCTGGTCGAGAGCTTCGACGTGGATCTCCAACGCATCGTGCGCGTGCTCGACCACCTCTTGCCGGTGTTCAATCTGCTCGTACGCCTCTGCGAGGACGCCGATGCGCTCGTGTGCGGTCTCTCCCAACTCGACGCCACGCACCAGCAGCTCGCGATCGGTCCAACCGAGAAAGCGTTCGGTCCTCGGACGCGGCAAAGGAGACTGTCGCTCGGGGGGAGGCATGGGGGCCCTCCCTTTTTTCTACCACTGCACCCGAAGGACGCTCACGAGAGACGGTCCCGCGATGTAGGTGTTAGTCGGGCCGTGGTGTGGGACAGCAGCGGCAGACGATGAGGCGCTCCTTCGCCTCTCCGTTGAACCCGCCGCAGTTTGGACACGTCCAGCCAGGGAGCACGATCCCTTCGAGCTTGCACTCGCGTCTCAGATCTCGCACCTCTTGCAGAAGCTCGGTGCACCGCGTCTGAACGCTCATGAGGTTGTTGTTGAGCTGACGGCGGTCGTTCTGCAGGCGCGAGACGAAGCCGATCAGCTCGGCGATTCGACCTTCTAGGACGTTGCGCCCGATACCCCTGCAGTCTCCAAGTTTCTGGAGCGTCTCAGGGGTGAGATCGGCATAGGCTTTGCGCGCTGCGTCGTCGATGGCGCTCACGCAGCGCTCCGCGGCGTGCTTGGAGGGACGGTGTCAGCCTGTCTTGGGGTCCTCACCTGCATGCGCGCGAGCTGAGCGCGCGCGTCGGCCGCGGTGCCGGCGAGTTGTCCACCGCGGGGCCAGTCGAGTTTCATGGTGTCTTCCTCCCGAAGGCGTCGCCTTCGACGTACGCAATCATGCGCGTGCCCTTGCTTGCCGAGCGATCGAAGACGTTCAGTTCGTCGATGTACCCGATGACCGTCGACGGCGACTTGTGCCCGGTGACGGCCATGATCGCTGGAAGCGGCTTGTCGCGATGCTCGGTGATGTACCCACGACGAAGCGAGTGTCCGGCGTAGAACTTCGGATCCATCCCGGCGAGCCCGCAGTAGTGCTTGATGCGATCCGCGATCGAGTCGGGAGTGATCGCGCTGGTCCCCATGTTGCCGTGCTTGTCGATGGTGCGAAAGATGAAGCCTTCGCGGACGTTGCTCACAAGCATCCAGTCGCGGAACGCGTCGACCGGACACACGATGTCGCCGCGATGGTGAAGCGGTTTCACCTGACCGACGCCGCGTTGGTCTGTCTTGCTGTCGGGGATGAGCCACCTGAGCCCCTCGGGGTCGGGCTCGAAGTGTTCGATCCGTGCTCCGCTGATCTCCGAGCGGCGTGCACCTCCCCACCAACCCGTGAGGATCAGGGATCGATCGCGTAAACCGCGCAGGTCTCTCGGGATGACACGCACGATCACCGCCAGGGGATCCAGTTCGATGGCCCGCTTCTTCCTGGTGCGAACGCCTTTCTCGCGCGCAAGGGTGTCCATCATCTCCTCAACGACGGGGTCCTTCCATGGCGACGCGAGTCCCGCCTTCACGTGGGCCCGGCAGATAGCACCAAGCGCACGGGCAATGCTTCCGTAGGCGAGGGGTCCGCCAGGGGCTCGCGGCTGCGTACGGTCCTGGGGAAGATCCTCTAGAGCCCGGCCATGGTCGGCCAGCTCGCGCAGGTACGCCCGGAGAACCCGCGGATGGCTCGGGACCGCTGGAACCCCATGGCGGGTGCACCAGGCCGCGTAGCAGGCCGTTTCCAGGGCGTACGCGCGCGCGGTGGTGGAGGGCTGAGCCTCGTCGACCGAGGCCTGTGCGCGAGCGTCTAGGGCCCGTAGCTGCGTGCTCATAGCCCCAGCGGCCGCTGGCGACCAGACGATAGATGTAGGTTTATCTACCACATTACTCCGCGAAGAGGGGGTCAACCCTGATTCCGTTACTTATCAGGTTCGACAGTGCGGGGCGAATGGTCATCTAGGGGGCCTGTCCAGCGCTCTTGAGGGCACCGCGGTTCTTGGCGCTTCGACGAGGAAGGCTCGCGCGAGGCCCGAAAGAGGCTCGCGAGCCCCGCTCTAACGGCTCTCCCCGAGGTGTCCCCGCGCTGCGCTCCCGTCCTGCTTTCCGTGTACTCGACCCCCGAGGCCGCTCGGAAGAAGCTGGAGGCTGCTTTTCGGCGGTATTACCTTAGTGTCCATGCCCCTCGACGCACACGATGCATGCAAACGGGTCCGTTCGCTTCTCGCGCAGGCCGCCGACCCATCTACGACCGAAGAAGAAGCCAGGAGCTTCGCTCATCGAGCCGCAAAACTCATGGCGAAGCATCGGCTGACGGTGACGGAGTCTGCGATCGACGACGACGATGACGCCGACGCCGTCGACTCGGACGCGCTCGGAGAAACCTTCGACTCGTTGCTCGATCTAGCTGGAAAGGTAAAGCAGAGCGGCATCCTTGACGCCTTCAAGCGAACCGTGCGCGCCGGGTCGCGCGCGACGAGAGCCCGCGCCTCCCGCGGGAGCGCCCCCCGACGCCATCGATAAGGGCCGAAGGCACGCGTCACTTTCTCGCGCGCGCGCCCTGCCAATGTCGGTTCAGGTACGTCGCGAAGTCCCCGTCGCGTAGATCATCCGGCAGTTGGAGTGCGTCGCGGAACGAAGTCGCGCTGGAACACACACGGAATCTTTTTCATCTACTCCTCCTCATCCTCACCGACGCGCGGCCGTTTGCTCTTGCGAGCACCCGCCTTGCGAGCGCTCTTCCTGGCGGCCGAGCGAGGCGTTCGCGATGCGGATGCTCGCGATTCGAGCAGCTCATCGAGCGAGTCGGCTAGATCCGTGAGTGCCCAAGCGATGGCCGCCTGCAAGCGTTCGACCGGATCGTCAGATTCGAGCGATTCGTCAATAGCATCGATGGCGAGACCCCAGCGAGAGTCGGCTTCCTTGTCACGTCCAGGCATCAGTCGTCTCCTTTTCTTCAGAAGGCGAACACCGCAACATCCGCTTCCTCGTCAGTGCCATCCCACTGCTCTAGTATACGCAAGGCACCGTTGACTGTCGCAAGAGCGCCTGCTTTGCGCAAGATCACTCCTGGCATACCTATCTCTTCGCCATCGTATCGAACGATACGAGCGTGACCACTCCAGTCTGCGTTGTGGATGATGTTCCATTCGCGTCCATGCTCATCTTTTACGGTCATCGTGTGGCTCATTGTCGTCACTCCCACGTATAGTTGTCCTGAACAGCACACGCAGCGTTCGCGGGGCCTGCGCCAAGATCGCACGCATGCGAGAGGACGTGACCAGCCGCCGGCCCCGCGAACGTCCAGCACGTGCAGAACCCAGGCACCTGGACGTCCACGTCGCAGATGGCGACTGGTGAAGGTCCGCTGCAGAAGTTCGGAACACACGCAGGGGGCGACTTGGTCAAGGTTGCATTGGCCTCGCACGCGCTGATGGCTTCAGCCTCGTCCCAGGTGCCGAGCGGCGCGCAGTCGGCCCAGCTCTGACCGATGCCGTTGGAGTGCGTCACGAGCGCGCATGCCTCCGCATCTTCGCCTGAAGCTGAGTCCACATCGGGCGGGCTCGACTCCGGAGGAGTGACACTGATCACGGTGTCCGAGTCCCCGTCACTGCCGGAATCAGTTGACGAGGAATCGATGAGCGAACCCCTGTTGACTCCACCGCATCCGTAGAAGATGTACACGATGATGATGAACCAGACGAGAACAGCCCCTTTGAGAATCGTGATGATGACGTCGAGCAGCGCGTAGCGCATTCGGGCTTCTTTGAGACTCACGGTACTTCTCCGTCGTTGTTTACTTCGAGTCGCGATCCGCAGAGCGTGCGCAAGGATCGCCCCATGGTCCAAGTTTTTCCATGATCGCGTCTTGCAACTTTTGGATCTGAACCTCAGGCCAACCGGCCTCGCGTGCGCCCTGCGCAAGCGCGACGAGCGCGGTGTGCGGGTTAGCCGGTTCCATCTCAGCAAGCAGCGAACGCTCGCGAGTGCGTTTCGCTTCGCGCGCTCGCATGTCTCCGTACGCGAGGTGTCCGGCGCACGGCTCTAGCCCAGGTAGCGCGTCGCTAATGTTGCCTTGGCAGTGCGCACCGTTATTAGTCGTCCATCGACAATCGCATGACTTATCAGCGGGAACGTAACGATGCACCTTGACCATGCCGTCTCTAAGCATGGCTTTGCAGTCCTCTCGGCACTGAGCTTCGCTCAGAGACACATGCGGACTGATGTCATAGCGATCGGTGCAGTCGAGCGCGACCCACACGTCAGGTAGGTCAGTCAACTCTGTCGTCATTGAGCGTCTCCTTTTGCGTAGATGGTGGGGTCACCGGAGTCGACGATCTGACACCCTTCGCAAGGTCCCATCGGATCAGGCGTTTTGCCGCACGATGTGCCGAATCCGATACACGGCCCGTCGGTCGCGCATGCTCCGATGAGTATGATGAACGTGAACGTAAGTATCGGCAATAATCTATGCGTATCGGCGCGGGTGCCGTCATCATCCCCGCACTGCCCGCATGCATGGTCGTAGGACTGATCGCGTACGCCCGGGCCATCATCGTCGACTGAGAGCGTCATGCCGTCACCGAATAAACGTCCTGCACCACCCCGCGCTCTTGGATCTCGACGATGACACTTTCCTGATGCAACTTCGCCCGCAGGCGCTCGGCGAGCCCGGTGACGTCCTCGGTGAAGTTCGCCTTTGAGCGACCCTCGAAGTCGAGCAGGATGATCTGCACCGAGTTCTCGGTCACAACTTGCCCTGAGCCCGAGTGCGTGTAAACGCCGCGCTGGATGAGAAACGACGCATCAGGCGAGACCCCCTGGCGATTGCGCACGTCGATGGTCGCGCGCACGACGTCCTCGATGGAGTAGGTTGGCTTGTCGCCGACGGACAGGCCCACGAAGACGCGCGCTGAAAGACCACCGCCACCGATGCGCTCGATCGGGTTGTTCTTCGGTCCGACGGGCGATAGCTGGCCGGATTCATCGACCTCGTAGGTGTTGCCGACGGGACGGAAGCGTCGGACGGTTCCGTTCTTGAGCCGATGGGTAGCTTCGCCGAGATTCGCGTGGATGACGGGCATGTGATCTGTTCTCCTTCGGGGCGCAGTGTAGGCGTTGGACTCGCAGGATTGAAGGGGGAGGCTATGCGCGAGGTGTTCGGCTCTCGCCTAGGACTGAGCGAGGCGGGTCAAAGCGAATGATGCCCCGCCCCTTGCACTGAGGGCATGCTTCGGGTCTCGTGTACCCGGGGCGCTCTCCAGTCCCCTCGCACCACGGACATCGTTGGCCAATGATCGCGACCGTCCCACCGCCCGCGTTGTCGTCGATCATTGGCCGCCTCGGGCGTCAATCTTGTCTACGATGGTGCCGGACTCGCCGCGGATGAGGCCCTCGCGAACGATCGCGCGGATCGCATCTCTCTCCGTCACTTCAGCCTCGACGCGCGCGACCTGATCGCGACGGGTGAGAAGGATGGCGAGGGTGTTGGTGCATGCGACCTCTTCGCAGTTATCGCCAGCGCAGTGGTTGAACACCCACTCGCGAGCCTCCTCTGTCGTCTCCCGCGTCGGTGTAGGACTCGCGGCGCGCAGCTTGGCGACCTCCCTCGCCCAGTACCTCGCCTGAGCCTGCGCCATCCGCGCGCGGATCTCCCATGCATCGGCGTCATCCGCGGACGGTGTGGGGCTCGCGACGGAAACGGGGGCGGAGAGGGTAACGGCAGCGAGCAGCAGCGTCGCTCGCATGATCGGGCCGTACTCGGGTCGATCAGCGTACTCGCGCAGCCTCAGCACCAGCGTCTCCCGATCTATCAGCTCGATCGGATCAGGCGGGGGCGTCACTTTACGCCTCGGAACATGCGTCGTCGCAGCTCTGGAGACGCCGGCCTCGGAGCATGCCCGACGCCGATCTCTACGACGTCACCGGCGCCACCGATCGCTGACATGAGCTGACGCTCTGCTTCAGCCTTGCGAGACGGATCGCCCATGGCGCATGGAAAACAGATCGGCTTGCCACCAGGCCCGTACGGTCTCAACTCACGAACGAGCTTACCATCTGGACCCTCGCTCAAGTTCTGCTTACCGCCGCACACGCAACACGCGTCATCCATGTCGCCCGCCCCTCTTCGTGTCGATCATGTTGTTCTCCTTGTTATCGGACGCGGCGGACTTCATTCGCCCCACCGACGCGATAATGTCCTCTCGCTTCGCCTCACCTTTGCGCCTCACTTGCGACTCAATCACGTCGTCCGCGTAGCCTCGACGCACGAGCGCAAGTGCCATGAGCGGCGTCAGTCCGCCCCCTTCGCGCATCGACACGAACCCGATTGCCGCGTCGGCCGCCTCGTGCCACTCACGCGACGGTCGCTTATCGTCGCACTGTCCGAGACGGTATTGGTTCCACACTTCGTATTGAATTGCACGAGGAACCATGGTCCAGTGTTGCCTACACATGAGAAAGGTAGGTCTGACGGGGACCTTGCAACCGAGAGCGTGGCATGTGTGGCTCATGGTGTTTCCGGCACGTTGATGGCCGAGCAGCAGCGCGAGAATGCGCGAGTCGCGCTGCTGCTCAGTTTTTAGCTTTACGACCTCTTCGCCTTGCCTACGCCATAGAACGTAGCGCGCTTCTTGCCCCGAAGAACCTTGAGCATCCCCGCCGCGAGGCCTTCGCGAAAGATGCGAGGAGTCTCGCGCTTGTCGAGACCCAGCTCTTTCTGAACTTGCTCAGAGCGAAGTCCGTCCTTGTGCTTCTTGAGCAGGGCAGCGACGTCGGAGACCTTAGCAAGGATCTCATCCTTGGAACGTCTTGCAAGGCGCCTTGCAAGGCGCCCGTTGGCCTTCGCCTCCGACGTCCCCGTTGTCTCCGACTGCGTCGATCCGCGCTTTGTACGAGGCTGATCTCTGCCGGAGATTAGGTCTTCTAGTGAAGCGCTTCTGATGGAAGCGAGGATGGAATCGAGCACTGCATCAACGAAAGCCGTAGCCTGCTCGTGAAGCGTATCCTTGAGTTGACTCATCGTCCTGTCTTTCCTCTATCCTATGCGCGACGCTGTAGACGTGCGCTATTGATGATGCGTGTCTGAAGTCGCACTGCATGTGTTTGATGTCGTTTGAGAAACTCATCGACCGAGTCTGCACTTATCGTCTGCTTGTCGATGGCAGAAGTCGAGCACCGACAGGTTACGCACTCGGCGACGTGGATGCCAGTGTATCCCCGACTCCTCGGTAGTGATGTGGACCGCTGCCTCTCGACCAGCCGACCCAGCCAGAAGCTGCAGAGTCCCACAGAAAGGAAGGTAAGGAAGAGCGCGAACACATTGAAGGCTACAGTCATGACTTACCCCAATCCTCGAAGTCGATCCCGATCTTCTTAGCCGCCTGCATCACCTCGAAACGAGGTGAGACGCGGCCTGCCAGGATGCTGAATAGAGTCCCTCGTGCGCAGCCTAGCTTCTCGGCGAGAGAGTTCGGGGTCTCGTCCTTATTGTCGAGCATCGTGTTGAGTTTACGGATGGCGCGGGTGTCTTTTCGGTGTTGTTCCTTGCTTTCTGGCATCGTTGAACCCTTCAACTGTTGACTGTAGCCCATGTTCAACTTCTGGTCGAGCACTCTTCGAGAAAACCGGCGCGCACTCCCTCAGTCGGTTCGCGGTAAAGTCTGCAGTATGTCGATGAACGCTTGCATGCTGGCTGACATGAGGACATCGTCGGCGTCACACGCGAGCACGTACCAGTGCATGCGTTCATCCCTCGTCATCGACTTCCAGAATGCCTCGGCTCTGGCGATAACCTCGGGATCGTAGAGCACGCGAGGTACGTGTTCGCCTTTAGCCGCATGCTCGCGCAAGTGCTCGACCATCTGCTCCTCAGTCTCCGTGTGCTTGCAGCCACAGCACTCGAACCCCCCTGCCACATGCTCGAACACGTAGACGGACGATCCCGGGCAGTAATCATAGTCCGGGTGGCACCACTTCACCCATGGATAGCCAGCGAACGTACAGAACGAACCCCAGCGCACCCAACTCACGTGCCCCTGTCTTTCCCTTCGATGCGGCCGAAGATGCTGGAGACGAACTCGTTCGTCGCCTTGAGAGCTGAGTCGTATGCATCGATCTTGGGCTTCACGATCCTATCGAATAGCGCCTCCACCTCGTCGTTGAACTTCACTTTTGCGCTGTTCAGCTCCT